>Ga0207684_10000320_pt1 | contig 68296 bp, 60 predicted proteins | sample KBSK5501metaG_FD_184342 | JGI IMG/M metagenome (GOLD analysis project Ga0207684, IMG submission 184342) | Corn, switchgrass and miscanthus rhizosphere microbial communities from Kellogg Biological Station, Michigan, USA - KBS K5-50-1 metaG... | ecosystem: Host-associated > Plants > Roots >...
CGCGCTTCGTGACGCGTTAGCTGATCCATTCTCCTGCCGCTCAGCATTGTGCCCATTCAGCACCTCGCTGAACGAGCGAAAATCCGCGCGGCCTATCCGCGTGGTGCGATGACCGTTTGAAACCGCCCTTACCAGCGACGCTCAATTGCTGGCAGAAACGCCTTCTAGCCGAGATCCTCGAGATCACGGAGTCGAGAGGCTCCCATTTTCATGGCAGTGAAAGGGAGTCGAGGCGTGCTGTGGTCCCTCGCCGTTCGTTCACGCCGAGCGTACTGAAACGGAGTCGAGGCGTGCTGTGCTCGGGACGAGCTTACCGAGAGCGGTCCCTTCGGCTACGCTCCGGGCGAGTCGGTGTGGGCGGTCCCTCGACTCCGCCTTCGGCTACGCTCCGGGCGAGTCGGTGTGGGCGGTCCCTCGACTCCGCCTTCGGCTACGCTCGGGACGAACGGGTGGCTACGATCGGGAGTGCGGGCGACCCCTCGACTCCGCGACTGACGTCGCTACGCTCGGGGCGAGCGGGGTGGTTCCTGAAAAGGATTTCAGAATCACGTCAGCGTGCGTTTAGGTTGGCGGCCTAGCTTGCTGCGGCGTGAGAAGCCGCCCGAGCCTCGATTTTGCACTCGCGTTCTTCCTCACTGCGGCCTTTGCCGGGCCCGCGTTTGCCTACCGTCCTTTCGACGGCACCGACGGCGACGTGGCGGCCGAAGGCGAGTTCGAGCTGGAGCTCGGCCCTGCGAACTTCCTCTCCAAGCCGGACGGCCGCTACGTCCTCGCGCCGGCGACGGTCCTCAACTTCGGCCTCGCGCGCGGCTTCGAGCTGGTGGTGGACTTCAAGGACGTCGTCGGCCTGGATTATGTCGCCGAGCAGTCGCGCGTCCGCCTGCTCGACACCGATGTTTTCATCAAGGCGGTCCTGAAGCGCGGCGTGCTGCAGGGCGACACCGGCCCGAGCATCGCCATCGAGGCGGGCCCGCTCATCCCAGAGCTGGGCGGCACCAACGGCTTCGGTGCGCAGACGAACCTGATCACCTCCTACAGGTGGCCTGCGCTGACGCTCCACCTCAACACCGCGGCCGCCATCACGCGCGAGCACAACTTCGACGGCTTCGCCAGCCTCATCGTCGAGGGGCCCCGCGAGTGGGCCGTACGCCCCGTCGGCGAGGTGTTCGTCGAGCGCGAAGTGAGCGTGGCGACGACGTACTCGGCGCTGGTCGGAGCCATCTGGCAGGTGAGCGATCGCGTGGGAATCGACGCGGCGATACGCGCCGCGAGCCACTCCGAGGGCAGCGTGTTCGAGCTGCGCTTCGGCGTGACGTGGACGGTGACGATGTGGAGTGCGAAAGGCGAGTAGCAGAGACCATGGTAGGACGTCGTCGGGAGTGGTGAGTCGAAATCGAAAGGAGCGCCGTGACTGCGTTGAACAGACTCGTGGTGGGGATCGGCGCGATCGTCGTCGTCGGTAGCGCCTTTGCGGAAACAGACACGCGGCCGATGGTCGAGTGGGTCGTCCCGGCGCTCGCACCGAACAAACCTCAGACGCCGGAGGCAGCGGAGGAGGGCCGCAAGTCCGGCCGAAAGCTTCCGCCACCCGAGGTTCTGCAGCCGACGTTGGATCCGGCGCTGCCCGCCTATCAACCGCGCAAGGAGAAGCTGACGGGCACCTTCAAGGGGGGCGCATCGGACGTCCTGGTCGTCCTGGTCCAGAAGTGGCTCGAGAAGTTCAAGTCGCATCATCCCGAGGTAAACCTGTCCATATCGCCGCCGTACGCTGGCAGCCTCGGAGCGATTGAGCTCGTCAAGGAGAACCTCGATTTCGTCTTCGTCTCGCGCGAGCTGAAGCCCGATGACATCCGGGATTTCAGGGACAAGTTCGGCTACGACCCCTTGAGCGTTCCGGTATCCGGCGGATCCTACCGACACTTCGGAGCCCTCGACGCGATCGGGTTCTTCGTTCACAAGGACAATCCGCTGGAGAAGCTCGCCTTCGATCAGATCGACGCGATCTACTCGAGCACGCGCCATCGCGGCGGAAAGCCCGTCGCGAAGTGGGGCGATCTCGGCCTGACCGGCGAATGGGCCGACAAGCCGATCAAGGTCTACGGCATCAAGCCCTGGAACGGGTTCGAGGAATTCGTGCGCCAGAGAATCTTGAGCAAAGGGACAAAGCGAGGCGAGTGGCGCGGCGACATCCTCTTCGAGAAGGTCGTCTTCCCCATGGCGAAGCACGTAGCCGACGAGCGCTACGGAATCGGATATTCGGGGCTCGCCTATATCGATCAAGGGGTGCGCATGCTGCCCGTGGTCGCCAACGCCGGCGATGCGCCTCAGGCGGCCACCTACGAAAACGTCGCGCTCGCCACCTATCCGCTGAGCCGCCTCGTTTACTTCAATGTCAACAAAGCGCCGGGCAAGCCGCTGAATCCCGCGCTCGACGAGCTCTTGCGTTTCATCCTGAGCAGGGAGGGGCAGCAGGTCGTGCTCGACCACGCCATCTACATTCCTCTGCGGGGCAACCAGGCCCAGAGCAGCCGCGCGCTGCTCGGCAAGTGAGGCGGCCAGCGCAGTCGACGTTCAATGGACGCGAGGCAGCCAGCGCAGTCGACGTTCAACGCAGAGGCGAAAGTTGCGATGCGAGCCTGGCCCATTCGATCTTCGGCGTTCAACCTCGGATTCCTCTGGCCCTTCGTGTTCGCATTCCGATTCCTCCGCCGCCTCGCGCCCGCGTTCCCATTCCTCTGCCCCTTCGCGTCCCCCGCCGCGCAGGCCGGTGACGCGGATCCGCCGCGTGTCCACTATCAGCCACGGGATATCCAGATTCCGAAATCCGCCGCGTTCATCACCTCCGGAGGGGCAATCGCAGTCGTCGGCTACAACGACATGCGAGACATGCTGGAGGAAATGGTGCGGCTATTCGTCGCGGCCCATCCCGGTGCGCGGTTCGAGCTCGACCTCCGGGGCACGCGTTTCGCGCCGGCTGCGCTGGCGGCGGGCACTTCGGCCTTCGCGCCGATGGGCGGCGAATTCACGCCGCAGCAACTCGACGAGTATCGCGCCGTGGCAGGAGCGGATCCGATCCTGTTTCGGGTGGCCCACGCCTCTCTCAATCCGCGCGCGCTCAGCGGTCCGCTGGCGATCTTCGTGCACCGGGAAAATCCGTTGAGGTCGCTCACGCTGGAACAGGCCGCGGGGGCCTTCACCGGACAGGCGGCGCACTGGAGCGCGCTCGGCGCGACCGGCGCCTGGGCAGATCGCCCGATTCACCCGTACGGGCTCAAGCCCGAGACGGTGCTCGGCATCTTTGCGCAAAACAAAGTGCTCGGCGGACGGGCATTCGGCAGGGAGCTGGTGGGATTTCCGCAGTCCGTCGACGTCGTCGAAAAGGTGTCCAATGATTCGTTGGGCATTGGATTCGCCGCGGCCAACCGGGGGTCGCCATCGGTGCGTGCGTTGGCGCTCGCCCCGGGCGCGAAAGATGAACCGGTAGCTGCGACCGCTGAGAACATCGTGGCGGGGCGCTACCCGCTCGACCGGTTCCTGCTCATTTACGCCCGGCGCCCCGTCATGCCGCTCGCGCGCGAATTCTTGCGGCTCGTGCTCTCGCGCGAGGGCCAGCAGGTGGTTGCTGCGTCGCCGCAAGGGTATTTGCCGCTTTCTCCGGCCGAGGCGGCCGCCGAGCGCGCGAAGCTCGAATGAGGCGACGCGAATTTCCTCTCGATGATTGAAAGGCTCAGAGAATGAATGCCATGGCAGCGAAGATCGTTCCCGCGGTGCCCCTCGCGTTGGCTGTGCTCGTTGCCGCGGGCGATGCAATGGCCGAACAGCCTGCATCCGAGGACACCCAGAAGTCCCTCGCCGCACAAGCGGAGCGGGCATCGGTCGTCGCCGAGCGCGGCGACAAGCCGCATTACACCCGGAAATTCGACTTGAGCGGCCTGCCGCATTACGCGCCGAAGAAGCAGCTCACCGGCTGGATTCGACTTCATGGCAGCAACTACCTGGCGGACGGGAAGCTGGGCGAATACTGGCAGCAGGGGTTCGCTAAATATCAGCCCGGCGTGCGGATCTCGTTTTATTTGCCCACTTCGGCGATTGCCTTTGGCGCGCTCTATTACAACCAGGCGGACCTGGTGATGGGACACAAGCCAAGCTTCTACGATTTGCTCGCGTATCAGCGTGTGATGAGCTGCGATCCCGTCGAGATTACTGCCGTCACCGGATCCTACGACGTCGCCGGCTGGGAGAACTCTACGGTCATCCTCGTCCACAAGGACAATCCACTCAAGGGCATCACCATGGAGCAGCTCGATGGAATCTTCGGCGCGGCCCGCGACGGCGGCTGGGCAGGGACGAACTTCCGTCCTGATTGGGCGCGCGGACCGGAGAAGAACATCCGCACCTGGGGCCAGCTGGGATTGAAAGGGGAATGGACGGACAAGGCGATCAACCTCTACGGCTTCAATCTGAGATACAACACCGCCACCGACTTCGCGGACAAGGTGCTCAAGGCGAGCGACAAGTGGAACGAGAACATCCACGCCTACGCGCACATCGTCCGGCCCGATGGGAAGCGCTATATCCAGGCGGATCAGATCACCGATTCGCTGGCCCGTGACAAATACGGTATCGCGTTCAATCGATACCGGGGCGATCGTCCGGGAGTCCGGCGGCTGCCCGTGGCCGCAAGCGAGCGAGGGCCGTTCGTCGAGCACACGATCGAGAGCGTCCAGAATCGCAGCTATCCGCTGTATCAGGAGGCTTATTTCTACACGACGGTGAAACCGGGAACTGCGATGGACCCCAACGTCAAAGAGTTCCTGAGATACGTGCTGAGCCAGGAGGGTCAGGCCGAGGTGATGCGAGACGGGAAATACCTTCCGCTAACTGCCAACGTCGTGCGCGAGCAGCTGAAGAAGCTGGAGGAGTAGGCACCTGGCCTCTGCCGATGGGCTCCGGCACATGTGCGAGTCCGTTATGATTCGCAGGGATTTGAAAGACGCGGCGGCTTGAGCGGCTCCTGCCCGTCCGGAACGGATCGGGACCCCCGCACAGTGGTGAAGGGCTTCGATTAAACATATTCTTTGTGTTTCCTCAGTTGCTTCAGTGACGTAAGAAACTAGTTGTTTACGGGAAGGGGTTCACCACTGTGGAGACCCTCCGAACAAAAATCGAGCGCATGACTATCGCACCATTTTCGGGCGGGACAGTTGAGGTTCAACGCGGCGCCGGCACTCTCACTGCTAAGCGGCTGTTCGTGCTGTTCGTGATTCTCGATCAAGACAACTAGGAAGCCCGCGCCTCCCGCGCTACCTTCAGAATGCACCCATAAGAGTTGCCATGCTTCACAAGGGAACTGATCAACGTGCGAGTTGGGGCCACCCGGGCAATCGAGGCAACTATTGAGCATGCGTCCGGCAGCTGGACGATGGGAGAATAGCGGTTCCAGCGGCGCGGGGAAAAAGGTTGTCCGAGGCCAGGTATCTCGCAGTAACTACGCTTCGAGCCGCAATCGGGTCTCTGCCTGTAGAGCCGCTGACGACGATTTGGCCGTCCGATTGAATCCGGACTGCTCCGGAGAAGTTCGACGAATAGCCATAGCCCGTCTCTGAAATCCCATTCAGGCCAAACGTCGGATCGAGCGAGCCATCGGGCTGGTAACGAAGGAGAATGGCATTCATCAGACTAGAATCAGCGTTTAACTGATGTACGCCCACCACGATGATTTTGTTGTCCGATTGCAGCGCCACATTGAAGGCAGAACCACCCCGGGTACCCCCAACATCAGTGTACACTTTGCCAGTGCCAGCAAAGCTTGGATCGAGGGCGCCTCGCTCATCAACTCGCGCCGCGCCCAGGTAGCAATGGCTGTTACCACTGCCTAGGTCTACGCAGACTGAACCTGCGATCACGATTTTTCCGTCCGGCTGAACCACGACTCTACGGCCGAAGTCATCATCCAATATCGAAAATATGACTTTGCCATCGCTGCCAAAATCGGGATCCAGCACCCCTGTCGGCAAATACCGCGCCAAGGCGAAATCATAATACGAACCGGGCAATAAACTCCGGGCACGGCCCGCCACAACGATCTTGCCATCGGGTTGAAGAGCAACACCTGTTGCGGCGTCGAGCCCGCCGCCGGGCGTCATCTCCGTATAGACGACGCCGGTCCCACCAAAGTTGGGATCCAGATTGCCATTTTCTTGAAGCCGGTAGACAACAAATTCCCGGTGGCCTGATGCGGGATTGACGGCGCCGGCAACAGCGACGATCTGGTTGTTCGGCTGAATGGCAACGCCGGTGATGGGGACAACACGCGGACGAAGAGGAATGTCATTGTGGCCCGTTCCAGAAAAGCTCAAGTCGGGAGTGCCATCGACGTTCAAGCGATGAACAAGGTGGCCGGTCTCGGTTCCGGTGACCATGACAATGCGATCTTGGTTATCGATCGCGATGCTGTTGTTGCTGCTTTCTACAAGCCCGGGCGGGGAAATCGGATAGACAACACCCGTCCCGCCGAACATGGCATCTGGCGTGCCATCTGCCAAACGCCGCCACACCACAAGATGCTCGCTCTGCTCGGACAGCGAATAGTAGTTTCCGGCATTGACGATTCGACCGGTAGAATCAATGGACAGGTCACTGGCTGTGGACGAGTCTGGGATGAAGTCTCGCGTAAAGCCCAGCCCGTTATACGATGGGTCAAAGTCTCCAGCAGCCGCAACGACGACGGAGTTTCCGAGCACCGCCAGTCCAAGCGCAGTGTATTTTGTGACTTTCAGAATTGTCATGTTTGCGTCCTTCCTCAACCAGCCCTTTATGCTAGTCCCCACCCGCTTCGGCCTGCTGTGGTGTCGTTCGGCCGGGCTCGGCAAGCACCTAGCACTCCTTTCCACAAATGTCATCGCAGTGAGGCCTCGCGGGCACTGCGTAACCCAGGCTTCTGAAGAGCCATAGTGCAGGATTGCTCTTATGCGGCTACGCGTCGTGCGGAAGCAGCTTATTAAGAAGCTGATGCTGTACGAATGGGCATCTCTCCTCTGCTGACGGGGCTCCGGCACACATCTTTTGAGGGACTTCTGTCACTCCGGAGCGGTTCGGGGACCCTCGCACAGGAGTGAATGGCTTCGAGGCAAGATATTTTTGTGTTTCCTGAATTGTTTCAGTGGATGCGCGCAGCCGACTGACGGAGCTCGCGCGCCTTACTCGAGCTTGGCCAATTCTTCTCTCGCGATTTCGACCGTAAGCGGAAAATAATCACCCTCGAGCTTCACCAGCGCCTGACCCTCGCGGCTGAGTATGAAGCGAAGGAACTCGCCCACTTTTGGATCGAGCGCTGCCCCAGGCGCGCGGTTGACATAGAGCCATACCGAACGCGAGAACGGATAGGTGCGGTTGGCGACGCTCTCCGGCGTGGGCTCGATGAAGGGCCTTCCCTCCTCGAGGGCAATGGCAACCAGCTTGACCCTGGGATTCCGGTAGCCCGCTCCCGAAAGCGCGATACCGTATTTGTCATTGGCCAACGCATCCACGACGCGCTGACCCGATTCGATGTCCTTCGCGCCCGCCACCGGGAGATCATCGAAGTAGCGAAGGTCGCCATTCCAGAGGAGGCTGCCTTTCATCACCTCCTGAGAGAAATAGAATGCCGGCGCCGCATCGAGCACGCCGGTGTAGACTTGGACCGGACGGTTCGACCACTCGCCGCCGATCCCGAGCTCGCCCCACATCCGGGTGCGCTTTCCCGCGCGCAGGTTCTCGCCGCCGAAGATCGCATCGAGTTGCGCGTAGGTGAGCCTCGCCAGCGGGTTGTCCTTGTGCACGAAGATACCGAGCGCGATCAGCTTATCCGCATGGGCATAGCTGCCCGTCATGACCCGAAGGCCCAACGGCGGGTGTTTCATCACCCGGTTGTATCCCGCGACTTCCATCGGCCTCACCTCCCGGCCGATGAAACCGATGTCGGCCGCGCCCGCGTAGAGCGAACCGATCGCCGCCGCGCTGCTGACGAGCTTGTCCTCGAACTTCACGTCCGGATGATATTTCCGGAAGGCCTCCTCCCAATTCTTCATCGCGTCCTTGACGAAGACGTGTCCCCAGGTCCGAATGGTGCCGGTGACCCGGGTCCTGGGTTGATACGACGGCAGGTTGTCGAGTGTGTCCCCCTGTGCGGCGACGGTCCGCGCATGGCCCGCCGCGTCCGCCCGTGCGGCGAAGCTTCCCGCCAGGCACGCCGCAATGACAAACGGGAGCAGCGTGTTGATCACGATTTGCATTCTCCCGGCCTGTTCGGCAGCGGCTCGAGGACCCAGACTTCCGCCTTCCGAGTTTCATTCGGGGGAACCGCCACGAAGAAGCGATTGAGCTCGGGCATGAAATACGAGGTGCCCGCGTGGGGGCCCGTCGGAAAGCGTGCGATGGTCTGATAGCGATTGGGATCCACCTGCTGAATCGCATGCACGAAACCCGAGAGCCCGGTCGTGTAGATGCGGCAATGTCGTGCATCGTAGGCGATACCCGAAGTGTCTTCGATGGTGGCAAGTGTCGCCACCCGTTTTTCCGACTCGGTGTCGATGACATTGAAGGTCGGTTCCGCGGGGCTGGTGGCGTGCTTGCGCGTAGAAACAAACAGGCGATGGTGCCTTTCATCCAGCGCGATGAAACCCGGCCTGCCCGGGACATCGTATTTGCCGGCGATCTCGTTCCTCGCCGTGTCGACCAGCAGTACCTGATTCAACGCAGGGATGGCCACGTACAGGCGAGGGCGCGCCTTTTCGATGGCCATCGCCGCGGCGCGGTAATCGGTGACAATCTCGCCGAGGATCTTCCCGCTGGTCGGCTCCACGACGGAGATCTTGCCCACGCCGCGGTTGGAATCCTTGCCGCCCGATTCGATGTAGAGATGTTTCGTTTTCGAATCGTATTGCATCAGGTCGGCGCCGATCGAAAGCTGGACGGTTTGAGCCACCTCGTACGTGTCTGCGTTGGTAAATCGAACCGTGCCGTCCCGACCATTGCTGGTGACCAGGCGCTTCAACTCCTCAATGAAGTACTGGCCCTGCGGCCGGTTGAAGCTTCCGCTCATCCGATGCAACAGCTTTCCCGTCTTCACGTCGAGCACATCGATCGCATGCTCGTCCTGCGCGGTCAGGAAGAGCCTTCCCGTCTTCGCGTCGCCGGCGAGGTGATCCCACGTCCCGGTCATGTGAGGAATTGGAAATCTGGCGACCAGGCACAGCGCCGCATTCTCCGGAACCATGCCCGCCGCGGAGATGACCTCGCGAGCGGCCTTGTTCTCATCGGCAAAGGCAGGCGTCGCCGAGAACAGCCACACAATGGCCATCCTCCACGGCATGGATGAACGCGTAAACATCGCCGGCTCTATTCGAGCAACTTCAATTGCTCCCTCGCGACTTCGGAGACGAGAGGAAGATATTTCCCGTCGCGCGCGACTTGCTCCTGCCCCTCGCGGCTGAGCACGTAGCGCACGAATTCCTTCACCTTCGGATCGACGGCTTTCTTCGGATCGCGGTTGATATAGAAAAAGACGTCCGCGTACATCGGGTAGGTCCGGTTCTGCACGGTCTCGACGGTGAGGTCGACAAAGGGCCCGCCCTCCTTGGCCGCCAGCGCAACCGGCTTGACCTGGTGCCGTGGGGTAATCATCGAGATGCCGCCCGCGACATAGGCAATCGCATACGGATCTTTGCTCAGCTCGTCCAGCATCTGCTGCCCCGCAAGGTAGATGGTCCCGTCGGGGTTCGTCTTGTTGGCAAACTCGCGCAGCTTCTCATTCCACTTGAAGCCGCCGTTGAAGACGCGCGTGTGGAACTCGTCCGGAAAGTTGTATTTGAGGGTGTAGCCAAAAATCTTGATCGGCTTGTCCTTCCATTCGCCGGTGAGCCCCAGCTCGCCCCAGGTGCGGATGTTTCCCTCCGGACCGCGCGCCACCGATTCATCCCACTCGAGCGCTGTCCAGCCGCCGGAGCGCTCCGCCCCGAAGATGCCGTCCAGTTGCTTCAAGGTCAGCTTGGAAATCGGATTGTCCTTGTGCACGAAGACGCCGATCGCCGGATTCCAGCCGGAGAGGCTGTAGCTTCCCGTCACCACCACGATGCCGAGCGGCTGATAGTTGAACTCGCGCTGGAAGGCGAGGCGCTCGGCGTTGGTGATCTGGCGGCCGAGCGGGCTCACGTCCGACACTCCGAAGATCAAGGATTGTATGGCGTGCTGGCTGGTGTGCAGGTGGAAGTCGAACTTGACGTTGGGATGCCACTTCTTGAATTCCTTCTCCCAGTACCCAGCGAGCGGGCTGTCGGTGAAGTAATTGGCGCCCCACATCCGGATGGTGCCCGAAACCTTTTTTTCGGGCTTGTAGCTCGGCAATCCGGAGAGGTCGAACTTGTTGTTGTAGTAGACCTTGTTTCGCTTGGCCTCGATCATCCGGTCGCGCGCGAGGTCGATTTCAGTCTTCTTCTTATTCTGCGCATGGGCGGCACAAGGGATTGCGAGCAACAGCGCCAATGCCAAACGTCCAAGTCGTTTCACGTTCTTCTCCGGAGCGGCTCGCCGCTGTTCAAGGTGATCGGCCTGGATGGCTCGCCTGTTCAAGGTGATCGACGTGGATGGCTCCACTGCGCGAGCTTCCGATTTTTTAGGGCTGTGCATTTCGGGAGCCATTGGCGATCTACCGGATCCTGGATCGATAACCTGAAATCAACCTGTACGGCGGCTGTCTTCAACTCCGGCGACCCCTCGACTCCGCCTGCGCCCTACGCTCGGGGCGAGCCGGTGTGGCGACCCCTCGACTCCGCCTGCCCTGAGCCTGCCGAAGGGCTCGGGGCGAGCGGGTGTGGCGACCCCTCGACTACGGGCTGCGCCCTACGCTCGGGGCGAGCGGGTGTGGCGACCCCTCGACTACGGGCTGCGCCCTACGCTCGGGGCGAGCGGGTGTGGCGACCCCTCGACTACGGGCTGCGCCCTACGCTCGGGGCGAGCGGGTGTGGCGACCCCTCGACTACGGGCTGCGCCCTACGCTCGGGGCGAGCGGGTGCGTGGGAATCTCGATCACCACGCTCAGCCCCGGGCCTCCCGCGCGCGGGGCCGCCGAGATCTGCCCGCCATGCAGGTCGACGATGCTTCGACAGATGGCCAGACCCAGGCCGCTGCCCTGGTATTCGGTATCCGGCGTGACCAGCCGAACGAAGCGCTCGAACATCCGCTCGCGCTGCTCCGCGTTCAGCCCGGGGCCCTCGTCCTCGACGCTCACCCGCCAGCGGCTGGCGCTCACCACCGAATGCAGCGAGATCAATCCGTGCGTGGGCGACACGTGGATGGCATTGGTCAATAAATTGAGCAGCACCTGGCGCATCCACTTCGGTTCCAGAGCGACGCTTCCCTCTCCCCGGTGCTCGCAGGTGAAGCGGCGGCCGTGGTGCTCCGCCAGAACGGATGCATCCTGCGCGAACGCCTGCACCAGCGCGGTGGGATTCTGCGCTTTGAGCTCGAGCTTCAGCGCGTTCGCGTCGGCGCGAGACAAAAACAGCAGCTCGTCGATGATCCGGTTGAGGCGAGCGATCTCCTCCAGCTGAACCTGCACCGCCTCCTTGTGAGCGGGGGACAGACCGCCGTCGACCAGCATCTTCTCGGCGTGCAGGCGAATCAGAGACAGCGGCATCTTCAGCTCGTGCGACGCGTCGGCGGTGAAGCGGCGGATCTGAACGAACGAGGCTTCCAGACGGTCGAACATCTGGTTCAGCAGGCGGGCGAGATCCGAGATTTCGTCGCGCGTCTCGGGCACCGTGATGCGCTCGCTGAGGTTGTCCGAGCCTATCCGGTTTGCCGTATCGCGCATCAGTCGCACCGGCCAGAGCACCAGCCGGGTCAGCCCGAGACCGATCACCAGGCTGGCGATCAGCATCGCGGCCAGCAGCAATAGACAGACGCGCACGTAGCTGGCCATCACGTCGCGCACTGGACGAAGTGGGGTGGCGATGGTCACCTCGAATGGCATCTTGAGGAACTCCGCAACCCGCAGCTCGCCGATATCGCCCGCTTGCACGGTGAAGTAACGCTGGCCGGGCACGTCCGGGATGTCGTGGCCGCTGAGGTTGGTGGAGCGGAAGATTGCCCCTCTCCCGGCGACGTGGACGTCGATGTAGAAGAGCGTCGAGGCGTGGTCGGTGATCTCGCGTATCCGCGTTTCGATGGACGCATCGCTGAGCGTCCCGTAGTCCGGGCCCAGGTGAGCGTCGATCTCCTTGAAGCCGGCCTCGTTCAGTAGATCCAGACCGTGGATGAGCTGATTCTGCAGCAGGAGGTAGCCGGCGACGAACAGGCAAGCCAGGGTGATGGTTGCCGCGGACGCGTACCAGAGCGCGACACGGGTTCCGATCGACTTCATATCAACTGGTAACCGACGCCGCGCACCGTCTTGAAGAGGGCTTTGCCGTTCGTCTCCAGCTTGGCGCGCAGCCGGCTCATATAGACGTCGAGCAGATTGGTGTCGACGTCGTAGCTGGAGGCCCAGATCTTGTCGGTGATCAGCGTGCGGGGAAGGATGCGCCCGTGGTTCTGCATGAAGATTTCCAGCAACGCGTACTCGCGGCTGGTCAGGTCCACCGGCCGGCCGTTCACCTGCACCGTGTGGCCCACCAGGTCGAGCCGGATACCGGCGTGCTCGAGCACGGTGAGCTTGACGGTTGATTGGCGCCGGACCAGCGAACGGATGCGCGCCACCATCTCCTGCATGCTGAACGGCTTGGGCAGATAATCGTCGGCCCCGAGGTCGAGGCCTTTGACGCGATCCTCCAGGGAGTCGCGCGCGCTCAGGATCAGCACCGGCTCATTGAAGCCGCTCTCGCGCCAGCGCCGCAGCAGGTCCAGGCCGTCGCCGTCGGGCAGGCTCAGGTCTAGAACGATGGCATCGAACGGCGTTTCCGCCAGCGCATTGGACGCTTCCTGGCAGGTGCGCACCCAGGTGGCGGTGTACCGGCACTCCACGAGGCCTTGTTTCAAAAACTCACCCAGGCGTCTCTCGTCCTCGACGACCAGTACTTTCATGGCTCATCTCTCCTGCCCGAATCCCTCCTGCGCCCGCGGCGCTGGTCGCCTCCATCATCCGCGGGATGGGCGGCCTGCCTGAGGGCCGCCCGCGTGTATGAATGTTATTTCAGAAGCGTTTCAGGTTGTTTTCAGGCTGGGTAGCTAACCCTACACGGATGGCAAGATCAACCGACCATCCCGTCCGGCCAGCTCGCGGCCGGGCTGTCCGCAACCCTCTGGAGGCTTCGATGAAACCAATTGTTCAATCGCCGGCAAAGGTCCTGGCTGTCGCTGTCCTCGTGATCTCCTGCGCTTCCGCGGTATGGGCCGCCGAAACGGCGCCAGCCGCGCCGCCGGCAAAAGCGAAGAACTGGACGCCGCCGCCGACGAAAATCTACGCGCAGACGCTGGTGGACGAGATCATGTCCAAGCACTCCGAGCTGATCAGCGCCACCTTCCACGGGGTGCCGCCCGGGCTGGAGAAGGTGTACACGATGTTCGCCGGCTCCTTCCCGGATCGGATCGGCAACCCGGACGATCCCGACGACATCGACGTGATTACCAAGGGCATCACCATCGTGGACCCGCGCTGGAACCGAAACGACCCGGTGAAGAAGTTCGTGATGATGCTTCCCCTTCGAGATGCGTCGGGCGGGCACGTCGGCCTGCTGGTCCTCGCCTACAAGAACCCGCCGAACAGCGGCAAAACCGAGAAGGACTTCTTCGTCGCGGCGAGCGCGCTGCGCGATGGTCTCAAGAAGCGGATTCCGACCTACGCCGATTTGTTCAAGCCGGCCCACTGAGGAGCCCCATGAGAGTGCCCGCTACTGCCCCCTTTCTCCGCCTGGCAGCAATTGCCAGCTTCGTCGCCACGTCGGCCTTCGCGCTGAAGTACGCCGCGCCGGAGCATCATCTCAACGTCGATCCGTCCATCCCCAGCTGGAAGCCGGGCGAGCTGACGGTGGCGCCCGAGGAAGACCTCAAGCTGGTCGGCGCTGACGTGATGGACGAGATCACCCTGGGCTGGGTGAAGCTGTTCCGCAAGGCGTATCCCAGGCTCAGCGTCACCATGGAAGCGCGGGCCTCGGGCACCGGCGGTCCGGCGCTGACCGAGGGACGCGCTCATCTGGCCCCGGTCGGCCGCGAGCTTCTGCCGGCCGAAGAGAAGGCATTCGTCGAGAAGTTCGGCTACAAGCCGCTGGCGATCCGCGTCGCGACGGGCAGCGTCGGCTCGCTGGGCAAGACCGCGAGCGCGGTCGTCCTCGTCGACAAGAACAACCCGATCAAGGGGTTGACGATGGCGCAGCTCGACGCGATCTACTCGAAGACGCGCCTGCGCGGTCATCCGGACATCAAGACCTGGGGAGACCTGGGCCTGGGCGGCGAGTGGGCGAAGCGACCGATCCATCTGTACGGTCTCAAGCCGATCAACGGCATCGAGCAATTCCTCAAGGATGTTCTCTTGCAGGGCGGCGAGTACAAGGACGGCATCCAGTTCGTGAAGGGCAAGGGCTTCAGCCATGCGTTCACCGTGGCGGCGGAGGACATGGCGCAGCACCCGGGAGGTCTGACCTACGCGCTGCTCGCGAATGTCACTCCCAACGTCAAGGTGTTGCCGCTGGCCGAGAAGGCCGGAGAGCCCTTCGTCGAGCCCAACGTCGAGAACGTCTACTCGCACCGGTACCCGCTCAGCCGCTATGTCTACATCTTTGTCAACAAACCGCCCGGCAAGCCGCTCGAGCCCAAGATCAAGGAATTCTTGAAGGCAGTCCTCAGCCGCGAAGGCCAGGACGTGGTCGCCAAGGAAGGCGTGTACATCCCGCTCACGCCCCAAGTCGTGCGCGAGGAACAGGCCAAGCTCGAGCAAATGTGACGGCCAGCTCGCTTCGAAAGCAGCGGCGACCCAAATTGCTGACTGTTTCAGCGCTCCCTTGATAAACCTCCGCATCAGGAGGTGCGATGGCGGGGTCGGCCGAGGTGATCGCCGTCAAGGGTCTGCGGAAGGAATACGAGACTCCGCGCGGAAGCGTCCTGGCGCTCGATGAGATCGAGTTCAACGTCGCCGAGGGCGAGTTCGTGGCGATCGTGGGTCCCTCCGGCTGCGGAAAATCCACCTTGCTGAAAATCCTTGCCGGTTTGCTGCCGGCCACGCGCGGCGAGGTGAAGCTGCACAGCGTTTCCATCACCGGTCCCCGGCGCGACATCGGCGTGGTGTTCCAGTCGCCGGTCCTCTTTCCCTGGCGGACCGTGCTCGACAACGTGCTGCTGCCGGTCGACGTGCAAAAGCTCGACCGCGAAACGAGCCGCGCGCGCGCCCTCGAGCTTCTGGCGGTGGTCGGCCTGCAGGGCTTCGAGCACCGCTACCCCTGGGAGCTCTCCGGCGGCATGCAGCAGCGCGTGGCGATCAGCCGCGGGTTGATCCACAACCCTGCGATGCTGCTGATGGACGAGCCCTTCGGCGCGCTGGACGCGATGACCCGCGAGGGCCTCAACCTCGAGTTGCAGCGGATCTGGCTCGAGCGCCGCGAGACGGTGTTGTTCATCACCCACTCGATCGCCGAAGCGGTCTTCCTGGCCGACCGGGTCCTGGTAATGACGCCCCGGCCGGGCCGCATCACCGAGCACGTCCCCGTCGCCATTCCGCGCCCGCGGGCCCTCGACGTGATCTCGGTGCCGGAGTTCGGCGGCATCGTCCGGCGGATCCGGGCGCACTTCAATGCGAGGGGCGGGGTGGAAGCATGAAGGGGCTGCGCAATCCCGCGTTGCGCCTGGCGCTGCTCCTCGCTTCCCTCGCGCTATGGGAGGGGGCGGTGCGGCTGCTCCGGATCCCGGCGTTCATCCTCCCGGCGCCGTCGCAGGTGGGGGCCGCTCTCTACCGCGGCGCGGTCAGCGGCATCTACCTCCAGCACTTGTGGATCACCCTGGCCGAAACGCTGCTCGGTTTCGCGCTGGGCTCGGCGGTGGCATTCGTGATCGGCACCGCGCTGGCCGCCAGCCGAGCCGTAGAGTATTTCCTCTACCCGTACATCGTGATGTTCCAGTCGATGCCCAAGGTGGCGCTGGCGCCGCTCGTGGTGGTCTGGTTTGGGCTGGGCCTCACCTCGAAGGTGGTGAGCGCGGCCCTGATCGCCTTTTTCCCCCTCCTGGTGAACACGGTCGTCGGGCTTCGCTCGGCCGACGAGGACCGCGTGGACCTGATGCGCTCCCTCGCCGCCAACCAGATGCAGATCTTCTGGATGTTGCGCCTGCCGTCGGCGCTCCCGTTCATCATGGCGGGCCTCGAGGTGGCCATGGTGTTCTCGCTGGTCGGCGCGATCGTCGCCGAGTTCGTCGGCGCCGAGGCGGGCCTGGGGATGTTGATTCAGAGCAGGAACTTCAGCATGGACGTGGCGGGCGAGTTCGCGGTTCTGCTCATCCTGGCGGTGATGGGCCTCGCGCTCAACGCGGTGCTGGTCTCTATCCGCCGCCGCGTGCTGTTCTGGGACCCTTCGCAGAAGGCGGAGTCGAACGCCGCTTCGATCAAAGGTGGCTTATGAAAAATGCGACGATTGTGCTGCTCGCCGGGTCGCTCACGGCGGCGGGTCCCACGGTAGCGAGCGCGGCCGAGACGGTGGTCAAGGTCGGCTTCTGCGCCCGCACCATCACCTCTGCCGCTGCGCCGTTCGCGATCGCGACCAAGATGGGCTGGTACCCCTCCGCGGGCATCAAGGTGCAGCTCGTTCCGGTACCGGGGTCAACGGATTGCGTGAAGCTGGTGGCGACCGGCGATCTGCCGTATTCACTGCCCTCGATCGAGCCGCTCCCCGCGGTGATCCAGCAGGGCGTCAAGGCGAAAATCTTCTACACCGCGTACCAGGGAAACATCTATGGCATCGCCGTGCCCAAGGCAGGTCCCATCCGCTCGATCAAAGAGCTGAAGGGGAAAAAGATCGGCGTCGCCTCGATGGCATCGGGCGGCGTCCCGGTCGCTCGCGGGCTGCTGGCAATGAACGGTCTGGATCCGGAAAAGGACGCGCAGATCGTCGTGGTGGGCGAGGCGGCGCAAGCCGCGGCGCTGTTGCGCAGCGAGCAGGTGGCGGCGCTTTCGCTCTATGACACGCAATATGCGCTGATCGAAAGCGCGGGCGTACCCGTGCGCCTGCTCGACTCCGGGCCGGTCGCGCGCTTTCCGTCGAACGGCTTCCTGGTGCTGCAGGAAAAGCTGCAGAAGGACAGAGCCCAGGCGATTGCGCTGGGCAAGGGCTACGCCATGGGAACCGTATTCGCGATCGCGAATCCGGACGCGGCGGTCAAGATCACCTACGAGGTCTACCCTCAGACCAAGCCGAGCGGAAAAACTGATGAGCAAGCGCTCCGCGACGACGTGAAGACGCTGCTTGCCCGCGCCGAGCACTGGAAGCTGGAGGCGGGCGGGGTCAAGCGGTGGGGCGAAAGCTCGATCACGGACTTCGACGCGTACCAGGACTTTCTGGTCAAGTGGAAGGTGATCAATGTCAAGATCCCGGCGACTGATCTCGTCACCAACGAGCTCATCGAAGATATCAATCGATTCGATGCCGCTTCGATCGCCGCCGAGGCGAAGGCCTATCGGTAGCCGGAGGCTTGCGGATGGGACGCCCATCGATGCTGTCCGGAAGCGGCGCCCAAATCCTCGTGCAGAGCCTTCTCGCGCAGGGCGTCGGGCACGTCTTTTGCGTTCCGGGCGAGAGCCATTTGTCGGTCATCGACGCGCTCTACGACGTTCGCGATCAGGTCAAGCTGATCGTCTGCAGGCACGAGAGCGGCGCTTCGAACATGGCGGATGCATACGGCAAGCTGACCGGCCAGCCCGGCATCGCGCTCGTCAGCCGCGGACCGGGCGCGACCAACGCTTCGATCGGCATCCACACCGCGTTCCAGGATTCCACGCCGCTGATCCTCCTCATTGGCCAGGTACGGCGCGACTTCGCAGATCGCGAGGCGTTCCAGGAGATCGACTTTCGACGGATGTTCGGCCAGATGGCCAAGCTCGTGGCGCAGATCGACGATCCGAAGCGCATCCCGGAGTACGTCAACCATGCCTTTCATGCCGCGACTGCCGGCCGGCGTGGGCCGGTAGTGCTCGCATTGCCCGAGGACATGCTCGCCGAAGCGGCGCAGGCTCCAGGTGTTCCTCACTATCATCGCGTTGCAGCAGCGCCGTCGCCAGAGCAGATGTCGCGCCTTGCGAGCATTCTCGGCGGCGCCCGGCGGCCGATCGCCATCCTCGGCGGCAGCGGCTGGACCGCGGAGGCTTGCGCGAACCTGCGCGGGTTCGCCGAGAGCTGGCAGCTGCCGGTGGCCTGTGCCTTCCGCTTCCAGGACCTGCTCGACAATGATCATCCGCAGTACGCCGGCGACGTCGGGATCGGCATCAACCCCAAGCTGGCTCGGCGGATCGCGGAGGCCGACGTCGCGCTCGCGATCGGCCCCCGGCTGGGCGAGATGACGACGGGGGGATACACCTTGTTCGAAGTCCCCGTTCCGCGCCAGACGCTGGTGCACGTGCACGCGGGCGCGGAGGAGCTCGGGCGCGTGTACGCGGCCGACCTGCCCATCAACTCCGGCATGCCGGAGATCGCCAGCGCCCTCTCTCAGCTGCGACCGGCGGCGACCCCGCCATGGTCCGCCGATACGGCCGCGGCGCGCGCCGACTACGTCGCATGGAACGCGCCGGTGAAGGTCCAAGGCCCCCTGCAGCTCGCGGAAATCCTCAAGCTGTTGCGGAAGCGATTGCCTGCCGATGCGATCGTCGCCAACGGCGCCGGCAACTTCTCCGCCTGGGTGCATCGCTTCCACCGGTATCGCGGGTTCAAGTCCCAGGTGGCGCCGACCAGCGGCGCGATGGGCTACGGAGTCCCCGCTGCCATCGCGGCCAAGGCGCTGCATCCCGATCGGATGGTGGTGGCCTTTGTCGGCGACGGCGATTTCTTGATGACCGGTCAGGAGCTGGCCACGGCGATGCATCACCAGCTGCCGGTGATCGTGGTGATGGTGAACAACGGCATCTACGGCACCATCCGCATGTGGCAGGAACGCAGCTACCCGGGCCGGGTGCACGGCACCCAGCTGACCAATCCCGACTTCGCCGCTTACGCCCGCTCGTTCGGCGCTTTCGGGGAGATCGTCGAGACGACGGAACAGTTTTCCCCCGCCTTCGAGCGCGCCGTGGCGTCGGGCGTACCCGCTCTGCTGGAGTTGCGCCTTTCAGAGGAGCTGATCACCCCGACCACCACCCTGTCCGCGATCCGCGAACAAGCGCTCAAGCGCCGCGGCACCGGGAAGGCTTGAATGCCCTTCTACCCGGACCCCGTTGACGGATTCGTTATCCAGGCGGACGCGCTGCGCGCCTGGACCGATGCCCTGGTTCGTCGGATTGGAACGCCCGAGGACATCGCTGCCGACGTGGCCGAGGTTCTCCTCGCGGCCGACCTGCGTGGGATCGCTTCGCACGGAACGGCGCGGCTGCCGCAATACGTGAGGCTCGTGGAGGCGGGGGTGATGGATCCGGCCGCGCGACCGCTGAAGGAGATTGGGAAACCAGCGGTCGCGCGCTTTGACGCGAACAACGGCTGGGGGCACCACGCGGGACGCGTGGCAACCGACGATGCGATTGAGCGGGCCCGAGAAACGGGGGCGGCGATTTCCGTTCTGCGCAACACCAACCACTACGGGATCGCCGGCTGGTATGCGATGCGGGTCGCGCGAGAGGGATTGATCGGCTTGAGCCTGACCAATACCTCGCCGGTCGTAGCGCCGACCCGAGCACGGACCTCGCTCCTCGGCACCAATCCGATCGCCTTCGCCGCGCCGGCGGGCCGCTTCGGCATGCTGGTGCTCGACATGGCGACCTCGACGGTCCCTCGGGGCCGCATCGAGGTCGCGGAGAGGCGAGGCGAGACTCTTCCCGCCGGCTGGGCAATCGGGCCCGACGGATCTCCGGCGACGGCGCCGCGACTCGCGCTCGAGGGATCGCTCCTGCCGCTCGGCGGGAAGGAGGAGACAGGCGGCTACAAAGGGTACGGCCTCGCTCTTGTTGTGGAGGTCTTGACTGGAATCCTCGGCGGCGCCGCATTCGGCCCAAACATCGTCGGCCTGTTCTCGACGGAGGGTCCCTCCGACCTCGGGCAACTGTTCATGGCCATCGACCCGGGCGCCATCGATAAGCCCGCTGCCTTCGAGGCTCGCCTCGAACGGCTCCTGGATCAGCTCACCCGCGCGCCGCTCATCCCTGGCGCACCCGGTCCCGTTCTCTACCCCGGCCAGCCCGAGGCCGAGCGCGCCGAGAAGCAGGCGCGCGATGGAATCGTCGTCGACCGCGAGCATCACGGCTCGCTGGTCGAGCTCGGCCAGCGCTATGGCGTTCCCTTCCCCGCGGTGCGCCCCTTCAAGTGACCTATTTCAAAGCTGGCAAAGCAATCGCTGGCGCCAGGGGTCCATCGACAGCATCGCAGTCGGGAAGCGGATTGAAACACTGATACGGACCGCCGCAGAAAGGCGCGCAGGCCCCAATCGCAAACCTGGTCGAATAGGCAGCGGCTGGGCAGTCCGTGAGCGGTTGATAGATGATCCAATCCCCGCCAAACAGGATGTCTATGTCACCTTGTGCGTCAAAGAGGACGCCACCGTTGCACTGGAAGGGGTTGGTAAATCCGGTGTCGTGAACATGGATGCGCCGAGGCCCACCGAAGAAGAGATGTACGGCCGGACATTCCCAAACGTCACAGCCTGTACCTGGGCGAGTGAATTTGCAGGTGGCCATGGTCTGGCAGAGGGCGCTGCTCACGCAATCGTAGCTGCCCGCGCGAGACTCCTCCGAGTCCTCGCAAGCCAAAGTGTGCGAGTCGATGGGAGTATCGTCCAATGTCTCGTCAGGCGGCGGAGAAGCCGGATCGACGATCGGCGAATTTATCTGTTGCAGGTAGTCGCTAACGCAGGATGAAGAAGCAGTGGGAAAACCGCACGCAGCGAGTTGATCACACCAGTCCTGGGCCAAGGGCGTCCAGTCAAAGCCCTCCGGAAGGGGATCCGGTGGGAGGGGAACATTGAAGGGGCACTCCCCGGCTTTCGCTGTGTGCACTGCTCCCAAGCTGAAGAGCAATCCAAGACAGATTGCAACTCTTCCATTGAGCATTTTCATGATCCCGTCTCCAAATGTCTGTTTTGTGTCGACGCCGGGTCAGGGTGAGCCAACCGCTGGGAGATACCAGAGGTTGCTAAAGAGCCCCTGCGTCTTGTTGTGCACCACTCGCTGAAAAGCAGGCGGCTCCACGGCGCTGTCGTATAAATAGGACCGATGCGACGGAAAATGCGTCGCGGACAGGCGGAAGTTCATCGTAGTTGTTGGGTTGCCGCGCCCATCCACGCCGCATGACATCGAGCCGGCGGCGCGATGCCAGATGTTGGTCCGAAACCGGATTCGCATTGCCTGAAAGGCAGGCTCAACAAAGGGGCTGGGATGGCCCGATGAGACGAATCCCCATGTTCCGTTGGCGAGGATTTGGTTGGCGGTATCGATGGGATTTACCACGCCGGTGAATGGTCCCTCCGGTCCGGCGAACGATCCGACAGGAATGACCTGCCCCAGATTGACCGGGACCGAGGTTCCGGTTTGGCACTGCCACCGGAAGCTCACGATCGAAAGAGTCCGGGCATCCAGCGGCGAGACGTTCTCGCCGTTGGGCGGGTTCTCCCCGAGGCTTGTGCGTTTGCAAAGGGCGACGTAGGCGGCAGATCTCGCCAGCCAAGTCGGGCCAGTGGGCAGTCCGAGCACCCCGACTGGATCGCACATATTCAGGGGGATGTTGTTGATGAACATCTTGGTTCGGATCTGTCGGTTGAAAGTCAGCACCTGGGCATCGCTCTCCTGGCCGATGCCCAGTGCCAGCATCGCCGATAGGCCAACCAGATTTCGCGCCCAGCGCCGAACAAACGGGTCTGACACAGGTTTCACGGAACCCTCCATTGTTTGGATTTATCGGGTCAGTAGCAATACAACTCAGTCCCGCAATCTGCGTAGCACCCGTGGCCATCATCGCAGGTTATGTACCAATAATAACATCCCGATGCATAGCCGGTCCCTCCGTCACAGCTATCGAGGGAGGAGCCGAGGCGTTTCTCAGCTTCGGCCCTCAGCTGCGAATCGAGGTCTTCAAGCGACTGCGCGCTCACGGCCGGCTTGGCCGCGGATGAGGGCCCAGGGTCACGGTCCGCTTGACCGCACCCGGTGCTGAATAGCGACAATCCAGCCGTACCAACCAGAAACAACGTCGGGAGCCAATTTTTCAGTTTCATGTGACACCTTTCCTTGTTTTCGAGAGAGTTTCCGCTCAGTAGCAATACGGTTCCGTCCCGCAATCTTGATAACAACCATGGCCGTCATCGCAGGTGATGCTGCACCAATGGCAGCCCGAAGCGTCACCACAACACTGCGTACAACTGTCCAACTCCAGGAGTTGTTGGATGGTGGCCCTCACCTGCGGGTCTACATTTTCCACAAATGCGGTACTCACCTGCGGATCCACCTCATCGGGCACACTCTCGTTCCCGGTCGAGGCGCCTGAGCACCAGTTGTTCAACGGTCCGGTCCCTTCGGCGTACCCGATGCCGAGAGGCCAAAGCCCAGTTGCGGCGACCAGCAACCATGTCTTGAGGGAATTTTTCATTGTCACGCGACCCCTTTCTTTTATTTTGACAAGCCTCACTCCACCGTGGAGCAGGTGCATTAGAGCAAGGTGCTGCGAGCGACAGCGTGTGAGTTTGGTAAAAAAGGTTGGGCCGCAGCGGGTCAGCGCGAGCTGACGCGCGCCGTGGCGAAGAGGCACCAGTCGCCGGCGCAGTCGACCAGCGTGGCACGGTCCTCGAGAATCGCACGCGCTTTTCGATGGGCGTCTTGAACGGCGAGCGCGTCGTCAGCAGCGCTGGCTTGTTGAATCAGCAGGTAATCGACCGAGTCGAGATGCGACGAAGCAAAGGTCGCCGGGCTTGAGTCGGCCGCGCGGGGAGGGCGCTTCCCGGGAGCGTAGTCGACGGGAAGGTGCTCGGTGTAGCGGGCCCAGAACTGCGTTGCGATTCCGCCCTGCTTGACAGTGAAATACATCGGAAGAGACTCGGTCAGCCGGAAGCGCGTTCCGAAGTATGCGCTCCTGCCGTGGAACGGCAGCGATTCCATCACCGCGGTGGGCGGGATCTTCGCCTGGAGGCGCAACGGACCGGCAGCCTCGCGCCCAAAACCGAACGCGCAGAACGCGAAGTGCAGCGCGACGACGAAGGAGCCGAGCACGAGCGCCCACCGTGCCCTGGTCGTTTCGAGCCAGGTAGGGCCGATCAGCGCCAGCAGGAGAGCGAAGGCGAGCGGCATCATCCGCAGATCGATGAAGGTGAGCTCCGTGGGGACGTAGCAGCCACGCGGCGCGAGCAGGGTGAGGGCAGCAAAGCCGATCGACGCGCCGCGGACGTCGCGGGGGAGGGCGCGCGCGTCGGTGCGCGCAGGGGCCCGGCGCGAACGCGCTTTGGATGCGACGAAAATCGCCGCCGCAAACGCGGCAGCCAGCAGCAGCAGATTCAAAGCGCGATATGGTCCGAGCACGGTCCAGAGCAGGTAATCAGTTTTCACGGTGGGGCTGGACCACACCAGATGGAATATCGAGTCGAGAAAGTTGAGACCATCGGTGCGTTTCACCGCATCGGCAAGGCTGGGGATCGGATGGCCGGCGAGACCGAGGCCGCCGAGCTTGCTCCAGGCCGCAGTCGTCGCGGCAATCACGGTCGCGGTCAGCATCAGGGAAAAAACGTGCATTCGCGTGCGCCCGGTGATGGCGAAGATCACGGCGAAGAGCGCGAAGCACGCTGCTGCGACGAGGTGAATCGAGGCCAGGGCGGCACAACACACCGCGACGGCGACGAGATGCCGAGCGCGATGCGGCGGGGTCCGCGCGCGAAGCAGACACGCGCAGCCGCCGAGCCAGATGGGTATGCACAAGGCGAAGGAGAACAGCCCCATGCACACCGCCGGATTCCAAAGCAGCGGCACAGCCAGACACGTGTTCCAGGAAGGCTCGGGTGAGCGGCCCCATACGGACCGCACCAGCGCGTGAAAAGCACCGAAGGTACCGAGCACATAGGCGCTCATCACCAAGCGAAGGGCGCTCGATGACCCGACGGCGCGCGCGAGGGCCGCCAGCAGCCAGTACACGGTGTGATAGGGCTCGAACCGCTCGGGTAGGGTGTAGAATTCTTGAAACCGCAGATCGGGGCGGGCGTGGTCGATGAAGATGCGCGCGTACGCGAGGTGCTGAGGCAGATCTTGACAGGGCAGCACCGGCAGCGTCCAGATCACCGCGAGATAGACCAGCGCGAGCAAAACGGTAGTGGCGTACCAGCCCTTCATGGTTGACACCGCGCCTGTCCCTTGGGGGAAGGCGCGTCTCGTATTTCGAAAGAGCTTCACTCCACCCTGGAGCAGCCGCATTAGAGCAACGCTCAGTCCGAGGCAGCGTGAGATTTTCGGAAGGCAATCGGCGAGCTTGGTGCGCTGATTGAGACCGTGGCCGCAGCTGATGTCGTCCAGCAACTGGTCATTGCCTATCGTCAGCCTGCGGACGCTCACGGGCTCGCCGCTCATCCCTGGCGCGGCTGGTCCGGTCCTCTACCCCGGCCAGCCGGAGGTCGAGCGCGCCGAGAAGAAGGTGCGCGACGGGATCGTGATCGACCGCGAGCATCACGGCTCGCTGGTCGAGGGGGGACAGCGCTATGGCGTTGCCTTCCCGGCAGCCCATCCTCTCGACCGACCGCCGGGATTAGCAGTGCGCGAGGTGCTTGGGATTGGCAGCGAACAGGAAGCCTGGGATTAGCAGGTGCCAGAGGCCTGGGTCAGACGTTGTCCAAGCAGCCGGGGATTAGCTGGTGCAGAAAGCGCGGGGTCAGGCAGTGCCCGACAAGCTGGAAACCTCGGCTGGCCGGTCCGTAGATGGCGATGGATGCCACCCGGTTTTTGTTCGGAGGGGTCTCCACAGTGCTGAACACCTTCGAGTCAACGAAAATTTTCTTACATCAGCGAAACAACTCAGGAAACACAAAAATATGTTGCCTCGAAGCTGTTCACTCCTATGTGCGGGGTCCCAGAACCGTTCCGGAGGGGCACAAAGTCGCTCAAAACATCGTGCCGCAGCGCCGTCAGCACAGGAGAGAGGCCCGCCGCTTCTTCAGCTGCTCGCGCACGACGAGTTGCCAGGTAAGGGCAATCCTCCACCAAGGTTCTTGACAAGCGCCTGAGGCTAGCCAGTGCCCGAGAAACTTTGGGTTAGCCAGTGTCCGAGAAGCGTGCGCAGACCCTGATCATCGTCACCCCGACCGATGCATCTTTCTCCAATGAAGTCCCCTGCACCGTGAAATCGGTGATCGCCATCCTCTAGCGCTCGACACCATCGCCCGCAAGAAGCTGGCCGCCTGGTGTATTTGTTGCACTATTTCGGCTGTCTGTCTTTAGTGCCGCTGCCTGTTCCCATTGCGGCGTGCGAGCCTTTGCGATTGTTTGCCGGCGACATTTGGGAAGAGAATTTCAAAGCGGTGATGTCCAGGGGGCAGGATGGGGGCGATTCTTCAATCGCCGGAGCCGGGGGCGACAACGCTAATTCGGCTCATGCGAAGAGCGGCTGCAGTGGGGCTGCCGGCGCCCTCGATGCGATGAGTCTTATTCTTTTTGTGGTTTGGTCAGTGCAGCAAACTGGACTCAGCCGCAAAAGGTCCCCGCACACGCTGAATCCACAAAGGGGGATCGCGCCAAGGTTTATCCGGTTGTGAGAGTCACGACCCGGGCTTTCGGACTCCCTCGTGGCGCACGGGAGACTCTGGGGCCGCGCTCGAATCTCCGGCCGAGATTCGCGCAATTTGCCGAGGGCGACGTGGCACTGGCGCCGTAGTCCATGGGTCGCGCGGACTCTGGATGGCTTGCACGCTTGCCATCATCTGCTACAACTGCTCCAGCTGCGCTGCAGGAGATGATGCGATGTTCTCAACGCGAGGTCCTCTGTCGGTTATCTTGGTGGTCTCATCCATCTTCTTCTCGCGACCCGGGTTAACCGCTTCCGGCCCAGCGGAGAGCGCGCCTGGCGTATCCACGCCGAACGCTTGCTTTCTCGAGGAGGCGGCGCTCGGGCTAGAGAAACTTCAGAGCTGGTACGATTCGCGCACCGGCTTGTGGCGAACAACCAACTGGTGGAATGCCGCCAACGCGACGACGCTGCTGGTGAACTATTCGATAGTGAGTGGCTCGACGCAGTACCAGGCGGCGGTCGAGAACACCTTTACCGTCAATGCGCCTCGTGGATTCTTGAACTACTACTATGACGACGAGGGCTGGTGGGCGCTGGCCTGGATCGTTGCCTATGACTGGACCCAGAACACCGACTACCTGAACATGGCGAGCTCCATCTTCGAGGACATGATCGGAGGGTGGGACGAGGTTTGTTCCGGCGGAATCTGGTGGAGCAGAGCCCGAACGTACAAGAATGCAATTGCCAACGAGTTGTTTCTCTCCGTGGCAGCTCATCTGGCCAACCGGGTCACCGATCCCGAGCAGCAGGCGCGCTACCTCTCCTGGGCCGAGCAGGAATGGCAGTGGTTTTCTCAGTCCGGACTGATCAACTCAGACAACCTGATCAACGATGGGTTGAACAGCAATTGCCAGAACAATCACGGCACCACCTGGACCTACAATCAGGGCGTCATCTTGGCTGGCCTGGTCGAGCTCCAGCAACAACATCCAGACTGGTCACTGGCGCAAACGGCACAGGACATCGCGCTGTCGGCGATTGATCATCTGAGCGACCCGAACGGTATTCTGCACGACCGCTGCGAACCCAATTGCGGCGCCGATGGCATTCAGTTCAAGGGAATCTTTGTCCGCAATCTCATGGCGCTGAACGACTTTTTTCCCGACGCGCGATACGTCCAGTTCGTGCGAGCCAACGCCGAGAGTATCTGGAACCTGGATCAGGGACCCGACTACCAGCTTGGGCAGGTGTGGTCTGGCCCCTTCCGTGCCGACAACTCCGCCGCCGCCACCCAGACCTCGGCGCTGGACGCCATCGTCGCCGCTGCAGAGATGTCGCTGCCCACTGAATCCGGATCGGACGGCCCGGCTTGTTTGTTTCCTACCGGGCAAAGGTGAGGCGGGTGAAGCGGCATTGCGAGAGAGTGCTGCCCCGTCCGCAGCTTGCGATAGCCATGCTGCCCGGTTTTGTTCGGATGGGTCTCCACAGTGGTAAATACCTTCGCGTGAACAAATATTTTATTACGTTATTGAAATAGCTCATGAAACACGAAAACTATGTTTACTCGAAGCCGTTCACGCCTGTGTGCAGGTCCCCGAACCGTTCCGGAGGGGCCGAAAGTCGCTCAGCAGCCGTGCCGGAGCCCATCAGTATTCCTCCAGCTTCTTTAGTTGCTCGCGCTACGACGCGTTCAGTGAACAAATATTTTCCTGTGTTGCTGATTGCCTGTTGCGCTTTAATGATTACAGCGCTCGCATGAACGCCACCAGGTCCTTCTTCTCCTGATCGACCAGCTTGGTCTCCAGCACGAGGTTGAAGAACTCGACCGTGTCTTCGAGCGTGAGCAATCGCCCGTCATGCAGATAGGGCGGCGAGTCCTTGATGCCGCGCAGCGGGAACGTTTTGATCGGCCCGTCGCCGGCCATCACCATCCCATCCACCAGCTCCTGCTTGTAGAAGCGTTCCAGCTTCAAGCTGTGCATCGAATTGTCGGTGTAATAGGGAGGCACGTGGCAGGTGGCACACTGGCCCTTGCCAAAGAAGACTTCCTGTCCGCGCAGCTCGCTCTCCGAGGCCTTGGCCGGGTCGAGCTTGCCATCGATGCGCAGCTTGGGCGCGGGCGGGAAGTCGAGCAGCTTTTGCATCTCCGCCATGAAGTGGACCTGGCTGCCGCGCTCCAAAATGTTCACGCCTTTCTTGGTCGCGATCACCGGGTCGCCGTCGAAGTAGGCCGCGCGCTGCTCGAACTCGGTGAAATCCTCCACGCTGGTCAGAGCGCGCTGCGAGCCGAAGCTGCGTTGGATGTTCACCCCGCGCAGGCTGGGGGTATCGATGCGGTGGCGAAACTCCTGCGGCCGGATGTCGCCGACGAGATGGGTGGAGCCATTGGTGTGGCCGTTGGCGTGGCACTCGAAGCAGGTCACGCCGCGAGACGGCGCCTCGCTGCGGCGGTCCTCGGTCTGATTGAATTGCTGCTGGGGAAACGGCGTGACCAGCAACCGCAATCCTTCGAGCTGCTTTGGATTGAGGATCCCGCTGAACAGCTCGTAGTAGTTCATGATCGTCACCAGCTTGCCCTGCGAGACGTCGCCAAGGTCCGGGCGGGTGGTGAGGAAGATCGGCGGCGGGAACTCCGGAAGGAAGTGATCCGGCAAGTCGAAGTCGAGGTCGAAGCGCGTCAGATCGCGCCCTTCCTGGCGCTTGATCTCGTCGATGTGAAACTTGGGGAAAACCATACCCCCTTCGGGGTGGTTGGGGTGAGGCAGTGGCCTGAAGGCATCCGGGAAAACGTCCCTCTCCCGGACCTGCTCGGGGCTCATCGAGACCAGCGATGCCCAGGTCACGCCGCTGCGGAGCTTGGCGCGCACGCCTTCCTGCAACGGCTTGCCGCGGAACATCGCAACGCCCTTCGCCGGGCGATTCGACAAGTCGTAGCGTTTCTCCAATAGATCTTGATGGCGCTTCTGTATCTTGGGTTTGTCGGCCTTCATTCGCTTCATGATCGAGGAGAAGCTCTCTTTCTGGTCCACCGGCATGTAGCTGGTGTCGCCACGCTTCTTGATCTCTTGTGCAACGGCGCCGCCGGCGGCGAGCGCTAGAACGAACAGGGCCGCGGTACCCAAATTGTGCAACGACATGTCGCAAGCTCCCTCGAAAGTTTGAGTGCAAAAATACGCGCCGCGCGAGGATTCCCCGGAAGGGAAACACCTGCGCGCGGCGAGGCACCTACCGTTGGGACGTCTGGATAGCTGCCAATTTCGGATTCAGAGTGACCTTGGCGAAGGTCTCCGTGCTCGGACGAAATCCGTCGTCGACGGTGCGTTTCTCGTATGAAACCTTCAGAGGGCAGTTTCCAGTTGAGCGCAAGGTGGTCATTCCCAGAAAGTTGCGCGCTTCGGCGCAGACAACCGCGCCGTCTCCAACGTTATAGAGCACTTCTTTCGCTTCCGAGTCATAGGACAGCCCGTCCACTTTCCTGTTCACGACGGTTCTGGACGTCTGGAATTCCGAGTCAACGTTCTCGACATCGACCCAGGCGCGGCCGAGCTCCGAGTCCACATCGAACTTCGCGTTCACGGCCTGAGATTCGTCGACGGGGGCCTCGAAGACGACAATTTCCGCGGCACGCGCAACTCCAGACACAGAGATGACCGCTACAAAGCACAGCAGGATCTTCTTGATCACGTTCATCGCCTTTCCTTTCCCTTTTTGGGTTTCTGGTTTGCTGGTCAGACGCGGAGGTCGCGTTTTGGTTACACCGACCGTGGTTGATCCGGGCAAGCCGCGAAAATTCGCCCAATTGATTCAGGTAATGGTTTGAAGTGAACGTACGATCGCAAGCCCGCTTGTTTGAGAGCCCTATCGCGTAACGCGGAGCCGGTGCTGGAGACATATCGAAAGACGCGATCGCGAGCGGCGGAGGTAACTGTCAATGGCAGACAGGGCGGGTACAAAGATCATCGACGACTCACCAAGAGCGGTCTCCAGACGGACCTTCATCAAGGGAGTTATTGCGGGTGGCGTGGCAGTCTCCTCTGCGAGCTACTTGTTTCGCGCCTCGTCGCTGGGCCAAACACAGACAGCGGGTGGCCTGGGCGAACGGCTGATCGCGATCAATGTCAACGGCCAACAGCGGCGAGTGGACGTGATGAAGCAGGAGACGTTGGCCTGGACGCTGCGCTACAAGCTGGGTCTCACCGGGACCAAGCTGGGATGCGACCGCGCCGAGTGCGGCGCCTGCACCGTTCTGATCGACGACGTGCCACATTATTCGTGCTCGGTGCTGACCCACACGGTGCGCGGCAAGAAGGTCGTCACCATCGAAGGCCTGGAGAGACCAAATGGCGTGCTCCATCCCGTGCAGCAGGGCGTGATCGCCGAGCAAGGATTCCAGTGCGCGTTCTGCATGTCCGGCTTCATCATGGCCACGGTCGGATTTCTGAAAACAAATCCAAATCCCACCAGGCAACAGCTGGCGCACGGCATCTCGGGAAACCTGTGTCGTTGTCAGGACTACGACAAAATTCTCACCGCGTTGATGCGCGGCGCAGAGAATTTGAGGAAGGCGAACCTTGGCTGAGCGCAATAAAACAGGCGACCGTCAGTTCGGGCCCGGATACAAACTGATCGGAAAGGACTATACGACCGCCGATCTGTACGCGAAGGTCACCGGGAAAGCGAAATACGCCGAGGACTTTCGCGCTGAAGGCATGTTGTTCTGCAAGCTGCTGCTCAGCCCGATGCCCCATGCGCGCGTGAGACGCATTGACGCCAGGGACGCTCTGGCGATGCCCGGCGTGAAAGCGATTCTCACCGCCGACGATCTTCCGCCTCCTGCCGATTCCCTCACCGACAATGGCACGGTGATCAAAGCCAACAAGTGGGCCGAGCGCGGGCTCACCATGGAGCCGCTGTACCAGGGCGAGCCGGTTCTCGCGGTGGCCGCGGTCGATGAGCTCACCGCGGCGGAGGCGATCGAAAAGATTCGAATTGATTTCGAGCCGCTTCCGTTTGTGATCGATCCGCTCGACACGCTGCGGCCCGGTGGGCCGAATGCGAGAACGGACGGGAACGTCTGGATCCAGCCTCCGGCGCCGCCGCCAAATCCCGGAGCCCCACAACCCGCTCCACTTCCGCCCGTCGTCGCGGAGCTCAAGTGGACCGAGGCCGACTTTGCCGAGGTAAACAAGGGTCGGTTGCCGATGGGCAAGACCTCCGACGACTGGTCATACGGGGACTTGCAGGCGGGCTTCAACAATGCCGCGCTCGTTCTGGACGAGACTTTCGTCACCCCGGATGTCAGCCATCAGACCCTCGAGCCCCGCAGCACCATGGCTTACTGGCAGAACGGCAAGGTCTATGTTCACACCGGCACTCAGAGCACGGGTCGAACCCAGGCCGCCATCGCGCGATGGTTGAACATCGAACCGGAAAAAGTTGTCTTCATCAGCGAATACACCGGTGGCGGATTCGGCAGCAAAATCACCGCGGGCGTCTCGCTGATCATCCCCGCGCTGCTCTCGAAGAAGGCACGCGCCCCGGTGATGATGCGGATCAGCCGCGAGGAGGAGACCTTCATCGGACGCGCACGGCCCGGCTTTCAGGGCCGGATGAAAGTCGGCTTCTCCAAAGAGGGACGGATCACCGCTCTGGACATGTTTGTCATTTCAGACAACGGTCCCTACGACGCGCAGGGCGATGCCCCGACCTCGGGCCACATGGTCTCGCTCTTGTATCAGCCGCAGGCAATGCGCTGGCGCGGGGTGACCGCGCTGACGAACACCCCGCCGCGAAGCGCGCAGTCCTCGCCGGGAGGCCTGCAGGGGATCGTGATCATCGAACCGATCATTTCGAAAGCCGCGCGCAAGCTCGGTCTCGATCAGGTGGCGATCCGCCGCATCAACTGTCCAGAGGGCAAGGCGCCGTACGGACCCCCGGTGAGGGGCAAGCTGCAGCACGCAACGAGCGCATTCATCAAGGAAGCGCTCGACCGCGGCGCGGAGCAGTTCAAATGGCAGGAGAGGATTGCGCGCCGCCCGAAGCGGATCGGGTCGAAAGTGCGCGGTGTGGGCGTATCGCTGAGCTGTTACGTCGGCGGCACGATCGGCTTCGACGGGCTGTTTGTGATTACGCCCGAGGGACGGATCCGCTTCCACTCCGGGATTGGCAATCTGGGAACGGAGTCGGTGATCGACGTCCACCGGGTGGGCGCGGAGATTCTCGGCGTGCCGTGGGAGAAGTGCGACGTCCTCTGGGGCGATACCTCGAAACACTTCCCGTACACCTGCGTGTCCGGCGGCAGCCAGACGACGCACGCGATGACGCGGGCGGCGCATGCGGCGGCGATGGACGGCAAGAGGAAGCTTCAGCAGATCGCGGCGAAAACGCTGGGCGGCAATGCCGAGGACTACGAGGTTGCCAACGAGCGCGTGTCCCGAAAGGGCGGCGGCGCGGGCATCACGTTGGCGCAGGCGGCGCGGCGCGCGATCGAGCTGGGCGGCGCTTATGACGGCCACCAGGCGCCCGGCGACGTCAACCCCGTCACCAAGTCAGCGGTGGCGGCGCTCGCGGGCCAGGGCCTGGTAGCCGTTGCGCGAGACAACTATCCGCGCGACGGCATAACGCATTCCTATGTCGCCAGCTTCGCCGAGGTGGAGGTCGATGTTGAAACAGGCAAGTATTACGTTCTGGATTTCCTCGCCTACGCCGACGTCGGGACGGTGATACATCCGCGAGCGCTCGGTGGTCAGGTTCTCGGCCGATCGACGCTGGGCATCGGCCATGCGATCGGCCAGAAATGGGTGTTCGATCCGCACTACGGGATCATGGTTTCGAAGCGCTTCCACCACAACAAGCCGCCGACGATTCTGGATATCCCGGCCCAGATGCGATGGGACGCCCTGGACATTCCGGATCCAGAGACGCCGGTCGGCGCTCGCGGCGTCGGCGAGCCGCCGGTGGCAGGAGGCTGTGCATCGATCCTCAATGCCCTCTCCGACGCGCTGGGGGACGAGATCTTCCAGCGAGCGCCCGTCAACGCAGACACCATTCTGACGTCGCTGCAGGCGGGGCGGCCAATGCAACATCCGCTGACGGCACATATTTAAGGAGCAAAGCCGTGGCCACAATACGAGACGTGATGCCCGCTTTTGATTTGTTACAACCCAGCTCGATTGGCGATGCGCAAAAGCTCCTCCAGCAACACGGAGCGGACGCCTGGGTGATCGCGGGAGGGCTGGACAGCTTCGATTGGCTGAAGGACCGGATCAAGAGACCCAAAGTCCTGGTGGACCTGAGCGGGATCGAGGAGCTGCGCGGAGTCCGTCCCAGCGGCGACGGCGTCGAGATTGGAGCGATGACCACCCTCACCGAAGTGGTCAACAATCCGATCATCAAGCAGAGATATGGTGTGCTGGCGCAGGCTGCGGAGTTGGTAGCCTCGCCCCAGATCCGGAACCAGGGGACGATCGGCGGCAATGTGTCGCAAGATTGCCGCTGCTGGTATTACCGCGGCGGGTGGCCGTGCTACCGCGCCGGTGGCAATATTTGCTACGCCGATACACCGGAGGGTCGCAATCGCGAGCACGCCATCCTTCACGCGCAGCGCTGCGTCGCGGTGAATCCATCTGATACCGCCCCCGCCCTGATTGCGCTGAACGCCAAGTTCGTGATGCGCACGTCCAAGGGGGAGCGCGTGGTGGATGCCGAGGACTACTTCATTGGCCCTGACATCGACATCACCCGCCTGCACATCTTGCAGCCTGGAGATCTGCTGACGGCCATTCGCATTCCGTCAACCTGGGCCAGCAGGCGGTTCTATTTCGAGAAAGTGCGAGATCGGAACGTGTGGGACTTTCCGCTGTTGAACGTGGCCTCGGCGATGATGGTCTCGGGTGAGAGGATCGAACGCATTCGCATTGCCGTGAATGGCGCGGCAGCCCGTCCACTGCGGTTGAAAGCTGTCGAAGACGCCGTGCGCGGCAAGCCGCCGAGCGCGGCAACGGGTGAAATGGCGGGGGAGCTGGCCGTTCGGGGAGCCGTCCCACTGCAGTTCAACGCCTACAAGATCCCGCTGATGAGAAATCTGGTGAAGCGCGCCATCGGCGGAGTGCAGGAGGCAACGTGGACATCATAGAGAGGGCGATCGATCCCTGGGGGCAGGATGTCCCCATCCACATTGCGTGGTTTTTGATCAGGCTCGCGGCAATTGCCGGATTGTTGTTTGTGATCGTTCACGCGATCTACGTTCGATATTACGCCCACGCGGACGCCGCGGGAGGTGCCTCGCCCGGATTGGCTACCCGGGTTCCCGAGCACGTGCCCAGGCACTCGCTGGCCTCGCGGCTGTACCACTGGATCATGGCCGCCTGCATGCTCACGCTGCTGTTTACCGCCTTCCTTCCCAAGCTGGGCCTGGAGTTTGACTGGGTGACCCTCCACTGGAGCGCCGGCGCAGTCCTGACGATTGCCGTCGTGTATCACGTGATACACGCTTCCTTTTGGCAAGACTTCTGGTCGATCTGGCCGGATAGAGCCGACATGGTGGACGCCTGGAGAAGGATCCAGCGGTTTTTCCGGCGACCCGCGCCGTCGCCGAGGAGGTTTCCCAAATACCCCCTGGAGAACAAGCTCTATCACGGCGCTATCATCCTGACCGGTCTGACCGCGATCGTCACCGGTGTGCTGATGATGTCTCGCGTCCGGACGATCTTCTTTCCGAGAAATCCCTATCTGTTCAGCGACATGGCCTGGGGCTTCATTTACGTGCTACACGGGCTGGCCGGCGTCGGGCTGATTGCGTTAGTGATCGTGCATATTTACTTCGCGATTCGACCGGAAAAGCGCGCCATCACCAAGTCGATGATCTTCGGTTGGATGGGGCGTGACTTTTATTTGAAACACTACGATCAACAGCGGTGGGCCGTCGAGACACCGACTTCATCATCCAGAGCCAAGGGGACGGAGGGCAAGGCCTAACGTATGCTGACCGAAATCGCAGAGCGCAGTAACGCCATCGAAGAGTGCTACGAGTTCATGCTCGCCTATGCCGCGCAGGGGCTCCCCAGCGACGTGGGCAGCGAGTCTGGCGCACGGCTCCGCGAATTTCTTGCTCGCGCCGTCAAAGCGCTATCCGGGCTAGCGGAGAGCTACGCGGAGGCGGTGAAACAGGAATGCTTCGAGCGGGCGGAACGCTATCGGGCGTTCTTCGCGGTGCTCGACCGCGACGCCCGCGACTCACTGGCGGCCATCGAGCTGGTTTTGGCCCAGCCCGCGATCAGCTCTCAGTTGATCGACAACCTGAATGCATCGATCCACCTGCGCGCGCTGCTCACGGATTTGTTCCTGATGTCGGAGATCTTCAAGACGCAGCGCAGCTGGACGCAGCAGCTGGTCGCCGCTGAGGGTAGCTCGGCGATTGCGCCAGAAGAGCTCCACCGATGAAGGTCGGAGTGATTGGCGCGGGGGCAGTCGGTTCTGCTTCCGTGTTGTCATTGGTGCTCCGCGGCTGCGCCCGCGAAATCGTCATCGTCGACAGAACGCACAAACGTGCCATCGCCGTGGCCACCGACATGCGATATGGCGCATCGCTTTCTCCGACGGAGAGCATCCGCGACGGCGATTACCCGGATCTCGCCGGCGCGGCGCTGGTGATGATTACCGCCGGCGTGAATGAAAAAACCGGCGGCGCGACCGATCGCAACGATCCAGCGGGAAGGCTCAAGCTGCTGGATACAAACATCCGCGTCTACAAAGACATCCTTCCCGCGATCTTCAAGGCAGCGCCCGAAACGGTCGTGTTGGTCCTCACCGATCCGCCGGATCCCCTGGCCGATTTCGTGCGAGCCTTTGGTTTCAAGCGCGTACTGAGCAGCGGGACATTCCTCGACAGCCTGAGATTCCGCTACCACCTGGCTCAGCGTCTGAACGTCGATCCGGCGTACGTCGAGGCTCAAGTTGTCGGCGAGCATGGGACCTCGGAGGTGCTCCTGTGGTCTTCGGCGCGGGTGGCCGGCGCGCCGATCCTCAGTGGACTTCGCGACGGCGATCAAGGCGCCGAGGAATTCATCAGCAGTGTCGAGCGCGAAGTTCGATACGCCAACATCGCGATCATCGAAGGCAATCAGGCAAGCCAATACGGGATCGGCATGGCGGCGGCGCGGATCGCCCAAGCGGTCTTGCGCGACGAGCGGGCGGTCATTCCGATCGGTTCCTACAATCCCCAATATGGGGTCACCCTTTCCTTGCCGAGCGTGGTCGGGCGAGAAGGTGTCGCGCAGATCCTCGAGCCGCAGATGTCGGAACAGGAACGCCAAGCGTTGCAGCGAAGTGCGCAGACTCTTCGAAGCGCTTTCGCCCAGGCTCGAGAGCGGGCCTGAGGCGCGACGGCCGCCTCCATTTGCTTCAACGTCAAGGAGAAATTGAATTGTGGGTGGAGTCGGTGCCCGGCTGCCGCTCGGTTGTGTATCGTTTGACGATAGCGGAGATGTCGAGGTCATTCGATTGGGGCGTGGTGTCCGCGAAGAGCTCCCGCGTTTCGAGCGTGAGCGGCACCGAGGCCTCGGCGAGGCGATACATGTTCAGAGCCAGCTCCAGGTCTTTGATCAGGTCCCGGACGGCGAACATGGTTGGCTCGTACTGTTCTCGCAAGAATCCGGATTCCCTTGCTCGGAGAGCGGGTACAAAGCGAGCCAGCACCCAAAAGACTTGATCGCGATCGAGCCCGGCCGCCGTTCCCGCCGTGAGCAGCTCGGCCGCGGCCGCATTGGTGATCGCCAGCATGCTGTTTGCCACGAGCTTGAGCCGGGCCGCGCTCCCGAGCGCACCGACGTAGTGGACCTCCCCGAGCCGCTCCAATACCGGTCGCGCCCGCGCGAGATCTTGAGGCGCGCCGCCGACGAGCACGGCAAGGGTTCCGCTTTCAACCGCCGGGACGCTGCCCACAACCGGCGCTTCGAGCAGACGAAAGCCCTTGGCCCGCGCCTCTCGACCGAGCACCTCGGCGACGTCCGGGCCCGCCGTGCTCATCTCGATGAGAAGCTTGCCCGCGGAATTCTCCAGCACGCCGCCGGGACCGAGGTACACCCGCTCTACCGCAGCCGGGCCGGTCAAGCTGCTGATCACGATATCGGCGCTGCGGATCGCCTCGACCGGCGTCGATGCGACTGGCCCCACGTTCAAGCGCTCCGCTTTCTCCTTCGTGCGGTCCCAGAGCGTCAGCTCGAACCCTGATGCTTTGAGGCGCCTGGCGATGGCGCCGCCCATCCGCCCAGTACCCAGAACGGCCACTCTTGCCATGTTCATTACTCCTCTCTTGAGCAATCGACCATCCAAGCCGCGTTCTGTTACACACCGGATTCGGCTCGCCGACTCGACTGAATTTGCTCAGTGGGTGAGGGGAGTGCCTGATTCAGGCTGGTAGTAGAGCAGGACATCTCCTGAGCGGAACGTCCGTGCTTTGACGAGCTTCAGAGCCATTCTGTCCTTGACGTCCCTGAACGTCGGGTTCCCGCGGCCCAGGACGAGAGGATTGATAAAGATCCGAATCTCGTCGATCAGGCCAAGTTGCATCAGGCTCGATGCGAGGTTGGCGCTCCCGAACAGCGCGAGGTCCTTCCCGGGCCGTTGTTTCAGTGTCGCAATCTCTTCCGCGGTGTTGCCTTTGGCAACCTCGAGTTCGGACCTTCCATGTTGCCGTCGAGCGACATCATCATCTGCCAAAAGAGTTTCCTCATCGCGTGGCCCTCCAGTACCGGTAGCCATTGGTGCGGAACGGGACCCCGAGCTCGCCGCAGATCTCGGCGATGACGTCCGGCGTGAAGAAGTAGTTGCGCCACCGCGAGACGCGATCACCGGCGATCTCCGCGCGACCGACGTCCCGGACGGCCTCGCCGTCGTCCTGCGGGTACCAGAACAGGACGATCCATTCGCCGCGGTGGCTGCGCACCTCGGCGCGCGGCGGTGACGGCCGGTAGCCCTGGAGCAAGCGCGCCTCGATGCCGCAATTGAGCTGGTCGTTCCAGCCGAGCGGCAGGAAGGCGCCCCAGAACGAGCCCTTCTTCGCCGCCTCGGGGCCGTACTCGGTGTTGATACCGACGATCTCCAGGTTGGCCGTGTCGAGCAGCAGCCCGGTCAGGCGATCCAGGTCTCGGGCATTGAAGGCTTGGCAGAACGCGTCGAGCACCGCCGGCGCCGGCACGCGCGGCTGGGGTGAGTCGGGCGCCTCGGGGGGGACGAGTTTGCCTCGACCGCGATGAAGCGCGGCCTTGACCGCCCCCACGGTCGTCGAGAGCGCCTCGGCAATCTCGTCCAGCGACAGGTCGAACGCATCCTTCAACACGACGGCCGCGCGCTCCTGCGGCGAGAGCTGGGAGATCAGCGTGCCCGCCGCCTCACGAGTGGCGCGCGGCTCACCGGACGCGCTCGCCTCCGGAATATCTGCCGGCTCTTCGCGCATCCGCCGCATCCGGTCGATCCACAGGTTCGAGGCGACGCGGAACAACCAGGCCCGGGGATTGGGCAGCTCCTGACTCAGGCAGCCGAGCGTGACGAACGCTCGCGCGAACGTATCCTGGACCAGGTCTTCGGCATCCCAGGGGCTCTGGCTCAGGTAGCGGCAGTACCGGTACAGCTCGGGCCGGAGCGGCTCGTACACGTCGAGAAAGCGCTGCCAAGAGCTCCTCAGGGCGCCGGAGAGCTCTTTCACGGAATCGATTGGTTTGTCGGTCATGATGGATAAACGGAGAGCGGCGCCCGAAAGATACTGGGCACCCACTTTTTTTTCTGCGCAATTCGACGGGCCGGGACCCCTCCTCGGAGCCCTCTGTGGATTTGGCCGCGAGCGCGCGGATCTGCCACTGGCCAGAGCGTCGTCGTTGCTGTCGGTCGTAATAAGAACGTGATAGTCGGTGGGACGTATCGCGCGTCCACCAATTCGGAGGTGGACTTCATCATGATGGCGAAGTATTCGCGGCGGAATACAGCTGTAGTCGGTCCGTTATTATGGGCCAATACACGGGCAAGATGTTTCACTGGTAGACTGCGCTCGTGGTTTTCCATCTAGTCGCGGCAGCTCTCTTTGTGGCTATCCCATTCCTACTGGAGCTGTGGGCGATTCGCCTGAGCCGGAGTGCCGAGACTGGCCGTTTCGCTCGGGCGCTCAAGTACGTCCTGCCAGCGCTGTTTCTGCTTAGTATTTTCGTAGCCGTCGCCATCGGCGTGGTAGAGGCTCTCTGGTTGCACGATGTGAGCAGTCGGGCAACGATCATAGCCGCCGGCATGTCGACCGCTCTGAACTGCGGTGCCTTCTTTTTCCTGGCTATCGATTTGTCTGCGCTCATTGTCCTCGGTGCGATCTCGCTTCGGGTACGTCGACCGCCACCGTGATACCGCGCGGACGTTCAACGCGGCTTCTGCATACGAAGCCGCAGTCGAGAGTGGTCAAGCCCGTTATCGGTGCCGCGATCGCACGGCGATGGGTGCGTTCAAGAGATGGGAGGCGACTTATCGCGAGTATTCATCGGCCCCACAAGACCGGCCGCGATTGGACCTCCGCGGTCGTCATCGGGCGCAAAACAGAATTTATCTACGGGATCGATGCCGTTCAGAGCCTCTCGTTGGCGGTGGTCTACTTGGGGAAAGCGCTTGAACGCATCCGACCGAGGATTCGCAGAAACGATCGATGGCTAACAGAACTATTCCCGATCCTCGTTCCCAATCTCCCACCAGATCTTCCGGCGAAAGTGGATCGGCTGATAAAGAAAGAGACGGAAGCGCAGCTTCGCCGATTCGAGGCTCGAGCGAAGAAGCCTGCGCATCGACGTGGGACGGAGCCACCGAGGTGGTGAAATTGACGGCCGGAGATTCCGGTGACGCCGGCGCACGAGCGAAAGCGACGTGTTAGTTGTCGCGACCGCGCATCTCGCAATGGCGCATCAGCGGGGCGAAGCTGACGCCGGAATAGGCGTCATGGGGCAGTTCTATTGCGCCGAGCGCCTGCGGGACGACACACTTCGGCGCTGGACAGCCGCTCCACCCCCACTGGGGATCCTCAACCTCCGTCTCGAAGCACAGCCCACAGCCGCCATCTACTGGACCGTAAACTTGGAGCGTCGCTGAACCTTGTGAACCAGCATGCGTTCGAGGCGGCGTCGGCGCGCAGACATAGACGTCTACACACGCGTTCTTTTGATCAAAAGTACAGGGAACGACGCGTGCCTGCGTGCTCGTGGTCTTGGATGCCAAGACGCTCGTCGCTTTCTCCGTTTCTCGGTTGCACGCAACGACCGTTACAAAAAGTGCGATCGTGAATCTCATCGAGATACACCGTCAAGGCTTGAGCTCGATTATCGTCACGGAGAGCGGCGGTAAGACGACCGTGAGAGCATTGCCGCCCACGCTCAAGCTCAGCGTATTCCAGACCGGCGTGCTCCCACCTGCGAGCTGCCACGCCCGCACCGTCTGAAGCGTCTGCGGGTGCGTCAACTGCACCAGCACCGTCCGCGGTGTGAGGCCGTCGGAGCCGGTGATGTTGCCGCCGGCATCGGTGACCGCGCCGGGGCGGTGGACAAGCACGACCACCACGCGGCCAGTCGCCGAGTCCAGTCCGGCATACGAGGCCAGGTGAGCAATGTCGCTCGAGCTCGCCCGCACCGCCGTGTCGGGGTAGTTGCTCCCCTGCGCGTCGTAATTGCGGAAGGCGCGGAACGCGGCGAAGGTCCAACTGTCGCTCGGTAGCAGAGGCCAATACGACGCGGCGAAGACGCCCTCGCGTCCCATCGCCCCGAGCGAATCGGCTTCCGCGACCGCGCCCGAGATGTGATCGCCACCGCCGTGGTTGTATTCGGTGATCGCCAGCTTGGTGCCGGCGTAATGCGCCGCGATTTTTGTAAACATTCGCGGTATGAGCTGGATGCCTTGTCCGCCGGTGCAGCAGCCGGTAATCCAGCTCGGCTCCCTGTAGCTCGGGTCCCAGAGCGAGCGCGTCGACTGCACGCGCGCGGCCACGACGCAATCGCCATTGCGCACGGCCGGGGTGGGGCCGGAATCATTGACGCGCGTTCCGCAGCCGCGCGATTCCGAATAGAAATGCAGGTCGAGCACGTCGACGAGCCGCCTTCCCCTCGAGCTCTCGGCGGCGGACATCTGGTCCAGATAGTAGTTGAGAAAATCGCCATGGGTCGCCGCGTCCGGCGCGCCTTGCAGATTCATGTATCCCGCCCAACCGTAGCTCACCGGACCGAAGATCAACGACGACGGCACTGCTTGCTTGATCGCATCCGCGGCAGCGACCGAGAGAGAAAGCAGGTCGGTATACCTGAGCGCGCTGCGCTGGATCTCCCGGTGAGTCGAGAACCAGAGGTCGGGCTCGTTGTCGAGCGAGAAATGTATCGGGATGGGACCGCTTCCCCAACGGTTCGCCAGAAAGTTGGCGAACTCGTCCTGCCAAACGGGAGAGCTGTCCGGAGCAGGGGTGGCGGTGAAGGGACTTCCTTTCTGCGCCTGATTTGGGACGAACCAATCAGTTATCGGATCGGACAGCGGGACGTTGCCGGTCCTCACCTTCGAGACCCAGCCCTGGATTGGAATGGCTACTTGCAAGCCAAGGCCATGTGCCTTCGCGTCGTCGATCGCCGGGACCGCGGCATGCCCGGGGCCATCGCTCGGCGAGCCCATCAAGTTGTCGTTGTGATACGGACCGTAATCACTCCCGGCATTCGAATAGTTGTTGGTCCAGTTGTACGCCGTCCAACGGTTCCCGCCCAACCGCAACCAGGTGGCGCCGGCCGGCGCACCGGCCGAGCTGCCGGCGTTGTACCCGTAGACGAAGGGCGAGATGCTTTTGCGGTCCTGGCTGGTATCGATGGAAATCGTCGCGTCGGCTACCACCGAGCCCGTGACGATAACCGTCAGCGACGCGGTGACGGTGCCGCCGGAATTCGTCGCGGTGAGCGTATACGTGGTGCTCGCTGCCGGTGACACCGATCTCGTGCCGAAGCTCGCCACGGTGCCGACGCCGTTGTCGATGTTCACGGACGTGGCGCCGCTCGTGGACCAGGACAGCACGCTGGATCCACCCACTTGAATAGTGGTCGGATTCGCGGTGAATGATCCGATCGTTGGCGGTGCAGTCCCTGAGCTTTGCACCTGCACGGATGCGGTCTTGCTCGCCGTCGCGTCAGCCTGTGCGGTAGCGCGGACATGAAAGGTGCCGGCGACTGCCGGTGCCGTGTATACGCCCGACGCGTTGATGCTGCCGCCGTTCGGCTCGTCGACGCTCCAGGTGACGACCGTCCGCGGTGTTCCGGTCACCGTCGCCGAGAAGGTCTGCATCGCGCCCAGTGCCAGCGTGGCTGAGGAAGGTTGCACCGTGACGGAAACCGAGGTCCATACAGTGGCGGAGCCCGTGCAGGCCTGAACGAGTGCCAGAGCCAGAACTGGGCGAAGTCGGTGGCTTCCCATCACAGAGGAAGTACTAGGTCGATGCCGGCTGCGCGCTCAAGGCCCACAGTGTACCCGGGTGGGTGAGCTGCGACTGGAGCTCACCAGCACGCCGGGGACGTGGTCGCTTCATTTAAAGCGACCCATAGCGTTTGCCCGTTTTATCAATTGCGATCTTCTTTTCAGCCCTCTCGACCAGACCCTTTTCGATTGTCGGCCACCGGTCGTATGCCTTGCCTCCCTCGCGCAGCTCGGCGGCGGTGAATCCAGTAGAGGCTAGGTCTTCGCCATAAACGACCATCAGCTCCTTGCGTTTCTCTTGATCCAGCAGATTCACAAGACGCACGTACATCATTCCGGCAGGCATCCTGTAGCCCTTCGCGGGGATCAGCGCCTCGACGTGCTCGCGATCTGAACCAGGTCGTGTCTGGGCGTCGTTCGTTCGTACCCATGTGTCGACATAAAAATCCACGCCGCCGATCTTCGCGCGCTGCGGTGAATCATATTTGTGTTTTAAGTCTGGCTTTGTGGGGAGATAGCCTTCAAACTGTAGCCAATACAGGCGCTGAACATTCTTCTGCCCATCTGCGTCGACGAAGGCGTGCAGCTCGCAATCCGCGATGCCGTAGAGATCCCATCGGTCGGCGCCGACGTACAGCGCCGATTTCGGCAGCTCGATTCGTACTTGGGGATCACGCTCGGAGGTGATCACATTGCCTTCCACCTGGCGCTCCGGACGCTTGCCTTGAGCACCAGCGGATTGTTGAGAAGGCGCGCGGCTGCTTTGGCTAGACATTGCGCCAAAGGGGACGCTGCTTCCGAGCACCGCCAATCCAAGCGCCATGTGTTTAGTGATCTGCATTGTCATATTCAAACCGTCCTCCCCTAGACTACTTCAAGCAGTTCGAAAGAGGTTCCATGGAATGCCGCGACTTCGAAGTTGCTGTCCTCAAAGGCCCACATAGCACGCAGTTCATCGTGGGCGGCCTGATTGTGGAGATGAACGACGAAGCCAGGTATCGTGCGGCATTGGTTGCGATGCGCGCCGTAATTCTCAGTGCGGCCAAGGCCCGCGACAGTAAACAATCCGACGAGGTCAATAAACGCGGAGCGCCTAAACTTTAGGTGTCTGGCCGGAAGCGAGGCGCATCCTTCAGGCTATTCACCGTAATACTGATATCTACGTGGCACTTTTTTGAACGACGCATGGGAAGCGTGAAGACTTAGGTACCCCAGTGGCACCAAAATCACACACACTTCGCCGGAAACGCGCCAAATAGCCGCTTCCTAATTCTCTTGATCGAGAATCACCAACGTCCGTTTAGCCTTCCTCCAATCGATAGACGTACCAAGCCGAGCTCGGCTCTCGACAAACAAAATCCAGCACTGTTGCATCGCGAGCGCAGGCTGACGCCGTGACGCAGTGTTTACTCCGAGCGCTTGACAGTTCCGCTATGTGTGATAGCGAGGACATTCAGAGGGGGGCCCGGCGCGAACCGTCGCCGGTGAGCAGTGTCCAATTAACGCAGAGGAGGGGTTGCCATGAGTCGGCAGAGCAAATGGGTCTGCTGTGGATCGGCTGTCTGTTTGACTTTGGTGTCGGCTATCAGCAGAGGGCAGGATGTTTCGTTTGTCGAATCTGGCCGTCCGCGAACGGAGTACGCGGTGGGCTCATTCCCTCGCAATGCGATTGGAACCGGCGACTTCAACAACGATGGACGGCCGGATGTGGCGAGCGGCAGCAGTGGCGCGGTCTCGGTCTTGCTGGCCACGGCCGACGGGTCCGGATTTGAAGGAGCGCGGAGCTTCGGGGTTAGCGGCAGCGTGGTGTCGCTGGCGATTGGCGACGTCAATGGCGATGGAAACCTGGACATCGTCGCTGCCACTACTTCTTCCAGTGCAGTCTCACTGCTGCACGGCAACGGAGACGGCAGCTTCCAGGGAGCCACTGCCCTTCCATTCTCCTTTGGCTTTCCCACATTTGTCGCTTTGGTCGATCTCAATGCCGATAACAAGTTGGACCTGGTTGTAACGTCAGACTTCGGCACTCTCTATGTATTGCTTGGAAATGGCGATGGAACGTTCCAGAGCCCGCGAACGACCTCGCTAGGTAGCTCGGCGGGATCGATCGCCTCCGGAGACTTCGACGGCGACGGAAGGGTGGACCTGGTGATCACCGTCAGTGGCTCGCTGCTGCTGCTGCTCGGCAACGGCGACGGCACTTTCCAATCGCCCAGGACGGTGGCATCGGGCGCCACGGCCCGAATCGTGGTGGCGGGAGACTTCAACGGCGATAACAAACTCGATCTGGCCGTGCTCCAGGTGAGCAGCGTGGCGATTGTCCTGGGGAATGGGAACGGGACGTTTCAGGCGCCGCGCTTGACGGCGATCGCCGCCGATGCGAACGACATCAAGGCAGGCGACCTCAATTCGGATGGAGCACTGGACGTGGTGGTGACCCACTGTCCATTCTCCTCCAGCCCGTCCTTCGTGGGAGTCCTCTTTGGAAATGGCAATGGGACGCTGCAGGCGCCGGTCGCCAATCCCACCTCCGGCTGCACGGCGGGCGTTGTGCTCGCGGATTTCGATCTCGATGGCAGTCTCGACGTGGCGGCGAACAAAAACCTGTCCAATGGCACCCTGATGCTTCTGTCGGGCAATGGCGACGGCACGATCGGGACCCGGAGACCGGCGACCGGAAACAACCCCAATTCGATTGCGGAGGGAGATTTCAACGAGGATGGAATCGTCGACCTGGTGGTGAGCAACGGCTCGTCCAACAGCATCTCGTTGTTATTGGGAAATGGCGATACCACTTTCCAACGGGCAAGGAATCTGCCGGTTGGCCTTGGTCCCAGTTCGGTGGCTGTCGGCGACGTCAATGGTGATGGACACCTGGATCTCGCGGTTGCCAACTTCAGCTCCGATGACGTTTCGGTGCTGCGCGGACGGGGAGACGGCAGCTTCATTCCGCTCGGTGCCGTTCTCGTCGGTGACCGTCCTCAGGCTATTGTCCTCGGCGACTTCAACCGCGACGGAAATTTGGACATGGCGGTGGTTCGAAACTTCGGACAGCTTTCGGTGCTGTTGGGAAATGGGAATGGAACTTTTCAGGCTCCGATCACCTCCTCCAGCGGGGCCTCCAGCCCTACCTCGCTGGCCCGAGCCGACTTGAACGGCGACGGGATCGATGACCTGGTGATCACCGATGGCAGCTTCTCGTCCGGCTCGGTGGTGGTGCTGCTGGGCAACGGAAATGGAACCTTCCAACCTGCCCGGAGGTTCAACACCAACCGGAATCCCTCCTCGGTTGCGGTGGGCGATCTCAACGGAGATGGCGTGCCGGACCTCGCGGTGAGCAACAGAGATTCGCAAAACGTGACCGTGTTGCTCGGCACTGGCAGTGGCATGTTTCAGCCAGGGGTGGACTTTTTTGTGCTTGGCACCAGCCCTGCCGCGGTGGTGCTCGCTGATTTCAATGCCGACGGCCGGCTGGACATTGCGACGGCCAACGCCGGTTCGAACAACGTCTCCATTCTGCTGAACAACGAGGTTCCCATGGCAGCGGTTCTGTCGCCGGTCTCCTTCATCGACGTCGGGGAATTCGGCGCTGGAAGCTTTCCCCGGGCGATGGTGGTCTGCGACTTCAACGCCGACGGACTGCTCGATCTGGCCGTCGCAGATTCCCAATCCAACGACGTGACGGTGCTGTTCAACACCACGAGGTAAGCGACAGGCGAGTTGTGCTCCCTTCTTGGTGCTATTGATTCACGAACTGCAGCACGCTTCCGTTTCCAAAGTACACGCGCGCCGGGTCGTCAGCCGCGACCACCAATGCCGAGGTGCCGGCCTGCACCGTCGAGCGGCGCCGAGCCTCGTCCGCGTCGACCGCGATCCAGCTGTCCGCCCCATTTTCGCTTCGGAACAGTCCACCTGCGTGCATCCAGGCGAACAGGCGCATTGGCTGCAATCGGTCGATACCCAACCCGAGCACGCGATCGCCGTCGAGTCCCGCGATGACCGCGGAGAAGGTCTGCCCTCCGTCGAGAGAGCGGATGATCAAGTTGGTCATCCGGCTTCCCGCGTAGATGGTCTGCGGATGCTGAGGGTCAATGGCGAGTGCGGTGAAGTCTCCGGAAGCGAAAACCCGCTGCAAGGTTCGGCCTCCGTCGATGGACTTGTTCAGTCCCAGACCGGTGTTTGGACTGCCCAGGTAGATGATGTCTGGGTCGACGGGATGCACCGCCACCGACCCGAGCGGCAAAGTTGAGAGACGGTCGAAGACCTGGCCGCCGTCATCGGAGCGCAAGAGCCCCGCGCTCGATCCGACCACGTAGACCCGCCGCGCGTCGCTGGGTGCGAACGCAATGCGCGTGACCGATGACAACCCCACTTCGCCACTGATGGTGGCCCTGGACCACGTCCGTCCTCCGTCGGTGGTGCGGAAGAGGGCGGCAAGCTGACTTGACGGTTCGGGGGCCTGGCCGGCCACCAGGTACACCTCCGGGTTATCCGGTGAGGCAGCCACTGCTAGGACGAAAGTGGCCGTGTCGCGGGGTAGCGTGTCTCCAATGCTTTCATACGTCCCGAGCTTGATCGAACGGAAAACTCCGACGGAATTGATCGTCGCAATGAGAAGCCGGCCCGCGGCGTCGATTGCGAGGTCGTGCACTTGCGCTCCGCGATAGCCGCCGTGGATCGGAACAAACGTTTGGCCTCCGTCGTCCGAGCGAAAAGGACCCAGCGAGGTACCCGCGTAGATGGCCGAGGCACGATTGGCGCTCGGCGGGCTCACCGCGACGGTGGTGACGCCGAGCCCCAGTAAATCTCGCTCGCCCAGACCATCGAGCCGCTCAAAAGTAAGCGCACCATCGACCGACCGATAAAGCCCGTACTGCCTCGCTGTCGAGTAGATGACCGAAGGGTCGCTGGTGTCGATTGCGAGCGCAAAAGTCGACGCCGCCGGAAGTCCTGCACCCACTCGAGCGAAGGATGCGCCACCGTCCGTGGACAGAAACACCCCGTCGAGTGCCGAGACAAGCAATGTGCCATCCGCGATCGGATGCGGGTAGATTCGGAAGGAGCCAGCTGGCGCATTTGGAAGTGGATCGAAGTTGAGCCCACCGTCCGAAGACACGTAGAGAGTCAGGGGCCCCCCTTGGATCGAGACGTAAAGTCGTTCGGCATTCGTCGGTGCAACTACCACGCTGAATGGGAAGGCCGTCCGTTCATCCGGCAGTCCATTGCCGACCGTAGAAAAGCTACGGCCGCTGTCCACGGATTTGAAGAGCACTCCAGGGCGAAGCGGGTCCGGGATGCCCACGAGCGCGTACACCATCGAGGGATCACCCGGGTCGACAGCGCAGTCCTCCAGTTGAGGATTGTTCGTCCGGGTGATCGGCTCCCAAGTCTCACCGAAATCCGCGGTGCGGGCGATCCCATCCTGAATGGTCACCGCGTACGCAATCTCGGGTGCGCTCGGAGCTTGGCACAGACCTAGGGCATACGGCTCCACACCGGTGACGAGATCAACAAATCCGCGCATGCGGCGAACCCAGCTGTCTCCCCCGTCGAACGTCTTGTAGACGCCCGCGCGACCCGAAGTGACGAGAACTTCCTCCCAGCTGAGGAACAGAAATGACTGGCTCGCAGAAGCCCAGACCAGACCAGCCTCCGGGCCGACGTCGGAGCTTCCTCCATTGGCAGCTCCGCGGCCGATCTCGGCACGAGCGGAAGAGGAACAAGCGAGTACCAAGCAAATACAGACACTGCGAGTCATTGAGCACATGTTTCCTCCAATAAGCGGAATTCCCCTTAGCCGGCCGCTGGAGTGACTGAACCAATGCCCCCGCGCTCCCTGTAACAAATATTCTCCGCTGTGCCAACATGGCTGCGGTGGCATCCCAGAGCGGATCCGCTCCGTCCAGCGTGCGCGCTTTCACGCGGTGAGGATCTCTCAACGTCTGGCTACGAGAATTCTCCGGCGCCAGCGCGAGGACGTTCGAACCCACTGTGTACGACGTGGTCAGGGTTCGAACGAGCCGGTGACACAGTCTGCGGTGTAGAGTGGCACCCCCGTGCGCAACGGCAGGCGCGTCGGCCCGTCCCACGGAGCCTGCCGCGATGTGATCAGGGCGATATAGCTACGTTCGCGGTGCAGAAATCCTGGTGGAATTTTGAAGGAGGTGCCGTCGACAACCGCGGACAGCGAGACAGTGTCACCCGAATGCACCGAGTAGCTCAACATCTGCACGGTCACTTGATACGAGGATGGTAAGCCGAGCCGAGGCGGAGACCACGAAAGCATCGGCTCGAGCCCCACGTCGAGTCGCGAAGGGAATGCGTCCTCGCCATTTATTCGTGGCTGGGTAGGTGGACCAAGCACCGGCGTGACAACGTGTATCTGTGCGGGATCGTCAATCCAAACATATGTCGATATCTCGTCAGAATATTCGCCGGAGAACAACCATCCGCTGAGCCGGGTTTCTTGCCAGGGCTGCCCGAGGAATTGACCGTACGTGGAGACCAATGAGACGTCCGAGGTCGTCCGCTTCGAAAAGGAGAAAAGGTTGCGCCTGCTGGCGACCGGCTGTTCGGGGTATTGCGCCGCATGAGGCACCGCCGAAATGGAAAACGATACACCGTTGATCACCGCAGTCGGGTTGACATCCGTCGACAGCACCGCGAAGTCTGTCGTCTTCAGGACGATGTCGACATTGCCGGTTTGTGGCGCCTCGACCAGCGGCACCGAGACGGTCGCAGCATGGCCGTCGACGACCTCGAGCGAGTCGAGGCGCCCGTATCGGACAGCCCGAAGGATGGTGCCATTCGCGACAGAGGTCGCTAGCTGCTGCTGGTAAAAGAAGACCGAGTCTCCCTTCGTCGGATCCGGTAGGCCGGGGGCACGCGGTCCGAAACTCATGCCCAGCCAATCGAACTGATGCGAAATAAACGTGGTGCCAGCGGGTGGTCGCATCGAATAGAGCCATAGGAAGAGGTCCCCCTGAGCGCTGGTGATGTAGAGACGGCTATCGGGGCTCCAGGGCTCCAAATTGGAGAAGGTGGCTGTCACTGGCGTGGGATTGCGGGCTCTCGACAAATCCGGCCGCGCGGCGAGCACGGTAGTGAGATCGGGAGTCCCCGTGCTGATGGGAATGAGTTGAAGGGCCACCGCAGGGACGACTTGAGACGATGGCGGAAGGTGCCGCCGACTGAGGGCCTGGGTGGGGCGCTCCAGCTGCAGGAACCACTGGCCGACCGGGACGCCCGACACTTCGAAATGACCATCGGCACCGACCGCGACCGGAAACACGGCGTAACCCTGCGTCGCCGGACTGGGAGAGAGAAGCGCTTTCACGATGGCATCCCCGGGTGGCGGCTCGTCGACGATGGTCCTCGACTCGTCGTCTCGTATGTATATCGTCTGGAATGTCGCTGAAATGGTCCGCGTCGTGGCACGATCCACGCACTGGCCTGCGCTGCAAACAGTGTTGGCGCCGCAGGGGGTGCCATCGGGAACGGCGGCCCTCTCTTGACACACGGAGGACCCGGTGCTGCACGAAACGACACCAGTGCGGCATGTATTTGCGGGCATGCAGGGCGCATCCGCCTGGCATTGCACGGGAGGTGGGCCGCTTCGCCCAGCGCCTCCGCAGCCCAGGACGATGATGAGACATGATAAAACGAGAGGTGTTCCCAGGTGCAGCGTCATTTGCGACAACCTAGACGCATGAGCCGAACGGAATCAAACGGAATCGTCGTGACGTCATGCATCGCGACCAAATAGATCAGTCGTTGTCGGTGAGACCCGACCGGTCGGGTCTCACCGTGTATTCGACTGTCTGTCTTTAACTTCGCCGAACATTGCCATTACGGCGTGCGAGAGTTTGCGATTGTTTACTTGTGACATTGGGGTGGATTGACTTGTCTTTGCGCGAGCCTGACTTCGCCGCGATGCTTGGGTGCGACTTGGCCGCGCTGGATTTCGGCAGCCTGAGCACATCGTCGAGAACATCTCTCAGGCGTTCCATGTATCCAATGGGTAGGTTGATTGTGACCTGCGTGCCAAGACTGCTGGGACGCGCGCGGACCACCACCAACGTCTGCGGTCCGAGCGCTTGTTCCAGGGCTGCGTCGATGGCCTTGATCATTGCCCGGTCTGCTGGGGGGAGAGGCTTGGGGGGTGTTTTCAGCGCGTGAATCGCTGCCTGCAGCTGCTCCCGCGAGCAGTCGGCAAATGGCTTTTTCGTGGGTGCGCCACCCGCACCGGGGATTTTGATTTCAACGTTCGCCGGATCGCCCTTGGGAATCTCGGTATCCGTCAGCTTCTCGTAGGTAAGGAGAATAGCGAGCTTCGAGCTTCCGTATTTCTTGGCTACCTCCTCGGTGAACGCCTTGGCAATCTGACCGTAAAGCGACAGCGTGCTGTGCGAAACTCCTCCCAGTCGCTGCGACAAGAATTCCTGCGCGGTCTTGAAACCCCCCTTCTGCGCGAGGTGGCCATCGACAATCCGATTGAAGTGGACGCCGATCTGCCAGTGTTCATCTTCCTCTTGAGACAACAGCGCGGCGATAGCCGCGGCCTCTTGCTCCAGCTCGGATGACGCCGCTGCCGAATGCGGGCGCGGCGAGTGTTTCGCTGCCATGGATTCCCCCTCGACCGTAAAGGACGGGGAGACTGCGAAAACGAGCTCGCAGAGTCAAGAGAAGACTTCGCCCATCCGCCCAATTTGGTGGCCCTCCGGATTCCTTCAAGGCGCCGGAAAAATTGGCCCGCGCGTTGCTCGTGAGACCCGACCGGTCGGGTCTCAGCCGGCATTTGTTACATGTGGCGGATGTCTGTCTTTAGGGCTGAGCGTCAGGGGCACAGCGCGAGATAGCTGGCGTAGTTGTAACCCGACGCGCCCGCGTAGCCGGGCATCTGCGAGAAGTAGTCGTCGAGAGTTGAGAGCACGTCGCACGGCGCCGCGAAATCCACCGGCCGCACCGCCGCCATCGCCGTGTTGGGGCCCGGGTCGATACCGTCCAGGCACTCGGTGGCGAATCGTTCGACGCGGTCGAGCGGTTGCATGTAGATCATCAGCAGCAGGCGTCCAGCGGCGTCGAGCACAGCCTGGCGGGGAGCAAGGTCGGCAGCGCGCAGCTTGGTGCCATTGATGTCCGCGGCCAGCCCCATGCCGCTGGCGTCGAGCATCTCGCGGGCATCGTGGTAGGTGTCGGTGAGGTCCGGGAGCCAGCAGCTCGGGGGCTGACCGGCGCAGGGCGTGTCCGAGGTCCAGTTCTCGATGTCCAGGTGGACGGCGCTGAAGCGTTCGCCTTCGGCGTGGCCGGCGTTGTAGTCCAGGATGGCGCGGATGCGTTCGCGCATGCGCTCGCGCCGGGCAGGATCGGTCCAGGCGGCATCGCCGATCAGCGCCTCCGCGGACACGCCCGCCGCGCCCAAGCCGGCGATGAACACCGGCAGGCCGGGATCGTCCAGCAATGCTCCCGTTGGCCCGAGCGCGAGGTAAAGCTCGGTCAAGCCGCGGCGCGACGCCCACTCGCTGACTTGTGCGGCGGCGGCAACCGGGTCTTCGCCCATCACCGCCGCCACCTGATACATCCAGCTGCCGCGCCTGAAGGCGGCCAACTCCGCGGGCGTCGCGCGAGCCGCGGTGCCGAACGGGTGGCACGCGGTGAAACCGAGGGCGAAGAGCAAAGGCCAAGCTGTCAATCGCATCGTGCCGGCAGGCTAGCTGCTGGCTTCGGCTTGCGTCAAAGCGGCGATTTAAGCAGCTACTGTCGACACCGGCTGTGATTGATTCTGCTGCTGGCCGGCGCTTCCGGCACGATGTGCGGCCCGGTTCCGGCGCCGCTCCTTTCGCTCGTCCTCCGCTGCGCAAAGGAGTACCGTCCCACGGCATGCGTTCCCATAGCCGCCTGCCTCGTCCGTGGTTTGCACTCGTTCTCATTTCAGCTTGCGCGACCTCTCCGCCGGCTCCGGAGCAGCAAGCCGCTCCGCCAAAATCTGCCGCGGCTGCGCCTGCGCCGGCTCAGGCTTCGCCGAGCACGACCGCGGTCACGGCTCTGCAGCAGCCCGCCAGCGCGGCGGTGCTTCCGCCGGATACGCTCACGGGACCGGCCGCGGACCGCGCCGCGGAGCTGTCGTCGAAAGCCGCGCAGCTGGTCGACGCGTTCGTGAACTCGAACGCCCTTCTTACGCGGGACGCAAAGCAGTTGCTGCTCATCTCCAATCGCGACGGCCTCCCGCAGCTGTACGTCGCGGACGCAACCCGGCCGGATTCGCCGGCGCGGCGGCTCTTCGAGTCGAAGGAGCGCGTCAGGCTCGACGCCACCACGCCCGACGGCAAGGCGATAATTTTCGGCACCGACCGTGGCGCGGACGAGAAGTGGTCTTTCTGGCGCATCAATCTCGACGGCACAGGCGCGTTCGAGCTGACGCCGGGCGAGCGGATGCAGCGCGACGGCGCGCACGTGGCGGACAATGCGCCGGACACGGTGTATTACTCCGCGCGTCGGATGAATGAAGCGAGCTCCGCGGTGTATGCCGCTCCGGCCATCGAGCCTGGGCGCGAGCGCGAGGTGTACCGCGACTCCAAGCCGGGCTTCCTCACCGACGTGAGTCGCGACGGCAAGCAGGGACTCTTCGTGCGCTATCCATCCCGATCGGAGAATTACCTGCTCCTCCTCGACCTCGCCTCGGGTGAGAGCCGACCTCTCTATCCGGCGAGCGGCAAGGTCACCATCTTCGGGGCGAAGTTCTCCCGGGACGGGCGCACCATCTACGTCGCCACCGACGGCGGCGGCGAGCAAGCCTGGCTGCTCGCGCTCGATGCCCACTCAGGAAAGGAGAAGGCCCGCTACGTGGAGAAGCACCCGGCGACGGCCACCATCCCGGCCATCGCGGTGGCCAAGAGCGGCGATGCGCTTGCGCTGTCCATTGACGCGGGAAATCGCTCCGAGATCCGCCTGCTCGCGGCGAGCACATTGAAGCCGCGCGCCAAGGTGGCGATGCCGCTCGGTGAGGGCTTCGTTTCCGACTTCTCGGAGGACGGCAAGCGCTTCATCGCGCTCTGGTCCACTCCGCTCTCGCCCACCGACGCCTGGGCCATCGACGCGAAGACGGGCAAGCCGGCCGCGGTGCGAAAAGAGCCACGCCCGTCGCTCAAGGAATTGCCGGCGATGGAGACGAGCATCACCGCAATCAAAGCGCGGGATGGCCTGACGCTGCCGATCAACGTGTTACTCCCCAAGAACCGATCGGGGAAACTGCCGGTCATCGTCTCGTACCACGGCGGTCCCGCAGGCAATTCCCGCATCCGCTGGTCGGCAATCTCCGCATTCTTCATCGGGCAGGGATACGCCTGGGTCGAGCCCAACGTGCGCGGCTCGGGAGGATTCGGCCGTGCCTTCGAGGAGGCGGACAATGGCCCGCGCCGCCTGGCCGCATTCGAGGACATCGAGCTCACCGGCCGCTGGGCGGCGTCGCAACCCTGGTCCGATCCCAGCCGCGTCGTCATCTTCGGTGGAAGCTACGGCGGCTACACCGTACTCGTCGGGCTGACGCGAATGCCCAAACTCTGGCGCGCCGGCGTCGATCTATTCGGCGTCGCGAATATGAAGACGTTCATGGCCACCACCAGCGGCCTGATCCGCGAAGTCTTCCTGCTGGAGTTCGGCGACCCGGACAAGGACGCGGCCTTCCTCGACTCCATCTCGCCTCTCAAGGACGTGGGAAAGATTGTCGCGCCCCTTTTTGTCTACGCCGGCGCCAATGACCCGCGGGTGCCGCGCAGCGAGTCAGACCTGATTGTGCGAGCGCTGCGCGAGCGCGATGTACCGGTCGAGTACATGGTGGCGGACAATGAAGGCCACTCGCTGGCGCACAAGGAGAACCTCGTCCAATTCCTCGCGCGGTCGGGGCGCTTTTTGGAACAGCACGTCGGCACTGGAGCTGCGCCGCGGGCCGCCAGGGATAACTAAGCAACACGGTAGCGTGTCGGATCGGTGGTGCAAAGCCTGCTCTGGTGCCGCTACCCGAGACGCCTTCACCTCCGCAGGAACAAATAGATGGTTGCGATGAGAAGCAAAACGGCGATCGCCGAATAAGGAGCATCCCCCCAATGGCTCTCGAATACGCTTTCGAGCTTGCGTCCTCCAGCATCCGCTTCGGCACCGGCGTCACCCGCGAGATTGGGATGGACCTCGCCGAAATGAAGGCGCAGCGCGTGATGGTGCTGACCGATCCCAACCTGGCGACTCTCCAACCGGTGGCTACGGTATTGGAAAGCCTCCGCGGCAATGGCGTTTCATTCGCTCTCTTCGACCGCGTTCGGGTCGAGCCCACCGATGTTTCTTTTCGCGAAGCGATAGATTTCGCGACGCAAGGAGCCTTCGACGCGTTCGTCGCCGTCGGCGGTGGATCGACGATGGACACCGCCAAAGCGGCGAATCTCTACTCCACGTACCCGGCGGATTTTCTCGACTACGTCAACGCGCCGATCGGCAAAGGCCGGCCAGTTCCCGGGCCGCTCAAGCCGCTCATCGCGGTGCCGACGACCGCCGGAACCGGCAGCGAGACCACCGGCGTGGCGATCTTCGATTACACGCAGCTGCATGCCAAGACGGGCATCGCGCATCGAAGGTTGAAGCCGACGCTGGGGATCCTGGACCCGCAGAACACGCGAACCATGCCCCGGCAGGTGGCGACGACGAGCGGGTTCGACGTCTTGAGTCACGCGATCGAGTCCTTCACCGCTTTGCCGTTCCACCGCCGCCCCCGGCCGGAGCGGCCCGTGCTGCGCCCGGCATACCAGGGCTCGAATCCAATCAGCGATCTCTGGTCGCTCGAAGCGCTGCGCTGGGTGTCGAAGTACTTCGTTCGAGCGGTCGAGGACCCGGACGACGACGAAGCTCGCGAGAAGATGCTTCTTGCGGCCTCCTATGCCGGGGTCGGATTCGGGAATGCAGGGGTGCATCTTCCGCACGGGATGTCCTATCCGATCTCCGGCATGGTGCGCGACTTCCGGCCCGAGGGCTTCGCGGTCGATCACCCGCTCGTGCCTCACGGGATGTCCGTCATTCTCAACGCGCCCGCCGTGTTCCGCTTCACCGCCGAGGCGTGTCCGGATCGACACCTCGTCGCTGCCGAAATTCTCGGTGCCGACGTGTCCCGGGCCAGCCCCAAGGACGCGGGCAAGATCCTCGCGGACCGAATCGTCGCGATCATGCAGCGATTGAGGTTGCCCAACGGCTTGCGCGCGATCGGCTATGGCAAGTCGGATATCCCGGCCCTGGTGCAGGGCACGCTGCCCCAGGCGCGCGTGACCAAGCTGTCGCCACGGCCAGCGGACGAGTCGGACCTGGCTCGATTGTTCGAACAAGCCCTCGTAGCCTGGTAAGACTTCATCGGACGGCGCCGCGGGCCGCCAGCCAATGAGGCCGCGACCTTCTGCTCATTTCAGCGGTTTACGACCTTCATTATCTCCTCGGGGTAACGCGAACCTGCCGCGAGGGAGGGGGGGATGACTTCGTCGATCCGCCGTAGGTCGTCCGGGGTCAACCGCACCTCGAGCGCGGCGACGTTTTCTTCCAGATACTTGCGCCGCTTCGTCCCTGGAATGGGGACGATGTCTTCGCCTTGTGCCAGCACCCAGGCCAGCGCGAGCTGCGACGGCTTGCACCGCTTGTGTTGGGCGATTTCCTCGATGCGGCGCACCAGGTCCAGGTTCTTCTGGAAGTTCTGGCCCTGAAAACGGGGAGAGGAGCGGCGGAAATCGTCGGCAGCGAGGTCGTCGAACTGTTTGATTTGGCCGGTGAGAAAGCCTCGGCCCAAGGGGCTGTAAGCGACGAACCCGATTCCCAGCTCGCGGCAGGTACGGAGGATCTCACCTTCCGGGTCGCGGCTCCACAGCGAGTATTCGGTCTGCAGCGCGGCGATCGGGTGCACTTTGGCCGCGCGTCGCAGCGTCCCCGGCGCCGCTTCCGACAGCCCGAGGAATCGAACCTTTCCCTGTTTCACCAGTTGCCCCATCGCGCCCACCGTTTCCTCGATCGGGGTGTTGGAGTCGACGCGGTGCTGGTAATACAGGTCGATCGTCTCAACGCCCAGCCGGCGCAGGCTGGCTTCGCAAGCGTTGCGCACGTACTCGGGACGTCCGTTGATCGCTCGAGACTTGGGGTTATTGGGATCGCGAACAATTCCAAACTTGGTGGCGAGCACGACCGACGCCCGACGGCCACGGATCGCCCTGCCTACCAATTCTTCGTTGGTGAACGGGCCGTACTGGTCCGCCGTGTCGAGGAAATTGATGCCCAGCTCGAGCGCGCGGTGAATGGTGGCGATGGATTCTTCTTCGTCGCGCGGGCCGTAGAACTCGGACATGCCCATGCAACCCAGGCCCATGGCGGAAACAGCGAGCCCGCTGCGTCCCAATTGACGAGTCTTCATGTGCGGACCTCCTAACGGAGGACCAAGGACTTGGTCAAGGCGACGTCGTTCATCGATCGTTTCTCCGGCAGACTCGGGACGTCCGCTTACCCCGAGCCCCTCGACAGGCTCGGCTTACGCTCGGGGTGACCGGGCGAACGGGTACCGTTCACATCGCGCTGAATACTGATACATGAATTTGTGTGACAAATATGTCTGATCGCGAACCCCCGATAGCGGGGGTGGAGGGCATAGCAGGTCCAGTAACGTCGCACATCATTCGACCCGGACGCTGATACAGTGCGGCCATGATTTCCACGCAAGAGCTCGCCGCCGTCTCGTTCTTCGTCAATGTGCCCGCCGAGGAGCTGGCGGGCGTCGCCGCCGCCGCCGCCGACGTGCGCCTCGGCTCCGGCGAGTTCGCCATCCACGAGGGCGACGAGCGCGTGCTGTTCCGCACCATCGGCGCGCGCGCACCCGGCCAGATCTTCGGCGAGGTGCCGATCATCTTCGGCGCGCCGTTCCAGGGCAGCTACCACGCCGTCGAGCCGACGCGCGTGGCCCGCCTCGAGGCGCGCGAGTTCCACACGCTGGCCGCCGCCTCGCCCGAGCTGCTGACCGCCGTCGCCACGCTGGCCCGCGAGCGGATGGGCGGCCTTCAGGGCATCGCCACCAAGCCGGCTGCGCCGCGCGCGCTCCTCGTCGCCGACCGCTACGATCGGGCCGGCCACGCGCTGCGCACCTTCCTCGCCGGCAACCAGATCACCTTCGAGTGGCTGACCCCCGACGCGCCCAATCTGCCGGCGAAGTGGCCCGGCCCCGTCCCCGAGCCGTCCGAACTCCCGGCGCTGCGCTGCGACGACGGTCGCACTACCTCATCGAGCAGCTGCGCAGCAAGTCGAACATCCGCGTCGAGCTGCGCGCCGAGCTGAAGGCCGTCGACGGCGACCAGCACCTGAAGACGATCGACATCGTGCACCACGCCACCGGCGCCGTGGAGCGCCTGCCGAGCGGCGGCGTGTTCGTGTTCATCGGCGCCGACGCCGAGACCGGCTGGCTGCCTCCGAGATCGCGCGCGACGGGCGCGGCTACCTGCTGACGGGAGAATCGGTCCAGAAGGCCGGCCGCTGGAGCGTGAACCACGACCCGTACCTGCTCGAGACGAGCGTGCCCGGCATCTTCGCCTGCGGCGACGTGCGCTCGAGCCCGGTCAAGCGCGTCGCCGCCGCCGTCGGTGAAGGCAGCATGGCCATCGCCTTCATCCACCAATATCTCCAGCACGCCCAGTCCTGAACCTGCGGCCCCCGCCACGCATCCTGCGAGCACGCGAAGTGCCGAGCACGAACGAAATCCAGTGGGCCCTCCAGGATTCGAACCTGGGACCAATCGGTTATGAGCGCGGAAGTTGCTCAATCCATTGAGTGCCAGGGCGTGTTGCAGAGTGATAAGCGTTTGGAATTGCAAGAGACGAGAGAGCCGCTGTCTGTCCATTCAGTGCCAGTAAATCCATCGGTCATCGATCGTTTTGGTACCTATTTGGTACCAAGATTACCGATGCGGCAGCTCTTCACAGTCAAGGACCTGGCGGCGCGCTGGGCTGTGTGCACTGCCACGATTTACTTGCTGGCGAAGAGCGGAAGACTTGAGAGTCTGCGCATCGGGAACTCGATCCGATTCAGCGAGAGCACCGTTGCCGCCTACGAGCAAACTCGGATCGGCGCAAAGCCAGAGCGTCATCCGGGTGTGAGACCAAGCGCGCCGCCGCGGTCGGAAGACTCTTCGCAAACATGAAGCAAACGGCAGATGTCGAGGGGTCTTCTAAGAGTAGTTTGCGAATCGGAGGCGAGTTCCGCGTGAGAAGCCACTGCGAGGGGTTGCGAGAATCGCTACCCGAGGACCCCTGCAAAGCAATTTTTTATCTTCAGCGGCGAGGGGACCCCTTGGACGATGACCGATTGGGAGAGTCCTTAGCGAAGGCCCGAGAGTATTGGCCTTCGTTGGAGCTTCCGGAAACGGTAGTGCTTGAGTACTTCCGTGAGCGGAAGGTCGATGGCGCCAGCGCGATTCACAGCTGGCTAGCGATCCACCAGATCCCCAAAATCACAACCGCGTCGAGAATCATCGCCAATTGAACAAACCGAAATGGTCCGCATTTGGCGTGTCCTGACTATTGGTGCGCGATTCAGGAGTCCGGCGTGAAGATTTCCGCCGATCTCTGATTGTAGTAGGTGCACCCGCCCTCGGGGTCGCATGGGGGCCCTTCGACGAGGCCTCCGGCTGCGAGTACCCGGCCGTCATTCAACAGGGTCGCGCTATGGAATTGTCGATAATTCCGCATTTCTCCTGTCGGCTGCCATGTCTCGGTTATCGGATCAAAAATCTCGCTCGTTTGCACGGGGCTGCCACTGCCCGATCCCAGCACACGACCATCTAAAAGCACGGTGTTGACGTGAATCCCACGGGGGCCTGCCGTTTCTCTCCACGATTGCGTGTCGGGATCGTACAAGTTGCCGGTGTGACCGTGGAGCGCCAGAGCGCGGCCATCGTTTAGCAGGTAGAGACCGGACTCAAAGCCATCGCTCAGGTCACCGACTCGCGTCCAGGTCTCCGTGGCAGGGTTAAACAGCTCAGAGGAGTTGAGGTCGTAAACCCCGCCAGCGGCAAGAACGTTGCCGTCCTGCAGCGTGATCATCCCGAAGCTAAACCGCCCAACGACCATGCTGCCCGTCGGAGTCCACTCGCCGGTAGCTGGATCGTAGATCTCCGCATCGCTCACGCTCATACCACCCGGAGGGCCTAGACCACCGGCCACCAAGACTCGGCCATCCGGGAGCATGGCTGCCTGAGCATAATAGCGACCTACGTTCAGGTTCCCGGTCAGAGTCCAGGCGCCCGTTCCCGGATCGAAAAGCTCGCTCGTAGTTCGCGGTCCACTTTGCTCGCCGCCCGCAGCCAGCACGCGCCCATCACGTAGCAGCGTCATCGTTTGAGCCCGCCGGACGCGGTTGAGATCCCCCTGCGGAGTCCAGGTTTCAGAGCTGGGATCGTAGATCTCGGTGATGCTGTGGCTGCAGCAGACGAAGCCAACCACCAGGACCCGATCATCCTGCAGCCGAACCGCAGTATTGATTCCACTGATCCTCTGCATGTCGGTGGTAGGGCTCCAGGTCCCACCCGACGCGCTCACCGCGAGCGGCACGAGAGCGATGCCAGCAACACCCAGAGCAAGCGCCGGACCTAGTCCATACCATCGTTTCATTTTTCGTCTCCCCTGAAGAATCGAGGTTCTCTGCCTTAGACCGACCATATCGGAGATTTTGTAAAGTGCGGCAAAGGGCAATGCTGCGATCCACTGAGCGCTCCAATCACCGAGCCAGAAGCACTCGAGAAATTGGAGGCAATCAGGACCGCTTCCGATCCATCGGACGCAACCGCAGTCTAGTGCACGCCGAACGTTAAACCGCCGCGAACGATGAGGCAGAACCCGTTCCCATTCGTCGATGTTCGGTGTGAGGAGGAAACACGATGAAGCAAAAGACAGTTGAGCTGGTTTCTACCTTTCTGTTCCTCTCACTGGTGTGGTCGCGGTGTGTCGGCCCAGGATGTGACGGTCGACGGGAATCTGTTGATGCAGAATTCCACCGGCACCACAGGCAACGTTCTGAAGGGCGGCGTTCTCTTTATTCACGATTTTGGCTCTAGCAATGCGTTCGTCGGCAGGAATGCGGGGAACTTGACGATGGTCGGCGGCGCCAATAACGCCACCGGCTCCCAGGCGCTCTCGAGCAACACCAGTGGCAACTTCAATACCGCCAGCGGCTTCCAGGCGCTCCAGAACAATGCCGGCGGGAGCAACAACACCGGCATTGGAACCCAAGCGCTTCAGCAAAACATCAGCGGCAACTTCAACAGTGCTAGTGGGACTGGAGCGCTCCAGAGCTTCGAGAAGCTCACTCGCCTAGGTAGGCCTTGCGCACCTCCGGGCTGGCCACCAGCTCCGCGCCCGGACCCGCCGTCACCACCCCACCGGTCTCCAAGACATAGCCATAGTGAGCTAGTTTGAGGGCGAGGTGGGCTTCTCCTCCACCAGCAAGATCGAAACGCCTTTGAGACGTCCGCTCCCGGGAGGCGTGGTCGGAGAAGATAACCTCAATCAGCCTGACAGCGGCCTGGACCGAAAAGTGTCAGGGATGTCCTGATCCGTTCCCGCCAATCAACGCTGACGAAACTTATAGTCAACCTTACCCTCAGCCTTACCAACAACCTTATTGTGCACTTGATAAGCTTCGGGGTAACCCTGAGAATAAGGTTCGCAATAAGGTCGCCTGCGCGAAGTGGCGGTTACCCCTCGCAATTTTCGGCTGGCCGCTGCAGCGTCAGGATCACCACCAAACACACCGCCCCGAGCGCTGACCCCTCCCTCCCAACCACGGAGGAAGGGGTCAGCGCTCGGGGCTGCAAAAACACCCACAAAAGACGGGGCATGGGCGAGGACAATTTTCGGTGCAGACAAGACATGGGTAACAGGTCAGTAGGGGGTCAGGTGACCATCTCCAGAGCGGGTGATGTTGACAGCTTTGTGTCTCCTTCTTTCTCGGCCGAGGTTACATCGCGTTCAACAACTTGGGGCACTGCAGCTTCGACGGTGGGGCGTTTCTCGTGAAGATTGACCCAACCAAGTTTTCGATGAGCAAACCAGATGTCGTACGGAGGTCCGCTCGTGGGGTCTATGCCGATAGTGAATCCAAGAGCCACAGAGAGCGGAAGCAGCTTGCCGTGGAGCTTGAAGAATCCTCTGCCACTCACCGTTCGCACCATCATGTGCTGGGGATACACCAGCTCGACTCGCTTGCCAGAGTACGACTCCAGGTTCGACTTGTAGACTTGCGCCGGCGTCTTCATCCCCAGAGCCTAGTGGGGACGACCGTTGTTGAAGTCTGCCCGCCACAGGTCGCATGCCCGCTGCTGCTCCTCGGTGTTGGGCGCGGAGATCGCCTCGATCTCCAGCGCGATGTCACGGTGCATCCGCTTATGCGCGCCGTTGTCGGAGGGCTTGCCCTTCCGCGATCGAACGTGCTCGATGCCCAGACTCACCCACCAAGCGGACAACTTTGTGAGCCCAAATCGGCTGTTGGGTGCCACGAAGGGGTTCCCGTTGTCCGTCAAAATTACGTCCGGAATGCCGTGGAGCTCGAACAGGCGTTCGAAGAGCTGCATCGCCTCGTGAATCTGCGGCGAACGGCAGATGTGCACCGCCAGGACGAAGCGGCTGAACTGGTCCCGCACAGTCAGCGGCTCACACCGCTTCAAGTCGCCGGTACGCCACCAGCCCTTGTAGTCGGCCGTCCACAGCGCGTTCGGCCTGTCGGCCTTGATGCTGGGCTTCGACATGGGCACGGCGTGCTTCAGGCTACCTTCCGCTTCGCGACCATTCCGCATCGCTCGAGAATCCGATTCACGGTCCTCTCGGACGGAAGCGGCTTCGTACCGGCCTGCTCCAGCGCCCAAGTCAACTTCCATGCACCCCAGCGAGGGCGCGCTGTCTTGATGGCTACGATGTCGAGGACGAGCTCAGGACTAACCGCCAATGGGCTTCGATCGGGCCGCCGCGAAAGGTCTCGCAACGCCAGCACGCCGCCCTTCTTGTACCGCTCGATCCACTTGTAGCCCGTCTTTCGGCTGATTCCGTACTCCCGACAGATAGCCGCCAGACTGGCCTTCGGCTCCAATGCTTTCAGTACAAATTCCTCTCGAATACTCACGACGGACAGTTCCTTCCATGGCATCCGCCGACGCTCCGACGCGCGGCGGGCCCCGGAAAACTGTCACCTATGTCCTGGCAGAACCCTGTGACCTATCTCCTGGCACTGCACCTGCTAGGCTCCTCTGGGGGCATCTCGAGACGAATCAGCCGCCAACTTGCCGCAACCAATCGCGGATGTTCATAGCCACACGCTCGACGTCTGCGATGGTGAGCTGTCCGCTGTGCATGATTACGTTTCGAGACCGTTCGAGGCTGCGGAAGATTTCTCTCGCCCACTCAACGCTGGGAATGAGATCCGCGAATGATTCATGGTTGTTTTGAATGATATTTGCTAACTCACCGAGCTGAACATACGCCAGCATGGATGTGCCGCGCGAACCGTGCCATCGGATCGATTCCTCATCCTTCTTGCGACGCTCGGCCTCCGTCTTGATGGACGTCGAGATACTCGTCGTCCACCAATCCGCTCCGATTTTCTCAAGCAACCGCTCTTCGACGAACTTCCGAACGCCACTCTCGAATGCTGCGACGGCAACGTAGACCCATGCCATCTTCCTCGCGGCTGCGACCAAATCATCGTCGAGCATGTCGAGAGGTACTCGGCGACGGATGTCTGCTTCAGGCTCTTTCGCACCCTCCTCGGCAGGCGGCAGAGTTCGACGGATCGCCTCATCGGCCAAGACACCACGGTAGACGAACGAGTAAATATCCATTCCACTCACCCAAGGAGGTGCCTTTTGACACTTCGAAATATTGCGTCGTAAACCGCCTGGTCGCGAACAGCTGGGAGAACAATTTCGATCCGGTAAACGAGACCAGCTCCGGAGATTAAGCTTCGCCGCTCGCCCTCCTCTTTACCCTCTCCCTCCTCCTCCTGTCGCAGGTCCTCAACTTTCTCCATCTCTTTCTTCGTTGAATCGCCCTCAGCTGAGAAATCCCCAAGCTTCACGAGCTCGGTAAATGTCTTCACCATGTTCCGCAGAACGGCATCTGAGATCTTTCCCTCGCCGAGGCTCTTAAGCTTTCCGCTGAGCTGCTCGCGGGTGAAAGTGTTCGCGCTCCTGTTAATCCTGAATAGGTCCGGATACGCGTCGCGAATCCCATCCGCGAGGACGCGCTTCCATTGCGTGTCGTCGAGGAATTCATGGTATCTCGCCGTCGGCTTTCCAGCCTCGTCGAGAAACCGCATTGCCTTTAGAAGAGGGATGAACAACCGATCATTCGTACTTTTGAACCCAAGTTCCTCAATGAACTTGAGATTCATCTTCTCTGGAGTCTGCGCGTGACGAATCGCCTCTAAAAACTTAGTCAGGTTTTTCGCGGACACGAGGTAAACGGGTTGGAGCGGCATAGATCTCCTCAGGATGTTCTGGAGCGGAACGGCTTATGACAGAGCCTGGTACTAGGTGAAACCCGGCGGTCACGGCAAATTCCGCAAAGCTCTCCCACTCAGCGGCAGCTTTTTAGCTTCTTGAGGATTAGCGACCATCCTGGTACCGGCAGCGTCTTGGCAGTTATCCGTGGATCGTGATCTCGACCGCATCCTCGCTCACACCAAAAGCCTCCGCGAGCGCTCGCTTCGCCTCCGCGATGGTGATCCCACGGCTTTCACGGCTTCTCCCGTCCAGCTTGCGGGGCGGCGCCTCTTTCGGCGCAGCCTCTGGCATTGGCTGCCAATGGAGGCTTACAGGGTCGATTCCCAGTTCCTCCAGGGTCGTGTAGCGGACGGGATTCCGCCCCTTCCAAGCGTTGGGCACCATGATCTTTGAGTACTCAGCAAAGGCAATTAGATAGCGGCCCTCATCGTTCGGCTCGGGCGCAGGACGAATGTCGGCAATGCGGGCGACGAGGAAAGCGGACCCGTGCGGCTCTGGCCCGGGCGTTGTGAACTCAGCGCGGGAGTTACGAGTGCACACGACGTACTCGCAACGGCGAGCATGGGAGGGTTTCAGCGTCCAGGCGGAAGATCCTCCCTCCTTCAGCATTCTCTCTACTGATCGGCCGGTGAACACGACGATGGCGTGGGCGGACATTCCGTGGCTCCTTTTAAGAACGACATTACAACGTCGTTCTTGCACGTTACGCAATATATTGTCAATCGACTTCAAAACCCAGATCGTACGCGATCAACTATCGTGCTTACTGTAATTTTCTTAGAATTGACTTTAATTTCGACCTCCAGCATCATCAACACTCATGCCGAAGACGCCCGCCAGGACCGACTACCTTGCGCAGTCCTTCCGCTTCACGCCCGAGCAGGCCGCGGTGCTGAAGGAAGAGGCAAAGCGCCTCGGTAGCACCACCACATTCGTCAAGCAGCTCCTGGACGATTACCGAACCATGTACGGTCTGCCCGAAGTCCTCACGGAGCAGCTCGACGCGGAAGCGTCTGTCCTCCGCAAGAGCCGACGCGAGTACATCATCCACCTGCTTTCCCAGCACGCAGCGGCGCTGCTTAAGCGTGGCCCGCCGGCGAAGTGCTCTGGAGAGGCAGGGAGGCTGTGACGGGAGGCGGGACGGGGACGACGCAAATGGGCGATTCATTCGACCGACTGATCAGTGTGAAGGAGCTGATGCGGCTGCTCGGCGTCTCCCGAAGCTGGGTTTACGACGCCGCGGCCCGGGGAATCATCCCCAGCATTCGAGTGGGCTCAATGCTGCGCTTCGACATGAACGCAATCCGAGCGTGGTTGGCCCGGCAGCAGAATGTGCGGTACGTGAGGCCGGCGAATGCGGATTCGTCGGGGTAGGGGACCGCCCGCAGGGAAAGGCGAGCAGCATGGCCAGTGCGTTCGAAAAGAGGTCGGGGCAATTCTGGGCGAAGTACAAGGACAGGTTTGGCGCCTGGCGCTCGGTTCCGACGAAGGAACCGACGCTGAAGATGGCCCGTGAGTACGCTCGCGAGAAGGAGAGAGCTGAGCGGCGAATCGGCGAGGGAATCGATCCCGACCTGGGAGACGCCGCGCAGGGGACGTTCGGAGCCCTTGCCGAGTGGTGGATCGAGCGCTTCAGTCCGAATCTCCGTTCGAAGTCCTTCGCCGGTTACCTGCGCAGGCACGTCGTGCCCCGCATCGGGCAAATCCATCTTCGCCAGCTTCGGCCTCATCACATCGAGGCACTTCTTGACGACCTTCAGCACGAACGAGGCCTAAACCCGAAGAGCTGCAACGATATCCGCGCTTCCATCAACCGGGTCTTCACTCTGGCCGCCGAACGAGGCCGATGGCAGGGGCCGAATCCGGTCGCGCAGGTGAAGCGACGACTCGTCCCCAAGCGCCGTCCGCCTCCGATTTTGAGATCGCACGAGGTGCCGGCGTTTTTGGCCGCCGCAGGCGAATGGCGCCCGCTATTCGCGTGCGCAGTGTGGATGGGCCTTCGGCGAGGCGAAGTCCTCGCGCTCCGAAAACAGGACGTGAACCTCGAGGACCGAACGGCGGTGATCGGTCGCTCGCACGGCGCGGACACTACGAAGGGCGGCCACGCGGACGTGCTCCCCATTCCCAAGCCCCTGGTACCCTATCTCGTGCAGGCGATGAATGACTCCGACTCGGAGCTGCTCTTTCCGGGCGCCGAGGGGAAACGTCGCTCGCCGCACTTCAATCTGAAGGCGATCGTGAAGCGAACGCTTGTCCGCACGGGCCTGGTCGAGAAGTACGTTCTGCACTGTCGAGGCTGGAAGTGCGGCCATCGGGAAGAGGCATCCGAGCCCGTCTCCAAGAGATGCCCGCGCTGCAGCTTGCCGCTCTGGTCCAAAGCAATTCCTCGCGACGTCGGCTTCCACGGGCTCCGGCACTCGACTGCGACCTTGCTACTGAAGGCGAAGGTTCCCTACGCTATCGTCCAGCGCATCATGCGCCATCGAGATCCTCGCCTGACGACCGAGACCTACGGTCATCTCGAAGTCGACGACATGCGGATCGCCCTGGACGAGCTTGCCGCAGGCACGGCGCCCGCGCTTTCTGAAGCCATCGCCGCCTCAGATCGCGAGAGTTTTGGTACCTATTTGGTACCAAACTCGCCGGAAACCGCGGTGCGGGCGCGGGCCCGCAGCTCCAACCCCGCGCGAGCACAAACGAAAAGCAGTGGGCCCTCCAGGATTCGAACCTGGGACCAATCGGTTATGAGCCCACGCCCGAGAGCGTCCAGCGGTTCGCAGCGGCTCTTAATCCTTCGTTTTCTCTCGGGACGGAGGGGCCCACCCAGTCCACCCCTTCTCAACGAAATGGAGAGATTCACAAGAAGTTTGTCCCCTCCTTGTCCCCGACTTTTCGCCGCATCATGGAAGGCCTGGACCATCTGCTCAGCGTCCGGGAGGTAGCGGCTAGGCTCGGCGTCAGCACCGCGACCGTGTACACGCTCTGCGAAAGCGGCGAGCTGCGGCATGTACGTATCAGCAACGCAATCCGCATCGCTCCGGCGGACCTGGTGGACTTCATCGCTCGCGGTCGCCGTCGCTGAACCGAGTCTTGAAGCGGGAGATTGCCGGAATCCGACGCGGGTGGCCCTAAAGGGCTCAGTGGCCCGTCCCCTCTGCCGGGATTCGAACCCTATTTCGGCAATTAAATTAAACCTGCGACAGCGCACGCCTTTTTGCTGTTTCGCTTTGCCGGACGGGGACTTGGGTCGAAAGAGTTTGTCTACGTTAAGTCCCGTAAGAGTCCATCAGTCGACCTGAATTTCGGAGACATATTGGAGACACGGATGACGTCTGCCGATATTGCGCAGGTCTGGTTTGACACAGGAGCGTTTCCGGACTTTCGCGGCCTCTTCGAGTGCGCTAACACTCTGCGAGGGCGATGTTCACGGCGTGGAGCGTGCGGCTCTCGCGAGGCAACACTTATTCAGCCGGTCGAGGAGAGTTGAGCAGCTCAGCCCAAGCGGCCTCGGCGCGTGCGACCGGTTGCCATGGACTGCCGCGAACTCGTACAATTATCCTTGGGCTAATCAATTCAAGCCGCTGTCGCAGCGACAGAGCGTGGCCAAATCGCGGTTGTTGGCCGGTGTCCGAGTCCGCGGTGAACTGCTGAGGATTTCGATGTCAATCTCGCTGCCGCTGGATAGCGCCACGGCCCAATCGAGCGGTCCCGAATGAAAGCGCCGATCCAGAGCAGTGCGATCGGGGTAAAAGGATTGACCTTCAAAGTGCCGTGCGACAGCTCGGTCGCGATCGCACCGCCGACGTAGCAGGACGCGAGAATAAAGCCGAGTTTCATCGTGGCTGGCACGACGAACAGCGCCGCGAATGCAATTTCCATCACACCGAGCAGTCGAAGATAACGTCCGACTCCGAGCTTCGACATCTCCTCGGCAACCCTCGGATTACCCGTGAGCCATAGTGGCCAGCCGAGCAAAGGTTCGTCAAATTCGTTCGAGCCAGCTGGCGATCGCCCGTCCAATCTCGTCGGGAGTGTCCTCTTGCACGAAGTGGAGACCTCCGACGACGACGCGGTGCTGACTAGGGAAGCTGTTCGCCAGTCTTCTGATTCGGCCCGTGATGAACACACCGGGCTCCGCGTCGATAAAGAGCTTCGGCACCGACGCTGTTTTCAGCCATGCGGAGTAGGCGGCAATCCGATCGTGGACATCGGCCGGCTCGCCCGACACCGGCACTTCGCGTGCCCACTGCAATGTCGGCCAGCGATCGTCGCCGGCCTCCAAGAATGGTCGCCGGTACTCTGCCATCTCGTCCGCCGACAGCGTCCGTTGCCTGACGCCGGGCAGCATCTTCTCGATGAACATGTTCTCACCGAGCACCAGAGCTTCGCCCGCCGACGAACGCACGGCCTTCAGCGTCGGACGGAAGCTTTCTGGCAGATCCTCCAGGGTGAGCGGAGC
>Ga0207684_10000321_pt1 | contig 68294 bp, 53 predicted proteins | sample KBSK5501metaG_FD_184342 | JGI IMG/M metagenome (GOLD analysis project Ga0207684, IMG submission 184342) | Corn, switchgrass and miscanthus rhizosphere microbial communities from Kellogg Biological Station, Michigan, USA - KBS K5-50-1 metaG... | ecosystem: Host-associated > Plants > Roots >...
GGTTCTTCGGCGTTCGCTTCCGTTCTCGTTTCTTGGTTTCCTGTTCTCTCATCCCTCCTATTGTAGCAGGTTATTCGGATAGGCTTTTAGTGCTGCTTCCCCCCGAATGTCACCCTGAGCAAAGCGAAAGGTCTGGCTCGCTGGGCATAGAGATGCTTCGCTGCGCTCAGCATGACAGGGCTGGACGCTACTGCCGCGCTCACTATTGGAGAACTGTGCAAAAAAGTAACCGCATCCGCTAAACAGTCAGAAGGAGGAGCAGTGATCAATAAGATCGCTGCCCCTCCTTTCTATACCGTTGCTACACTTGTTGCAGCTTCACTACATTAGTGAGCTGCGATGTAGATGTTGCCCCAGTCATTGGGTGGATACAACAACTGTGCATTGAAGACTATGCCCTTGACATACGGTTTGAGTACCTGGCTGAAAGCCTGCTGTGACCATGGCAACCAGGCGACGTCGTTGACCAACTGCTGCTCCGCCTGATTATATGCCTGTAAGCGAGAAGTCTGGTCGGGATTCACATCAGCCGCTTCCAGCGCCTGCTGGGTTTGCTGCTGTTGGGCCGCATTAGCCGAGTTGTTCTGACCGTAGTTAATCTGGTTGTATTGTTGGCCTTTGCCGAACTGCAGCGTAGTCCAGTCCTGCGGATCGGGATAGTCGGCAATCCAGCCGATAGCCCAGAACTGCAGGCCGTTGGGATTGTTGAGTGCTGCCTCAGAATCCGTGAGCAGCTTGTTGAAATCCTCGGGATTCGTTTTGACACTGACGCCCAGCGTTGTCTGCCACATCTGTTGCATAGCGGCTATCGCATTAGCCAGGTTAGGATCGCCACTTGTATAGGTGAGCTTAATCGCGGGGAGTTGTGAGACGCTCGTCCATCCCTCTTCCGTCAAACCCTGCTGCAAGAGCGCCTTGGCCTTGGTTGGGTCACCACTGGTACCTGCCACGCCGTCTGGCGCCATCAGATTCGGGTTGTAGCCCGGCATGCCTTTCGGCACAATATGGTTCGTTGGGACGTACGTGTTCTTATACACGCTTTGAATAATCAGGTCCTTGTTGATGGCGAGGGCAAACGCCTGGCGAATGTGGATATTGTCGAACGGCTTCACCAGGTAGTTCATGGTGAGGTAGTTGATCGCCAACTGCGGCACCAGTTGGTACTGGTTGTTCGGCAGCGCCCTGGCTGTGTCCAGGTCGGCGGTAGGAATAAGTGTAGAGTAGTCTGTCTGGCCCGCCTGGTACGCTTTGAAATTCGTATCCGTCTGTTTGTAGAACGGGTAGATCAGCTTCGTCAACTGGGGGTGGGGTCCATAGTAGGTGGGGTTCGGCACCAGGACGATATTCGTGTTGTGGTTCCACGCCTGGACCTCAAAAGGACCATCGCCGCCGCCCATATTCAGGTGATCGGTCCAAGTATCACCGTACTTAACAATCAGACTCTTCTCAACAACGAAGGAAGTCGAGTAGGCCAACGCATCCAGGAAGTAAGAAGCTTTCTTGTTGGCGATGATAACGACAGTGTTGGGATCGGGTGTCAACAGACTATCCCCAATGATAGTCGGGATTTTGCCTGCGTTCAGCTTATCGGAGTCTTTGATCAGGGCCAGGTAGACCGGGCCGACCACGGATTTGGTAGCGGGCAGCAGAGCGCGGTTAATACTGTAGACAACGTCTGCTGAGGTCAAAGAAGTGCCATCGCTGAACTTCAGGTTGGGTCTCAGATGGAAAGTCCATGTCAGGCCATCAGAAGCCAGGTCGTAGGACGATGCAAGCTGCGGCTGGATTTTCAGATTGTCATCGAACTGCACCAGGCCCGTAAAGACAAGGTTGATGGCTTCGATGGAATTTACGTCTGTCGACAGAGCCGGGTCGAACGTCTTGATGTCCGAAACGCCGTTATAAAAACACATGTTCAGTACTTGCTGGCTTGCTGGAGCTTTGGTGGTGGTGGTGGTTGACGTTGAACCACCACCACCACAGGCCACCACCAGCATGGCCATCAATGCCAGGCATGTCGGCAGAAGCCTTGTAAGTAACTTCTTTCCAGGTTGCATTCGTGACTTCTCCTTATGATAATATTTCAAATGATAGGTATGAGCTTTTCCCTAAAATTAGCGAGGGTGGTACGCTTGAAAGGAATGGGTCCCTTAGTAATGAGGTTGTCACTACCTCTCAGTTTCCTCCTGGTGAGGGAGATACCGTATTTGACAGCTTTTCTTGATTAACCCTCCTTTCACAGAGCGTGATGCCTGGCGACTGGTCAACTCTAAGCTTGCGTACACAAGCTGCTGCCTTTGGGCGTACGTCCTGCGTTTATAGACACATAAAAAGTGCCACAATTTAGGGTAAATACTGCAAAACCGTATGCAAGCGTAAACAGCTGCGATCGGTGGCATGTAATTACTACGTTGGGGAATATTTGATTCTCACACGGCAATCGTCTAAGTGAGCGACTCGAAGTCGGTTGTCAGTGCTGCGCGATGTACACATTGGCCCAGTCGTTTGGCGGAACCAACCCAAGATCGTTGTACACTCGTCCAATCACATATGGCTTGAGCAGGCGAGTGGCCTCATCCTGCCATAACGGCAGCCAGGCGACATCGTTAACCAATTGCTGCTCGGCCTGAATGTACATCTGGAAGCGAGCATTGACGTCAGTTTTCACATCTGCCTGTTCCAATTGCTTCTGTACCTGCTGCTGCTGTACTGTATCGCTACTCTTGTTCTGGCCATAGTTAGAGCTGTAATAGGGCGAACCTTTGTCGAACTGCAGCGTCGTCCAGTCCCGCGGGTCAGGATATTCGGCAATCCAGCCGATGGCCCACATCTGCAGACCTTTGGCATTGTTGATGGTTTTATCCAGGTCTATCAACAGCATGTCGAAATCAATAGGATCGGGTTGGACGTTGACACCCAGGACGATTTGCCACATCTGTTGAGCCGCTCTGATTTCGTCATCCTGTTCGGGATTCCCTTTTGGATAAGTGATCTTGATCGGTGGCAATCTAGCGAGGGTTAATTTCTCTTCTTGCAGTCCCTGGTTGAAGAGCTCCCTGGCCTTCGTTGCATCGCCCGAGGTTGGCGCGCCTCCTGGACATTGGAGGTTGGGGTTATAGCCAGGCATGCCTCTGGGCACAATATGGCAGGTGGGGATCATCCTCCCCTTATAAACAGCCTGGGCGATAACATCCTTGTTGAGGGCAAGTTCGAACGCCTGTCGGACGTGGATATTGTCGAACGGTTTTATCAAGTAATTCATCGTGTAGTAGGAGATCGTCAGTTCCGGATTCTTGCTGAAGTCAGAGCGCGTTGAAGCTTGTTCGTAGTTGGCTGAGGGGATAGCTGTCTCATCAAGCTGGCCTGTTTTAAATGCATTGTATTGTGTATTTAGAGATTTGTAGAAGAGGAAGTTCAGTTTCGTCAACTTGGGCCTGGGTCCATAGTAATTAGGATTAGGTATCAGGTTGATGCCCCTGGTATGGTCATAGCTTGATACCATAAACGGTCCTGCACCGCCTTGACCACGATTATCAGCCATGTGATCGGTCCACTTTAATCCCCACTGGGTAATAACCTTCTTTTCCACCACGTAGGAGGTTGGATAAGCTAAGGCTTGCAGGAAGTATGCGGTTGCACTATTTAATTTGATGACCACTGTGTTTGCATCTGGTGTCAGTAGACTATCATTGATCAGATTTTGAATCTTACCCGCCATACGCTTACCGGAGTCTTTGATCAAACCCAGGTATGTTAGGGCTTCACCAGAACGATTGGAGACCTGCGGAGACAAGGCCCGGTCAATGCTGTAGACCACGTCTGCCGATGTAAGCGGACTGCCGTCGCTAAACTTCAGCCCTGATTTCAAAGTGAATGTCCAGGTCAAGCCATCAGAAGAAGACGTCCAGGTGGTAGCCATTTGTGATGTCAACTGGAGCTGATCGTTCAATTGCACCATCCCAGTGAAGACTGTGTTGATAGCGTCGACAGAGGCTTGATCGGATGCCAGGCCAGGATCGAAAGTCGGTATATCGGAAACAGGCAGAGGAAGGTATAATATCTGCTGGACAGCGGGTGCCTTAGCTGGTGCAGAAGTAGGTGTGATGTTTGTGGTCCCACCCCCACCTTCACAAGCAACCACAAGCATGGCAATCAGTGCAAGTAGGATCGGCAGAAAACCCTTATTGATTTTCTTGCCAAATTTCATGTGAAACATCTCCTTGATGTGTAAGTGAAACAAAGGGTGCCATATATCTATAACTTACTACGTCTTTTGGATGAAGGAATTTCTCTAGGGCCTGCTTCCAATAGGGTAGGAAAATGCTGTAGATGGTCAGCGGTGAATGATTTGGGCAAGGAACTGGGTGACCCTCGCGGTTGCCCGATTACAGAATGATCAGTTTTGCACATCCAAATGGGATACGCGCTCAATGCTTCACAATATAGATATTTGCCCAATTGTCAGGAGGAATCAGCCCCTGCTGGTTGCCAACCATACCAATCACGAAAGGTTTCAGCAGGTAAACACTCGTTACCTGTTCCATTGGCATCCATGCTACATCGTTGACCAGTTGTTGCTCGGCTTTCTGGTAGAGCTGCATGCGTGCACTTTGTTGAAAGTTGGAGTCTGCATTTTCTAATTGCTTTTGTATAGATTGCTGTTGTGACGCATTGCTACTGGCGTTTTGACCGTAATTCATGCTGTTATTTGGTACGCCCCTGTCAAACTGCCGGGTTAGCCAATCTTGAGGATCTGGATATTCGGCGACCCAGGCCAGTCCCCAAAACGCTATGCCTTGCGGGTTGTTTGTCGCCGCTGTAACCTCGTCAAGGAGTTTATTATAATCTACAGGATCAGCCTTGACCGTTATTCCCAGGACACTCTGCCACATACTAATCAGTGCTTTGACCTCCTGCTCAAAGCTGCTCAGACCTTTCGCATAGGTCAATTTGATAGGTGGTATCTGTGAAATATTTGACCAACCCTCATCGTGTAATCCCTGCTGAAGCAATGCTCTGGCCTTATCTGGATTCCCTTTCAATGATTGTGTTCCATCAGGGCCTGTTAGCGCCGGATTATAACCTTGCATGCTCTGGGGTACGATATGATTTGTAGGTAGCACTGTCCCTTGCCAGACATTGCTCGCGATTGCTGTTTTGTCTATTGCAAGGGCGAATGCCTCTCGTATATTGATGCTGTCGAATGGCTTGACCAGGTAATTCATGGTGTAGTAATTAATCCACAATTGGGGAATCTGGTGAAAATCCGAACGCTGCTTATCAATGTCGAAGTTAGCTATCGGTACACCTGTCATATCAACCTCACCATTTTGATATGCCTGGTAGGCGGCCTCCGCTTGAGGGTAGAAAGGAAAGACTACCCGTTGTAGTTGTGGTAAGGCATTGTAATAGTCAGGATTGGGCGCAAAGTCAATCTCTTTACCATGTATGTACTGCATTACCTTGAAAGGTCCTGCTCCTCCACCGATCATCAAGTGATCAGTGAAATTCGCGCCATATGTATCAATCAAGTGCTTCTCGACGACATAAGAGCTTGGGTATGCCAACATCGTCAGGAAATAAGCCGCTCTTTTCTTTGTTTGGATCACAACTGTATTTGGATCAGGAGCCATCAGGCTATCGTTGATTAAACTCTGTATTCTACCACCCAACAACTTATCAGAATCTCTAATCAGATCCAGGTAGATTGGTGCAACGGTGGATTTTGTTGTTGGCTGCAACGCGCGATCAATACTATAGATTACATCAGCAGAAGTCAGCGGAGTACCATCACTAAATTTCAGGTGAGGTTTTAAGTGGAATGTCCACGTCAGTCCATCAGAAGTTTGTTGCCAGGATTGCGCAAGCTGTGGCTGTACCTGGAATTTATCATCAAGTTGGACAAGTCCCGTGAAGACCATCTGAATGGCTGAAATGGATGAGGTGTCATAGGCAAGTGCCGGGTCAAAAGTAGTAATATCGGAAGTTCCAAGAATTGGGGCAACATATACCTGCTCCTTAGCTGGAGCCTTCACAGGTTTAGCAGGAATGTTGGTAGAATTGCCTCCAAAAAGGTCACAAGAGGATAGCAGTAGAACAACCAAACCTAATAGAAGTAGAGTTAATCGGTTGATATAGTGTTTTTTGCTAACATTCATTCGTATTTTTCTGCCTTCCACACATCACAAATTATGAACCAACGTATTGCGTTGGGCAAATGCGGCAGCACGTAAGGCAACATGTACAAAGCCCTCGATGAGGGTATCTGCGAGGGCAGTCGGCCATCCTATATATTCTTCACCTGCTGCTTGCACGATTTGCATTGTATGTCCTTGATCGGCAGCGGCATCTGCTTGAGCAGAAGCCAGGCCTATAACAGCGAACAACGAGCGAGCATCGTGTCCTAATTGAATATAACGGTGCGCCGTTGTAATTGCCCCGGTTAGATCCTGCGCCTCCAGTTGTTCACTTAGTGTATCCAACAATGCCGGAGCTATCAAGCCACCGCCTAATATAGGTGAACGTGTGCTAGCTGGCTGGGCAGTAGCGGCCTGCTCTCCAAGTTCCTTATGGAGGGCATTCAGGTACGATGCTGCCGTAAACAGGAGAGGTAGGGCTTCCACTTCCTGTATCTGTGCAAACACCAATCGCACGGCTGCAGTGAAAAGTAGGCTATGTGCAGCATTTACAAATGCTTTGCGATCGCCGTCGCCTAACCTTTGCATCAGATCGGTTGCTGTGAGTGCGATTACTGAGCCGATGCCGCGAGAAGATGCTCCATTCCTGATAAGTGCGTCGTACACTCCCTGACAAATCTGAGGTATGTCGGCATTGCTGAGTATAAGACGGCGTAGGGGAAGCGCATTTTCTTCTTTCGGCGCGGCCAGCCGCGTACGGTAACTGGCAAGGCTATGCGTTGGCTCAGAAAGAAATGAGCGTACAGTATTGACCCACGCTGGTTCTTCAGTATGCAAGGGAAGGTGTGGTGCAAGCCAATGAATTATATTGGGCGCTCGATCACCCCACTCTACTGCATCCAATAATTGCATGCCTCGTACTGCATACATTGCCGGGTGTCCCGCATTTTGAAATGTAGTTGAAATACTATCATACACGCGAATCTGCATCGTGCGATAATCTGCGCCAGTACCATAGAGACCTAAAATCAAACGTTCAACCATAGTCGCATCATTACCAAAAACAGCATCATGCATCGCAGAGTTAACCGTTTGCCCTTCCGCTAAACCGCTCGGATAGAGTGGCGCGGGATAATCCTTTTGTGCTTCCTTACCTGCGCGTACTGCTGGAGCTGCTGCCGCCAGTGCCTGTACAAGGAATGGTAAACCTCTTGTGTTATCTAGTGTAGTCTCTGCGAGGGTATAGTGGAGTGCCAGCAGCCAGCGGCACATCATGCTTGCAGCATCGAGTGTGAGGATCGTATGTCCATCTCTATCTCCGTGAGCAGCAACCATGCCCACACGTCCAATCAACTCGGAAGCATCTGCGCCACGCTGTGTCAGTTCGCGAGCAATGGCAATTATCTGATCGGTGTTACCGGCAGCGGTGGCATCAATAAGAGACGAAATATCGATATTCATACCAACAGTTGGCATAAGTCTTACAACCCCTACTATTGTAATTCTCGAATAGCTCGCTCGATACCCGGAATATCAGCGTATTCTTCATCGAGCAATTTATACGCCCGTTCTAAGTACAGTTCAGCAAGTCTGGCTCCGCGTTCGCCAGGATCAAAGGCAGCTTCAGTAAGTTCGGAACTTCGGTATTTGTCCCCTAGAGACTGGGAAACGCGCCGCATACGCTGTTTGGTTTCCTCCAACTGGTGTTCGTCGTGTCCTTCAAGCGCATACCGTGCTACGCCCACAAGCTTGCCCAACTCAGCCAGTCGTTGCCGGTCTGTCATCGTTTGCAACAGCAGTTCATCAGCGTCCAGATCATCCAGAGCAATAGGCTCTTCATCCTCGATTGCCGCAATAGACGCAACCTGCGCAAAGCTTGAAGCATAGTTCACATAGAATTGACCATATTCCTGGCAACCCTGAGCGACTAATTGCATGCGTGCCCCTTCATCTTTTGGATTAACAGTCCCAATGTCGCACAAATCATCATCGCGTCGCTCTGCTAGCATCTGGAGACGCTCAAATGAATTTCCCTCTTCCAACATTGGAGGGATCGGCATGACGGGAACATTTGTCGCTTCCTGCAAGTCTTCTGGGGATAGTTGAGAAGCTAGAAATGAAGGTAGATATTTCGCCAGGGAAAGAGGCATAGGAGGGACAACACAGTAGGTAGCTAAAACTGAGCGACTATCAGTAGCGTTCCGTGCAATAAAAATGGCATGCCCCTTTGGTGCCTGTGAATCACCACGCAAGAAACGTATGGTCATAGCGAAGAATCCTCTCTGCTATAGTAATGTTTTTATTCATTGTCAGTAACATTTTTTCTCTAGCCTTATAATAAGCTCTTTGGCTTCACATAGCAAGCATTACATCTCTTATAGGCTCTTACGCAATTTTCTCAGCCGCTTTACTAACTCGTTGTTGGCTTGTGTCTCATTCTCGCTCATCTCGTCACTCGCCGTAAGAATAGAGTTTTCATAAGCCTTTATATACTGCATAATTGGCTCTCTACCTGTAATGCGTACAAACGAAGAGAGGATCGAGCGTGCCTGGTCATCTTGATTTCGTCTCAGTTCAGTAATGGCAGCCTGAGCATAGAGTTCCGTATATTGATGCAGAAATGCACTCCATTGATCCGGTGAGCTTAACGTATTCATAACTCGCTCAACTAGCGCTATGGCCTGGGTTAAGTCGTTCATCGCAAGATCAAACTGTTCACCTGCAAGCAGGATATTAGCTCGCTCGAAACGTGCGTCGGATTCTCCTAAGGGGAGTTGGTGCTGTTGATACATAGTCACTGCTTGCTCGAATTTTCTTGCCGCATCTTGCAGATTATCTTTACCTCGATGTGCCAATCCTAAAGCCAAGGTAGTATCAGCTTCTCCAATCAGATTGCCACTCTGATTAAATCGAGTGGCTGCACCTTCACAATGTTCAATCGCTTCGTCCCACTGACCTCTCCCTATGAGCGTTTGAGCTATGCCAAGCATAGCCTCGCCATCTCCGTCAGTATACTCCAATAATTGAAACTGTCGTCCTGCCTCGAGAAAACTCGCTGATGCAGCATCAAGTTCCTTACGAGACAATTGTGATTGAGCCAGGCCGAGTAGTGCCTCAGCGGCAAGCAAAGGCTCTTGCAGAGCCTCAGCCTGACTATATGCTCCACTAAAACGAGTCTCGGACTGCGAAAAATCTCCTCGTGTTAAGAGTAGTTGTCCTTCTGCAAGTAATATCGCAGGTTCTACCTGCGGAGCAAAGGTATGCTCTGCCATGATTGAATGTGCACTGGTCAGGCAAGATGTTGCTTCGTCCAGCTGACCAGTAAACACCGTTAATCGTGCTCTACGAACCAGGGTTTCTGCTGTGACGATACTATAGACAGGATCTGGAAGTTGCTCCTCCAACCGTTTTTGGGCATCAATGTAGTAGTTTCTTGCTTGAAGCATCTGGCCTTTTTTACAATTGATATCGCCAAGGCCAAGTAAGGCCTTACTTTCAACTAACTCATTGCTCAATGAATGTGCAAGCTTATTCGCTTCTTCAAAAGTTTGCATTGCACGCTCGAGAAAACCTCGCAAAAATTGAAGTTCTCCGAGCCCTAACGTCGCCTCAGCCTGTCCTATACGATAGGTAATAGCTATGTAGGTACGTAGAGCGCGTTCCATCAGACCATTGGCATAAGAAAGCTGGCCACGGCGCATATGAATTTCGCCGAGTAAGCGACTGGCATTGGCAGTACCGAGCGGATTGCGCATATCCGTATACATTTGAAGCGCAAGCTGTGCGCTCGTCAACGCCTGTTCAACTTGATTATCCAATAAAGATATTTCCGCCAGTCCCAGATTGCTATCAGCTTCACCCAGTTCGTATTCAATTGAGCGTGCCAGTGTACCGCCTTCTGCGAATACATCTGCTGCTTTATCGAATTGCCGCTGATCCAGGTAGATATGTCCCAGACCTAATAGGGAATCAACGACTCCAAAATTGTCTCTGTTTGCTCGATAGACCTCCAGAACACGCTGATATTCACTAGTTGCCTCATGAAAATGTCTTGCCAGTCGCTGTAGATCAGCAACACTACGGCGTGCATCAGCTTCATTGATGGTATCGTTGGCATTTACAAAAAACGAAATAGCTCGTTCATAGTGTTCGATAGCAAGTTCGGTTTTGCCACGCTGCATCTCTATATGCCCCAATGCCAGAGCCACATTACCCTGCCCCTGTACATTCCCCTGGTTTACGTAGAGATTCCAGGCGTTCTGGTAAGCCTCCTGCGCGCGATCAAGGTGTGCCAATTGCCGTTCTACATGTCCCAGTGAGAGCGAACTCCCTGCTTCATTTAACGGGCGTTTTGCATCTCTGTAGAGCCGCATCGCTTTCTGATAGCTGTTAGCTGCCTGTTCAAGCTGATTTTTCTGACGTTGTAAATCGGCAAGCATCGTGCGGCTGTCTCCAGATCGCTTAAAATCACCAAGCAATCTGAAGCGAATTTCCGCATCTGATAAGGCTTCCGCAGCCGCATCCAACTTGCCGTCATAAAAAGCGTCTATCCCTGTTTGTAAACGTTTCTCAGCTACTTTCTCGTCCTGTGTCGACATGAATATCTGGCCTCTAAATTCTCTATTTCAAAATTCTCTATCTATGAAGGCTTGATGGTAGTTTGTCTCTTTAGTATTTCATTGTAGTTCCTGACTGGAAGAAAGTCAAAAATCCCGCTAGGCATGATACAACAGTTGTGGTAAGATAAGCTCTGTGGACGGAATAGCGTGGCGGTTCGATCCAGTTCGTAACTTAGAACAAAGGAGTTAGCCTCATGCACGAAGATACCCTAGCACATGTGGAACTTTTTGCCGGTTTAGAAAAGAAAGATTTACAACTACTCGCAGGCGCTTGCCGGGAACGCAAATATAGCGCAGGGTCGAGATTAATCAAACAAGGCGATACAGGTGTTGGACTGTATGTAATTACCGATGGCACAGTTCATATCACTAAGGAGAGTGATCCTGACAAAGCAGAGACAGATCTCGGTACCGTTGGTCCAGGAAATGTACTCGGTGAAATGTCGCTACTGGATGATTTGCCCCGTTCGGCAAACGTCACTGCCGTAAGCGATGTTACGGCCCTTCTTCTGCCCGTCTGGGAATTTCGAACAACCTTACGTAATCATCCCGATATTGCTCTAAGACTTTTAGCTACTCTAAGTCGCCGCTTGCGCAAAGCTGAAAGTATCAGTCGCGATTAGCAGGTTTCCAATTGTATCTCATTAAGCAACAGATAACGAAGCATATGGAGGCACAATTTTAGTTTCCTAAGCTTCGTTATCTGTTTCGTATGTTAGTGCTTGCGCATGTCCTGATGGCTCGGCTTTCTTTCGATACAAGAGATCCTGTAACTCCTCCAGCATAGTCTCAACATCGTTAAAGGAGCGATATACACTGGCAAAGCGAATGTAGGCTATTTTATCCATTTGCCTTAGTCGTTCCATGACAAGTTCCCCAATGACACTGCTCTGGACTTCTTGTTTGCCTTGCCGGTACAATTCCTGTTCAATCTCCTCAACTGCATTCTCAATCTCGTCTACAGGCAATGGGCGTTTCTCACAGGCCTTACTGATACCCACAAAAAGTTTCTGCCTGTCGAAAGCTTCCCGTCGTTGATCTCGCTTGATGACCATCAAGACAGATTTCTCGACCCGCTCATAGGTGCTGAAGCGTCCTTTGCACTGCTCGCATTCGCGTCGTCGATGAATGGCGTCACCAACATCTCGCGAATCTTTTACTCGTGATTCTGTACCCCCGCAAAAAGGACATTTCATGCTGCTCACCCTAATCGTAATGAAGGAGTAAATGTCTATCAATGCAGCTATTGTAACATCAGAGTTATGAAAGTAAAGTGCAGATCTCGGAGTTTTTTACTGATTTTGGGGAATTAAAGATATATCTAAGGTGTGATATTTCGCATCCCAGGAGATTCAAAAGCGGTAATATGTTTTCTATCGTATTATCTAGCGACAGCTGCTTGTAAAAAGCGGCCCGTTTCGGGCGATACTTTTCCAATGTATCCTGACCGCAAGCGTGATCCCTCACGCCAATAGGCATACCAGTATGGACCATGACCCTGCCCGTCACGGCAAGTACTGCACGTTGGTTTCCCGCATTTGCGATATTGTAATTGATAGGTAATATGCTGATCACCGGGTAACTGTTTCATGTGCCATTTACCCTCCCACTCATCAAAATTATAAATGTATATGGACATGCCAATAGCGAAATCATACCATGAACACATGAACATAGAATGAATAATCATTGGAGAAAAATTACTTCATATTCATCTTTAAACGTGACCTGGTGCTCAATTGGATAACAGGATTTTCATACAATAAACTGGTGCGTAAAGTTCGTATCTTACAATCTACTCGTGATTGTATTGTGATATGGGAAAATAGGCGCATTGCTCAGTCTTTTATCGAAGAATGATATAATACAGTATGTGACTTTCCTATTTCTGTCGTGGTTTTTCCTGCTCTATATGTTTTGTAATATTGTTGGATCGGAAAGAGAAGGCAAACTATGCAAATCATCATCAAAGGCAAACAGACTGAAGTCCAACCTCGTTTGCGTGAACACATCGAACGGAAAGTACAAAAACTCTCTCGTCTTGTCAGTACAAATGCGCGTATTGAAGTGACTGTCTCCGAAGAAAAAACGCGTAGCTCTCACGATCGCTATACTGTGCAACTGGCAATCTCAAACCACTCCCATCCTATTCATAGTGAAGTAAGCGCAGCAAATGCCAATATAGCTCTTGATCTGGTATTGGATAAGGCTACCGCACAATTGGGTCGTTATAAAGATCGCAAGACAAGTTCACGAAGGCATCGTACACCTCCTGTGAAGGTCCTCTCATTGTCGCGCTCTGGCAGTCTTTCTTCCATTGAGGAGGAAAGTGTTGCAGAAAACGAGCAAATGACCATACCTATTGCCGAAGAACGGAATGAGGAAATATGGTTTAAAATCATGGAAATTCGCCGGATTCAGACCAAACCAATGAGTGATCAAGAAGTCATTGCAGAAATGGAGATGAGTGGCCTTTCCTTTTACCCATTCTTTAACGAGGAAACCAGGAGCGTTAATGTTATGTACCGGTTAGATAAAGGCGGCTATGGACTGCTTGTACCTGCATTAGAGAATGTTGCAGAATAATACAAACGTATTTTCTACCATGTAACCTCAAATTGCCAGGGTTGTAATGACGGATCCTCGAATTGACCCAAAGGGTCTGCAGCGCGTATCGTCAAAACACGCGAATCAGCAGAAGGCAGTGGACTAAAACGCGCACTTCCCTGATAAACTGCTTGATACGGATCGCTGGTGAGCTCAGGGCGAGCAAGGAGCACACCTCCACGATCTCCTGCCCATTGAAATCCAGTATTATCCTTTATCAGAAAAATGATGCGAGGAACAAAAGCAAATCCTGTCTGGAATGGTGGACGTATCCATAGATAATGAAGCTCAAAGTGCTTCTGAAAGAGTTGCAACTGTTGCAGCAGCAATGTCATATCGTGCTGCTTTTGCTCCAATTCAATTGTTATGCTGCGCAAAGGCACCATTGCCGGTGATTCTGGTATACCCTGTCGCCCAGATTCTTGTGGGGCTGCTATTACAACAGGAGGGCGTGCGGCAAGTTCCAGAGCTTTAGCAGAAAAAGGCGTGGGATCGTTTAATATATCATTGCACAGTTGCAGGCAAGAATCACATATGTAGGCAGCGCCAGGGCCTGCTACCATACGCTGTACTTCTGGTGGGCGTTTCCCGCAGAAAGAGCATCGTGCCTGTGACCGATCTATATTCATCTGCTACTTTCTAAAGAGTCTAATTTACTCTCAAACTGAGGCGGTTTTGGACAGGTGGAGAACTGTCCCTACATCTTTATACGAACGCAAGACATCGACCGCTGCATGATGTAATCCCATGTGTTCTAGAATATATGCATGGGCCTCCCACTCTAATGTATCATCCAAAGGGGTAAGGAACGTAATATGGTCATCTTTGACAGTGCGATGGATTCGATTGCGACTTCTTGAGGTCCATGTTCTCGTCTTTATGCCGTTATTAGAAGAAGTAGACCCATTATTTGAACCTGCCGAATGAACCAGACTTTCTGCAGTGTGATCGCTCCTTCCATACGTCCGTTTCAATGCTAATGCAATTAAGTGATCCGCAAAGTGCGGATTCTTTGGTAGGAGTGAACCATGCATGTATGTGCCAAAGGCATTATGATACATTGCTCCCTCGGTATGATCTTCTGCATTGTTCCCATGACCCTTGAGCACTTTTCCTAACGGTGTTGCTGTGCCCAGATAAGTACGACCTCCATGATTTTCGAAGCCGACTAAGGTGTCGCCATTCCAACTTATTGCTATATCTCCAATGCAGCGAGGCACCTGGACTCCCTTATGGATTGTCCACGCATCAAATACTCCGAGTCCCCGCATATCGGGCCCTTCGGCTGGTCGGTAGTAATGTGCCAATAACTGGTAACCACCACAAACCGCAAGAATTGGCATATCATCTTCGATAGCGGCCCATAAGCCGATGCTTTTGATCTCAAGTAAATCTTGAGCGACTGGGGCTTGCTCTTTATCCTGTCCGCCGCCAATAAACAATATATCGTACACATCTGGTGCTAGGGCATCACCAATACCTAGCTCTACAACTCGTAGCTCAATACCACGAAGTTGACAGCGCCTGCGCAAGGTCAATATATTGCCCCTATCTCCATACAAATTTAATTGATCAGGATATAAATGCCCCAAAGTGAGTGTAACGCGTGATGACAAATCGTCGTTCAAGGTCCTCTTTCCTCCCAATATCGAGGTGTCAAACCACGACGTTCCAGTTCGCGATGGATTTCTAACAAACCAGTATACGTTGGTATAACGAACAGGGTCTCACCAGTCGGTGTTTGACGAATTGCTGTATCTAATGCCTGGGTGATTCCATAGGACTTTGTAATATGGTGATTCATTATGCTTTCATCTAGTGCAGTCATTTGAGCCTGTTGCATCGCTTGTGCTTTTAGTACTTTCCTTTGTTGGCGTGTGTTGCGCGCCTTTGACTCATTAGCGACCTTAACAGCACGTAATGGTGCTGAAGTCACAATCGTCATTGCTGTCTGCTCTATTCCCGCATACTTCAAGCGTAGCGCAAGATCGAATGCACGAGTCCCTGCTACTGTTAATGTTGCTAGATACTGGGTAGTTCGTTCAAAATCAATATCCCAGATCCATGAAATATCTCGGCCATCGGCAATGTTATCATTCAAAACAAATAACACATGCCTTTGTATACCATCACTGAAGAGAGTGCGGAGCACTTCATTGAAGCCGGTAGGATTCTTGGCTAGAAGCAAGCGCAACGTACGTCCTTGAACGTGTATTCGCTCCCCGCGTCCGAAGGCCGGCTTAAATTGTTCGATACCTGAGACAATCGGCTCCCAGTTTATGTCCAGCGCCTGAGTGGCTGCGATTGCTGCCAGGGCATTATAGACATTATAAAATCCAGCCAGGGGGATCACAATTTCACCCTGCTGTGTTCGCGTTTCAATCTGAATGCGAAGGCGATCAAGACCATCAGCAACTACTTTCACTGCACGAACATCTGCTTCAGGTCGTGCACGCTTGCACTGTGAGCAACTGTAGTGCCCTAAATGACTGTAGTATTGTACTGAGTAAATGTATTCCCCACCGCAATGGAGGCAAGTGCGAGTATCTATCGCCTGATGTCGTTCTATAGCTAAACCTTCGTTAGCTAGATCAAGCGATGGATCATCGATACCGAAAAATATCACTTGCCCTGGGAAAAACTCGCCAAGATGAGCGGTAGTAGGATCATCTGCGTTAAGGACCAATGGCGCACTTTCTGGGAGCAGGTCTATAGCCTGCCGCCAACGTGTGGAGATGGTGTCAACTTCACCAAAGCGGTCAAGTTGGTCACGGAAAAGATTGGTGAAAACGGCAACGCGAGGAGGTAAAATCTCTACAGCTTTTGGTATGACTGCTTCATCAACTTCAAAAATTGAAATGGCCTGGCCTGCCCGGCGTAAGTTTCCATCAGGTTGAGCACGAATGACCAGGGCACCAGCAACACCTTGCATCAAATTTGAGCCTTCTCTGTTTCGCCAGACCCGCAAACCAGCATCGCTCAAGATAGCTGCGATAAAGCCACTGGTGGTCGTTTTGCCATTTGTCCCTGTTACCAGGACACTTCCATGGGCTAGTTGCGTGGACAGATGGCCGACAATGTCTGGGTAGAGGCGTTGTGCTACTATTCCCGCAATACTCGTTCCGCCACCAAGATGTAAACGGCGACTGAGCGCTCCTGCGGCTCTACCTCCCATTACTGCCAGTCCAGCACGAAGTGAACTACTACGCCTGCGTTTCATAATACGCTGGCTACGGGTGGCCTTGCTAGAGCGCTTAGCCGGCATCTGGTCTTCTGTGCTGTCACTCCCAGGCCTTTTGCGCGCCTCCCTTTTGGTGGAGCGAGGTGGCTTTTGTTCGCTCATGCTTTTCCTTTTCCCCAACACGCTGTATTTACATAAGTTTTCCAATTGCAGCATAGCATGCATGTGTGTAAGGGTCAAGGGTAACCGGAAACGGAAACCACCGGGGAATATCATATAGACACGATGTGTTATCCTAGCATAGGATTTTCGTTGGCAAAGTACATATGTAAATCTCTCTTGCAAGTATGTGCTATTCTATGCCTTGAGATAAATTGCTCACAAATCAAGTAATCGTTGGTCAGTTATTAGAGCTATTCGAAAGTCGAGCGAAGCAGGGTTCCAAGGGGCGCAGCCCTTTGGCGGGGCGTGGGGTGTCCCCACCATTCTCCTTTTCCTTGGTGTGGTGAGGGGAAGATGGGGACTTTCGAAATACCCTGGATCGGGTATATCACAACGAAGGAAATGGAGTTGAAGTAGGGTCGATGGCAAAAAAACTTGTAATCGTAGAATCACCTGCGAAAGCTAAAACAATCGAGAAATTTCTTGGGCGTGACTTCGAAGTACGTGCGTCCATGGGACATATTATTGACCTACCCAAAAAGGGCCTTGGGGTCAACACGCGTAAGGATTTCACCCCACAATATGAAATCATTGAGAAAAAAGATAAATTGATTGATGATCTGAAAGTCGCTTCCAGGCGTGCTGACGAGGTATACCTGGCTCCAGACCCAGACCGTGAAGGCGAGTTTATCGCCTGGTCCTTGAAAGAGACGCTTGGATTGCAGAATCCCAGGCGTGCTGTCTTCAACGAAATCACTAAAGGGGCTGTTCAGCAAGCTATTAAAAAGCCTCGAGATATTAATGAAGATCTCTTCAATGCTCAACAGGCTCGTCGTGTTTTAGATCGACTTGTCGGCTATAAAATCAGTCCCTTGCTCTGGCGGCGCATTCAATCAGGCACAAGCGCCGGACGGGTACAATCAGTCGCACTTCGTCTCATTTGTGATCGTGAGGCCGAGATTCGCGCTTTTATCCCGGAGGAGTACTGGAGTATTACCGCATTGCTCAGTAAACAAGGGCAGATAGAGCGCTTTGAAGCAAACCTGGTCGCTCGCCTCAAAGACATCGCCGATTTCAACAGTGCGGATAGCACAACTGAGGGTGAGGAGCAAATAGCAGCTTCGCCTAACGGGCAAAATGGCACGAAGAAATTACAAACGGAAAAAGGCCGCATTAAAATCTCTTCTCAGGAAGAGGCAAACACCATTCTGGCTGAGTTACAGGGCGCTGTCTATACAGTGTTGAAAGTAGAAGAGAAAGAACAGCGACGCCAACCCAATCCACCATACACAACCAGTACTATGCAGCAGGAAGCCTCAACACGTCTCTCATTAAAACCGAAGAGAACGATGAGTCTTGCTCAACAACTCTATGAGGGGATTGAGCTGGGTGCACAGGGACATCAGGGTTTGATTACGTATATGCGTACGGACTCCACCCGCGTTTCTGATGAAGCGCAGGCGAAAGTAAAAGAGTATATCGCACAGGAATATGGTCGGCCCTATGTGGGACAGGGTCGAACAGGTAAGGCCAAAGCGACCACGCAGGATGCCCACGAAGCGATTCGCCCGACTGATGTTACGTTGACGCCTCTAATAGTCAAATCTCATCTCACACCCGAACAGTTTAAGCTTTATAACTTGATCTGGCGACGTTTTGTTGCTAGCTTTATGACCCCTGCCGTCTTTGATACGGTTCGGGTGGACATCGTTGCTGGCCAGTACGTTTTTCGCGCTACAGGTTCCCATCTCAAGTTTCCTGGCTTTTTAACCGTGTGGCAGCGGGATGACGAGGAAAAAACGCTTCCTTTACTTGGAGTGCAAGAAGTGTTGGACCTGCATAGATTAACGCCAGAACAACATTTCACTCAGCCCCCACCGCGTTTTAGCGAAGCGAGCTTAATTAAAGAGCTTGAGGAGGAGGGTATCGGCCGTCCCAGCACCTATGTGCCTATTATCAGCACCATTCAGGACCGTGGTTATGTTGAACAGGAGCAGCGGCGCTTTGTGCCAACCTGGCTAGGCGAAACGGTTAACGAAGTAATGAATAAGCACTTCCCTGATATTGTGGATACAGGTTTTACGGCTGAGATGGAGCGAAAGCTGGACGATGTCGAAGAAGGGCGGCAGTCATGGATAGAGTTCCTGCGTAGCTTCTATGGCGATTTCAAGGTGACGATGGACAGAGCTGAAGCGGAGATGAATCGTGTACAAAAGCCAGTCGAAGAGATAGATGAAGTCTGTCCCGAATGTGGGCGCAATCTTATTATTCGCACAGGCCGTTTTGGACGTTTTATCTCTTGCTCTGGCTTCCCCGAATGTCGCTATCGTCGCTCTGTTGTGAATAAAACAGGTGCGTTGTGTCCGGTATGTCAAGGTGATCTTGTAGAACGCAAGACAAAGCAGAAGAAACGGATCTTTTACGGATGCAACAACTATCCAACTTGCAATTTTGCTCTCTGGGAAAAGCCGGTGCCTGAACTTTGTCCAGATTGTGGTGGTTTGATGGTTGAACCACGTGTAGGACAGAGTCCAGTGTGTTATCGAGAGTTTGTTGCTCAACAGAGAAACGCTGGTGAGAGGCCTGAACAGGATGGCGCAGCTACACGTCGGGGTATGCGTAAGAAAGTCACCACCAGAAAAGATCTTTCACTGCTCTCACAAACACCCTCAGCAAATGGACGATCATCGACAACAGCGAAGAAAACGCCGACCCGTACAACGCGAGGACGGACCAAGAAGGCCACGGTTGCTACTCGAACGAAAAGTAGTACCAGGGGAAAAAAAACTACCTCCGGAACTAAAAAAGCTACAACGAAAAAGGCCCCTACTGGCTGATTTAGCATCATGCAATCCACAAATGAACATTCAATTTGTTGACTTCTTACTTACCAGGATAGGTCGTGTGCTATAATCAGTTGTTGATTGCTCATTCGTGTATCACAATACTACATTGCTCGTATGGAGGATTTCATGCCGTACTCGGTTACACTCATTCCTGGTGACGGCACCGGCCCGGAAATTACCGAAGCTACACGCCGCGTTCTCGAAGCTACTGGTGTCCCTTTTTCCTGGGAGATACACCAGGCTGGATTAGAGATGCTTGAGAAATATGGTACTGTTTTACCGGATGAAGTAATTGAGTCGATTAAGCATACAAAAGTAGGGCTGAAAGGCCCAATTACCACACCTGTTGGTAAGGGAGTTCGCAGCGCAAATGTGGCCCTTCGCAAGAAACTGGACCTTTATGCAAATCTTCGCCCCGCGAAAACTTATCAAGGGCTGCGCTCGCGTTATGAAAATATTGATATGATTATTGTACGTGAGAATACAGAAGATTTATATGCTGGAGTAGAATTTCAAAAAGGAACACCCGAACAGCAGGAAATCATTGACACAATTGCTCGCACAACCGGAACTTATCTTGATAACAATTCTGCCATCAGTATCAAATATATCTCTGTGATGGCAACACGTCGTATTGTAAAATTCGCTTTCGACTATGCCAGGTCTAACGAGCGTCGTAAAATCACGGCGGTTCACAAAGCAAATATTATGAGATTTTCTGATGGGCTATTCCTAGCCACAGCTCATGAAGTTGCTAAGGAGTATCCAGAAATCCAGTTTGAAGATCGTATTGTAGACAATATGTGTATGCAGCTTGTACAGAAGCCAGAACAGTACGATGTATTGGTGTTGCCTAACCTGTATGGTGACATCATTTCCGATTTATCTGCAGGCCTGATAGGCGGGCTGGGTGTTGCCCCTGGTGCAAATATTGGCAGTCAGTATGCCGTATTTGAGCCGGTACATGGGAGCGCACCCAAGTATGCCGGACAGAACAAAGTCAACCCGATGGCCATGATGTTTTCAGGAGTGCTAATGTTGCGTCACCTGGGTGAGAAGGATGCTGCCTGTCGTTTAGAGAAAGCCATAGCCGCTGTCATCGCTGAAGGTAAGAATGTCACATACGATCTCAAGCCTCGACCAGATGATCATTCAGCCGTTGGTACCTCTCAGGTCGCGGATGCCATTATTGAAAAATTGCTAAAATTGCCATGAATATGCTGAGAGAGGAGGCACTTTCTTTCCCTCGACCAGATTCAACCCAATCCGCTCTCATTTCCCAACAACCAGGATGAAACCCTCCATCGGAATCGGATATTCTGACGCCTTTTTAAATGCCTGGGCACGGTGCCAGTCTTTGTTGATCAATGCGTGGTTTGCACAGTAGAAATAGTACAATCCCGGTTTGCTGAAGATAATGGTGATATTTTCACCGCCAGGAAAATCCTGTGTCCCACCGATGCGATTGATACCAATCGAGACAGGATTGATCGGTGCTGGCTGGCCCGGAGCCAGTGTAACAAAATGTACGTCCTCGTCGAAATTGTGAAACGAAATGGTGCCGATATCGGTAATAGCTACGAACTCGGTTGCGAAATCATCGTGACCGGTGGGTATTCGGTTGGTCGCCCCAGATGGAAGATCTCCGATAAAGCCCTGTACCCAGATCACCCCGTCCATCGCCAGTGGGTAATTCGGCACCCCCTTATCGGCTTTCACACGAGATGTTGACGCATCCCATTTAGCCATCGTATTGTCGTAATAGTGATACAAACCAGGCTTTGTGAACTTAAATTTTACACTCTGGCCTGCTCCGACGTTAAATGAGAACGCCTGGATATTCAGGAAAGGAGTCTGATCCGGCGCTGTTATAATGGTATGCGCAACGAGGTCAGTGTTCTGCCATGTCACAGTAGTGTTGAGTTGGACAGGCAAAATGTATGGGTCAAACATGTCTTGATCCTGCGGAATAATCACGGACGCTACAGCGGGTTTATTGGGAGGTTTACTGGCGCTTGTAGTGTTGTTATTACGGTTAGCCAGCACAAAGTTTCCAATCACCAGGCCGAGCACCAGACCAAGTACCAGAACAAATACTAATGCTATGACGGCTACACTCAATCGTATTGGCCCTTTAAGCATAACGCCTCCTTATTTAAGATATGGTTCCTGGAATAAATAGTTCTGAATATCCGACAGATTTCCCCTTTCGCGGAGTCGTGTGAATGTCTCACATTTAAACATTTTTTATCTCTCCATAAGTTGGAGGTTCCCATCACGAAGCTATGTCGGAAATCACTATTGATCAATACGTTGAGTAGTTACATTGAAACAGGCAGAGTAAAAAATCACCCGGTTCGCTATGAGGAACCGGGTGAACTATTCAAATGAGGGAGTCTCAACTTATTCGAGGTATCCCTAACGTGCTGCGTTCCTTACGCCATTTATGGCGAGCTTGAATGTAACGCACAGTACCAGAACGAGAGCGCATCATTACCGAGGAAGTGCGTGCTCCCCAGCCAAAATACTGTACACCGTCGAGTAATTCACCACTTGTAATGCCTGTTGCAGCGAACGAGACATCCTTCCCCTTTACAAGGTCATCTATAGTAAAGACTTTGTCAACGTCAACTCCAAGATCTCTTAATCGTGCATGTTCGTTTTTGAGTGCCTCATCCAGATTACCACCTTCTTTGACGATGTTGTCACGCTCTTTATCGGTAAGGAGCCAAATTTTGCATTGCAATTCACCCCCAATACTCTTAATTGCAGCCGCGGCCAGCACTGCTTCTGGTGCTCCTCCTATACCCATTAGTACGTCGACACCTGTGTAGTCTTCCATCGCTACCTGTATTGCTGCCAACACATCACCGTCCGTAATCAGGCGAATGCGACCGCCGGCCTCGCGAATCTGTTTGATAATGCCAGCGTGACGTGGACGATCAAGAATCACTACAGTTAAATCGTCGACCTGTGCCTCGCGTGCCTTCGCAATTCGTTGCAGATTGGTTATAATCGGCGCGTTGATATCAATCACGTCTCGGGCAAAAGGGCCAACAGCGATCTTTTCCATATAAAAAACACCTGGAGGTGCAGAGTACAGCGTTCCACGTTCAGCCGTTGCCACAACCGCGATTGCTCCTGGAAGTCCAAGGGCGGCGAGCCGCGTCCCATCAACCGGGTCTACAGCTACATCCAATTCGGGTGGATTGCTGTTGCCCACTTCCTCACCAATATAGAGCATGGGAGCCTCATCCTTCTCACCTTCACCGATCACCACGACGCCGTGCATATCGACGCCATCAAGCGCAAGCCGCATCGCGTTTACAGCGGCCTGGTCGACTGCAATTTTATCGCCTTTGCCCATCCAGCGGCCAGCACTTAGGGCAGCGGCTTCGGTTACACGCACCAACTCCATACCAAGATTTCGCTCTTTCGTACCAGATTGCTCAAATCGTTCTTCTGACATTGACCACCATCCTTTTTGATGACACTAAATATCGATATTACGGGGGTGTACACGACAATGCTCTGCCAGCATTATGGCACGCAGACACTCCACCGCCTCTTGCAAGTGCCCATCCTGGTTTGTGATCAGGTAATCGTACCAATGCTGTTCTGCCAACTCTTTACGGGCGTCGGCTAATCGTCTCTTAAGTTCCTCTTCTGTTTCTGTTTGCCTGCCTGTCAGCCTGTGAGTAAGTTCCTCCAACGAGCCTGGAATGAGAAAAATAAAAATTGCATCTGATACCTTGCTATGAATGGTGGCAGCGCCTTTTACATCAATTTTCAACAGTACATCTCGGCCTGCAGACAAAGTATCGCGTATGGGTTTACGCGGTTGCCCATACCAGTTGCCATGGACATTAGCGTACTCAAGCAATTCATTTTGACTTACCAGGCGTTCAAATGTTTCCTGGCTGACAAAATGATAAGGGTTACCATCACTTTCACCCGGACGTGGGGCACGGGTTGTGACAGATGGGACCACATAAAAATCCATACCTTGTTGCTTGAGCGCGTTTATAACGGTATCTTTCCCCGTCCCTGATGGCGCTGACAGCACGAAGAGGAGTCCCTGATGAATTGAGGACTGGGCGGATGCGGGTTGCTGATTTTGCGACACAAATTGCTCCGTCTCAAGTTGCATGCCGTTTTCCTACGTTATTGGAGATCTGGGAAGGTTAGTATACGAACTGGCCACTCTTTGTTATACTATGGGAACTGCCCTTGACAGTATTGTACAACACACATGGGTTTCTTGGTAACTGGAAGGCATGAAATATGCATATCGATGCCATTACGCTTGCAGCTATTGCAGATGAATGGCGCCTGTTGCTGACCAACGCACGCGTAGACATCATCATACAGCCAACCGTTCACTCCATTGCAATACAATGTTATGCTCCAGCGCAAATACAAGGGCAAGGTGGAAAAAACCACTGGCTCTATCTCTCAGTTCATCCCCAGTTAGCACGTGCGCATATTACAGCGCTCAAACCTTCCAGAATTGTCAATGAGCCACCTGCATTTGTAATGCTATTGAGAAAATACCTCGAAGGCGCTCGTATTGAAGCCATCCAACAAGCACGTTGGGAGCGTGTTATAGAAATTAGTGCAGGCCATCGTAGCGCTTCTGATCCCGCGGAGCGTACCAGATATCGACTCATTATTGAGTTAATGGGGCGTATGAGCAATATCATTCTATGCAATGATCAAGGGCTGATTCTCGGGAGCCTGAAACGTGTAGGGGCTGATGTCAATCGTTATCGTATCATAGATGCAAATGTTCAATATATACCTCCGCCTGCCCAGCAACGCATGGCCGCAGGTCTATCTTTGCCTCGTTTGGAGCCGACAGCTATTACTGCTGCTCAACTGGCTCAGTGCGAGGAAGAGGATATGGAACTCACACAGGTAGTACAGTCGCAGGCCAGGAGAAAATCTACGAAGTTACAAGAGCCAAAAATATGGCAGCTATTGACAAGGAATCTACTTGGATTCAGCCCATTGTTAGCTCGTGAAGCCGTTTTTCGTACCACTGGTGATGCGGAATTACCAATCGATACCGGTGAAGTCAATTTGGAAGAACTGGCTTGGAATGTTCGCGAACTGGCTGCCCTGTTTGATACTCGTTCATGGAGGCCCCAACTCGTCGAGCGGGCCGGAGACACTGATGAAACGCATACATCCTTTTCATCCCCCGTCCCTCTAGCCTTTGCTCCCTATGTTCTGGAGCAATATGCCGAAATGCCCCGGATGCGCATACGCGAATCTTCCTCGATCAATATCTTGATTGATGAGTTTTATGCTGGTGCTGAGTGGCGTGATGCAATGGAAAGCGTACGCGCTCCTGTGAGAAAAGCCTTACAGACACAACTCCAGCGTTGCAAACGCAAATCAGAATTGCTTCAACAAGAACTAGCCGTCTCAAAAGATGCCAGTCGCTATCGTCTACAGGCTGAACTGCTACTTACCTATCAGCATGAAGTGAAGCAAGGCCAGAGTAGTGTTGTGTTGCAAAACTTCTTTGAAGATGAAGCTAACTCATCTGAGGTGGCAATCCCACTTGATCCGCGTTTTGATGCCGTTGGCAATGCCAACCGCCTCTTCCACAAATATCACAAATTGCGCCGCGCTCTTGCGCTTGTTCCCGGCCAGATTGAACAGAATGCAACCGAGCAGGCAACGGTTGAGCAGTTATTGGCAGACTTAATGATAGCCGACACTCCAGCCGATGTGGCGCTGGTCAAGGCAGAGGTGCAAAGCGCTGGTTACATGCGTGGCGCTAGATCTTCTGGGTCCTCAGTCACAGGCGTGCGGAAGCAAGCACACAAAGGCAAGAGTGGCAAACAAAAAAAAGGGAAGCCAGTTCCGCCCGGTGGCGGTGTTCCTTTACATTTGCAGAGTCGTGATGGGTTTACCATCTTAATTGGCAAGAACAGTCGCCAAAATGAAGAAGTGACTTTTCACCAGGCTGCCGCTAATGATGTCTGGCTGCATGCGCGTGGTGTACCTGGAGCACATGTAATTATCAAAGCGGGAGGTCGCGACGTCCCTCGCAGCACCCTTGAAGAGGCTGCCAGCATGGCTGCTTATTACAGCCAGGCGCGTGGAAGCACTAGCGTACCTGTTGATTATACCTTGCAGCGTCATGTGCGTCATATGAAAGGTGGAGGACCTGGTATGGTTATTTATGAACGTGAAAAAACAATGTACGCTGAGCCTCAAGCTTTGCTGCATTAATTGGGAATCTCTCCCTGACACATTTGAAAGTTCTTTTTCTTTGTCACAGTGGAAATACAAAGTTATGGTTAATTCAGTCGGATCTCGAGACGCTCTTCTCTCTCATCCCATGATGTAGCTGTTTTCAGGTCAATACACAGCCTCTGCATCTTTGCAATAATTGCCTTTTTCTCGATGTACTTCGCGCGCATTGCCTGAAAATTTTGAATGTTCGTAGGATAGAGTAAAAGGCGAAAAATGCTATGACCATCTGTCTCAACCACAAATATGAAACCTCGATCATTCCGCTCGATTTCATCAACAGCATAATCATCAACAAAATCACCAGTGCAGTACATGATTGGCTTATCCTTATAAATCTCGATGCCTCGAACGATATGACCGGAATGGCCAAAAATGGTATCAGCGCCTGTATCAATTAAGGCATGGGCGAAAGGAATATGTTCAGCCGGGGGAGTGTATCCCCAATTTGGCCCCCAATGAGCGGATACGACCAGCAGATCTACTGCCTCTTTCGTTCTTCTTACCAACTCAAGAAGCTTCTCGGCTCGTTTGTCCTTCAGGGTAGTAGGGACGTAAAAGATGCCTGGTTGTTCTTCTGTTGCTTCCCAGCCTGGCTCGTTATCCGTTAAGGCAATCAGTCCAAGTTTAATGCCTTTGATTTCCCATATCGCTGGCTCAGATGCATCGCTGAGTGTCATGCCTGCTCCGGTATGGTGAATGCCAGCCAAATCTATATTGTTCAGTGTATGGGATAAACCTTCATATTCAAAATCTAAGATATGGTTATTTGCGAGTGAGACTGCATTGATATGTGCTGCTTTGAGAACTTCAACATTTTTTGCATCAGATCGAAAATGAAAGACCTTTGGGGTGATCGACCAGGGAGTCCCCCAATCAGACATGACACACTCAAGATTGCAGATGCGCACATCTGCTCCTTTGAAAAGTGACAATGTATCACCCCAAGGATATTCGGGCGGCTTGTCCTTGAGAGTTGCGTTCATAAGCCGCCCAAGCATGACGTCGCCAACAAAAAGAAGGTTTATCGCTGTTGGTTCCAGTCGCATACGACCCCCTGTTTACCTGGTCGTCAATTCCATCCTCTACTGAGTAACGCTGCACGCGCTGCCTCTTGTTCAGCAGCCTGTTTGTTGCGGCCTTGTCCCCTTCCAGCTACCTGATCTCCAAGCAGCACTTCCACCGTAAATTCGCGGTTATGAGACGGCCCCTCTTGATTGACAAGACGATATGATGGTGTGATGCCAACATACGCCTGCGCCTGTTCTTGAAACAGAGACTTTTGATCTTTGAACAATCGCTTGCTGACAATGCTATGTGCTAACGGCTCTAATCTTGGCATCAGAAATCGTTGCACTACCTCGACGCTCTGATCTAGATACATTGCGCCGAGTACAGCCTCAAATGCGGATGCGAGTACACGTTGACTCACCCCACTGCTTTGCTCTCCCTTTCCCATATGTAGGAAATTTCCCAAATTGATTTCTTGCGCAAATGTTGCCAGTGTCTCGCGTCTCACAAGCGCAGCTCGCAGATCACTCAATTCTCCCTCGCTTAAATCAGGAAATGCGCGGTACAGGTAATCGGCGCTGATGAACGCGAGAATCGAATCGCCAAGAAACTCAAGTCGCTCATTGGAACTCAATCCCTCCCCGGCAGTTTCGTAGAGATAGGAGCGATGAGTGAGAGCTTGCTGCAGCAGGGACGGGTTCTCGAAATGTATACCCAATGTCTCTTGCAACGATTTGTACATATATATCTCCAATACCACTTTTGCCACTTCTTCGACTCGCTCTGTAACCTGGAATGTTCCTTTGTGTTTCCTTGTTATTCATTGCGATACACTATCACAATTGTGGTCATTGTAGCGCGTATTTGTACGTGCCGTCAACTTACTGGACGGCCGTATGATCATGTGTTACTCTAAATATGGTGGGTTTGAGTAATCCAGGCAATCGCGGGCTACAAAGCACGAGGAAAGTCCGAACTCCACAGAGCGGGATGCTGGATAACATCCAGTGAGGGTGACCTCAAGGAAAGTGCCACAGAAACATACCGCCCGACAACTTTATGCAATGTAGCGATGACACTTGTAGGTGTCTGTCGGGTAAGGGCGAAATGGTGAGGTAAGAGCTCACCAGCAGCCAGGCGACTGGCTGGCTGGGTAAACCCCATCCGGAGCAAGACTAAGCAGAGGGAATAGCGTGCACTCAGTGCACGCTTGCAGATTGCTCGTCTGTCAACTCTCGGGTCGGTCGCTTGAGACGCCAGGTAACTGGCGTCCCAGATAGATGATTGCCACCTGTGTGGTCGCGAGGCAAGACAGGGACAGAATTCGGCTTATGGTTTGCTCGAACCCGCCACACCAGGATGTGTAATAGACAAAGTGACCACACAAAGCTCTCTATGGCTTGCGTGGTCACTTTGTTTTAGAATCGCCAGCTATTTTTCCAGGCGGTCATGTTCGATAAGCCAGCGAATAAAATCTAAACGATGTTGCTCTTCAAGCACTTCACGATACTCACTTTGATCAGTTACATGGTTTTTCATATAGACAAGCCGTGAGGCTTCAATTTCTGAAAATCCCAACGAAAGCAGATATTCAAAGTCTGCATTATCAGTGGCATACAGATTCTCTGTCATACTAACGTTACTCCTTCTATAGTTAAGAAACGAGCTACAAGTTCGACTCTTGCAGACTTTTGAAAGTCTTTATGATATATACGCTGAACAGTACCTTTACGATGCACCTTTCAGTTTAGATATCCCTTAATGTTTTATACGTTAAAACTCCATAACAATTACAACTTCTTTTGGTAAGAGAAAATTCCGGCTAATTGAGGGAAATAGAAGTACAGAAGAATATACGAAAAAAATGAAAAGGGTTACAAATCTTTGACCTTTGCTCCAACCTGAAGCAATCTGCAAGCTCGTTCAGCCGCATCACTTATCAATCGAGCCGCATTTTCCATTGCATATGCTAAAGTCATAGGACTGGAAGGCATCGCTATCACAGCATCCACACCCAGTTCATAGGCAACCCGGTAATTATCACCCAGGCTTCCGGCAAGAGCTAGCACGGGAAGTCCATAGCGTTTCGCTATTTCTGCTATAGCGCCGACACTCTTCCCATAGGCTGTTTGCGCGTCAATCTGTCCTTCTGCTGTAATCACCAGGTCGGCCTTTTGTATTCGTTCTTCCAGCTGTATTGCCTCAAACACAATCTGAGCACCTGGTCGCAATGTCGCGTGTAGGAAGGCTATCAACCCAGCTCCCAGACCACCGGCAGCGCCAGCTCCGGGAATGTCACGAATGGACATTCCGAGATCTTGTTGTATAACCTGTGCATAATGAGCCAGCGCTCCATCTAATTCTTCTACCATTGCAGGCGTAGCTCCCTTTTGTGGCCCATAGACTGCTGAGGCTCCCGTGGGTCCGCAGAGTGGATTTGTCACATCACAGGCAACCTCTACCGTACATTCTTGCAATCGAGGATCCATACCCGATGTCGAGATATGCGCAAGCGTTGCCAGTGCAGCGCCACCACGTGCAATCTCTGTTCCATGTCTGCTAAGAAGCGCAGCGCCTAATGCTTGTGCCATACCGGCTCCCCCATCATTCGTTGCGCTACCTCCGATACCGATAATGAAATGTCGACTTCCATAGTCCAAAGCTGCCATTATCAGCTCGCCCACACCATAAGTAGTAGTGATTCTCGGGTTGCGCAGCTCAGGAGGTACGAGTGGAAGTCCTGCACACGCTGCCATTTCAATTGCTGCTGTGTTCCCATCACCCATCAACCCAAAGAAAGCAGAAACAGGTTCTCCCAATGGACCTGTTACCGTCTGTTGTATCATTTTCCCATTAGAGGCATCGACAAGTGCCTGCACCGTTCCCTCACCACCATCTGCTACCGGAACTATTTCGATTTCCGCCATCGGGTAAGCTGCTTGTACACCATGTGCAATAGCCAATCCAGCTTCTGCAGCCGTGAGACTTCCTTTGAGCGATTGGGGAGCAATGAGAATACGCATGAGTCACCTTTCATTCAATCCACGTACACTTTAGACGCAGTGCACTCCTCAAACGTCGTTCATACTGTTTGCGCGAAATCTCAGTCACACCTAAAGTTGCCAGATGCGGCGTCCAGAACTGTACATCATGTAACTCAAATCCTCGTGCTTTCAGGTGCTCGACAAGCGCAACCAAGCAGACCTTCGAAGCATCAGTGGCACGCGAAAACATACTTTCACCCATAAAGGCGCCACCTAAGGCAACTCCATATAACCCGCCAACGAGTTCTCCATCTTTCCACGCCTCCACGCAGTGAGCCAACCCAGTGTAATGCAACTGCCTATAAGTAGCAATAAATGACTCGTTAATCCACGTATCTTCTCGTTCGGCACACCGCCGCATAACCATTTCAAAATCAGTATCTCTGCGCACTTCATAAACACGCTTACGCAGCGTAGCTCGTAGCGAACGTGACACGTATAAATTCTCATGTTCAAGGATCGCGCGAGGATCAGGCGCAAACCATCGAATTCTGCCAGAATGATCCGCCATAGGAAAGATTCCCTGCGCATAAGCATTGATAACCAGTATTGGATCAAGTGGCTCTGGTGCTCTATTTTCCATTGATGTTGTTATAGGAGACTTAAGCCTTAACTCCCCTCCCAAACCAGCTCAAATACCTCACCGCCTTCTTGTTCACCTCCCCGACCATCTCCAAATCCTCTGGATTCAACGGCTTGATTACCAGCAACAATCCTATTGTCAACAGTAAAAACATTATGCCGGATATCACTAACAACACTCTACCTGATGGATGCCAGATGATTCCAGGCAATGCCGCTATCGTTAGCGCCAATAAAATGCGCAAAGTGAACCCCAGAGGATATTTCTCGGGTAAATCTCGCCAGAGAAATGCGAGCAATAGGCATCCCATAATGATTTTCGATATTCCGTCAGCAACGAGTGCTCCAGCTGGTCCCCAGTGGGGAATTAACACTATGCCCAGCGTAATCACGGTTATCAAACCTATAAACTGCCCTAACACAACCAATCTAGGCTTGCCTATCACGTAGAGCGTCAATTGATGAATGGGTGTGCCAAGAACGCGTACAATGATATTAAAGAAGAGGAAAATTGCCATTAGCGATCCCACCTGGTCGTACTTGTTACCATATAACAAATGCACAACAGCTTGCGCATTGAACAAGCAAAACACCAGTACCGGGGCCGACAGGAGTGTTTCGACCTTGATGAGTGTTTGCCAAGTGCGTGCCAGGCGCTCATAGTTCTTTCCCACAAATGCGGCAGCGAGTGCTGATCCACCGACTGCACCAAACCCCGAGACTAATAAGAGACTGGCAGCATCCGCCAGTTGGAAGGAGAGATTGAAGTAAGCTATCTGTGCCACCGAGACAGCAAAGTAGGCGAGCAAGATAATAGATACTTGTTTTAATAAGGCTCCTGAGACCAGGTTCGTTAACCAGGCCGAGATCCCGACTCTCAACACTGGCTGCATAGATTGTTTATATGTTGCTCCTCTTGTGAGTAATAGAGGAGCCTGCCAGATCACAAATACCGCTGCAGTCAATAATGAACAAATGGCTTGCAGCCAGAGTACACTATCGATACCCCAACCTAGTTGCAGCGTGATAAAGCTAAGTCCCAGTAGAAGTAACTGAGCTATGCTGCCGAAGATAAACACGATGCGCATACGCATTTCAGATGCGTAAATGGCGATGAATAGACTGGTAATGCCATTTCCCAGTAACCAAAAAGCGATAGGGGTGATATGACCAGGCAGACCGGGACTACGTAGCCCGGCGGCTATGCCTGCTGAACCCGAAACTGGAATAGCAGCGATAAACACAGCCAATACTGGCAATGTAAAAAGTATGATACCCACCGTAATGGTCAAGATCACAAGGCGTATAGCGAGTAACCTTCGCACTAGTAGTGCTGCTGCTGCTCTGCCATGTTCTGCAAGGACGCGAGGGACAAAGGTAGTTGTTGCGTCTTCTAATCCAAATGCGATGATATAAGCTATGGTATTGAATGCAGCGGATGCAATAGCATAAACGCCGTACTGTTCAACAGACACCTTGCGCGTCATGATCAATGTGAGGATGAATAAGGAGGCAAAAACCCATAGTCCGTATATCTGATTTAGCAGGTAATTCGAGGGCGTGCGCTTCAGCAGGTAACGCGCGCCATTCTCTCCCCGCGGAACCTCAATCTCTGGAATGTTGCTAAACAGACCAGGTATTTCGTCAGGAACTACATCTGTCGTTTCAATCGCGCTTTCTGGTTCTTTCACTGCCTTCGCTTTTTTACCACTTTGCTCACTCCTCATCATGCTATTCTCCACACTTGTTTCGAAACCTTTGACTTGCTCAACTCCTCCAAAACGGATCAGTCTGAGAGGCCGAAGCTGCGGTTTCTGAATGTTTACATTCATTGTGTGTTATTGCAACTTGAATATGAAACGCCCAAGCCAGCCAATAGCGCCTAATGCGGCGAACAGTTCCAGTACACTGACATTCGCTGTCACCTGTGTGGGTGAGACCAGGTAGAAAGCGCCAACTTTGAAGGAGGCAGCAATCACGAATAGTCCTAATCCAATCCAGGCTGGCAAGGTAGCAAATAGGAGTGCACGTTGCCAGCTGCGACACAGGAAGCCTACCGCGGTAGGGACAAGGTAAAGCAGCGCTGGAATAATCGGTGCAAGGATTGGAGGGAACGGCCCGTATAGCGCCGCACTCGTAAAACCTGGCAACAGACGTGTCCATAACTGTGCTGGTACCAGTGCCATTGTTACCAGTATCGTTTCTACTATTACCATGCCAATCACCAGCATGGACAGGCGTTTTTCTCGCTCTGTATTTGTTGTACTTGAATGCAGCATATACACATCCTTTAGAGGAACTCTCTTCAATTGCTTGTCTTGCTATCAATTTGAATTAGTTTTTGGGAATGGGAAGCAATCCCATCTGGTATTTAAGCATCAAAATGCGGCGTACCGAATCATCGATACGTTGCTGAGAAATCTCTCCCGAATCAATCGCCTGTTTGATGCCCTGGATCATGCTGGCAACATCCGCGGAAGTAGTAGGGCCCATTAATAAATCTGAACCTGCCTCAACTGCCACTGCTGCGGCCTGTGCCTCTGAATAGTAAGCGGTAATGCCTTCCATAGTCAAGCTATCCGTCATGATTACGCCTTGAAAGCCTAGTTCATTACGTAAGATGCCGGTAACAACCTTATGGGAAAGAGAAGAAGGTACGCTACTATCTATCGCATGTACAATTTCATGCGTCACCATAATTGCATGCACGTTGCCTTGTTGAATGAGTGCCCGGTACGGAGCCCAGTCGATAGCCTCAAGGTCACTCTTTGAGCGATACAGATCAGGTACGCCGCTATGCGGATCGACACCTACATCGCCTAAACCAGGGAAATGCTTGAGCGTGCCTGATACTTTGCCACTTTGTTGTAACCCTTGCAGATAAGCTTGCGCCATCTTTGTGACTAATGCGGCGTTGTTGCCATAAGTACGACCATAAAGTTGAGGGTTATAAACATTCGTAACATCAACTACAGGGGCTAGATTGAGGTTAAATCCATAAGATGTGAGATTTTGCGCATCATGGATTCCCGCAGCCATTGCCTTGCCTGGATCGTTCGTCGCGCCAATGTCAGCGGCGGCTGTCCGTGGTCCATCCAACGCCTTCAAGCGGTCTACTGTTCCGCCTTCCTGGTCAATGGCCACTATCAGAGGAAGAGTACTATTGCTCTTCATCTGCTGGATAAGCCCTTTGAGCTGCACCTTATCGGCAATATTATTATTCACGGTGAACAACAATACAGCACCAACATGGTATTGACTGATCATTGTACTTATATCCAGCGAATAAGTGGGGCCAAAAAACTGGACGATCATCATCTGACCAAGCTTTTGATCAAGCGTCATATTTTGTATAATCAGGTTAATATATTGTTGTGGAGTCAATTGAGGTGTTGCTTGTGCAGTTGCTCCTGGGGTTAGACTTTGATGTAGTTTTTTTTTGATGATATCCAATGGATTACCATTCTCTGTAGTAGCTGGTCCTCCAATTACGAAAGCCCAACCCTGCGGTCCCATAAATTGCGCGTAACCAGCATAGACAGCATTCAGGATAACTATCAGGAGCAAACTAGCGTATAGGATAGCTTTTCCTCGAGTGATACCTGGTCGCTGTTTCGTCCTTAACGGAGTAGTTGGTGTTTCCTGCGATATTCCAATCTCTGCTTGAACAGGCAGCTTATAGGTATCAATTATCTCTGATGGTGTGTTTTTTACTTCGGAATAAGCTGCTGCCAGTATATTTACTGTATCGAGACCATCAATTGATTCAAACGCGTCATTCTTCAAGTTGCTTGCAACTTCAGGACTGTCTTTGCTGGATCTATTTGTGGCTGTACCAGTCGAATCAACACGCTTTTGTCCCAACTTGTCCCTTTTATCGTAAGATTGATCAATAAATAATTTTTGGGTCACTTCTTCTCCAGCGTCTCCACTCTGTTGATTCCTATTTGACGTTGGAGGTCTGGTTGACTCCATAAGATACCTCTTTCAATAGATAAAGGTAACTGCTTGCTTTAAGACATAAATAAGTTCTATAAATTAAAGACGCGAGCATGACTTGATTTGCTTCGAATATTTGCTCGGTTGGTGATAATCAAGTGGGCTGAATAGCAAACCAGCAAGACCAGCAATACCCCTTACTATACTAACGTAAAATGCAGCAAATTACTATAGACAACTACATAAAGTTGGGACTGATGGGTTTTTTGAGATTTTTCTTTTCGAAGTACGCAAAAGATAACAAACTCAACAATAATGAACAGTAAAATTTACCTAGCGAATGCTTGTTCAAGTAGCTGGAGTACGATATACTGTTTCTACTGTAGGACTACAAATACTTCGAATACTCTAAGCAGACTGCAATGCTGCTATGCGGCTACCTGGCGGGTCAGCGGTCTGAAAGAAACCTATGAAAGAGTGTGGGAAATTGATGGAAGAACAGCGCCTTGTAACTCCCACAGACACGGGTAGAAATATCATTCGTCATCGTTCGAAACGGCGTGACGCCTTGTCTCGTCTTCTCCGTAATATACTGATCGGTGTCGGAATTGCCATTCTACTCACCTGTATTGAGGGTGCGCTCTGGATATTCAACCCATTTCATCTAGTTGGAAGCGACACGATTCGTAACCTACCTGGCTTGTTATCCAATCTTGCTCATACTCCTCTTCTGTGGCTCATTCTACTCTTACAGGTGATTGCAGTTTGCGTACTGGTGCAATTCACGGATAAGCCACTCGCTCTTAGAAGGTATATTAAGGATGTGCAAAAAGCTCAGGAGCGATATCGTGCATTGTATACTCCGCTCACATCCTGGTCTGCCATCTATGAAACATCTCTCACTTGTTATCAGGATTCACCCGATCTTTCGACCCCAGGCAAAATGCGGCATGTCTCGATGCTTGAACTGGCGCAAGACCTGGGACACTCCTCTACGGCTTCCCAATCCCATCAGCTCATACTTGGCGCACCTGGTGTGGGAAAGTCTGTCATTCTCTACTTCTACCAGTTCTCAGTATTACAACGGTCCCGGTCACTTATTTTTGGCAGGAATAAAATCCCAATTTATATTCCGTTGCGAAACTATAACCTCTACCTGGACACTCATACTATTGAGGCGTCAGGCAAAAAGCTTGGAGTAGGAAAACAATCTCTGTTAGCTTTTCTTGATTCGAGTGACCTTGTAGGTATGAATCATCTGCGGCCTATTCTGCAAACATTGGTAGCTCAGGGACGAATATTGTTTCTCTGCGATGGCTTAAATGAGATCGATGAGCAGTATCGGGCAGCTGTGAGTGTGGAATTGGCTGAGTTGATAGGGCAAAATCAGAACCAGTTTGTTTTAACTTGTCGGGAAGTTGATTTCCAGCAGCAGCCGCAACTCACACAAGCAGTGGTAGAAAATCTGGTAGTCCGTGTCTATATCAACCCTCTTGATGATAAGCAGCAGCGCAGCTTCGTCGAGCGTTATATCGAAGAACAGGACGCAGGTAAAAAGTGGCGACATACCGCTGGCCAGGTCATGGAAGTAATCAATCGTAGTCGTCTCAGTAACCACTGCACTAATCCACTCATGTTCTTTGCATTGCTGGAGGTTTTCGATGACATAGGATTCGATCGTTGCAAGAAACTCGACACACGCGGACAACTCCTGCGCGCATTCGTCAATCACCTCATACAGCATGAGATATCTCAAGTGCGATGGAGCAATGCAGCTCTAACTGAGCATGATATAGTGATCTTTCTGAGCGAACTCGCCTGTGCGGCCAGGTGGACGAATAGTAGCAATGCTATCCAAATACCGACTTTTGGAAAGAAGAAGGGATTGCAACTTGAAGACCTCGCAGGCGGGGTGCAGAGCTGGCTGAGCGAACATCCCGCGCAATGTCTGGTGGGGATTGAATCTGTATTGGACCATTCTAAAGCGGACCCCGATTCACAGGATGACAGCAGTAAGCCCTACACAAGTACATTACATGAGCCATATAGCCAGGAGCAATTAGTCAAGCTGCTGCAATTTACACAAAGCGCATCCCTAATTGAGATCAGTCCAGGTGGCCTAGTGAGCTTCCGACATGAATTGATCGCTGCATACTTTGTTGCAGAGTATTTTGTGGCTGTAGAGGAAGCTGATAGGATGCAAGTTACAAGCGGTGCATTGATTCACATCCATGCAGATCAGTGGGAAGTAGGGGCACCGTTTATTACTCCCATCGCACTTTGGGCCGGGCTTTTGGATGATCCCGAAGAGTATGCTTTAAGATTTGCGATGCTTGAACAACACGGTTCTGCATTCGATTTGGAAGCACTGACGTTAGGGCTTGTTTGTATAGGCGTTGCCTATTTCCCGCCGCAGGCCGACAAGACACACCAGCCAAATTGGCCGTCTAATCTCACGGAAGCAGTAGCAGTATTCGTGCAAGATGAACAAGCATGTAATACCCTTGCTCTCCTTTTTACTCGTTTTGCTTTAGAGGGCGCACAAGAGATTTATCAATCTTTATTCCCCTTACTGATGGTTGATGGCATTGACGAAATGGTAACCCGTCTGAATACCGATGCTCTACTCGAATTACTATTCAATCAACTTTGCGCTGTCGTCGATAATGCTGAATATGAGGAGATGGTTAAGCGTCTGGTGCGTGTATTGGGGCGCTTTGGGGCAGCCGGGATTCCTCGCGCCACGGAATTGAGTCAACCCTCGCCTGAAAGAAGTGGTCGTTTGCGCTCTGCCTCCATCAATATTTTGGGTGGGTCGAATGAAGGGGATGCGGTAGAACCATTAATTTTCTGCTTGCGTGACTCGAACCAATCCATTGTTGGACGTGCTGCCAATGCATTGATCCGCCTTGGTCCTGAACTTAGTTTTACACGGCTCGTACAAGAATTAGAGGATCGTACACCTACCTCTGCCAGGGAACAGGTTCATTGGACAGTTTTGCATATTCTTGAGCGTTTCCAAAACGAAACGGATGCTGCTCGCCAATTGACTCCTTCGCAGCATTTACGCCTGGTTAGTGTACTTTTGCACCTACTCACCTCCAATTATGCGCCGGAAGACCAACAGAAAGCCCGGGAGATGCTGGTTAGACAGGCGCGCGATGCCGGGGTGAGTCAGGCAGGGGAGCGTGCAGTGGAGTTCCTGGTACAAAACCTCTCTTCCGTCAAAGATCCAATGGCTCGTGCTACCCTCAAGACGTTAAAGGAGGTTGGCACTCCCGCCACACCTTATCTGCTGGAGCAATTGAAACCGCACACGCCAGAAATGATGCGTGTGCGGATTGTGGAAGTACTTGCCGAAGTGCGTGATCCTCGTGCGATGCCTTATTTACTTCGTTGCCTGGATGATCCAGTACTGGTGGTTCAGCAGCAAATCGCTTTGGCTCTGCAGACCATTGCACCTGAAAGTATCCCTGGATTGATTGATTGCGTGCTGCATAGCGACAGTGATCTCGTGGCTACCAGAGCAGAGCAGATTTTGGGTGATATCGGAGACGAGGCAACCACATCTCTTATTCAGTCGCTCACTCGTGTAGTACCTGGTCGTACTCATTTGTTAGTACAGGTGCTTGAACGCATACGCAATCCTCAAGCGATTCCAGCATTGATAGCCTTGCTTGAAACCCCTAAACAATCGTCCCAGGTTGCCCAGGCACTCCAGGTAGCTGTTGTACACTCGCTTGGGCAATTCCCCGATGAACGTGTAGTTGTGCCGTTGCTTGAGATGCTTGCGAGTCCAAATCCGCTTATCTACGAAGGTGCTATTAATGCACTAAGTTATCTCGAAGATGTTGCTCTGGATGGTCTAATAGCAGCGCTGAATGGCGAAATTGCAGTAAAGGGCAAGGAGGAACATTCAGATGATCTTTCAGGGGCGACGGGAGGACCCGAGGATGCACAGAACATCGTGCTCGCTTCTCGCATAGAGCGTGCTATCCTCGGCATGGCGCGTTTCCCCGGTGAGCGGTTGCTGGAAGTATTGGGATATGGGGGCGATGCACAAGCGCAGCATGCCATCAATATCTTCCTGGCTAAAGGCATTGAGGCGGCGCAAGTACTGGTCGTAAATCTTTTCCATCCAAACAGTCGTCTCCAGAGCTATGTACGGTACGTTCTGGAAGAGATGAATGGACAAGTGATAGTGCCCGCATTGCTCGAGGTACTAGATCATCCCGAACCTGCCTGGCGTGCAGTAATAGCCGCATTGTTACTAGAACATCCTCGCGAAGCGATACCGCCATTGGTTGGTCTTTTGGATGGTGATGAACGTGGTGATGCTGCTGAAGTAATTTTGTTAGAGTTTGGTTCGGTAGTGTTGCCCTACTTAGTCCCTGGGCTGGATGCATTGAACAACCGGGCACAGGAACGTTCCCGTCAAATTGTCGTGTCCTTAGTACTACAGACGCCGGAGTTAGTGCATGAGGTTGTTCAACTCTTCAATCTGGCGCCACCCCATCGTGCACATGAAACTTTGATAGATTTGCTGACGAACCAACTGGTCGATATAAGTGTCCCTGCTTTGTTAGAAGGCCTGGAAGATGCTCATCTGATAGGTGCTACATCTAAAGCTCTTGTGCGCCTGGTGAACAAAGACAATGCGCGCAGCGATATCGTTATGAACGAACTGCTGGCTGGGTTGCGCATGGAACAGAGACAGCATGGCACCGAGATCACATTAGTGGAGATTGGTGAAAAGGCAGTTCCCGGCGTTAGTAATTTAATAACCGATTCCGATCCGTCAGTAGCTCAAGCAGCACAAAATATTCTATGTGAAATGGGTGTACCTGCCTTCTCCTTTATTTGGGCTGCACATAGCGATACAACGAATCGTGCTCGGCGGGCAGCCGCTCGAAGCATTTTTCGCAGAATGCACACTGTAGTTATTAAGGATGAACTTGTTCATCTGTTGAAGAGCAGCGATACAGACGATATTTCAATGGCGTTGGCCTTACTCATAGAGCGTATCAATGATGAGACAATTCAGGCTGCTAGCGAGCACGAGATGGTACCTGCATTACTGGAGCATGTCCAAACTCATAGCGACGAACGGGCCAGCCTTCGTATCATTGCCTTATTGCTCTTGCTCGGTGGAAATGTGGTAATCGATCACATGACAGACATACTCTATAATTATCCTAACCACCAGCAATTATTAGTTTATGCTTTTTTACTGTTGGGCGATGAGGGGGTAGAAGCACTATTAGAGTTACTATACGATCCTGGTACGCCAACTCAGCTGCGTGCAGAAGCTGCCGGTTTGCTGGGCATACTCGCTCCCAATGTGGATATACGCGAACATGCCAGCATGCTTGGTGAGTATGGCCTCTGGGCTGGTCGATCGGTGGGGTTGTCTGATGTATTACATCCTGATCGACTTGCGATCTCACTGCGCGCTTTAGGTGGCTTACTGACTGGGGGTCTCTGGGACGCTGCTGAGCTACAAAACCTGCGACGTCACAGCCAAGAAAACAGCGCTGAGCGTGAATTATACGATGTTTTGCTCGGTTGGCGCTACAGCCCGCAAATAACTATGCTCCAGCATGATTTACAGCACGAACGAGAGGAACATAAGCAGAACATCGTGAAATTCTCGCAAGAGATCCTGGATCTGAACATACAAATCTCGGATTTTGAAGAGCAATTGGAGCAAGTTCGACAGGAACATGGTTTTCGGGGTGAAGCATTGGATCAGGCCAATAAGGAGATCGAGGAGCTTCAACATTCTTTGAACCTTGCAACACGGGAAAAGCAATCTGTTCAGGATAATGTACAGCGAGCAACACAGGAGAGACAAACGTTACGGAGCAGTCTCCAGGAATTAACACGCGAAAAAGATGCATTAGAGCTACAAGTTGCTCAATGGCGTCACTATGCAGATCAACTGGAACAGGGACTGAAACTGAATCGTCCCCAAAGCCCAAAGAAAAAGTAATGCTTGTCTATTCACAGCAACTAGGGTATGATGCAGGAGGATTTTTATAGTAAGCATCATCCATTAAAGGCAGCATCATTTCTTTGGAGGATATCATGCAAAACGTTTTAGCAAGGGTGCGTAATCCAGCTTTACGCCAGGGACTCATCTTTGGCACTATCCTTGGAATTATCCTGCTAGCTATAAGTTTTATCAGTACTGGCTTGACAATCACACTAATTCTCTGCCTCTTAGCCGCTTTTATCGCAGGCATGCGAGCATCTCAAGAAACAGGAAGAATAACTACAGGTACGCTTGCTGGCTTGTGGACAGGATTAATCGGTATCTTCATCCCTTCCATCATCTCAATGATATTACTTCTGATTAATATTGATGCTGTCCGAAAAAGTGCGCAAGACGCTGCAAATAAACAACACCTGAATATTACTTACACAAATTCAGTGTTGCTCGAGGGATTATTGATTAATTTTCTCATCCTCCTTGCACTTGGAGTTTTGCTTGGCGTAATTGGAGGTGCAATTGGTGGTAACTTTGGCAGGAGGCGTGCCCGGCTTCATCCCGTTGAAGAGTACCATGAAGCTCTGTTTGAACCACCTTCTGAACCCCAAACTGAAGAACCACTTTCTAAATCTCAAACTGTGGAATCAACATTAGAAACTCCGTCGGAGGAGCCATCTTCGTCAACCCAACCAACCGAGTAGTTCACGCATTTTTTTTGCAAAACGTTACGAAAATCATTGTACCAGGTATTTCGTTGCGATTTTGGGTTGTGTAGCATATAATCCGTATTGAGTGGAGGTGTTACATGGCCCAACTTATGATTTCTCTGCTAGGCTCTCCGCGAGTTGAGTGTAATGGTAAGAACATCAACCTTGACACGCGCAAGGCAAGCGCCCTCATAGCATATCTGGCTTTAACGAAGCAACGCCCGAGTCGCGATACTCTTGCAGCCTTACTCTGGCCAGAATTTGACCAGTCTCATGCACGCGCTACCTTGCGTCGCACCCTTTCGACGCTCAATAAAGCTCTCGATGGGCCCTGGTTAGAAATAAGTCGGGAATATATAAGCCTGAATTTCAACGCTGGTATCTGGGTAGATGTGCACGAGTTCCGTAACCGTCTATCCGAGTGCCGATCACACGATCATTTACCAACAGAGACCTGTTCAGGCTGCCTGCAACCCCTAAGCGAAGCAGTAGAACTCTATAGTGGAGATTTCTTAGCAGGATTCAGTTTGCGCGATAGTTCGAACTTTGACGACTGGCAGTTTTATCAAGCTGATATGCTGCGACGTGATCTTGCTAGCGCGCTCGAACGCCTTGTACAGTGTTATTCTTCCTCTAGTGATTTTGAATCCGCCATTACCTATGCGCAACGGTGGTTGGCGCTTGATCGTTTGAATGAGTCCGCGCACCGTCTACTAATGCAGTTGTATGCCTGGAATGGTCAGCAAAGTGCTGCACTGCATCAATTTCGTGAATGCGTTCAGGTACTTGATCGCGAATTAGGTGTGGCTCCTCTGGAATCGACAACCTGGCTCTACCAGGCGATTAAAGAACATTCCATATCACCGCTCCCTATCACAAAACACAACTCACCTGGGGCTTCCGAATCGAAGGCGGCTGGTATTTCGGGCTTGCAAACGAATACATCTCTAACTCCTACGACCAATTCCCAATCTTTCACCTTTCATGTCAACTATCCCATGGTAGGTCGCTCAAATGAATTGTCGACGTTGATGCAGGTGTATGGCGCCATCCATTCTGTGGGCCATTTGATCCTTGTAGAAGGAGAAGCAGGTATTGGCAAGACACGCCTGGCCGAAGAATTTCTAGCATGTGCCCAGTCTCAAGGCGCGAGCGTAATCTCGGCTCGCTGTTACGAAGGAGAAACGCATCTTGCATTTGGTCCCATCGTCGCAGGTTTGCGAGCCACTCTTAGGCGAGAAGGCGCCGAACACAGGCTTGAAGATATCCCTTTTCCCTGGCTAAGCGAGGCTGCTCGGCTACTACCAGAACTCATTACGACTCGTCCTGGTTTATCGTCACCTTTGCCTCTGGATGGCCCTGGCGCTCAAAGTCGTTTCTTTGAAGGTCTCAAGCAAATGCTGTACATATTGTGTAAGGGTCCGCAGCCGGGTATCATTTTTTTCGATGATATCCAGTGGGCTGATGGTGCTACTCTTGACCTCTTGAGTTACCTGGTGCGACGACTACGAGAACAACCAGTTTGCTTGATAGTCACGTTGAGAAGTAGACAGACCTCGAATGACTATCGCTTGCATCAACTGCAGAACGAGGCGCTAAGAGCTGGTAATACAACCATTGTCTCATTATCTCGTTTGAATCTATTGAGTGTTCGCGAATTAGTCCTGTCAGCATCACCACACGGAGAGACCTTGGATAGAAAATTAGTTGAACGTCTGTATCAAGAGACCGAGGGATTGCCTTTCTTTCTCATCGAATATTTATTGGCGATAACCAATGGAGTACTGTCTGTCAAAAGTGAAAATTGGTCTCCACCAAGCAGCGTGCGCGAGTTGCTCTATTCTCGCCTGAAAACAGTGAGTGAAACCGGAAGACAATTACTTGGTGCCGCTGCTGTAATCGGACGATCATTCGATTTTGAGACGTTACGAGAGGTAAGTGGGCGTGGCGAAGAAGAAACAGTTAATGCTTTGGAAGAATTGATAGCTCAGGGGCTGGTTGAGGAGGTACATGGTGGTGTAAGTGAACAGACTCTGAACTACGATTTTAGTCACGAAAGGCTACGCGCCCTTGTCTATGAAGAAACGAGCCTTGCCCGGCGTCGACTCCTGCATCGCCGTGTTGCAGAAGCTCTGGTCGGGCGTACGCGAGAAAATCGTATCCTCAACGTTCTGGCAGGTCAAATTGCCTACCATTATCAGAAATCTGGGAATGAAGCATTAGCGGCGGAATATTTCAAACTGGCAGGTGACCATGCTCGTTCCCTTTATGCCAACGCTGAAGCGCTGACCCATTATCGTATGGCGCTTGCGCTGGGACATAATCATCCCGCAGTCCTGCATGAAGGCATAGGTGATCTGTATACGCTGTTGGGGGAATACAGCAACGCGATAAAGAGCTACGAAACGGCCGCTGCCCTTTGTCCTCCATTCTCTCTAGCGAATGTGGAGCACAAATTGGGCAATGTCTATGAGCGACTTGGGGAATGGGACCTGGCTGAAAGCCATTACGAGACAGCGCTTGATATCTTTGGGCGAAATGGGTTGGAAGGTGAACGTGCGAAAGTTTATGCCGATTGGAGCCTGGCAGCTCATCATCGGGGTCAGATCGTTCAAGCCTTGAACCTGGCTCAGCGAGCACTGAACCTTGCCGAATCTGCTCAAGATACTCGCGCTTTGGCCAAGGTGCACAATATATTGGGCATCCTATCCAGCAAACAGCAAAAGCCAGAAGAAGCGCAACATCACCTGGAACAAAGTCTTGCTCTTGCTGAAGAACTCAACGATCTCAGCGTGCGTATTGCAGTTCTTAACAACCTGGCCCTGGTTTGCAAATCTCATGGTGAGATTGAGCGAGCCATCACATTGACGCAAGACGCATTAGCCCTTTGTGAGTCACAGGGAGATCGCCACCGAGAGGCAGCGTTATACAGCAATCTGGCAGATTTATTTCATGAAACTGGCAATTCAGAAGCTGCTATGTCTTATCTTACACGATCTGTCAGCATTTTTGCCGAAATTGGTGTAGAAGTCGGCACCATGAGACCAGAGATTTGGAAATTGGTTGAGTGGTGAATAGTATTTCTTATCAAAACTACACTCTATCTCTGCTACGCTCGTGTGATAAGTGTAGATGTCGTAAAGCTGCTCGTGCCGCGTAATAGCCACACAGGCCATGTACACCTCCACCCGGTGGTGTGGATGATGAACAGATAAAAATATTCTTTGCTGGAGTCGTGTACGGTACAAGTCGGATCGTCGGGCGCGTAAAGTATTGCCCTAAATCCATGACACCACCGCTGATATCCCCACCAATGTAATTAGCATTGTAACGCTCAACCTCGAGCGATGTCATAGTGTTTCTTGCGAGTATGCGGTCGCGAAATCCCGGCGCAAAGCGTTCAATTTGAGACTCCATGCGTTCTGTCATGTCGAAAGTCGAATCATTAGGTACGTGGCAATATGCCCAAACGGTTTGCTTACTTTCTGGCGCGCGTGTCGGATCAAACAGGCTTTGCTGGGCAAGCAATACATACGGCTTTTCAGGATGCTCACCTTGCGTTACCGCACGCTCTGAAGCGGCAATCTCCGGAAACGTTCCACCAATATGCACTGTTCCAGCCCTTAAGCATTCTTCGGCTTTCCAGGGAATCGGCCCGTCAAGCGCAAGATCGATTTTGAAAACACCAGGACCATACCGATACCGTCGGAGTTGCCGTTGATAGCTCGCCGGCAGATGATTACCTGCAATGCGCAATAGTTGGCGCGGAGTAACATCGCACAAGATGACGCCTGCTGGGGGTAGAGCATCAATAGACTTGACCTCTACACCGGTAATAATTTCTCCACCGAGAGAGTGAAGGTGAGCAGCTAACGCATCGACGATCTTCTGCGAACCGCCACGAGGAATCGGCCAACCAACAGTATGTCCAAGTATCCCCAGTAACAGTCCAGCTGCGGCACTTGATGGCTGCTCAAGGGAGGTCATTGAATGTGCGCACATTCCCGCGAAAATAGCTGGAGCTTGTTCTCCCTCGAAAAAACGTTCGGAGAAACTGCGAGCAGAGCGAATCGCTTTCAGCCCGAAATTGGCACGAGCAAAGGGATGGAGGACAGATTGTGGTCTTAGAGGTGCACGTAGGAAACCCTCGATTTTATCCCAATTAGCAACGAGGGGAGTCATCAGTTTGCGGTACGCTTTTGCATCTTTACCAAGCCCTGCAGCAGTCGCTTCTATCGAACGTTCAAGCATCACTGCCGTGCCATCATCCAGAGGATGCGCGAGCGGAGCAAGTGGTTGAATCATCTCCAGACCATATTGCTCAAGCGGTAGAGCGCGGAAGAAAGACGAGTCGAGCACCAATGGGTGAACCGCCGAGCACACATCGTGTACGAAACCCGGCAATGTCAGTTCCATTGAGCGGCTGCCCCCTCCAATTGTCTCTTTGGCCTCGAAGACGGCCACTGCCAGACCCGCCTGCGCTAAAGTGATCGCGGCAGCAAGACCATTAGGTCCTGACCCGACAACAATAGCATCATATTTGGAATGTTGAGACATACATATGCCAATTCTTACTTGTTAGTTTCAGGCTTCCTCCGAAAGGATTGACCTACCCGGCGGACAGGTGTACTCATAGTATATAATGTCGTGCGTATAGCTGAGTTATGCCAGATGTTCTTTGCCTGTGACCATTGTAACTTCGGATCCACTAAGACCTTCTGAGTTTGCACCTGTGCTTCAACACCGAAATATTCTGCCACTGATTTCAATGTTCCTTGCCAGAATCGATCTTCCTTTGCATGACCACCGAGACGGAAGCCAATTTCATATGCCGGATCGTTGGCACGTATCAAAACCTGAGCTTGCGCTACAGTGCAGTCATTCTCTTCATAGGAACTGAAGGTGATCCAACCAGCGAATATATGACCTTGCGGGGTCATCAACGTGAAGGATTCATCATCAGCATACAGCACTATTACGCCGGTTGAGAGTCTTATACCAACTGTCATAGACAGGTTGAGTAACGCAACTTCTCCGGGAGCGATGCCTGTCAACGGTGCGTAAAAGCGATTGCCTTTAGGCCAGAACTTCGGAAAGTTTTCCTTCCACGTCTTGATAACCTCAGATGGCTGAATAGTAACTCCTTCGAGGCGTACACGGTACGTTTTTTGCCACATCTGGCCAAAGCCTTGTAATGGGCTGAGAGCCTGTCGACCTTCAACGTTCAGGTTCAGTGCTCCAATTGGTGCATTTGATACTTTGAACGTCGAAGTCTGCGCCCAGTAGTCCGCATCGCGTGGTATTATTGTTTGTTTTTCATCTGATGAATTAGATGAGGTACTCATTGCGTTCTTTCTCCTCTTAGCGTAGTAACACTAACTGGTCACAGGTTTTCTCCAGAACACTGATTTACACTACACAGCTTCTATATTGCGGCTAGAACATCAACTTCAGAATCATAGATACCGATGGCCTCATTCAGTCGTGTGAGTTCAAAGATGTGCTTATAATGTTCGCTCAATCCAAAGGCAAGCATACGCTGTTTCTGACGATTGATGCGGATAAGTAGCGTAACAAGCAAACCGATCCCACTACTGTTCATATATTCAAGGCCATTGAAATTCAAAATGATCGTACGAGTGGTTGGTGTGCTGGCTTCCGCGTATGCTTCCATTAGCGTATCTTCTGCGAAAGCAGATACATCTCCCTCGATATCAATGATGCTTACTGAATTGTTAATCTTGCGGACGTTCATTACTACATTGGCTTGTGGCATAGGGAAGTCTCCTTTTGCTAGTTTAGTCTCATACAATTCTTAAAGATGTTCTTGAATACGGGCTATTACTTGACAAGCCCTCGAGCAACAGTGTAATCCAAACTGCGTTGCTAATGTGTTTCGCCAAATGTTTCAACTTGCGGCAGGCTAAGAAACTATTGATCCATCTGCCAACGCACTCGCTTCATCAGGAAAAACACTCATGAAATCGACCAGGCGCGTGATCTGGAAAATTTCTACGTAGTGGTCACTCAAGCCGTATGCTAGCAAGCGACGTTTCGATTTTCTTGCTCTCGCCAGCAAACCAACGATTAGTGCGATCCCTGTACTATTGATGTAATCCACTTTGCTAAAGTTGAGTAATATGACGTTTGCGTCTCGGCTCTCTGCCTCGGCATAGGCGGCGTTCAGCACATCTTCTGCGAAGGAGTCGATTTCACCTTGCAGGTCAACGATAGCAACCTGTGGCCGGTGGCGTACTTGCGCCTCAAGACTTTTCGCTGGCATGATCTTCTCCTTCCAGGTACATTATCAATTCGACCGTGTGATGAGATGGATCGTTGCTGATGTTCATCTCGTCCACCATATGTTTGATCAAGAAAAGTCCCCATCCCCGCGGCGTCTGGAGTTCTGCTAACTTGGCCTCAATATCTGGTACTTCAATTCCAGTGTCTGAGGGGAGTATTCGTGTGCCTCCATGATCAGTAATGCGTACTGAAAGAGCAGCTCGTGAGGCCAATACTTTGATGGAAACGGGCCTGTCGGGCAGATAATGGTTCCCATGTTCCATTGCATTCATCGTTGCTTCTGCTACGGCAGTCTTGAGTTGATCCAAACGCCTGCCTGGCAAGTTGAGCCCACTAACTGCTTCAGTGACCTGCTCCATGGCGATGCGTTCGTTGCCTGGTTTGCTGGGCACTATCAATTCAGCAAGCGTTTGCCAATCAGTGCCGTTGCTCGAGTTCGCTCCTTCTGCCGTGCCGATGGATCTACTAGCTATTTCGGATACTCCATAGCCCTCCGATCTTTGAAGCGTAACCATCGTGATGTCGTCTTCTTGTTCCCAATCAGATCCTGTGAACTCTGCGAGATCCTCAAGTACCAATTCCTTCAATGATGTGTCACGTTCGTACTCCCCTACCAATCTCATTAAACGCGGAAAACCATACATCCCACGATCAGGGTTATGGGCCTCTACTATCCCATCGCTGTAAAACAGGATACTGTCTCCATGAGCCAATCTGGTCTCTTTTTCCTCATATATCATACCAGGCATCAGGCCCAGTGGCATTCCAGTAGCCCGAAGTTCGGTTACTTCACCCGTTTGATGGCGATGGTAGGGTAAATCATGTCCTGCATTGGCGTATTGTAGCTGTCCACTTTCGGGATTCAGAAGTGCATACATGCAGGTGACAAACATTTTAGGTGGGATGTCTTGATGAATGATCTCGTTGACCCGTTCCAATACTTGTCCTGGCGCTATCACTCTCTGTGCAACCGCGCGTAGAACGCTGCGTGTGGTGGCCATCAAAAGGGCCGCCGGTACACCTTTATCGGTCACATCTCCAATCACGAGACCTAATCGACCATCATCTAAATAAATGAAGTCATAAAAATCGCCACCAACTTGTCTGGCCGCCTGGTAATATGCATTCACGTTCCAACCGGGAAGCGCCGGGAGGTCTTTGGGTAGCAGTGTTTTCTGTATCAACTGGGCTACACGAAGTTCATGCTGAATGCGTTCATTTTCGCGGGCTTGAGCTTGTTGGTCTTGAACTAATTGAGCGACCCTGACTGCCGGGGCAGACTGTGTAGCCAGGGTGTTGAGCAATCCCCGGTCGTCTGTTGAATAATCTTGCTCACTTAGTCGGGGACCCAGGTTGAGCAAGCCAACCAGTTCTCCTTGACTCACCAATGGTATCGCCAACTTTACTCCTGCGTTTTTCATTGCTTGTAATGCTGGCGAATCAAGGTGTAATTTATCGACTTCTATAGCCCCTGGAGCGCTCAAGAAATATGCTACAATCGGATCATTGGGCGCGATATCCATCGGGGGAGGCATCATTTGTCGAGAATGATCTGCTTCACGTATTTGTATCATCTGGGATTCGCGCTTACTCGATCCTACACGCATCATTCTCAAGCGCTGCATTAGTGTTGCCATAGGAACTCACTCCATCCCTGTTGTCATCTCGCAAATTCCTGTGCGTTAATCGCCCGACCTTGTGAGATGTATCTATGTCTCTGAGCTTAATTATAGCGGGTAAACGTCTCCTAATCGTTACGAAAACGTTACAAAACTGCCCTGAGTAACAAATTTATGCTTCCTTGTATATGAATCTATATGGATATATTACCAGATGAATGATGGTTTGGATACTATGACACTTACTTTCCTGAATGGATCTTTACCGGAGTTCCGCGCCTGAAAGCCCCTGACTTCCAGGTATGGGGATGACAGGCGCATTCCTTTTTGGGGCGGGGAAGGGACTGTTTCCGGTTGCTCGTGCCCCAAAAAGAATGGATCTGTGAGATGAACAAGACATTTCAATACCGACTCTATCCGACACACAAACAACAAACCCTACTCAAGGCGTGGCTTGTACTTTGTTGCGAAGTCTACAATGCGGCACTGCAAGAACGCCGGGACGCCTACCGCATGACTGGAGTCTCCATGAGCTATGCGCAGCAATGCGCCGAACTACCCAATTGTAAAGAGGTGCGCCCTGAACTGAGCGAGGTGAACTCGCAAGTCCTGCAGGACGTCCTCAAACGGGTAGATCGAGCCTTTGACGGCTTTTTCCGACGCGTGAGAGATGGGCAGCAGCCGGGATATCCCCGCTTCCGCTCGCGCCTGCGCTATCATAGCCTCACTTTCAAGCAATACCAGAACAGCTTTGACGTCCACGCTGGCAAGAAGCAGGAAGGCAGACTCATCCTCTCCAAGCTCGGGCACATCAAAATGGGGATGCACCGACCGCTCACCGGCATCCCCAAGACAGCCACGGTGAAACGGACACCGACGGGCAAATGGTTTGTGAGCATCAGCGTGGAAACCGAGCAGGACGCTGGTTCTCTGGCCCCATCGGAAGAGCCAGTCGGCATTGATGTCGGTCTCAAAACGTTTGCCTATCTCTCGACCGGAGAGCAGATCGACAATCCGCGCTTCTTCCGGAAGGAAGAACAAGCAGTATCCCGCGCCCATCGCAAGCTCTCCAAAGCGCACAAGGGGACGCTCCAACGGGAAAAACGGCGCAAGGTGGTGGCGCGCGTGCATGAGCGGGTCAGGTGGCGGCGGGAAAACTTCATCCGGCAACAGGTGGCCTCCCTCATCAAACGGTTCGGGTTCATAGCGGTGGAAGCACTGGTGGTGCGCAACCTGCTCAAAAACCCGAAAGTGGCCAAGAGTATCGCTGATGCGGCCTGGTCGTCATTCTTCGCACAGCTCCTCAGTAAAGCGGCAGAGGCTGGCAGAGAAGTGGTGCGCGTGAATCCGGCTTATACGTCGCAAACCTGTTCGGGCTGCGGACATCGCCAAGAGATGCCTCTCTCGGTGCGGGTCTACGAGTGCCCTGTGTGTGGTCTGATCATTGATCGAGACTACAACGGCAGTAAGAATATCTTAGGTGAAGCGTTAGAAGCCGTGGGACGACACGGCCGCGTCATTCCAGAAGCCCTCGGCTTGGAGCCGTAGGGAGTCGTCACTAGAAGGTCGATCCATGCAAGAGCTTGAGGTAACAAGGTGGGTAATTCGAATTCGTAGGGGATATCATGGTCTGCACTTGAATTTGTTAACCCTTTGGCGGACTTTCTCCATATCGTTTTGAGCATCAAGTTTTGTGACAACAATGTGACTATTTCGCAACGGTGTAGCCAATGTCGTCCAGCACCTCCTCAACTTTTACCATGGTGACCTGGTTGGGATCGTAGCGTAGATGCACTGTTTTTGTCGGAATATCCGTGTTGACTGTCTCTACTCCAGGTAATCCCCTGAGTGCACCATTGATAGCGTTCACACAATGCTCGCAACTGATATCGGGAACGGAAAGAATAGTTTCCTGTACTGCTGTCATAATAAACTCCTCTCCTCCTTAAACATGTTATTAACCGAGGAAACACAAGGATTGATATCAATCAGGCATATAATCCAACTGCTTTTCAATAAATCAGTACTCAGCGGTTCCCTGCCAGATTGTAGAGTTGTATTAGCTCTGCAATGACGGCTTCTTCCCTCCCGTCGCGAATACCTTCGGGGACACAGGTCTCCAGATGGTTTTCCAGAATAATTGCTTCGAGCTTCTCAATCGCCTTGCGTACGGCGTACGTCTGGCGCAGAATATCGACGCAGTATTTGTCCTCTTCAACCATTTTACGAATGCCTCCGAGGTGACCCTCGATGTAGTTGAGTCTTTTAAGTACGTCTTTCTTGTCAGCACGCATGTTGTACATTCTCCTCTCGTTCTACCCTTACCCAATGGGTATGGGAATAGTCTATCATAAATATGTGACTCTACGCAAGTCACCTTCCTAAAAAATCGAGCGAAAAGATAGTATTATCTCTCCAATCATTTGACAGAACAACAGGCATGACATATACTTAGTTATACCCCTATGGGGAGGGAATGGGTTAGCACAATTGACTGTCCACAGAAGGAAACAAACATGGCTACAGAGACCGAACGCAATCTACAAGAAAATTCTGCTGTGTCTTCGGATCAAACTTCTGAGATCAGTCGCGCGGTTTTCGCGGTAGAGGGGATGACCTGCGCCTCCTGTGCAATGCGCATAGAGAAGGGACTCAGCAAGGTACCAGGGGTAAGGGATGCAAACGTTAACCTGGCCACTGAACAGGCAGCCGTCATGTACGACTCTACGCAGACAAACCTTGAGCAGTTGATGCAGAAAGTAGAAGCGGTCGGATATAAGGCAACGCCTCAAGTCGCATCTATGAAGCAACCAGCGCAAGAGTTAGCAACCGGCCAGGTCACCGAAACGTCTGTTATGGTTGTTCTGAATATCTTACAAGAAGATGAGCTAAGCAGGCGCAGACAGGCAGAGATCATCCGCAAGCGCAACCTGTTGATCCTGGGTATCGTTCTCACAGTGCCTGTGGTGATCCTCAGCATGTTTTTCATGAATTACTTTCCCGGTGAGAATTACCTTTTATTGGCTCTCACGACCCCTGTGTGGGCAATTGTGGGTTGGGAGTTTCACCGGGGTGCCATCAAGACACTGCGCCATGGTAGCGCGAATATGGATACGCTGATCTCACTCGGTTCGACAGCCTCGTACATCCTGAGCGTGGTAGCGACATTCTTTCCACACGTTATTGGCTCTATCACCTTTTATGACACCACAGCCCTGATCATCACCCTGATTTTCCTGGGCAAGTATCTCGAAGCCCGCGCGAAGGGGCAGACCAACGAGGCGATCAAGAAACTGATCGGGCTGCAGGCTCGTACCGCTCATGTCGTGCGTGCGGAACAAGAAGTCGAGATTCCTATTGAGCAGGTGCAGGTCGGAGATGAACTGGTCGTGCGACCAGGAGAAAAGATCCCTGTTGATGGAGCAGTGCTTTCTGGCATCTCATCGGTCGATGAATCGATGATTACTGGGGAAAGCATTCCGGTGGAAAAGGTCGAAGGGGAGCCACTCATAGGAGCAACCGTCAATCAGCGCGGACTGCTGCGCATGCGCGCAACGAATGTCGGGGCAGATACTGTTCTTGCAAACATCATTCGCATGGTCGAGCAGGCCCAGGGATCGAAGGCTCCAATCCAGCGTCAGGCTGATACCATTTCGGGTATTTTCGTACCCGTTGTCCTGGTAGTTGCGCTCCTTACTTTCATTGGCTGGGCGATTATTGGCCAGGTGACCGCTGCAAGTACCGCTGGAATGATGGGTGCCAGCAATCCCTGGATCACGGCAATTGTGGCTGCAGTTACGGTGCTGGTGGTAGCCTGCCCTTGTGCATTAGGTCTTGCCACGCCGACCGCCATCATGGTAGGCACAGGCAAAGGCGCTGAACAGGGTATCCTGATTAAAGGTGGTGAGAGCCTGGAACGCATCCAGGCAGTACACGCAATCCTGCTTGACAAGACAGGCACCATCACCAAGGGCAAGCCGGAACTGACCGACGTGATCGCACTTCCTGACATCCAGACCGACAACATGCTGCGCCTTGTTGCCGAAGCCGAACAAGGCTCCGAGCACCCCCTGGCGGCAGCCATCGTAGAGTGTGCGAGAGCGCGAGGATTGACACTCAATGCTACCCCTGAACACGTTACGGCGATTGCTGGTCGCGGGCTGGAAGCAACAGTAGAGAGACATACAGTGCTAATTGGTACCCGCCGTCTGCTGAGTGAGCGCTCTCTTGCTGCTGATGCTGTAGAAGAGCAGTTGAGAACGTTGGAGCAGCAGGGCAAAACGGCGATGATCGTCGTCATTGATGGCAAAGTGGCTGGTATCGTCGCGGTGGCCGATACGGTCAAAGTTGGTTCCGCAGAAGCTGTCAAGCAGTTGCAAGCGCAGGGGCTTTCAGTTTGGATGATTACTGGCGACAACCAGCGAGCGGCACAGGCTATTGCAGCACAGGTAGGCATCCCGGCCGAACATGTGCTGGCAGAGGTTTTACCGGAAGACAAAGCGAACCAGGTCAAGCGTTTACAGGCGCAAGGTTTTGTTGTGGCCTTTGCGGGCGATGGTATAAATGATGCTCCTGCGTTAGTGCAGGCGGATGCCGGTATCGCTATGGGTACGGGAACGGATATTGCGATGGAGGCTTCAGATATCACCCTCGTCAAAGGTAACTTGAAGAGCGTTGCAACGGCACTGTCACTCTCACGCGCCACCATGCGTACCATTAAGCAGAATCTTTTCTGGGCTTTTGCGTATAATGTTATTCTGATCCCAATAGCGATTCTTTCGCCGTTGATTCCTTTCTTGAAGGAGAATGCGCCGATCTTCGCTGCGGCGGCGATGGCGTTGTCGTCGGTGACCGTTGTGAGCAATTCATTGCGCTTACGTAAGTTCGGACGCGAGCGCACGAACCTGGCTTGATTTGGGGCATACTTGAACCCTCTCCTCTCTAAGTGAGAGATGAAATCGCTCTCATCAATAAGTAATGCATTCGATTGCTGTCCCCGGCAATTATTCACAGGTGAGATACGCAGCTACAGCGTGTATCTCATGACCATGACCGACTGGATTTCACTGTTGGGTTCAATTGGTATTGCAGTTATGGATAAGGAATGGCACAGTAAGAGATAGTCCAGGTCATGGACGAGCATCAGCGTGCCTAAAGACAGAGAGGAGGAACTCTTGTGACTACAACTGTGGATGTGATCGTCCTGGGAACTGGTTCGGCAGCCCAGAACGTGGCCTACACCTGTCGCGCGTCCGGTTGGAGCGTGGCCGTTGTCGATTCTCGTCCCTTTGGAGGGACGTGCGCCTTGCGCGGATGCGACCCGAAGAAAGTGCTCGTGGGCGTGGCCGAACTCGTGGACTGGAGCCGGCGTATGCAGGGCAAGGGTGTCTCCGCGCCGGGTCTGTCCGTCAGTTGGCCGGACCTTATCCGCTTCAAGCGCACCTTCACCGATCCCGTGCCAGAGGGCACCGAACACAGCTTCGCCGAGGTCGGAATCGCCATGCGGCATGGCCGCGCCCACTTCGTCGACCGCACTGCTATCCAGGTCGGTGATGACACCCTTGTCGGTCGCCACGTGGTGATCGCGACCGGCGCGCGGCACGCCTCGTTAGGAATAGCGGGCCAGGAGTATCTCACCACCAGCACGCAGTTCATGGAGCTGGACGAGCTGCCGCCGCGTATCGTCTTCGTCGGTGGCGGCTATATCGCATTCGAGTTCGCCCACGTCTCGGCGCGTGCCGGGGCTCGCATCCAGATTCTCCACCGTGGATCACGCCCCCTCGCTAAGTTCGATCCCGACCTGGTTTCCCAACTGGTGCAGGCGACCAGGGAATTGGGCGTCGAGGTCCATCTCAGCACAGCGGTAACGGCCATTGAGCGACGGGGTGACCACCTACTCGTCCACGCACGGACAGGCGAGCAGGAGCACACGGTCGGGGCTGACCTGGTGGTGCATGCCGCCGGGCGCGTGCCGGAGATCGACGATCTCGACCTGGACGTGGCGGGCGTGGCACGGGAAAAGGAGGGCGTTTCGGTCAATGCCTACCTGCAAAGCGTAAGCAACCCGGCGGTCTATGCCGCCGGAGACGCGGTTGCCAGCGGCGGGTTCCCACACACGCCGGTCGCAGGTATGCAGGGTGACATCGTGGCCAAGAACCTCTTGAAGGGCAACCAACACACGCCGAACTACACGGGTATACCAAGCGTCGTCTTCACGACTCCTCCCCTGGCCCGAGTGGGCCTGGACGAGGCGGCGGCTCACGCACAGAACCTGCGCTTCAGGACACACCGTGAGGACACATCCAGCTGGTACTCTTCGCGGCGGGTGGCACTTCCACACACCGGATCTAAGGTACTCATCGAGGAAGGTACTGACCGCATCCTGGGTGCGCACCTGTTGGGGCTGCATGCCGAGGAGGTCATCAACCTCTTTGCCCTGGCTATACGCGCGGGACTTCGTGCATCTGATCTCAAGACGATGGTCTACGCATACCCAACGAGTGCCTCGGACATCAGTTACATGCTGTGATCGCAGTGATGCGCAGGCGCCTGGCCCATCACACGGCAACCAGCAGACCACCGATGAGCATCACGCTGGCTCCCAGGGGTAGGCTTTTGATTTGACCTTCACCCAGCAAGAGTCTTGCCCACAGGATTGTCAGACTAGCCAGCCGCTCAACAGCGCTTCGTGGCGATGATCAGCGCATACCCGAACCGCCCGGCTTTCACCGCCTCGGCTGCTGCACGAGCCATGGACTTCGCCTGCTCGAAGCCGGCAGAGGGGATGTCGATCTGCTTCAGCTTGACCAGTAACTCAGCCCCCAAAAGCTTCGTGCGAATGTCTCGTACCAGCGTGCTCAAGGCCTGGTCATGTGACTCAATACGTTCAACCGTGAGCCCTGCATTTGCAAGGTGATGTACGTACTCGTCGACTCCCTGGGCATCGGCGATGCAAGCAATCCAGGCAAGCAGCCCTTGCAGTTCTGGAGGCACATCGCCAGATCGCGTCAGGTCGGTCAGGCCCATACTACCACCAGGCCGCAGCACACGGCCACATTCTCTGGCCGCAGCAGGTTTGTTTGGAAAGGTGCAGAAGGCACATTCACAGATCACCGCATCAAATTGGCCATCGGCAAGCATGAGATGCTCAGCATCCCCCTGCTCGAAGCGCACCCGGCCTGCAACGCTGGCAGCCTCGGCAGCGCGAGCAGCTTCACACACCAAATCACCGCCGTACTCGACACCAATGACCTCGCAGCCAAAGCGTTGTGCGAGGTAGATAGCACTGGTCCCCTGGCCAGCAGCTACGTCCAGGATACGCTTACCAGGTCCAAGGTCGAGCAGTGTCCCCAGCCGTTCCGTCAGTGCCATGCCACCTGGATGGAACGACTCGCCGAGGAGTAAGCGCGCCCAGTCACTCGCATACACGGCGGCGCAACAGGCCTTTATCTCATCGGCATGGGCACCTGCGGGTCTATCTGTCCTACTGTCCATTCGTGTGTCCATTCTCTTGAGCGCGTGTTCGCGTGTTGACGCGTGTTCGCGTGTTGACGCGTTGACTCTTCGTGCCATTAGCAGGACGAGCCTGAGCAGAAGGCTGATCAAATGTGAACGTCAGGGGCGGTGGAGTATATGTGGTGCCGTTGTGGCGAGCCCGATTGCGTGCGCGCTCGCGTGCTGCGAGCTGCTCTCTCGCCTGCTCGCGGTAGCCCACACTGTTGTAGGCACAGAAAGGAATCTGTTTACCGTCGGGCAGGAGGATTTCCTTACAGCACTTCATCAGGTTCTTCTGGTTAAAGGTCCAGGGGTCCATGAAGTCTTGCAGCATAATCATAAAGATGTGCTGGGCAAAGGTGCTTAGATCAAACCCATCCGCCAGGCCACAGGCAGCGCACGACAGCGCGAATTGCTGGGTGGCTTTCTCCGAACCCGCGACGGAAGAAGAGGACCAGAGTCCCTCCAGCGCTGCTTTAATGTCATCAGAGAGATCAGGAGTGACGCGATTCGTAATGTAATCGAGGTAGTCATCCACGTTGAGCACACGCGGCAGCGGCAGCATGGTCTCGCCCTCGATGAAGGCATATGTCACAGCGTTGCACGTCGGGAAGCAGCATGGCACGGGGACAAAGTCACTGACCAGAAAGGTGCCCTCGGTCTGCTCTTCCATCGCTTTGAGAATATCTGGAATGGTCAGGCGCTGCAGCGGATCATGTTCACCATGGCGCCCCGCATGGAATGCAGGCTGAAAATTGATCCCTCGTACCGCCGGATGTTGGATGGCAAATTGCACAATAGCCCCCACCTCGTGGAGGTTGACTCCGCGTTCGATGGCTGGCACGAGCACCACGGACAGTCCGATGGCCGCCAGGCGATCGAGTGCTCGCAACTTCTGTTCAAGAATGTCTGGCTCCCCGCGCAGAATCCGGTAGGTCTCCGACGCAAAGCCATCAAACTGAAAATAGATCGAGGGGCGAATGCCGGCAAGGTCCGCGAGAAAGTGGTCGTCATCGGCAATCCGCTTGCCATTGGTATTGAGCATGACATAGCGGATGTTGCGCGCCTTGGCCGCTTGCATCATGGGGACAATTTGTGGATGAATCGAAGGCTCGCCTCCTGAGAACTGGACCACTTCCGGATTGCCTTCGGTTGCTACCAGGTGATCCAGGATGCCCTCCACCTCTTCGAGCGTCAGGTTGAAGCCTGCCCCCGCATTGGCAAAGCAAAGCGGGCACTCCATGTTACACGCGCTGTTCACCTCGATGATCCCCAGGCAGGCATGCTGCTGGTGATCGGGACATAGGCCGCAATCGTGCGGGCATCCTTGAACGATCGAGGTGGAAAATGCAAGCGGGATGGTGCCGGGTTTGTTAAACTTCGCCGCAGATGTATAGGCCCTGGCATCGCCGTAGACCAGGGCTTCGAATGGCCCATGTTCTGGACATCTCTTGCGCATGTAGACCTTATTCTCACGGAGGAGAATATGTGCGTCTATCACCCGGCGGCACTCGGGACAAATACTGCGGGTCAATTCATAGAAGACGTAGTCGGCGTCTTGCTTCGTGCGCACAGACGGGATGGGGTGGAATGGGGTAGTATTCATGCTCCCTCTTGTACTCCTGGTGGCAGGCAGTTGTGCCTGTCTCCTCATATCATCAACGAAAGAAAATAGCTCACTATGGACAATCAGCACAGCAAGTATAGCAGACGACAACCAACTTTTCTGTAGCCCAGGCTACAGAAAAGTTGCTCCGTGCCTGATCTTATCCCTCTTCTGTCAAATCGGGTATACTATGGGGTAGAACATATCGTGTTTGCATGTGGGAGGGAAGAAGGATGAGTAAGGCAAGACAAGCCATTCCAACCGTCACGTTCGTCGATGAGTATTGTCAGCGCTACCAGGATCTGTTTCCTGATGTGCGCAGCTTTGAAGCGTTCAAATAGCTACAGGTGGGCATGCTGTCCGAGATCAAACGCAAGACGCTTCCTGCGATTGCCAAAGCGGTGGGGGCAGATGCGCAGGCGCTGCACCACGTAGTCGCCTACGCACCCTGGTCGGTGCAAGAGGTACGGAAGAGGCGTCTGACCTTATTGCGTCAGGCGCTCGCAGGCAGGTCATTCGTGTTGTGCATTGACGAGACAGGTGACCGCAAGAAAGGCCACAGCACAGATTATGTAACCCATCAATACATTGGCAACCTGGGGAAACTCGAGAATGGCATCGTATCCGTCAATGCCTATGGCATCTTGGATCAGATGACCTTTCCCTTGCTCTTCAAAGTCTTCAAACCCAGGACCAGGCTCAAGCCAGGTGATACCTACAAGACGAAGCCGCAGTTGGCAGTGGAACTCATCCAAGAATTGCAACAGTGGGGCTTTCGCTTCGAGGTCGTGCTGGCCGATAGCCTGTATGGCGAAAGCAGTAATTTTGTCAGCGAACTAGAGAAGCTGCACCTCAAGTTCGTCGTGGCCATCCGCTCCAATCATGGCGTCTGGTTGCCACCAGGCCAACGCGTACGCTACACGAATTGGCGCTCGTTTGAACGGGTCTTCTCCAATGGAGACAGCCAAACCCGATACATCCGTGAGCTCGTCTTTGGCCAGCGCGGGCATATCGGTTATTACCACTTGACGACCGACAAAGAGAAACTGCCTCCTGAGAGTACCTGGTACATCATGACCAATCTGGAGGGGCATATTCGCACAGCCGTCGGCAACACCTATGGTCTGCGTACCTGGATCGAATACGGTTTTAAACAGGCCCAAAATGAGCTGGGCTGGGCTGATTTTCGTGTGACCGACTATGCTTCCATTGAACGCTGGTGGGAGCTCGTCTGCTGTGCGTATCTGCTGGTGAGTCTACAGAGCCCTGTGTTTGGGCATGAAGACGATGCCTCGGGGCGCACTCACCTCCCGACCGTGACGACTCCTCCTGAGCGCTTTGCCGAGCATCGCTGGTGGGATTCTGGGCAGGGGTGGAAGCACATCCTGAATAACTTGCGGCTTATTCTCCAGCCGTATATCTTTCACTGTTTGCTCCTGCCCTGGTTGCTCCTGTTCGACATTCCAGGGTTACGAACAGGTTTCTTCCAACTCATTGGCATCATGAACACGCTTCACGCTGCCCTCCCGATTTGACAGAAGAGGGTTATACTGTTTCAGAGTGAAAATGATATGTTACAACGTCGTTTGATGCCCCAACACGCTGGCCTCCTATTCACTAACATATCTTTTACTTCATGAAAGAGTATTAGGGGGATACGCACCATCTCCGGCCTCCAGACCAAAAGCTGCAACGCCGTCGGTGCTTAGCGCAGCCGGAGAATCTCGCTCTCAGCAAATAGCGACCCCACCTGGAGAGCCAGGGCGGGCTCGGCGTAGAGGGAGGGGGTACGCTGATGTCGGCCAGGTAGAGTTCCCCCCACCAGTGCCTCCACCCCTGGAGCACGCAGCCCTGCTTTGGGCAAGGCTAACGTTATGGTCGCCATCGCCTTGATTGCCGGATCAAACGCGGTTCCGCCCTGACCAGGATGGCGATTGACACGAGCTGAACTTCGTCGTAATTTGAGAATGGCCGGAGGTATCCGTTTATCATGGTGAAACGTTTGACTCTCAACATCGCCCTACTTTGAAGGAGGGAAGAATATCTATGAGCGTGTCTGGGCTCATTTTCTTGCTGATCTGGGGACTCCTGATTTCCCTCGTCCTCGTCCTGACCCTGCCGCTTCCGCTTTCCCAGAGAAAAGCGAACACACCCGCTGATCGTCAACCGACTTCCGCCATTTTCCGCGATGATGATCGATACTGGTATGGAGGGCTCTTTTACAGCAATCCCGACGATCCTGCTCTGTTTGTCGAAAAGCGCTACGGCCTCGGGTGGACCCTGAATTTTGGCCACCCTCAGGCCAAGTTGGTCCTGATTGGATTGCTGGTGGGGACTCTTGTGCTGAGTATCCTGCCGGTCCTCATCTCTGGCACGGCACCCATTGGATGCCACCCGTCTGGATGCTACCCTTTGCCATAAAAAAGGACCAAGGAGCTAAAAGAGGAATCGAGACCATTCCATTCTGGCCTGTTCGAGCAACCCATCGAGCTGGTCGAGGACATCGGGTCCAAAAACGAGGTATGCCGGTGGAGAGACTCGAACCCTCTCTTGCCTACTCTCTTCCCTCGATTGGCTTTACTCGTGGCTTCACACCATCCACTCCTCCTTCCTGATGGGCTTTGACAGGGAAGTTGACAGGAAATGCGCACCTAGCCCCCAAGCGCTTCATCGATCTTACGCATCGCCTCCTCCTGCATCGTCGGTAGGACGTGCGAGTAGATGTCCAGGGTGATGGAAATCTGGCTGTGCCCTAAAATCTCCTGCACAATCTTCGGATGGGCTTTCATGCCCAGGAGCATGGTTGCAGAGCTATGGCGTAGATCGTGGAAGCGGATCTCTGGCAGTCCCGCTTTTTCCAGGAAGGACTTGAGCACATCGAGGACGTCCCTCGTCGGATTGAGGTGCGTCCCGATCGAGGTACAGAACACGTAGTCGTGGTCCTGCCAGGACAGGCCCGCTGTGAGCTTTGCCCCTAGCTGTCTGAGCCGGTGCTGCTTGAGCGCTTCTGCGGTAAAAGAGGGAAGCACAATGCTGCGTCGCCCTCTGTCCGTTTTTGGCTCTGCTTCCTCAAATCCCTTCCCTGGGAGCTTACTCGGAATCCTCGTGAGAATGCGGCGTACCTGCACTGTCCCCTGCTCCAGATCGAGATCTTGCCACTTGAGCGCCAGCAGCTCTCCCCGTCGCATCCCGGTTGCCAGGGCAAGGATGAACAGAGCTTCCAGCCGATGCCCACGTGTGGCCGCGAGGAGCTGGTGGATCTGCTGCATGTTCAGCGGCTGAATTTCAAAACGCCTTCTCCTGGGGGGCGAGACAAGATCACAGGGGTTGCGCGCAATGAGATTCCAACGCTCAGCAGTTTCCAGGGCTTTGTGCAACACGTTGTGAAAGCTAATCACTGTCGTGGTCGAAAGGCCCTCCTCGAGTTCCTGTGTGTAAAACGACTGAAGATGTTGCGGTGAAAGTTTTTGGAGCTGGTGATGCCCGATTCCCGGTACAAGATGCAGTCGTACAATCTTTTCGTAGCGCTCGTAGGTCCGAGAACGAACGCTTTGTTTATGCCCGTCCTCTAACCAACGGGTAAGAAACGGTCCGACTTTTTGTTGTGGTACGGTGACCAGCATACCCTGCTGTTGCTCATACAATGCTGTCTTGAGCTTTTCTTGAACCTCCTTATATGTTAAAGTGTGACTAGGTCCATTCGACGGAGGACCTGCAAGGATACGCCTTGCCCTGTAAGAACTGCCGGGGAAAGACTATCACCTCCACACGGCGCGACCGTCTAAGAAAGATCGTGCTTCCCTTGGCAGTTTTCCTGGGCCAATCGATGATTGGAGGGACGTGCTTCGAGCACCCGGTATAGAAGGACCCGACATCCCCAGGAGTTGCTCTAGAAAGGGAACTAGAAGGATGTGGTACATTGGATTGGATTGGGCAGATACCCATCATGACGTAGAGGTGCTGGATGAAGCCGGCAAGCGCATCGGAGCGCGGCGATTTGCCCACAGCCACGACGGCTTGAACGAGTTGAAACAGTTTGTGTTGAGCATCGCTTCTCAGCCCGAAGAGCTGGCGTGTATCGTCGAAACGAACCACGGATTGCTGATCACGTTCCTGCTGGAGGCTGGCATCCCCGTGTATCCGGTGAACCCCAAGACCGCCAATCAGTTGCGCAAAGCGGCAGGAGCCAAGACTGATCAAATTGACGCGCACTTGCTGGCCAAGATGGGTCGTCTTGACCTGAGCGAGCTGCGCCGACTGGCCCCAGATAGCCCCATCGTGCAGGAGTTGAAAACGCTCACCCGTGATCAGGATGCACTGATCCAGACGCAAACGCGCCTGGTCAACCAGTTGACGGCTTGCCTCAAGGAGTACTACCCGGCGGCCTTGCACCTGTTTGCCAAAGTGCAGCAGCGCTCCACGCTCGTGTTTTTGCAGGCGTACCCCACGCCCCAAACGGCTCAAACCGCCTCGGTGGAAGAGATCGCGGCGACGTTGCGCACGGGCAAGCATACCAATCCGAGCAGGGCTGCACCCAAGATCTTTGAGGAACTGCACCGCCCCCAGTTGGTCGCCACTGCGGTCACCGTGCGTGCCAAGCAACGCCTGATGCTCTCGTTGGTCAAGCAACTGCTGGTGGTGATCCAGGAGATCGCCGACTATGATGCGGCCATCCGCACCCTTTTTTTGACCCATAACGACCAGGAGATGTGGAGTTCGCTTCCCCGTGCCGGCAAGCGCCTGGCGCCACGTCTGTTGGCCGAATGGGGCGAGGATCGAGCGCGTTACGCCGATGCCAACAGCGTCCAGACTCTGGCCGGAACCGCGCCCGTGCCGTTCCAAAGCGGCGCTTATGCCAAAGCTCACAAACGCTTGGCGTGCTCCAAACCGCTGCGCAATGCCCTGTATCAGTTTGCCTGGCAATCGACACGACAGGAAGCCTGGGCGCTGGACTATTATCGGCGCAAACGTGCCGAAGGCAAGACTCACAGTATGGCGGTGCGAGCCTTGGCCAACGTCTGGGTGCGCATCATCTATCGCATGCGGGTGAGCAACACTTGCTACCAGACCGCGACGTTTGAAGCCGCGAGGCTTTCGCATGCTCCCCGCCAACACGTCGCCTGAAGCCAGATCGCGCTTGCCTGTTGTGTCTCTTTGGCTGCTCGCAGCGCTGCGAGATCCCTCGCCAGTGCCGAGAGTGTGTGCTCCAACGGAGTCGCCCAAGCGGTTCCCGTCGCGTCCTTTCTGCCGACCATGGGCCTTTCCCTCCGTGGCATCTGCCTGTCCAACGTCTGCCGCAGCCCGCCACCGCGTTCCCGACTCCCGGTGTGGGTTGCTGTCACCAGACCACGCCGAGTCAAGGCCGTGCAGAGGCAGGCGGTGATGGCGGCAAAGGGGCTGGGCCTCTGCACGCTCGTCTTGGCCTTGACTGGTGTGGTACACTTGCTTCTCCACACCGGAGGCAGCTTCACTCACGTTCACCTTGCTTCCTCCTTTCCCGGTTTTGACTCTTGACATAGAGGGTCTTTCTTTCCATATAGGAATATTTTAGACACAAAAAAGACGTACCAACTACGGCATTACCACCACGTAGCGCACTTTACGTGCAGGAGTCGTTAAACGCTCCAATGTTCTCATCAGCGCTTTTGTGGCGGCGCTCCACATTATGAAAAGAAGTCAAACGAAGTTTGCTCCAAATCATTACAAGAAGTCACCGCAGGCTGTACGCCTTAAACTGTAGTTCCCAATAGGGATACTAATTATGCATAGCAAAAACACACGAAGGTTACAAGAGGATAATTCGGCAAATATCCCCTCACCTCAATTAAATAACTTGCGTTTTTAGGTAAATGTATATAGTATTAGTGGTAGCACCCTTACTTGAAGAATGTTGTGAGAAATTAAGTTAACATCGCCAGTATAAAGGTTCAAGTGAAGGAGAGTTGGCAGAGTGGTTTAATGCACCGTATTATCAGTACGGCGTAGCACTGCTACCAGGAGTCCGAATCTCCTACTCTCCGCATTATGCGCCTGTAGCTCAATTGGACTGAGCAGCACCTTCGTAAGTGCAGGTTGGGAGTTCGAGGCTCCCTAGGCGCACATAGTATCTTTATACTGGCGTGTTTTAACTTAATTTTTAATGTAAGCAAATTTATTATAGGATAAACTAAAGCACAAGTCAAGAGTATTGACTGGGACTTGTATTTGTAGTGAGGATATTATCATAATAATATTAATAATTCCAGCCTTAATTTAAGATCTCACAACCATATTAGAGTTGTCAAGTGGTTATGCATATTTTTGCGACGCTCCACATTGGGGGAAGAAGTTGAGTATTCCTCACTCCAAAAGTCGTTCAGAAGTCACCGCAAACACGAAACGCCACATTAAGTATGACATAGAAGAGTAAATAGTTCACTATAGAACATTGGGGGAGTTAACCTTTGTGGCACTGCCACTGGTGATACTCCCCTACTCTATCTCTACTTCTGCTTATATATAGCATGCAACAGATGCAACAGTTTGATACTTGACAATATATTGCAGAGCTTATATGGTAGAACTATGAAGGCATTTTTTAATGCGTCGGAGGTGGCAAAGCTGTTAAGTGTGGATCGTGCAACAGTTACCAGATGGATCAAGAAAGGAGTCATAAAAGGAGTCCAACGCCCAACACGTACGCAGCAATGGCGTATTCCAATGTCCTCATACGAGGACCTGATTCAATACCGTGAAAATCGTTAGCTTTTCTATATTCAAAGGAGGAACAGGCAAAACAACCAGTACAGTGAATGCTGCTGCTGCTCTCGTGAAAAGAGGGAAAAAAGTGCTTTTGGTTGATTTAGACCAGCAATCCAGTGCAACCCGCTATTTAAACCTCGAACCTGAACAGTCCCCTAACCTTTACGATGTCTTTATGGGCACAAAGCCCGCTCCCCTCGCTATCCGTCACACAAAATTTGATATAGATGTGCTTTCGTCTCACCCGCTGCTTGCAGCGATTGAAGAAGCGTTAGAGCCGGGAGAAGAAATCAAATTGCAGGAATATCTCAACCCCTTACGGCCAAGCTATGATTATATTCTGCTTGACTCACCACCAGGCAAAGCAATGCTTGCGTTTAATGCCCTTGCCGCCGCTGACCTCATTATTATTGCTGCCTCTGCGGAACGGATGGCAGTTGATGGAGTCGCCGATCTTATCAACCATGTCCAGCGCATTATGTGGAATAAATACTCTTTGACACATCAGGAACTGAGAATCCTATTCACCATGTATCGGGCGACCACTTCCCACTCCCCTGCTATCATAGCGAATGCACGGAAAATTTGGCGAGATAATGTCTTAACGGTGAAAATCCCCCACTCGACTATTTTTAGCCGCTCGTATGACGAGAAAATACCTGTGACTGTGCTTGATCCCAAACACCCAGGAGCGATTGCCTATGATGTGTTTGCCGACTGGCTGATAAATTATGAAAACGCCTAGAGTTCACGATTTCGACCCGGATGCACAAGTGCCTGAGCTTGGTTCCCCCATGGACAACTTTCCATCCATCCAGAAACCAAAACAGCCTACTGATATTGATAAAACTCCATTAGGAACAAAAATAGGTAACCCTAAACAGCCACCAGTCACACCCGTACTACCCGTACGGGCTGGACGGGTAGTATCCCCGGTACCCCTAGAGCGACCCGTACGTCCCGTACTACCCGTCCCCCCTGCGAAGCGGACAATGAGACAACGCCATCCCTTTGATATTTATCAAGATCAATATGAGTCATTGAGAGATCTCGCAGCAGAAGACAGAAAACAAGGGGGAATGGGAAGTATGAGTGCAATGGCACGGGAAGCACTAGACAACTACATTAAATCAAAAAGGAAAGTAGGGAAGTAGTACCCCGTACATCCCGTACTACCCGTACGGGCTGGACGATATGTACGCCTCGTACGGTACTAGGCAGGTGTATTTCTTTATGCTTACTATCATCTGAGCTGAACTTTAATTAAGCACAAAAAAAACGGTCGAAGAACAATTCTTGTGAGGATTATTCATTAACCGCTTTCTGCTTGAACACCAGAAGCGTATCAAATCCCCACATAGCTTGTCAAGACCTCTTACGTATTTTATGCCCGACAATACACATACAACAGTTTCGTCACTTCAATTCACCGGTTTCAGCAGGCCTGAAAGTAACTTTTTCCGGTTGCCGTATGAGTGGATCGACATCACGGCAGGTATCGACAATATTGCTGAGCTGAAAGTCGTTCAGTATATACTCCGGCACACGTGGGGATATCAGGAATACAGTATCAAAAAACATATCACAATCGATGAATTTATTCGTGGAAGGAAACGCAAAGATGGGTCACGAATGGATCTGGGCACAGGACTCAGCGAAATGTCTGTACGCAACGGCATCGCAAAAGCATTAGAACACGGGTTTATCGAGGCTATTGTGGATGATAGCGACAAGGCGAGAGTAAAGAAATATTATGCGCTTAAAATGCAAAAAGATGAGCCGTATGAGAAGGATGCATATGAAGAGGTACAAAGTTTAGAGGCAGAGGTACAAAGTTTAGACCCCAAGGGTACAAGTTTTAGACCTCGATCAGAGAAAGATACTTTAGAAAGAAACTTATATATTCGAAATTCGAAGATCAAAATGCAAAGCAATGTATCAAAAGAGACAAAAGGGTATCAGAATTTCCAGACCATCGGACACCTTCTGAAGCAGAAAGCAGAACATCAGGGTGGGGGAGCGCAGCACATCCCTGAGTCAATGGAAGCGAGCATCGACGAGATATCAGCAGGTTTTAATGACACAAGCAATCGACGTTCAAATCGCACCCATGCGCTACATATTTATCAATTATCAGGAAAAACTGAAGAAGGGTTTACCTCATGCATGTATGAAGCTCGGAGCATCACGAAACAGCAGGGGAATATCAAAAAGAAAATGCCATATTTCTTTCGTGTCTTAGAAGATATAGCAAGGGTAGAACAACGACCGGCAAACATTTTTTCAAACACCCGTGAAAAGCCGTGAAAAGCCCCAATTCCGACATTTACCAACATAGATGAATAAATCATTATCCCGCCAAAAATGCCTCCTCAAATCGCAAAATAACACGTCAGACTAAAGAATAAAAAATGTCATCGCAGGAAATACGAAGTACGCATAAACGCTAAGCTAAACACCACTTGCTGAATAGCCAATGTGAACGAGCATGTTTTTAGATCAACCCAATCCGCATTCGATAGGACATTCCGGCTGTCTTCCATGTCCACCAGAACACAGATAAAAAATCCAGGTTCGTGAAAAATATCGTACCCATTCCCACCACCCATTCGGGATGTTACGCATCCCTCAGATGCAAGGAGGAACCCCACCCAAGGAGGAGCAGCCTTTGGCCGCAGCTTCAGAACAGTTCCCCGAACTGTCCCAAACCTGCTAAAAGTTCCACAAAAAAACAACCTCCCAGGTTATATTTTTGCTCCACTTTTGCCAAAGGCTGCTCCTCCTTTTTGTTCGTTCTTCGTCCGAACAAAAATTCCCCCGCCATAGCAGCGCGGCCATTCCTCCTTGAACCTCCTTGTCCGCGCTGCGTGTCGGACTCATGCTTCGTCCGACCTGCTAAAGCATTCCTCAACATAGAAATTGTATAGCAACAGTTGCCCCCTATGCCTATCATGGCAAGGAACGCTTGCCATGACCCCCACCCCGTGTTCTTGAACATCTAAGCGCGGATTTTCCTCACATTAGGGATTTACTCATAAACAAGAGTGAGCGATAATGTCAAAGTGAAGGCGAGGAATGGTTGAGACATAAAGGAGATAGAAATGAACTTTATACAGGCATTAATGAACCAATCATTCATCCAAAATATTGTATTAATTCTTGTAACAGCAGCCTTAACAGGGCTTCTTGTCCCATTTATCAAAGCAAAAGTAGATAACGAATATGCTCAAAGACAGAAAAGTTTTGAAGCAGACTTGGATCATCAAAAAAAATTAAGGGACTATCAAGCAAAGTTGCTGGACGATCTAGGTGTACTGACCCCATTAGATTGGACACAAAATGTGTCGTTGTTAGTTCATATCGGGCAGACCTGACTGCTCCTGCCTCCATTGGCTTTCAAACTCGGCTGGAGTGAGATAGCCCAAAGAGGAATGAAT
>Ga0207684_10000322_pt1 | contig 67789 bp, 48 predicted proteins | sample KBSK5501metaG_FD_184342 | JGI IMG/M metagenome (GOLD analysis project Ga0207684, IMG submission 184342) | Corn, switchgrass and miscanthus rhizosphere microbial communities from Kellogg Biological Station, Michigan, USA - KBS K5-50-1 metaG... | ecosystem: Host-associated > Plants > Roots >...
GCCGAGCCTGGCACCGCGCGAGGTCGGTACTCGGAGCCGACGAGAGCGCCGCAGCCGATCTCGAGGCGGCCGCCGCACGAGCCCAGGAGCGCGGTGCGACCGCAAGCGCACTTGGCGCGCTGGAGCTTGCCGCCTCGCTAACCCCTGATGGCACGGTGCGGGCCCGTCGCCTGCTTGCGGCAGCCGAGCTGGCATTTCAGCTCGGCGAACCGACAGCCGTGGCCCGGCTGCTCGACGCCGCAGCCAGATTGGAGCTCAAGCCCCACGACGTCGCGCGAATGACCTGGCTACGCGAGATCTTTCACGATGGCGCACCCGGAGATCCGGCGGCCGTGGCGAAGCTGGTCGCAAGTGCGCAGGATGCATCAGGCGCGGGCGACAGAAATCTGGCACTGAACCTCCTCCAGGGCGCCGCGCTGCGTTGTTTTTGGGCCGATCCCGGCGAGGAGGCGAGAAGCCTCGTTTTTGAGGCGGTCGATGAACTTGCGCGCGACGGGACGAACCCGCGCATTCTCGAGATCGCGTCGCTGGCCGCGCCGATCGATTCGGCAGCCATGGTTTCAGCGAAAGTGCGACAGCTTGCCCTGGTTGCCAGCGCTAACTCCGTCGACACCCAGCTGCTTGCCTTCGCCGCCTACGCGGTTGGCGACATTGCGCAGGCGATTGAGCTCATGGATCGGGTGGCGCCGACCCTTCGCGCCCAGGGCAGGCTCGGCCTGCTCGCGCAGCTGCATGTCTTGCGGGCGTTGGCCGGCCTCAACGTGGGTCAGTTCGTCGAAGCCCTACGCGAAGCCGAGGAAGGCAACCGGCTCGCAATCGAGACTGCCCAGCCGATCTGGACCGCGATGAGTCAGATGGTCCGGGGCGTTTTGCTCGGGCTGCGCGGCGACGACGTCCTCGCCGAGCGCCTGATCAGCGGGGCCGGCGAATCCCTTGCGGCGCTCCGACTCGCTGTCCTTTATCGTCAAACGGAATTCGCCTACGGGATGGTGGCGATGACCGCTGGGCGAAACTCGGATGCTTTCGATCATTTCGCCCGAATGTTCGACTCCGACGTCGGCGCGCGGATGGCGGCGCCGTTCGTCATCGAAGCCGCCGTGCGCGCCGGTCGAGACGATGAGGGCCGTCGCCTGCTTGGTCAATTAGAGGCGTTGGCTACGCGGACACCGTCGCCCCTGGTCCACATCGGCCTGAGATATGGGCGTGCGTTGCTTGCGAAAGAATCGAAAGCGAAGGGTCTCTACGAAATTGCCCTCAAGGCTGAACCGCAGTGGCCCTTTGACCGTGCGCGGCTACAGATGTCGTACGGAAGCTGGCTGCGGCGTCAGCGGCGCATCACGGAATCGAGGCCGCACCTGCGTGAAGCGCACGATACCTTTGTGTCGTTAGGGCTTCAGCCCTGGGCGGACAGGGCTCGCGCCGAGTTGCGTGCTTCGGGTGAGCGCACGCCCGAGCCCAGCAATACGGTGCGGCAGGCCCTATCGCCCCAAGAGCAGCGGATCGCCCAACTGGCGGCGGACGGCCTTTCCAATCGGCAGATCGCGGACCGGTTGTTCCTGTCCCATCGCACGGTGGACGCGCACCTGTACCGCGTTTACCCAAAGCTCGGCATCGTTTCGCGCTCCGAACTTGCGCAGGCCCTCGCGGCGACAGATGACGGTGGATCGAGGCGGGCGTAGATCGGCCCTCAATGCTCGGTTCAACGCTAAAGGCTTTGGTAGCAGAATAAGAAGGTAGCAATGGCGAACTGGAACGAGGCGACCATCCAGGAGTTCCACTCCAAGGCTGGCAAGGGGGTCGGACCGTTCGGGGACCGGCTGATGCTGCTTACCACCATGGGGGCGCGAAGCGGAGAGGAGCGCATCTCGCCGGTGATGTACCACCGCGACGGGGAGCGGTACGTTATCGTCGCATCGAAGGCGGGAGCGCCTGACCATCCGGCCTGGTACCACAACCTCAAGGCGAATCCCGTGGCGAGAGTGGAGATTGGGACGAAGACGGGCACAGAGACGTTCGAGGTGAGGGCGCGGGAGGCGGCGGGTGAGGAACGGGAGCGCCTGTTTGCCGAGCGCGTCGCCATCGCGCCAGGGTTCGGGGAGTACCAGCGCAAGACCGCGCGGCAGATTCCGGTCATGATCCTGGAGCGGACCATCTAGCGCGCGGCGAGGAGACGCACTGGCTTGGCCCGCATCTTCATCACCGGTTCGGCTGATGGACTCGGACAGCTGGCCGCCCGGAAGTTGGTAGCGGTCGGCCACGACGTCGTCCTGCATGGGCGCAATCGCGATCGGGCCCAACAGGCACTGCGCGCCGTTCCTGGCGCCCGACTTGCGCTCGAGGGCGATCTGGCCAGCATCGAACAGACGCGTGCCCTGGCCCGACAGGCCAACGCGGCCGGACCGTTCCAGGCCGTTATCCACAACGCCGGCGTCTACCGTCCGGGTGCAGCGCGCCGGGAAACAGTTGACGGGCTCGATGACGTCTTCGCCATCAACGCCCTCGCGCCGTACCTGTTGACCGCACTCATCGACCGACCGCAGCGGTTGATCTATCTAACATCGGGCCTACACCAGGGCGGCGATCCGGACCTGCGCGACCTGCAGTCGGGCCGGCGGCGCTGGAGCGGATCCCAGGCCTACGCGAACTCAAAGCTGCTCGATGTCGTGCTGGCCTTCGCCGTCGCCCGCCTCTGGCCTCACGTCCTATCGAACGCGGTCGATCCAGGATGGATGCCCACGAAGATGGGCGGCCCGTCCGCGCCCGGCGACCTGGAGCAAGGCGTCGGGACCCAAGTGTGGCTGGCAGTTAGTGATGAGCGTGGCGCAAACGTGACCGGCCGGTATTTCTACCACATGCGGACTCAAGCCGCTCATCGGGCAGCATCCGACGTAACTGTCCAGAATGCGTTTCTGGCTACGTGCGAACAGTTGACCGGTGTCCGGCTGGCATCGGCGGTCACGAAGTGACGGTCGAGCGCGGCCCCCAGACCATGCCGGCTAACGCCGCTCCCACCGTTCGCCGCGCAGCCTCTCCGGTCAACCCCAACGCCGTGCTGGCGCTTGTGGCAGTCGCTCAATTCATGGTGATCCTCGACGCGAGTGTGGTTAATGTTGCACTCCCAACGATCAAGGGTGATCTCGGGTTCTCCGAACAGAGCTTGTCTTGGATTCTCAACGCCTACACGCTGGTGTTCGGCGGATTCCTGCTGCTCGCGGGGCGTGCCGCCGACCGTCTTGGCCGGCGTCGGCTGTTCATCGCCGGCATCGCCTTGTTCACCGGAGCGTCGTTGATATGTGGGCTCTCTCAATCGGTGGCCATGCTGCTGCTGGCGCGGGCCGCGCAGGGGTTGGGTGGCGCGATGGTGTCCCCGGCGGCCTTGGCGATCATTCTCGCGACTTTCGCCGAGGGAACGGAGCGCAATCGGGCGCTGGCGATCTGGGGTGCGATCGCGAGCGCGGGTGGCGCTGTTGGCCTGTTGCTCGGCGGCGCAATCGTTCAGGCGATCAGCTGGCGCTGGGTGTTCTTCATCAATGTGCCCATCGGTGCCGCTGTGCTGGCGCTGACTCCCCGAATCGTGCCGGAAAGCCGTTCGGAGGCAGTCGCCAAAACCGGCTACGACGCCGAGGGAGCGATCTCGATTACGCTCGGCACGGCCGGGCTCGTGTTCACGTTGATCAATGCCAGCACGTGGGGATGGGGCTCGGGCAAGACGATCGCGGGGTTTTCGGTCTCGGCCGTCCTGATCGCGGCGTTCGTGATCATCGAGCGACGCCACAAGGACCCCTTGGTCCCGCTCCGGATCTTTTCCGACCGAAGCCTCGCCGCCTCCGACGCGACGTTTCTGCTCGTGGCGGCGGGGCTTTTCGGGATGTTCTTTTTCTGCACGCTCTATCTGCAGCAGGTGCTCGGTTACACCGCCTTCAAAACGGGCGTCGCCTATTTGCCTCTCAGCCTTACGATTATTGGTGCTTCAGCCTTGGCCTCGCGCTTGGTCGACCGCTTCACGCCCAAGCCGGTCCTCGTAACGGGCCTGGCAATCGGGGCAGGCGGCTTCATATTCCTTACTCAGTTGTCGGGCCACAACGATTACCTGAGCCACGTGTTACCGGCAATGGTCATCCTCGGGCTCGGCTTCGGCATGTCATTTGTGCCGGCCACGATTGCCGCCACGAGCGGCGTCGCGCCAGAGGACTCCGGACTCGCCGCGGGTCTGCTCAACACAACCCAAGAAGTTGGGGGATCGCTCGGGCTGGCGATCCTCTCGACGGTCTCCACCACCCGTGTAGCCGATGCGCTCCACGGAGGCGCCGCGCTGCCGGTTGCGCTCACGCTTGGGTTCAAGGGCGCATTCACGGTCGCGGGGCTACTTTGTGGGTCCAGCGTGGTGCTTGCGCTCGTACTGCTACCGCGACGCAAACGGACAGTCACGAACGAGCAGATCGAGACGATCGCCACCTCGTTTGCCCGGTGCCCTGGCGCGCCATATGCCGGCCACCTTGCCCGGGTTGTAGCACTCACCCGAAGTACGGGAAGAGCGACGACGCACGGAGACGTACGCCCGTCGAACTGATCCGCACGGTTAGCTTGACGCGCACGGGTGGACGGCGCCATTTAGGATCAATACCTCGCAGGTCTTGAATCTTCCTTAATCGGACGCGACACTGAGGGGGCTTTACGAGGCGCAGACTTTCCGAAGGAGGAGTCTATGAAGACGCCGCGTGCCTTTGCGTCGTTTGCCGAATCGCTCCCCATTCGCTAAGGACCAGGCCGGTTCGGCCTAAACCCGCGGTTATCTCAATCTAACTCGGACCTGCCGATTGGGATGATGTCGCTCTCGGCGAAGATCGGCCCCACCGTAAGCCCTAAGCGACGATAGATTTTCTCCGGCACCGAGATGTCGGCCAGGTGGAGTTGACCCACGAAGGGTCGGGCGGCGGAAGCGAGCAACCCCCGCTTCGGTAGCGCGAGGGTCAGGGTTTCCGTGGCACGAACCGTGGGATCCAATGCCTCGCCGCTGTCGCCATCGAGCCCGGAGGGAAGGTCGAGAGCGAGTATCGGACGGCTCGAGGCATTCGCCGCCCGAATAAGAGTCGCGACCTCGCCAGTCGGCGCGCCTCGCAGGCTATACCCAATCAGCGCATCGATGACCAGGTCCGCGCCGGTGAACAGGTTGGAGGTCCCATCTGCTGCTTGATCAACCGGGATCCCGATCCATTCGAGGATGGCGAGCTGTTGGCGTGCGACGCCGCGCATGTCCTCGTCGGGCTGAGCCAGCACGACGGTCACCCCCGCTCCCCAGCCGCAGAGGCGCCGGGCGGCAGCCAAGCCGCCTCCGCCGTTGCCGCCTCGTCCTGCCAGGACGACAACCTGTCGCCCACGGGCATCGCCGCCCAGCATGCCGCGGGCATGCGTCGCCAGGCACCGACCCGCATTCTCCATCATCTGCAACAAGCTGATCCCGGCTTCCTCCACCATCAGCCGGTCCACCTCCCGCATCTGGTCGATCGAAACCGATGTGATGCCGGTCACAGATTGCGGCTTAACAGCCTGTCAGGGTTGAGGGAATTGGTGAGGTGCAAAGTGATGTTAGGAAGTGTGGAACTCGAGACCATCATCCACGACAATAGCCTGCCCGCCGTGATCCAGGAGACGGGTCAGACCTGGCTGCGCGTTCGGCTAACTGATGCCCAGACCGACCTTTCGGAGTCCCTCACGATGGGACCGCCGGATTTCGCCGACTTGATCCTCAGCTGGAGGGCTCACGGATGCCACGCCGCTCCGTATTTCGGCCAGGTCGCGAGCCCGGCAGAGGCGGAAAATCCATAGGACTAAGCCACCACCGGCGAAATCGAATACAAAACCGAAGGCTAAGCGACCCCGAGCGGACTCGGGGGCGCAAATACTACCGGTTCTCGCTAAATACGTCTAAGGAATTCGAACCTACCCTCTTTCTGCCTGCCCCCTCAAAGGCCCCGCCACGACATCCAGGACTGGCAGCTATCGCGGTGGTCCGCGGAGGGAACCATGAAAGGCAGCTTGCTTAGTGTGTATACTATGCGCATGGCGCGCATCAATGTTTACCTTCCCGATGACCTAGCGCGACAAGCTCGCGCTGCCGGTATGAGCGTTTCGAACCTCACTCAGGCCGCGCTTCGTCGCGAACTAGCCGCACGCGGGAGCGCGGAATGGTTAAAGCGTCTGGGTCGCCTCCCAGCCGGCAAGGTAACCCACGAGCAAGTACTCTCGGCCCTCGACGCCGCGCGTGAGGAGTTTGGCCGGCGCCGTGGCTGAAGGGCTGGTTGTCGACGCTTCCGCCATCGTCGAACTCCTTCTGGCGACTACCGTCGGGGTCGCCGTCTCGCAACGAATCCAAGGACGTGGCCTGCACGCCCCCGCTCACATCGATGCCGAGGCCCTATCGGCACTCGGTCGTCTTCAGCGTGGTGGTCAGCTTCGCGAACGCGAAGTTACCAGCCGCCTCAAGTTACTGTCAGAGGCCCCGATCGAGCGACACCTACTGTCGGAGCTAATTCTCGGCGCATGGCGGAGGCGAAAGAACTTGCGCTTGGTGGATGCATTGTATGTCGAGCTCGCCAGCCAACTCGGCCTGCAGCTCCTTACGACGGATGCGCGACTGGCAGCCGCGACCCGCGTCGCCAAGCTCGTGGATCAATAGCCGGAGGAGGCTGGCGACCCCGAGCGGACTCGGGGGCGCAAATACAACCGGCCCTTAGCAAATACGTTTGGGCCGCTTGCCCAGGGCGTGGTAACGGCAGGTGAGCTATTTTTGATCAAGCTTGTCAGAGGACGTCGCCGGCCTACGCGATCGCTTGGGAGGGCCTCGGTCTGCGTCTTGGCGCCTGGAACGCGACACTAAACAGCCAGTTCCAGAAACTCTGGTCCTTCGACTCCGTACCCAAGGGGCAATTCGAGCAATCGCTGCGGGACGCCGCGAGGGGCGCGGAGGACCGCGCGGGCCAGGGACCCTGCGAAGAGGGGTACGAACTGCTAGCCGAGGTTTGTGATCTTTACGCGCGCGCCGACGAGTCCACGCGCAAGATGCTGGCCGGGTTCGAGGCCTCAGCTTACTTCGCAGAGAGCGTGGCCCCGGCATTGCTGCGAGACTCCCAGGGTGAATCTGAGCCCGGTGGATAAGCATGTCTTCCAGCGGATCGCAGTCGCTGACAACCGGGTGACGGACGTGGATCGTATTTTGGGAGCGCAAATACCGACGGTCCTTCTCATATAGGTCGACGCTTCGGGCCGGTCGGCAATTAACCTTTTGTCGCTATGCCCCGAATCTCTTCGTTCTATGGCATCGCCATCTACATGTACTGGAACGAAGCAGATCATTCGGTGACGCATGTCCACGCCCATCGCGCGGGCCAGCGGGCGTCGATTTCAGTCGACAGGGGCGCTATTGGCTGGTGCTCTGGAGCCACGGCCTCTTGGCCTGGTTAGGGAATGGATCGAACTCCATCGCACCGAGATCCTGGCAAACTGGGAACGTGCTCGTCGGCTCGAAACTCTGCTGCCTATTGCACCGCTCCCATAGGATGTAGACATGCCAAAGCTGCCCGCCATCGTCGGCGTCGCGGTCGTGGGAGACTACCGTCTCGGACTGCTTTTCGACGACGGCACCGTAGGTGACGTCGACTTCACTTCAAGGACGTGGATGGGTGTTTTGGAACCGCTCAGCGATCCGGCCTTTTTTGCTCAGGTTCGCGTCGATCCGGAAGCTGCAACCATCGTTTGGCCTAACGGCATCGACATGGCTCCGGAGCCGCTTTACGAACAGGCACGGCAACATCCGCTTCGGGCCGCCTGAGATTCGAACGACCCCAACCGGACAAGTTTCGAACTCCAGATGACTTCAGATCTCTTATGCTTGGCGACTCAGGAGCTACCACAGCACTGATAGGCGGTCATAGCCGTACGTAGGACTTGACGACTTGCCGGAGCTGACCCAAAGCGCAGCTGAGCCGCTCGAGCCTAGAGCACGAAGCCGCTGGGGAAGGCCCGGGCCGCTGCAGCGGTTCGGCTCCCAACACCCAGACGTTCGAAGATATTTTCCAGATGTTTTCGGACTGTTGGCGGGGAGATGTAGAGGCGCTTTGCGATCTCCGCGTTGGTGTGGCCAGCAGCGACCAGCTCAAGGAGCTGCCGCTGGCGACGCGTCAGGTTCTGAGCGCCGCGTCTGCGAAATTCTAGGCGCTGATAGAGCTCATCGAGATGAGGTCGCAATAGAGTGAGCAGCAAACGGTCCCGTTCATTGAAGTCAGACCCAGGTCCACGAAAGAAAAGGAGCCGCCTCGTGCGACCAACCGGCGCCCTGATGCAAAGCATGATCTCGCGTTCGAAATGAAGCGGACCGAGATAGTCCGCGTACATCGCCGAACTGTGGAACTGGCGGTCGGTGTAGAAGTCGGACATCATGGTTACGCTCCGCTCGTCGCCTGCATGTGACGGGTACGAGCAAGCCATGCAGTCCCAGTAGTTCGACCAAAACGGCTCTTCGCCAGGGTCCGAGTCCTCTGTCAGACGACCATACTCCTGGTCGACGTAGGTCACACGTTTTCGATCGTCGAACTCAACGAACGAAACGTTGTCAGCTGGTACGAGCCGATGGGCAGCTGCCAGCACCCCGGTGGGCAAGCCCTGGCCCGTATCATCATGCGCCCCTTCAGCCAGCGTGTCGACGAGCGAACGAAGGTCGGCCTCGAGCAGCGCTTCTGCCATTGGAATCGGCCTCCCCTTTTGATCCGCCCGAGACAGTCTACGCCGCTCTCTATCGCAAGGCTAGTGACGTGGGAAAAGATATGACGAATGTCGTATGGACGTCCGGGCGCCCTGGACACACGCTGTCAACGTTGAAAGAGATGGTGGCCAGGCTCGAGAACTGGCTGTCAGAGCGCAAAGCCGAACGGCGCGTGGTGGCCGAGTATCGCACCGCGTGGCGACGGCTGCTCCGGCTGCGCCGGTATCAGAAGGAAAACGGCCGATCCGTGTCCACTTCGTCTTCAAGTCTTCGATCGAGCGAGTGGCATGACTGAGGGAGGTTGATTGCAATGAGTTCGGAAACGACGACGCGGCGACAGGGGATCAACCGACGTGACATCCTCCGAATGGGCATCAGCGGGACCGCGCTCGGTGCGGGCGTGCTCATGATTGGCTCTCCGGCTATAGCTGTGGCAGCCGACGCAGACAGATCGCCGACGGAACGCTGTGAGGAGATCGAGCCGACCGCGGGTCGCTGGAAAACATGGGTCGTGCCATCGGGGAGTGACCTCCGATTGCCTGCGCCACCCAGCACGGCCGCCACGCAAAGAGAGATTGAGGTCCTTGAAACGCTGGCCGGGCAGCGGAACGCCGCCGCCCTCGACCGGATCAAGTTCTGGGACGCTGGGGCCGCCTACCGTTGGGCCGCTATCGCCATCGATCGGATCGGCACGCTCGGCTTTGGGGTCAATCCGGTTACCAAACAACCACTGGTCGGCCTCACGCTTGCCAGGAATATCGCCTTGGTCATGGTCGCCATGTATGACGCCACGATCGCAGCCTGGGACTCGAAGTACACGTACAACCGGCGGCGACCGAGTCAGCTTGACCCCAGGCTGTCGACCGTGATTCCGGACCCCGCAAGCCCGTCGTACCCGAGCGAGCATGCTGCTGTGGGGTGGGCCGCTGCCACCGTCCTTGCCTACTTGTATCCGCAAATCGGAGCAGCGATGCAGGCGCTTGCCGGGGACGAAGGAGGCTCCCGACTGCTGGCTGGCGTTGAGTTCCCAAGCGACGTGACGGTGGGGATGGAGCTCGGTCAAGCAGTCGGCAACTCGGTCATTCGGCGCGCCAAAAACGACGGCGCTGACACTCCCTGGACCGGGACGATTCCGACCGTCGACCCAACAGGTCGTGGCGAGCCATTGTGGACTGGCATCAACCCCATCTACCCTCTTGCCGGGACCTGGAAGACCTGGGTCCTCACCTCAGGCAGCCAGTTCAGATCCGGTGCATATCCGGACTTCTTCTCTCCTGCTGGGATGGCGGACCTGAACCAGGTAGTCACTTTCGATCGCAGCCTCAATGGCGCGAACTTCAACCGCAACGCGGAGGCGTTCTTTGCACAGACGACCGTCGGCGGAATCCTGGGCGAGTTCGGAGCTCTCAATCAACGAATTCAGGAGGAGCGGCTGGCGGACAATCCGCCGCGAGCCGCGCGCGTCAACGCGCTCTTGAGTGTGGCCATGCACGACGCGATGGTTGCCTGCTGGGATGCGAAGTATTTCTATTGGCGGATCCGTCCGTTTCAGGCCCATCCAGGGCTCGTGACCCTGTTTCCCACCCCCAACCATCCGAGTTATCCGGCAGCTCACGGGGCGGGGTCGGGCGCAGCTGGCGCGATGGGGGCCTATCTCTTTCCACGGGACGCTGCCTTCTTCACGGATAACGCCAACCAGCTTGCGCAATCACGGCTGTGGGCCGGAATCCATTACCAGAGCGACATTGATGCCGGCCTGGCCCTGGGGAGGACCGTGGCCCAAACGGTCATTGACCAACGGGCCACGGTGGACGGCTCGCAGTCGGCCGGTGCGGCCGCGGCTGGGCTAGGCTGCCCAGGGGACGACTAGGATCCGCCGTGACTGGCCCGGGATCCAGCGGATGTCTGGCGACCCCGAGCGGACTCGGGGGCGCAAATACCACCGGCATTAGCCAAATACGTTTGAGGACTCGAATTCACCCGAGCGATCGCGCCAGCATGGCGACTACGAGGCTTGCCAATCTCGGGTAACCGTTAAGTCGGCCGCACGATGCCAAGCTCTTTGGTCTCCGCTGAGAAGATCCCGCGCGTGCGTTTCTAGAGCGTCCGCAAGTCTGGATACAGTCGTTTCAAGGTCTTCTTCAGATCCCGCCTCGTAGCTACCTATGGCAAAAGATGCCGCCTTATCTCCCGTAGCCGACCAAATCATCACTCCGCTTGGAATTTCCCGCACTTCTGAAGGAATGGCCGGCGGTGCAATTGGGACTGGGGGCACAACGCCCTCCCTCAGCGGACCGAAGTTCGCCTCAACGTAGTGATCTCTGAAATCGCAGCTCACCCTCAAGTAATGGGTACCGTTTGCCGTGATGAGTGCGGCGCCGGTTAATTTTTTCGAGCGTCCGATTTCGCGGAGTCCATATTTATTGAAAAGCAGCTTGAAGCCTGACCGGACAGCATGGATAAATACCGTCGCCAGTTCTATCGTAGTCATGGTGCGCGAAGGGGAATTGGGTGATCATACGGTCGCATCAGATTCCTGTAACCAGCTGACTCGATCTCCAGACGCTGCCGGAGGCAGTGCCCCCGACCAATGCAGGGCGATTCCGTTCCACGCACATGCTACTGTGGAGTCACTCGTGAGTGCGCGAAAGCGATCCATCCAGGCCGATGCCGGAAGATTATCGATGTCGAACGTCCGGCGGATAGCAACCTCATCAAAGAAATCGCCTGACATCCAGCCAGGTCTTGTCCCGGGCGGCCAGACCTTAACACCGCGAAGCCGTTGGCGTATCTGGTCTTCGCCCTGGGCCAAGACAATGAACCAAATCCCTCCAGTCCCGTAGTCATCGACAACCAAGAAGCGCCTCTTATCGATTGATTCGGCCATCGTCTTATAACGGTGAGAATACCGAACCTGGCGGCAGACGGACTGGGCCCTTGACGGGAACTTCCAACCCGCCGCCCGGCTGGCCGTTACCTGCTCGCCGCGGCTGATCCCCAGGTACCAGGCGCCAAGACCCTCGTCCACAGCCGCTAGCAGCGTGAGCATGATCGCCATCGCGGTGTCCACGGTCCAGAAGGGGACCGGCCAGTTCTCCTCCTTGTCCATGCCGAACTGGATCTTGTCCGGCTCCGCGTAGCGGTCCAGGTACAGGCTCTTGTTGGCGAAGGGAAGAACAACGCAGGCCGGGGCCAGGTTGGGTTCCCGTCCGGGAAAAAATTCAGGGTCGGTGGGATCCGTCCGTCGTGCGGTAGAACCACTCGAGCTCCTCAGGCTTCGATAGGACGATGAAGTCAAAGCCCTGTCTGAAGCCCCCGGACGGCGCGTGCCGGGCCACCTCGAGCACTCGATTCAGCACGTGATCGGGATTCGGCTCACGCCAATCAGCCGCCGCCTTTAAGTCTATGAACTGGCGATGGTTGCTGGACCCGCTGGGGAATCTGGATCGTTCCCCGACACCGCACGGCGTCCTGGATTTTAAGAACTGCTAAAGCCTTCGCTGAGCCGGGTCAGCTCAGTCGCCTGACATGGGCGCCTCGTCCGGCTACCTCTAGTCCCAGTAAGGCGAATCGGAGTCGATCCAGTCGTTGACTGGGCGATTACCTCGCTGCTCTTCGAGCAACTTCGCCAGGGCCACGCCACTATCCGGTTTGGTTTGAGTCCAAGACAGTCATCAACGCTGCGCCTTCGCCAGTGGCGGTCGTCCTACGCCGGCCCGCTTAACCCTTCCTGGGCGCCGGGCGTGATTCCCAACTGGCGCAACACACTGCGCCGGACGAGATAGCGCATGCGACTTCCATCCTTAACTCGAATCACTTGCACACGAATATCGTCGGGCTGAATCGCGTCCTTACTCAACCTATTGGCGGCGAGCCATTCCGCGAACGCACCTTCGCCTTCACCCAGCCGTGTCAGGGGAATTACTTCGACCCACTCGACCGAGTTGTTGCTCAATGGAAGTGACGCTCCGCGATGTTGCCAGCTTCCGTTGCAGGCCCCTCGTCAGCGGGAAATGTTCCAGTCGCCAACGACTCTCTAATGTGATTAACCTCATGAGCAATTGTATTAACTGCATCCTGCTCGCTTGCAAGCCCCTCGTCCGTAAGGTTGACTTGGAATCGGCCCGACGGGCCGCGGATCAACTGGCCATTCCCGTTGTATTCGGTCGCCCCGTATTGACCGGGATCCCCTTTCATATAGTTGATATCAAGCATCCTTGTATCGATCCCATTTCTCTCTGCGGCTGCACGAGCCTCATCGAGTGTGATGCCGCCGCCAGACTCATCGAGACTCACTGGTGCAGTCCGACTTACGAGCACAACGTCATCGGCGGCTACGTCGCCGACAGCCCATCCCGCGAAGACTTCAGCGGCTACTGCGACTGCTGCAACCACGGCTCCGGCGATACATCCTTTGACGATGTCACCCGCAAACTGCCCGAAGGTCGGTCCCTGGCGACCTTTGCGCTCGGCATTGACGAGATTGACATCGTCGACGAAAGCTGCAATCGTCGCTCCAACCAGGCAGCCGGCTGCAAGGACTTGGACGAAATTTCCGCTGGCATCGGTGAGATCGCTGGGAGCACCTCCCGCATATTCGTAGAGGTTTGGATCGCCGGCGGCATAGCCCATTTGATCTTCGCTGACAAAACGCTGGAACGTCGGGTTGTAGTAGCGGGCGCGGTAGTAGTCGAGCCCGGTGCCGTCGTTCTCACGGCCGGTGAATTGATAGGAACTAGTGCTCGACTGACCGCTAGCCGTGCTGTTCCCGAAGGGCTCGTAAGTATACGACGTTTGTACAGTTCCGCTACTATCCGCCAGCGCGACCGTCGAGCCAAGGGCATCAGGCAGGAAGTCGCGCGCGCCGGCCGAGTCCGTCCGCGTGAGATATTGGTCAACGCCAAGGCCAGTTAGCAGATTGGCGGTCGGCGTTGTCCCTGAAAGCTCCTGGACTGGGTTCGCGCCATCGTAGAGGTAGCCGCTGGTTGTTCCGGCAATGGTCTTTTGCGTCCGACGGCCGAAGGCGTCGTACTGGAAACTGTTCGTGGTCCTTCCCTTGCTTAGCGAGCTGAGCTGGTTGCGGGCATCCCAGCTGTACGTATTGGTGCCGTCGCTGGTCATATTGCCGTTGGTGTCATACGTGGGCTTGGCGCTTCCCCAGGCCGTCAACTGGTTATCAGCGTTGTACGTCGCCATGCTTAGCGCCGCCGGGAAGTTCGTGCGGGCGAAGGCTCCGGTGACGCCTATCCGCTGACCAATCGCGTCGTAGCTGTACTCGAGGTCGCCCAGTGTGGTCGAGCCCTTCGCGTAGTTAATGCCGGTCAGCTGCGAGCCGGAGTTGTATCCGTAGGTCATCACCACACCGTTCGGCAGTGTCAGAGTTGTTAATCGCCCTGCCGCGTCGTACACGGGAGTCGCGACCGCGGAACCCTGCGTAATCGACGTCAGTCGGTTGGCGTTGTCATACCCGTAACTCACCGCGGGTTGGCCCGCAACCTGCATGCTCGTCCGCCGGTTGGCGTTGTCGTACCCATACGTCACCTGGCCCTGGGGCGTGGTTTCCGACGTGACTCGATCAAGGCTGTCGAACACCGGGGTGATGGTCCCGCCAGCCGAGTCCACCACCTTCGTGAGTCGGTTGCCAGCGTCGTAGCTGTAGGTGATCGTGCTCTGGTAACTGGCGACCCCCTTGTTGTTAACCGTCTTGGCGAAGCCGACAAACGTCGAGCGGTTCAAGTTGTCGTAGGTGGCCACCTCGACAAGGCCCTTGCGGTCCGTGAACTGCGTCAGATTGCCGTCCTGGTCGTAGATGTAGCTCTCCGCATGCTGCAGCGGGTCGGTTCGGCTGCTGAGCCGGTCCATGTTGTCGTACGAATAGCTGGTCGTGCTCGACCGAGCATCGACCACCGTCTTTAGATTGCTGTTCTGGTCGTAGGTGAAGTTGGTTGCAGAACCGTTGCCATCGATCACCTGCGTTGGCCGATTGAGCACGTCGTAGTTGACGGTCACGGTGTTGCCCAAGGGGTCGGTTGTGAGGACCGGGCGGCCTCCGCCATCGATGAAGTACCTGGTGGCATTCCCCAGCGCATCGATGCTTGCCACCGGGTCCCCGAAGCTGTACTGGAGCTGGGTCACGTTGTTGAGTGGGTCTTTTACGGACGTCGCCTGCCCGAAGTAGTTGTAGGAGAGGACGGTCTGGTTCTGGAGTGGGTCCGTCACCGTCGTCAGATTGCCGCTAGCGTCGTAGCCGAGCGTTGTCTGGTGGTTGAGCGGATCGGTCACGCTGCTGAGCTGGCTGAACGTCGGCTCATACGTAAACTGGGTTGTCACGGCGTTCGGGGTGCCGGCCAGCTGCGTCACGTTCGTCACGTTCCCCACGGCGTCGTAGCCGAAGGTCGTTTGCCGGTTCAAGGCATCCGTCACGCTCGCGATCAAGTCCGTCCCCGCCTGACGGGCCAGCGTTACGGATTGCTGCTCGGGCGCTCCGACCGCGCTCGTGTCGGAGACCAGATAGCCATCGCTGTTGAAAGTGACCTTGCGTTTGATGCCTCGCGGATCGGTGACGTCGGTCTCGATGACCTGGTTGCTCGAGTTCAGCACATAGGAAAACTGATAGGTGGTCTGATCCGCCTGAGTCTGCTTGCTGATCCGGCCGTTGCTGTCATAGGTGTTGGTCAAGAAGGTGATTGTCCGCGCGTCCTGCAGGGTCTGCATGTTGTGGTTCGCGTCGTAGGTGTAGGTGGTGACGCCGCCGTTGGGGTCGGTAACTTTCCACAGGTTGCCGTTGGCGTCGTAGGTGTAGGTGACCGTACGGCCGAGGTTGTCCTGGGCCTGCGTGATTCGATTGCTGGAGTCGTAGGTCAAGGCGATCCAGCGGCCATTCGGCGAGGTGACCTGGGTGATGTTGGTATTTGGTCCACCCGGCCGGCTGATTGTGATTTGATTCCCGTGGCGATCGCGGATCGCCTGCAAGGGGGCGTTGTCGCCGAAGATGTACTGGGTCCCGTTCTTCATCGTCAGGGTCCAGCCGTTCCCGTTGTAGACGATCTTCGAGAGATAGAACTCGCTCGGCGTCGTCTGCGCTTGGAAAACGGCGTCAGAAAATCCGGTTCCGGATGAAATGCGGACGAAGTGAACCTTGCCACCATCCGGCAGCATCAGATTCGCGTACTGGTAGGCGCCCGGTGTTCCAACCAGGTAAATGTTGAACGAATTCGTCGTGCCGATGCCAAAGTCGCGGGAAATGTAGTTGCCGTTACTGTCCTTGTCCCCTGGGCGGTAAGTGCGTGTCAGGGTGAGTGGCATGCTGTCGGGCAGCGCCAGATCGACCTTACGCAGCACGAACAACCCGGTTTGTAGGTCAACGGGATCACCGTCGATCCCGAATCCCTTCAGGATGGGCCCGAAAAGCTCCGCGATGTACCCGAGCGGGCTGAGCATTGCACCGGTGAATTCCCAGACCATCACGCCGGGGTCGGGGATGACTTGCTTGCCGTCCGGCGTCACCGTGCCCTGGCCGTAGATGTACCAGCCTTTCTGGTCCGGGTCGTAGTCCCAGAAATTGGCGCGGGCCCCTGGTGCGAGATGCGTGTAGTTGGGATACACGATCTGGGCACCGTTGGGGAAGATGTACGAGCTACCGGGCTGGACAGTGAAATAGAGCGGGACGTACACGCCCGCAGGCAATGGGAACGGCGGCCGGTTGACCGGAATCGCGGTGATGCTCAGCCGGGTGACGACCTTGCCGTCGCTGTCCTTGATGACCGTTCCCGCCGGGAGCCGGACTTCAAGACCGGGGATCTTTGGCGTCGTGATGACCGTCTCTGTGGTTGTCGGCGTGGGAAAGGAGACCGCGTCCTTCTCATCGAGCTTGGTCATCCAGATCGTGTAGTCGAGGGGGGTCGTCTTCCCCGCGACTACATCGACCCGATCCTCGAAGACGCCGTAGCTGTGGCCAGGGTCGCTGGCGGTGCGGCCATCGATAAACAGGACCTGCGTGCCAGCGCTCAGATTCGTCAGGAGGAAGCGGCCGGTTTCGTCCGATCGGGTCGACTGGGAGCCGATGGAGACGGTGACGTCTTTGAGCGGGGCGCCGTTGAGTTTGAGAGCCTGGCCGGCTAGGGCGGTGACGCCCGGCGGGGCTCGCAAGGCGGGCAGCTTGAGCCAACCCTGGTAGGGATTGCGTGGCTCGGTCCAGTTTGCGGTCGAGACCTTCGGATCGGGCGGCCAGGATTCCGGTCCCGCGATCCTGTCGTTCGCGTCGGCCGGCACCGACGGCGTGCCGTGGGCTTTTAGAGACGCGCCAGCTGATGGGCTCGTCGTCCGAGCTGGGTTGCGGCTCCGCGAGGCGCTAGTTGAGCCCGTGCTCCGCGTCGTTTTGCTGGCTGTCGCAGGCGGCGGATCAGTAAGTGTTTCGGTCGCGCTTTCGATCGTCGCACCGCCCGGATCGAGATAGATGGTGTAGGTGCCCGTCTGTGTCAGCGTAAATGGGCCAAGGCCCCAGAGGCACCCGGGGAACCCTTGCGGCCCGAACACTGCCGTTCCGTCCGGGTTGTAGATGGCCAGGCCGCCGATGCCGCAGGGCGAGAACCCGGAGGTCAGGTTGATCGTTTTGCCGGTCGTCCCGCTAAACGTCAGCTTCATGTTCTGGCCAGGGACGCTGTTGCTGATCGTCACCGACGGGCCGCCGATCGTGATCGTGCCGGTAGCGTCGGGAGGCACACTGTAAACGGTCATGCTCGCTTGGACAAGTGCCGCACCGGCAGGATCGACGTAAATCTTGTAGGGCCCAGTCTGCTGCAGTGTTGTCCGATCGAGGTAGACGTAGCAGCCTGGCGTTGAGGGGAGCAACGTCGTGCCATCGGGGTTGTAGATGGTCGTACTGACCTGGGCACAGCTGATGCTCACCGTGATGCTGATGACATCGCCGGCTGCTCCGCTGAAGGTGCCGACGATGTTCTGCCCAGGAACGGTGTTCGAGACCGACTGCGTGGGGCCGCCTTCCGTGAGGGTCGCGCTGGCGTCCGGCGGCACCTTGTACAGCGTGAGCGTTGCCTGCAGCACCGAAGCCCCATCCGGGTTCAGCGCGATGGTGTAGGTGCCGGTCTGCGTCAGGGTCGTCTTGTCGATAAAGAAGTAGCCGCCCAGGCCGGGCGGAACAAGCGTGCTGCCATCGGGGTTCGAAATCGACAGGCTCATGAGGCAGCAATTCATGGTGACGTTCAGGCTGATGGCGTCCGCCGCGGTGCCTGAAAACGTCACACTCATGTTCTGGCCGGGCACGGTATTGGCTACCGTGACGGAGGGGCCGCCCTCCGAAATCGTCGCGCTCACATCGGGCGGGACGTTGTAAAGAGAAAACGTGATGCTTCCGGTGGTGTTTCCCGGGTCCACCAGGAGCGTATACGTCCCATTGAAGGGTTCCGTCACGGCGTCACTGAAGAAGGCCGTGCCCACCACCGTCTGAGGAACGAGGACCGACCCGTTCGGATTAAAGACGTAGATGTTGGCGCAGCAGGCGCCCATGGAGAGCGTCATGCTGATGCTGAACCGGTTGCCCGCCGTCCCATCGAACAGAAACATGCCGATCTGGCCTGCCGTGGAGAAGGTAAAGGTCTTCGTATCGCCGTAATTCACTCGTCCCGTTGGCCCCACCTGGGCAACGGTGTAAGAAAGCGGCGGGATGTAGAAGTCGCCCGTGCTCGTCGCCTGTCCTCCCGGAGTGATGACGGTGAGATGCCCCGATCCGGCGACGTTCGGGACTGTTGTGCTGAGGCTGGTTGCGCTCGCAGTGCTCACGACGGCGTGGGTCGTGCTGAACAGCGTGTCGTCCTTCATCACTGTCGACTGGAAGTTGGTGCCGCTGACGGCGACCGAGGTCCCCGGCTTGCCGATGGTGGGGGTGAAGCTCGTGATGGCGGGCACAGTCGGGCTGGTGACCGTGAAAGCAGCGCTGCTGGTCGCCGAGCCGTTCGGCGATACGACCTGCACCGTTCCCGTCGTGGCGCCCGACGGGACCAAGGTGACGATCTGGGTAGCCGTGGAGGAGGACACGACCGCGGCCGTGCCGTTGAACGTGACGGTATTCTGGCTGGGCGTGGCGCTGAAGGCTGTGCCGTAGATGATGACTTGCGCGCCGGTCGGTGCGCTGTTCGGCGTCATCTGGATGATGGAGACGGTCGAGGCGCTATATCGCGAGATCGAGAGGACATTCCCCACCGCGTCGTATTTGTAGACTGCGGCATTCGTGGAGTCGACGACGCCCACCAGACGGCCAGCCTGATCATGGATGTATGTGATCGCGTTGGAGCCGGCGGCTTGCACGGCCTTGGGGAGGGCGCCGATCTGTCCCAGCAAGACGAGAGCTATGAGTAGGACGGTCATGGCATGGGACGAGACCCGCCGAGACGGTTTCATCTTGCCGCCTCCAATGGGTCTGGCTGGGTACCGCCCAAGACCTCGACATCCAGGCCATGTCGGATAAGCGGCGCAACGACCTCGACGAGTACCCCCACTCGCTCCCCCTTGTCTCTAATAGCTCGAGTCGTCGCCTAAAGCATGGCCGGGATTCTGCGCTCCTCCGTCAGAAAAGTCAACGACTTGCGTACACCTAAAGGCTGGTCTGCGGCAGACCGCGAGTCAACGGTCCCTTCGGATATCCGTAGATCAGCTGGCTTGTCAACAGTTACCTCGCGGCGTTCGCCGGCCTTACGTCATCGATTAAGCCCTGATTGGCCTGGGGCCGGACGTAGTTCATAAGCTCATGCTGCAAAGCATCGGTCCTCGGGCTCGCTCTCGCGGGTAGCGGAGTGCGCTCCGCCGCGTGAGTGGCTCGGTACGTCAGCGCTTAACGATGCCAGTACCGGCCCCAAGCAGGCGTTGCTGCTATCGGGCAGTCGCAGCACCCATTCAAGAAGACGGCTGAGCCAAGCGTGATGCGAGCTGTCGAGCCACGATCATGCGCTACCAGTCTCGATCACGCCACGCGCCGTGCCGTCTGCGACGAGACGTTCTCCCTCGTAGAATCGCACGCGGGTGTGGGGCCGAGGAACCCGGGACAACGGAGCCCACAACCTTAGCGTGACCTCTGTCTCTTCCCCCAGCGGTACCTCTTCTCGGTCTGTCGGCGCGATCTCGACCCCTACGAGCCGCTCGCCGTCTCCGCTAACGACCTCCTCAAACTCACAGACACAGCGCCAACCCCGGCGCCGGGGACGGTCAATGTCGCTAGCCAGTCGTATGACTGCAGCGAGGATCAAGCTCATGGCAGCCGTCGTCCAATCTCTACGATGGCGTGCCAATCCTAACGCTGGTTATAGCGTCGCGAAACCATGAAACCTCCCGCGTCGAGATGCAGTCGGCTTCGTCGACTGCTCCAGGGCCGCCGCTGGGATTACGCCGTCCGAGTGCTTTGGACGCTAATGCCACCGGCCACGTCAATTCGAAATCCCCCGGCAGGAGGAGAAATCAACGACCCCGAGCGGACTCGGGGGCGCAAATACCACCAGCTTTAGCCAAATACGCTTGAGCGCGGAGAACTCGCCCGAGCGACGTCTACGTGTTCATTCAAACTGATCGACGACGACCTCTGCCTCAAGCACGCGTACCGCGCACCGACCTGTCCTCAGCGCGCTGATCATGGTAGGCAGTGTCTCCTTCATCGAAGGCATCCTCCTCCAGCACGAGGCCGACGCCCACTCCCAACGCCTCGCTCAGGCGGGCTGACGCCAGACCTACTTCGGACAGCCCACCGTCTGAGAGAGATTGACCACCACTCCTGACTGCTTGTGGTCATATTGGAGATTTACGCAACCCAGCTTCCTTCCCGAGCTGTCGGCCACCACCCACCAATTCGCCGAGTTCGCTGAGGACGTGTTTACTGATATCTGACCATCCGGGTTCAGATGGTCCTGCTCGTGATAGGAATCGCATTTCACGTCGCACTGCTTCACGACCACCACTTGGCCCGTGTCGTTGTGCAGCGCCACGCTGAACGTGGCTTCGGTCGGGTCAAGACCACTCACGTTCACCCCCACAATCGCTAGACCCACCGAGACCAGGAGCAGCAATCCAAGGCCAGCTCCCACAACCAGCCCGAGCACCTTGAGGGGGGAAGGTCCTCGCCGAGGAGTGGCCGTTACCATTCCCAGTCCACCGAGCCATTGGAGCGAACGCCAGGGAGATAAGTTTCCACAGGGTCGATTCCGCGCTTTTTTAACCCATTTCCGAAGACTGGACCCACTACGCCCTCGTCTCGACAGGACTCCCCGTTGTTGAGCACCTTGTTCTTCACCCAGTCGAGCCCGACATCCCCGCCAAGTCCGATCGCCTCGCCTCCCAGTAGTCCTACGCCAAGGGTCGCATCGAAGGTGGCTGCGATGCCGGCGTCGACGGGACCGTGATCACGACCCCATTGGTTCACTCAGTGAAGCACTTCATTCGAAACGTAATACATCGCATACACCGGAATCGATCCGGCCTCCAGGACGACGTACGCGGCCTTCTTCAACCCGTTTGTAACGTCGTTCCAGCCGAACAAGCCCGATGGGTCGCTGCCGTTGAGAGGCGAGTTGCCAACGTAGGCGTAGGGCTCACGTGTCTTGGCGACGGCCGGGTCCCGACAGATGAACTGGGCAGTGGTTGGGTCGTAGTACCTGGCGCGAAGGTAGTACAAACCGGACTCAGAATCTTGATATTGACCGGCATACCGAAGTGGATTCGCGACCGTACCGGTGCTTGTCGTAACGTTGCCATACGGATCGAAACTATAGGTTGCCTGCGTCGACCCTGAACTGTTCGTGATAAGCCTCGTACTGCCCAACTGATCGTGGTGCAGCCAGAGTGGGGTGGATCCGTTGATCTGCTCTAAGGGCAGCCCGTTGGGTCCGTAGATGTACGCCGTGGACCTATCCTTGATAAGCAGCGGCAGGTTGCTGGTCACGTCCCACAGGAATTGGCTTGTCGTTCCCGACACGGTCTTGCTCATCCGTAGGCCGTCCCCGTTGTAAGCGTACGCTGCGGTCGACCCATACGCCGTCAAGCGGTTGGCTTGATCGTATGACAAAGTCGTCGCGCCTCCCGACGGAGGTGTGATCATGGTTCTGATTTGAAATCAGCCTTGGGGTCTGTCCGCACGCGTCCACTGGAGCCCGCCACGTAACCCCAATTGAGAGTCAGCTGCGCGAGAACCACCGGCGTTGGTGTCATCGCGTAGGTTGCGGGCTGGTGACATAATCCCCGCAAAAGCGTCGGACCGACTGTCGTCGAAGGAGGAGAAATAATGGCTAGAAGCAATACGCGCGTACTGGAGGCTAGTGGGCCGAGCGCAACCCTGAACCCGGAACGACTGTCGGTGTTTCAAAGGATCGCTGACAAAGTCAGTTACGCCATGGGCACGCCGACTAACATCCTCATCTGGCTCATTGCCGTGGGCCTGTGGGTCGCCCTTGGACCGTACTTTGCGAATCACCAGTTCCTACCCGCCTGGTTCACGTCAAACGGTTTCAACTTTCCCCTTAACACGGTGACGACCATCGCCGAGCTCTACATAGGCTTCCTCGTGGGCGCATCTTCCAACCGATCCGAGCGGAATCTCGAAGCGACGCTAGGGCGGATCGGTGGCCAAGAAAAGCAGATTCAGGACGTCGAGGACAAGCTGGCCAGAGCGCTGGAACTGAACACCCGGCTGACGATAGAGGTACACGAGCTCACCAAGCTGATTCACGAGAAGGTTTACGCGTAAGGCGTCAACGACCGGACGCGCCGCTGCCGGTCGCGAAAAGGACGACATCTTCACTGCCATCGAGAAACCCGCGTTGCTTGAGTACCTTGAGGGCGGCCCAGGTGGCGGCGCCTTCCAGAGAGGTATCAATGCCGATCGCGCTGGCCATTTCCGTCTGTGCCGCATTCATCTCGTCGTCACTGACGGCGAGCGCCGTGCCGCCACTGTCCCGTATCGCCTTGAGCACCAGGTAGTCTCCTATCGCAGACGGAACACGCAGTCCTGCCGCGATGGTGGCTGCTCCCTCCCACCGCTGCGCGTGCTCGGCTCCCTGTTCGAACGCCCGGACCAGGGGCGCACACCCGGCAGCCTGGACCACGACCATCTTCGGCCGCTTAGGTCCGATCCAGCCAAGAGTGCCCAGCTCGTCGAAGGCCTTCCACATCCCGACGATGCCGGTGCCGCCGCCCGTCGGGAAGACGATCACGTCCGGCAGACAGCCATCACCCCAACCTCCCTGCTCGGCGAGCTCGAAGCCGAGCGTTTTCTTGCCTTCCTGCCGGTACGGCTCCTTCAAGGTGGCCAGCTCGAACCATCCGCACTCGACCGCCTTCTGATGGATGATGCGGCCGGCGTCGTCAATTAGGCCATCGACCAGGAGAACGTCGGCGCCATGTCTTCGCATCTGGGCCAGGTTGCCGGGCGGGGCGTCGCGCGGGACCGCGATGTGCGCTCTGATACCGGCGGCGGCCGCATAGGCGGCAGCTGCCGAGCCGGCATTGCCGGCGCTGGGAAGCGCGACCTCGGTGATGCCAAGTTCCTTCGCCTTCGAGACAGCAGCCGCCATGCCGCGAGCCTTGAAGCTCCCGGTCGGGTTCTTCCCCTCATCCTTGATGCGCACCTGATCACTGACCCGGAGCAACGGCGTCATCCCCTCCCCCAGCGTCACGACACGCTCGGGTTCGCGGACCGGAAGGAGCTCCCGATAGCGCCACATGTCCCACGTGCGCCCGCGAAGATCGTCCGGCGTCAGGTCGCGCTTCAGGCCCGCCAGGTCATATCGCGCGAAGAGCACCTTGCCGCAGCTGGGGCACACGCCGTAAGGACGGCCGGCATCGAACTCAGCGTGGCACGCGGTGCATTCGAGCGCGCGAAGGTAACTCCGCCAGCCCCGGATCGGTGCACCCACCGATGACGAATCAGGCCAACCAGCGGCCGACGAGCATGACGTCTCGGCCTTCCAGCTCGTCGTAGCCGCGGTAGGCCTGGATACGCGCCGGCGTTAGCCGGAAGAAGACCCAGTCGCCGGTGATCTCGCGCGGGTCCCAGCCGACGGCGGCGGCGAACCCGGCGGCGAGCGTCGCATCCTGGACTTTTCCGCTGTCAGCGACCGCCGCATCGATCACGATGACATCGTCCGGAGCACCGAGCGCGAGCCGGGCCATGCCGTTAGCCTCGAGGTTGCGGGCCGACCGGCTGGTGGCGGTCGTCGCGATGATGACCTGGTTGCCATCCCACCAGGCCGAGACAGCGATTAGATGTGGCTTCCCGGTTGGGTCCGCCGTCGCAAGCCACAGATCCCGCTGTGCATTTAGTGCCGCCTGGGTGTCCGCCTTTCGCTGCTCGACTGTTCGTCCTTCACTCATTCCTACGCGTTCTCCTTGCCCGAATCATTCCGGCCCATGTTAATGACTTCGGATCGATAAGCTGACGCCGTGAGTGCGACCACCCAGGTCCTATTGATGCGGCATGCCGACGTGGAGAATCCGGGCCGGATTCTCTACGGTCACCTCCCGGGCTTTTACCTGAGCGCGCTGGGGCGAGCGCAAGCGGCGGCCGTCGGACAATCCCTGCGCGACCGCGGCATCAAGCGAATCGTGCACAGTCCGCTGGAGCGGGCACAAGAAACGGCCGAGATTGTCGATGCCCAGCTCCCGGAGCCAGTGCCGCTCGAGGTGGAACCGGCGCTGTGGGAGGCGGAGTTCAGTCGATACCTGCAGGGGGTGCCGTTCTGGCAGATCCCCATACGCCGCCCGCGCTGGGTGAGGCATAAGCTCCAACGGGGGGCCCTCGAGGGCGACGAGAGCATCGAGGTACTTGGCGGCCGCGTGCTCAATGTCGTGTATCGCCTCGCCCGCGAACACCCGGGCGAGGTCTCGCTCTGTATCAGTCATGCCGACCCGCTGCAGGCGGCCTGGATTCTCCTCGATGGCCGCCCGCACAGGGAATCCGAGATGGCCCGCAAACAGGTCGGCCGCGCGGGGCGGCTCGAGTTAGAACTCGATGGCGATCGCGTGGTGTCGACGCGCTACGTCCCGGCGCCGAAGGTAGCCCCCACCCTGCCCTCCCCCACAGGGGGAGGGATTTAGTCCGCCTGGCCCCCACCCTGCCCTCCCCCACAGGGGGAGGGATTTAGTCCGCCTGGCCCCCACCCTGCCCTCCCCCAGAGGGGGAGGGGAATAGTACGCCTTCCCCCCCACCCTGCCCTCCCCCACAGGAGGAGGGATTTAGTCCGCCTGGCCCCCACCCTGACCTCCCCCAGAGGGGGAGGGAATTAATTTCCCTGCACTCCCCCACAGGGGGGAGGGAAATTGAGGGGGAGCTAACGGCCGACAGCGTACCCCTGCATCCCGCGTGGGTTCGCCGCTGCCATCAGCTGCCCCGTTTTCGGATCCTTGCCGGCGACGCACAACCGGCCGAGGGACCACGCTCCATCGAGCACAAGATCGTGACCGCGGTCAAGTAATTGTTGGGCGGTTGCGGCATCCAGTCGGTTTTCGATCTGAAGCCGGCCGGGATGGGACTCGTGTGGATGAAAGGAGCTCGGGAAATGGCTGGTATGGAACATCGGCGCATCGATCGCCTCCTGCAGGTTGAGGCCGAAGACGGCATGCGCCAGAAAGAAGTTGAGCGACCACTGGTCTTGCTGATCGCCGCCGGGCGTGCCGAAGGCGAGCCACGGCTCGCCCCCGCGTAGCACGAGGTTGGGGCTCAAGGTTGTGCGCGGCCGTTTTCCGCCCTGCAACGCGTTGGGATGTCCTTCGTCGAGGTTGAACATCTGCGCTCGCGTCCCCAGGCCGAAGCCGAGTCCGCGAATCACCGGGGAGCTCTGCAGCCATCCGCCGCTCGGCGTTGCGGCGACCAGGTTACCGGCGCGGTCGATGACCGCGACGTGGCAGGTGTCACCGAGCGGGTTGGCGAGCAGCGTCGGGTCGCCCACCGAGTGGGTTCGCTCGCGATTACGGGTGGAGCGATGGGCGAATCGCGGCAGGACCGGTTGCCGCCCGCTAACTGACCCCGGTCGAAGGTCGAGCGAGGCACGATCGCTGATAAGGAGCCGCCGTTGGGAGGCGTAACCCTCATCAAGGAGAGCCGACATCGGGACATCGGCGAAGTCGGGGTCGCCATACCAGGCCTCGCGATCGGCAAAGGCGAGCTTTGCCGATTCGATCACAGTATGGACGTGGTCGGCGCTCAGAAAGCCCATCGCCGTCAGGTCCACGCCAACGAGTAGGGCCAGTTCCTGGAGGAAGACCGGACCCTGACCCCATGGTGCGGTCTTGTGGACGGTCGCATCACCGAAGGCGAACTGCGTCGGGGGCTCTTTGTGCGCGCGCCAAGCGGCAAGGTCGGCCGCGGTCAGGAGTCCGGCGTGGCGCTGCCCGGAGCTGTCGAGCGATGGCACTCGGCAGGCGGCGTCGATCGCTTCGGCGACAAACCCCTGGTAGAAGGCTCGGCGGGCGGCCTCGATCTGGCTGTCCCGCTCGGCTGTGGCGTGTTCGGCCTCCTCCAGAATTCGTTGGTAGGTTTGGCCGAGATCGGTATTGCGAAAGCTCGATCCGGGCTCCGGGACACCATTAGTAAGGTAGAGGCGAGCGGACTCCAGCCACTCGCTTCGGAAGATCGGCGCGACGTGCGCGATCGCCTGGGAGATCGCGGGAACCATGGGATATCCGGTGGTCGCGTATTCGATCGCGTATTGGAGGACCTCACGCAGCCGCATCGTGCCGTGCTCGCCGAGGAGCATCAGCCAGGCACCGAACGCTCCGGGAACGCAGGCGGCGAGCAGGCCAGTTCCCGGGATGTCGTCGAGTCCGAGCTCCTGAAGGTGACGGATGCTGGCCGCCCTGGGCGCCGGCCCCTGGCCGCAGATGACCTCGACCTTCGCCCGGCGAGCGTCCCAGAGGATGATGGGCAGATCGCCGCCCGGGCCATTGAGGTGCGGCTCGACGACCTGGAGGACAAACCCTGCGGCGACCGCCGCGTCGAAGGCGTTGCCGCCTCGCTCGAGGATCGCCATACCGGTCTGTGATGCCAGCCAGTGGGTCGAGCTGACCATGCCGAAGGTGCCGCGCAATTCGGGACGCGTGGTGAACATCTCAGCTGGCTACGGCGAGGGCGTCTTGGAACTGGCTCTGGTAGAGCGAGTAGTAGAAGCCGCGTCGCGCGAGTAGCTCCGCATGGCTGCCCTGCTCGACGATGCGGCCCTGATCCACGACGACGATGCTGTCGGCGTTGCGGATTGTCGAGAGGCGGTGCGCAATGACGAAGCTCGTCCGGCCCTGCCGCAGCCGCGCCATCGCCAGCTGGATCTGGACCTCGGTGCGGGTGTCGACGCTGCTGGTCGCCTCGTCCAGGATCAGGACCGTCCGGTCGGCCAGGAAGGCGCGGGCAATCGTCAAGAGCTGCTTCTGCCCGGCAGAAATGTTCGAGGCATCGTCGTTGAGAACGGTGTCGTAGCCCTCCGGCAGCGTCCGGATGAAGTGGTCGGCATGCGCCGCCTCCGCCGCCGCTACGATTTGTTCTGGCGTCGAGCCCAGCTTGCCGTAGCCGATGTTGTCGCGGATGGTGCCGGTGAAGAGCCAGGTATCCTGCAGCACCATCCCGAAGACGCGGCGCACGTCATCGCGGCTCACCTCTTGAGCATTGACGCCGTCGACGCAGATGCGGCCGCCGTCGATCTCGTAGAAGCGCATCAGCAGGTTGACGATCGTCGTCTTGCCGGCTCCCGTGGGGCCGACGATCGCGATCGTTTGCCCAGGCTTTGCGTCGAGACTGAAGTCCGCGATGAGGGGCTTCTCAGGTTCGTAGCGGAAGGCCACGTGCTCGAGCGCCACATGTCCGTGTAGGTCGCCGGGAAGGGGCGTCACGACGCGATCCGGGATCTCCTCCTCGGCATCGAGGAACTCGAAGACACGCTCGGCCGATGCCAGGCCCGACTGGAGCAGGTTGAGCTGGCCGGCGAGCTGGGTGATCGGCATCGTGAACTGGCGCGAGTACTGGATGAACGCCTGGACGTCGCCAAGCGTGATCGCGCCCGAAGTGACCAGGTAGCCGCCAAGGGCGGCGATCACGACATAGTTCACGTTGCCGAGGAATGCGATGGCTGGCTGGATGATGCCGGACAGGAATTGCGCCCGGAAGCTGGCCTCGTAGAGCGCCTGGTTCTGTTGGTTGAAGTCATCGATGGCCTTGCGACGGCGTCCGAAGACCTGCACAAGGGCGTGTCCCGTGTGCATCTGTTCGACGTGGCCGTTGAGGGTACCGGTCCGTGCCCACTGGGCGGCGAATTGCTTTTGCGATCGCTGCGCGACCAGCACGGTCACCAGAATCGAGAGCGGGACGGTGACCAGGGCAACGACCGCCAGCAGCGGACTGATCCAGACCATCACGGCCAGGACGCCCACGATCGTCAGCGTCGAGGTGAGGATTTGCGTCATCCCCTGCTGCAGGGTGGTCGAGATGTTGTCGATGTCATTGGTGACCCGGCTGAGCAGATCGCCATGCGGATGGCTGTCGAAGTATTTCAGCGGCAGCCGCGCCATCTTCGCCTCGACGTCCTGGCGTATTCCGTACACGGTGCGCTGCGCCACGCCGGCCATGATGTAGGCCAGCAACCACTGGAGCGCCGCGCTCAGGAGATAAACGAGCGCCGCCAGCTCAAGGATCTGGCCCAGTAACCCGAAGTCGATGCCATGCCCTGGCACGACATTGGCGCCGGCGATGAGGTCGGCGATCTGACCCTGGCCGTGGGCGCGCAATTGCGCGACGGCCTGCGCCTTGGTGACCCCAGCCGGCAGGCGCTTGCCCAGCACGCCGTCAAAGATGACGTTGACCGCGTTGCCGATGATCTTCGGCCCGATCACGGAAAAGGCGACGCTTCCCAGGGCAAGCAGCGCCGAGACGACGATGAGAACGCGTTCGGGGCGAAGCCGGCCCAGCAACTGGCGGAGGGTTTTGCCGACGTCCTTCGTCTTCGCCGGCGGCGGCCCCGTGCCGAACATGCCCGGGCCGCCGAAGCCCCGGCCGCCGGGCCTCCCAGGCGCGTTACGCACCATCAGGCAACCTCCTCCTCGCCGAGCTGCGACTCGACGATCTCGCGGTAGGGCTCGCTGGTCGACATCAACTCTTGATGGGACCCGACCCCAACGATCCGCCCGGCGTCGAGGACGATGATCCGGTCCGCATGCAGGATGGTGCTGACCCGCTGGGCGACGATGACCACGGTCGCATCTCTGGCTTCAATCTTGAGCGCGCCGCGCAGGCGGGCGTCCGTGCCGGCGTCGAGGGCCGAGAAGCAATCGTCGAACAGGTACAGGGGTGGCCGTCGCACTAGCGCTCGGGCGATCGCGAGCCGCTGGCGCTGGCCGCCCGAGAGGTTGGTCCCACCCTGGTCGATTTGCGCCTCGAGCTTGTCAGGCATCGCAGCGACGAAGTCACGCGCCTGGGCCACCTCGAGCGCGTGCCACAGCTCCGCCTCGGTCGCCGTGTCGTTCCCGAACCGAAGGTTGTCGGCAATCGTGCCGCGGAACAGATACGCCTGCTGCGGAACGAGCCCGATGTGCTGCCACAGTGAGTCAAGCTTCTGGTCCCGGACGTCGACCTCGTTCACGAGCACCGCTCCGCCGGTCGCGTCGTAGAAGCGCGGAACCAGGTTGAGCAGCGTGGTCTTGCCCGAACCCGTGCCGCCGATGATGGCCGTCGTCGCGCCTCGGTTGAGCTTGAAGGCGAGCTCGTGCAGGACCGGCTTCTCCCCTCCGGGGTAGCCGAAGGTGACGTTGCGGAACTCGACGCTGCCCGTCACGCTGGCCGGCTCGATGGGGTTGACCGGGTCCGTGATGGAGGGCTCCGTGTTGATGACTTCCTCGAGCCGCGTGGCACTGGCCGCCGCGCGCGGCACGAACATCACCATGAAGGTCGACAGCATGATGGCGAAGAAGATCTGCAGGATGTAGGCGAGGAAGGCGATCAGGTTTCCGACCGGCATCTGGCCGCTATCGATGAGGTGACCGCCGAACCAGACGACCGCGACGCTCGACATGTTCATGATCGCGAACAAAGCGGGCAGCGCGAGCGCGAAGATCCGGTTCACCCGCAGCGCGGTGCTGGTCAGGTCCGCATTCGCGCCTTGAAAGCGCTCTGTCTCGTGGACGGTGCGATTGAACGCGCGAATCACGCGCACGCCCGTGATTTGCTCGCGAAGCACCTGGTTGATTCGGTCGATCTTGACCTGCATCGATTGGAAGAGGGGGACGGCGAAGAAGATCATGGTGCCGATGACCGCTACCATCAGCGGCACGGCCACGATCAGGATCGCGGATAGCCTCACGTTCGTCCGCAACGCCAGGATCACGCCGCCGATGCCGATGATCGGCGCGACCACGATCAGCGTGAGCGCCAACTGCATGAAGATCTGCACCTGCTGGACGTCGTTGGTATTGCGCGTGATCAGCGAGGGGGTCCCGAATCGATTCATCTCCAGCGCGGAGAATTGCTGGACGCGTTCGAAGACCGCACGCCGCACATCGCGGCCGAGCCCCATCGATACCCGCGAGGCGTAGTACACCGCGATGATGGCGAGGATCCCCACGACGACGGTGAGGCCGAGCATTAGGCCGCCGATCCGCCAGATGTAGCCGATGTTCCCTTTGGCGACACCGTTGTTGATGATGTCGGCGGTGAGGTTTGGAAGGTAGAGGTTGGCGATCGATTGGAAGAGGACGAGCGTCACGACCACGACTACCTCGACCCTGTACGGGCGCAGGTAAGTGCTCAAAAGCCGGATCAGACTGCCCATTGCCGTTAGATGATATCGTCGGCGGACAGAAAAATGGAGGCGTACATCTGCAAGACGTGCGGTGTGCAGCAGGCTCCGAGCGAGCGGCCACCGACGGCATGCGCCATCTGCGACGACGAGCGGCAGTACATCCCACCGGCCGGCCAGCAGTGGGCGACGCTGGCCGAGCTGCGGGCCGACGGGCGACGCATCGAGGTGCGCGAGCTCGAGCCGAACCTCACCGGGATCGGCGCCGATCCACAGATCGGCATCGGTCAGCGGGCGTTGCTCGTGCAGACGCCAGGCGGGAACTTCATGTGGGACTGTCTTGGGTTCATCGACGACGCGGGCATCGCGGCGGTGCATGCGCGCGGTGGACTTCACGCGATCGCGATGTCGCATCCGCATTTCCATGGCGCCTGTGTCGAGTGGAGCCATGCCTTCGGTGGCGCGCCGATCTACATCCCGACCGCCGATCGTCAGTGGGTGCAGCGTCCCGACCCGGCCATTCGCAACTGGGAAGGCACGATCGAGCCGCTCCCGGGCGTCACACTGATCCAGTGTGGTGGCCACTTCGATGGGAGCGCCGTGCTCCACTGGGGCGATGGTGCGGATGGCCGTGGGGCATTGCTGACCGGCGACACCATCACCGTGGTCTCCGACCGCCGGTTCGTCAGCTTTATGCGGAGCTACCCGAACGACATTCCGCTACCGGCCGCGATGGTGCGGCAAATCGTCGCAACTGTCGCGCCCTATCGCTACGATCCCGTCTACGGCGGCTGGTGGGACCGGGTGGTCGATCGCGATGGCCCGGCCGCTATCGCGCGGTCCGCCGACCGCTACATTCGCTGGATCAGTTAGACGAGATAGTCGTAGAGGAGCTCCTCGCTTCCGAGCGGCCGGAAGTTCAACTGGATCTGCTCCATGCGCTTGAGCAATGGCGCGAGGTCCGCCTTGTTCTTGAGCTCGATCCCAACCAGCGCCGCGCCGCGTTCCTTGTTGGTCTTCTTGATGTACTCGAAGCGCACGATGTCGTCGGTCGGCCCCAGGCAATCGTCGACGAACTGGCGTAGCTGGCCCGGTTTCTGCGCGAACTCGATGATGAAGTAATGTTTGCGGCCCTGGTAGACGAGGCTGCGCTCCATGATCTCGGGGTAGCGGAGAATGTCGTTGTTGCCCCCGCTGAGGATGCAGACCACGGTCTTGCCTTTGATGTCGCCCGCCGCATCCTCGAGCGCCGACAGGGCAAGGGCACCGGCGGGCTCGGTGATGATGCCTTCGTTCTGGTAGAGCTCGATCATGGTGGTGCAGATCCGGCCCTCGGGGACGAGCACGACGCGATCGACGTGGTCGCGGACCAACTCGAAGGTGAGCTGGCCGGCCCGGCGGACCGCCGCCCCGTCGACGAAGGTGTGGAGCTCATCGAGCGTGACCACACTCCCCTGCTTGAGCGCCTCGTACATCGAGGGCGACCCGGCCGGCTCGGCGCCGACGATCGAGATCGACCGATTCCGCTCCTTTAAATAGGATGCTACGCCGGACGCGAGGCCACCGCCGCCGATCGGGACGATGACCAGGTCGACCTTCCCCTGCAGGGCATCGTGGATCTCTTTGCCCACCGTCCCCTGGCCGGCGATCGTCAGCACGTCGTCGAAGGGATGGACGAAGACGCCCTTTGTCTGTTCGCAAAACTGCTGCGCGGCCTGGTTGGCCTCGTCGTAGGAATCGCCGACCAACCGGATCTCCACCAGGTCGCCGCCAAAGTCCTCGACCCGCTCGATCTTCTGGGTGGGGGTGATCCGGGGCATGAAGATCGTCCCCTTGATGCGCAGGCGGGCGCAGGCAAAGGCGACTCCCTGGGCATGGTTGCCGGCGCTGGCGCAGACGACCGGCCGGCGCCGGTCTTCGGCCGACATCGAGGCGATCTTGTTGTAGGCGCCGCGGATCTTGAAGGATCGCACCGCCTGCATGTCCTCGCGCTTGATCAAAATGTTGGCGCCGTAGAGCTCCGACAGCCGGACCGAGGGCTGGAGCGGCGTGGTCGAAACGATGCCCTGCAGCCGCAGTTCCGCCTCCTCGACCGCGCGCGTGATTTCCATCGCGTCCCGAATAGTAGCGGGCTGATCCCTGCGCCGGTTCACCAAGCCGTCACCAACCTGCCAACAGACCGCGTCCACGCCCCTGGCCGATTAGACCTGAGCCGTGTCCGAACTGCGGCAACGCGTGAAATATCTCCTACGGCCCTATCGGAAGGGCCCCGGCGCTCATATAGTCGATGCACCCGGAGGCGACCGGCTTCCGAGGCGGACCTTATCGTCAGGAGGAATTGATGAGCAAGCGCGAGAAGAAGAGCGGCGAACACGGCGGGCAACCGCAAACGCAGCCATGGCCGAGCAAGCAGGGCGGCGGCGAGCCTGGCCAGCAGTGGCCAAGCAAGCAGGGCAACCAGCCCGAGCACAAGCCGACCACCTGGCCGACGCAGCCCGGACAAAGCCGCTAGATCCTAGCTTCGACGAGTGGCGCCCTATCGGTCTTGATGGGGCGCCGCTGCATTTCTGCTAACGAAAAAATCCCGCGAGCCGCCGGGCTTCGTCGTCGACCTCGCGCCACACGGACTTCGCGGCGGGTCGATCAAGTCTTTGCCCTTTCGTCGCGAAAATGGCGAAGGGACATTCCGGCAAGGACCGGAAGAAGCCGTCTCGGGGATTCCGGCCCAGCCCGCAATTTCACCGATGGACGCGGGTCCGAAGGCGCCGAGATAGCGGCGGACGCCGGCGCGTCACGGACCTTTTGCCAGATGCTCGCGAAAGACACGGAACGCCGCCTCCATGTCGCGCTCACCGCATCAGGCTTCCCGGCGAATCCTACTGTTCACCGGTTCGGTCCGGGTGGCGGCTCGTCGCGCCCGCCTCAACCCGGAGCACCTAGGCAATTTGACCTAGACGTGACCGGAAGATTCGCGCTTTTTGTTACGAGGATGCACCTATCCACCTAACCCTTGGCCGAAATCACACCTTCCTGCTTCAGGTCGATACATATCTCCGTGTATCGCGATCGCTGGCGCCCGGGGCCGGCGCATGTGCCGTCGGTCATTAGCCTCGCCACCGCCGTCGCGGGTGTCCTGATCCTGACCGGGTGGGTGCTCGCACGGCAAGCCGGCTGGATTGAAGGCGACCTGCCGGTCGTGATGTTCGTGGCCTTCAACATCGCCCTGGTGAGTCTGGTCGTCTGGTTCTCGGCTCGGTCGCTAAACCGTGCCGAGGCGAAGCGCGAACAGGCGGAGCAGGCGCTCGAGAGCGCGCACGCCGAGCGCCAGCAACGCGCGACGATGATCCAGTCGGTGTTGGAGGGCATCGGGGACGGTGTGATCGTTGTCGACCCATCTGGCAAACGGATCTACAACCTCGCCGCCAAACGTATCCTCGGCATCGATCTCACCGGCCTTGCCGTGAGCGAATGGAATCAGAAGCTGCTGGTCTTCCGTCCGGACCAAAAAACGGCCTTGCCTCCCGATGAGTTCCCGACGGCAAGAGCGGCACGGGGTGAGATGGTCGACGATCTGGAGGTCTTCGTTCGGCATGCAGGGGCTCCGAAAGGCATCTTTATCTCGGCCTCGGCTCGTCCCCTACGTAACGAGGTCGGCGAGACACAAGGCGTGGTCGCGATCTTCCGAGACCTGACTGCACGCAGGCGGGCCGAAGAGACGCAGCGGCAACTCGCCGCGATCGTCCAGTCAACCGACGATGCGATGTTTTCTTTGGACGTGGAGGGGCTCGTCACAGGGTGGAATGCCGGCGCCGAACGGCTCTTTGGATGGACGGCTGAGGCGGTCATTGGAAAGAATCCCTGGCCGCCCACGACCACACCTGAATCTATCGAACGCCGAGTGAAAGCGCTTCGAGGCGAGCGGATCGATCCTTATGAGTCCGAGGTCGTCGCCAAGGGCGGACGACTGGTCCCGGTCCTCATCAGTGTTTCGCAACTTCGGGACGCTGATGGTTCGGTTGTTGGCGCCGTCGTCAATATCCGCGATATCACCGCGAGCAAACGTGAGCATGAGGCCCGACTCCGGCTTGCGGCGATCGTCGAGTCGTCGTCCGACGCCATCATCGCGAAGGACCTTGACGGCACGATCTCGAGCTGGAACACCGGAGCCGAGCGCCTTTATGGTTATGCCTCTTCCGAGGCCGTGGGAAGAAACATTTCTCTCCTCGCTCCCGCCGAGCGCCCCGACGAGATTCCGGCGATCCTGCAACGCATCAAGATCGGCGAACGAATCGAGCAGTACGAGACGGTGCGGCGGCGGAAGGACGGCGTGATGGTTGACGTTTCCATCACGGTCTCGCCGGTATACGACAGCAGCGGCACGATCACGGGTGCCTCGGCCATCGCCCGAGACATCAGTGAGCGCCGGCGGACCGAAGCCGAGATTCGCAGGCTGAACGCCGATCTCGAGCGCCGGGTCACCGAGCGGACCGCCGATCTCGTTGCCGCCAATGGTGAGCTCGAGGCGTTCACATATAGCGTCTCCCACGACCTGCGGGCGCCGCTCCGTGCGATCCATGGTTTTGCCAAACTGTTAGTGGAGCGAAATGAAGCTCAACTAGACGCAGAGGCGAAGCGATACCTCGGCCGTGTGACCGCCGGGACCACGTTGATGTCGCGCTTGATCGATGACTTGTTGGCCTTGTCAAAAGTCGGCCATCAACGGGTCGAGACCCAGACCGTCTCCACCTCCGGCGCGGTGCAGCGAGCCCTCGACCAGCTGGCCCCGCAGCTGCAGGGCCGTGCACTAGAGCTGTCGATCGACGAGCTTCCCGAGTGTTTCGCCGAACCGGTCTTGCTCGAGCAGGTATTCGTCAACCTCATCGGCAACGCCCTGAAGTACTCGCGGGGGCGAGAGCCGGCACGCATCGTGATCGGGTGCCAATCAGATCCAGGTACGAAGGACTCGGTCTTTTTCGTCAAGGACAACGGGGTGGGGTTCGACATGCAATATGCCGACAAGCTTTTCGGAGTCTTTCAGCGATTGCACCGGCCGGACGAATACGAAGGCACCGGCGTGGGTCTAGCCATTGTCCACCGAATCATCGGGCGGTTTGGAGGCCGGGTCTGGGCAGAGGCCGAACCCGAAAAAGGCGCGACGTTCTATTTCACGCTTGGAGGCGCGAGGACATGGTTACCGGCGGCAGCGTAGAGCCGGCACCGCTCCGCGTGCTGATCATCGAAGATCGGCCCGATGACGCCGAGCTCATCGCGGAGCACCTGCGCGATGCCGGCCTCAGGGCTGTCTGGGAGCGGGTCGACAGCGAGGCGGACTTTGTGGCCAAGCTGAACCGCGGATTGGACCTGATCATCGCGGACTACCACCTGCCTCAGTTCAGCGCCCCGCGCGCGCTGGAGCTGCTCAACAAGCTCGACCTGGATATCCCCTTCATCGTCGTCACGGGGACCGTCGGTGAGGCAGCCGCCGTCGCCGTCATGCGCAGTGGCGCGCGCGACTATGTCCTGAAGGACAACCTTTCCCGACTCAAACCAGCCGTCGAGCGTGAGGTCCGGGCCGCGGCCGAACGAAAGGTCGCTCGCGCGGCGCAGGTCGAGCATGTGCGCCGGCTTGGGAGCATCTTCGATTCCGCGCTCGATGCGGTTGTCACGATGGATGAAAGTGGCGTGATCACCGACTGGAATCCGATGGCGCAAACCATCTTTGGGTGGCCAAAGTCCGAAGCAGTCGGCCAGTTGGTGGCGGATACCATCATTCCGCAGCGGTATCGGGAGGCGCACCGCCTGGGTCTCCGCCGCTTCATGGATACTGGCACAGGGCCCGTTCTCAACCAGCGCCTGGAGCTTGAAGGCCTTCATCGCGACGGCCATGAATTCCCGATCGAGCTGTCCATCTCGGCGACGGCGTCCGGCAACGGCCACGTTTTCAGTGCTTTTGTGCGGGATATCACCGAGCGCCACCGCGCCGAGGAAGCCCTCCGCGCCAGCGAAGAACGTTACCGGCAGATCGTTGAAACCGCGTTTGAGGGCGTGTGGATCATCGACCGCAACAACAAAACAACCTTTGTCAATCACCGCATGGCGGATATGCTGGGCTACGCTCCCGAGGAGATGCTGGGGAGACCGGTTCTCGCTTTCATGGACCCCGATGCGCAGGCCGCCTTCGCTGCGAACCGCGACCGGCGGCAGCAGGGGCACCAGGCGGAGCACGAGTTCCGATTCAGGCGCAAGGATGGGTCGGAGGTCTGGGTCCTGTTGGAGGCGAGCCCCGACCTGGACGCGGCCGGGGCCTACCTCGGATCGCTGGCAATGGTGACCGACGTCACCGAGCGCCGGCGCGGTCAGGAGGCGCTACGTCGCCTGGCTGGGATGGTGGCCACGTCGAACGACGCGATCATGGCGGTCGACCTGAAGGGTTCCATCCTGAACTGGAATCGCGGCGCCGAGCGGATGTACGGGTACAGCGCGGAGGAAATTATTGGTCGCAGCATCTCGACGATCACACCGGACGCCAGAGCCGACGAATTAACCAATATCCTGGATCGAGCTCGGCGTGGTGAGGCGATCGACCAGGTCGAGACACTCCGCAAACGAAAAGACGGCAGCCTGGTGGAAGTCTCGATCAGCTTCTCCACGCTTGCCGATGTCGACGGAACGCTGATCGCGACCACCGGCATTCATCGAGATATCAGCATCGCCAAACGGGCCGCAGAGGCACTGCGCGCAAGTGAGGACCGCTATCGGCGGATCGTCGAGACGGCCTACGAGGGCATCTGGGTGATCGATGCGACCAACCTGACCACCTTTGTCAATCCCCGGATGGCCGAAATGCTGGGCGTTACCGTCGACGAGATGGTGGGGCGACCCGTCTTCGATTTTCTCGAGGCCGATGCACGGGCGGCGTTCGACACCAGGCACCCTGACCGCGTCAAAGGCGTCTCGCAACAATACGAAGTCCGGTTCCGGCGCAGGGACGGAACCGATTTGTGGACGTTGCTCAGTGTCAGGCCGAACTTTGACCAGGCCGGCCACTATGAGGGCGCCCTAGCAATGGTGACCGACATCACCGAGCGCCGCCGCGTCCAGAAGGCCCTCGAATATCAGGCCGTCCACGACGCCCTCACCGGATTGCCGAACCGCTTATTGCTTGCCGAGCGGTTGGCCGAAGCGCTGACCGCGGCCCGCACCGCACGCAAGCAGGTCGGCGTGCTCATGCTAGACCTGGATCATTTCAAGGAGGTCAATGAAACGTTCGGTCTTCAGGCCGGTGACAGCCTGCTGGAGCAGGTGGGCCCACGGCTTCGGGCCGAGATCCGAGCCGAGGACCTGGTCGCGAGGCTGAGCGGTGACGAGTTCGCGGTGCTGTTGGTCAATACGGATGCGACGGAGGCGACGGCCAGGGCCGCGTGTCTGCTCGAGGCGCTGGAGCGGCCCTTTGAAGTGGAGGGCCAGCAGCTCGACGTCGCCGCCAGTATCGGCATCGCGATCTTCCCGGACGATGGCGATGACGCCGGCACCCTGTTGCGCCACGCCGACATCGCGCTGTTCGTCGCCAAGCAGGCGCGGGGCGCCTTCGTGCGTTATGCCCCCGAAGATGAAAAACAGGGGGCGAGCCGCCTCACCCTGATGGCCGAATTGCGACAGGCGCTGCACGATGAGGCCAATCAGCTCTTTTTGCAGTTCCAGCCACTGGTCAGTCTTCGCGATCGCAGCCTCGCGGGAGTTGAGGCCCTCGTCCGCTGGCAGCACCCCCAGCGCGGCCTCGTTCCGCCGATGGACTTCGTGCCCTTCGCGGAGAAGACGGGGCTGGTCCAACCACTGACGAAGTGGGTGCTGGCGTCTGCGCTCAAGCAGTCGGCTGTCTGGCATCGAGGTGGTCACGCCATCCCGGTGTCGGTCAACATTTCGATGCGCGACCTGGTCGATCCCGGGTTTCCACAAATGGTCTCGAAGCTGCTTCGCGACGCCGGAGCGGAGCCATCCTGGGTGCGGCTCGAAATCACCGAGAGCGTCATCATGAGCAAGCCGGAACAAGCCATCAACACACTGTCGCAACTGCGAAAACTCGGCATTCGCCTGGCGGTGGATGACTTCGGCACGGGTTACTCGTCCCTCGCCTACCTCGACCGGCTTCCAGTCGGCGAGATCAAAATCGACAAGTCCTTCGTCTCGGCCATGGCCGGGGCCGTCAGCCGGACCAACATCGTGCGGGCGTCGATTGATCTCGGTCACAGCCTACGGCTCGAGAGTGTCGCGGAGGGCGTAGAGGATGCCCGGACCTGGGAGGTCCTTGCAGCGCTCGGCTGCGACATGGCGCAGGGTTACTTCATCAGCCGGCCCCTCCTCGCGGACGAGGTCCTCCCCTGGCTGGCCCGCTGGAACGATCCGTCAGGCACATCCGCCGATCAGGCCGCCTGAGCTCTCAGGCGAGCGCTGAGGGCGCAAAAACCCGCACAAATGGCGAATTGGCGAAGCTGACTATTGGGAAATGTTATATCGCCGACGTTCGAATAAAAACAAAGACTGGACGAACTTGTCTGAATACGCCAGAATTGGGTAGAAAATCCGGGTGACAAAAGTTAAGGCGCGGGTCCAGGTCGACCCGCTGGTGCAGAGCGCGGAAGCGCTGATCCTGAAGGGGAAGGATCAGGGCTACCTGTCCCCTGACGACGTCATGAAGGCCTTTCCCTCGATCGAGGGCAATGCCGACGGCTTCGTTCGCGTCGCCGCCGTCTTCCAGGAGATGGGCATCCAGGTGACCGCGGACGGAGAGGCCGAGCCCGAATCCGACGAGGAGGAAACCCTCACCGAGGTCGAGGTTGTCAGCTCGGTGGCGCTGGATGACCCTGTCCGGATGTACCTCAAGGAGATCGGCCGGGTCAACTTGCTGACCGCCAAAGAGGAAGTCGAGCTCGCCAAGGAGATGGAGGCCGGCTCCGAAGAGGCGCGCCATCACCTGACCGAGGCGAACCTCCGTTTGGTGGTGTCAGTCGCCAAGAAGTACCTCAACCGCGGCCTGTCCTTCCTCGACCTGATCCAGGAAGGCAACCTGGGATTGATGCGCGCGGTCGAGAAGTTCGACTACAAGCGCGGTTTTAAGTTCTCGACCTACGCGACCTGGTGGATTCGCCAGGCGATCACCCGTGCCATCGCCGACCAGGCGCGGACGATCCGCATCCCGGTCCACATGGTGGACACCCTGAACCAGCTGGCGCGTGTCTCTCGGGCCCTGCTCGAGCAGCTCGGCCGCGAGCCGACCGAGGAAGAGCTCGCCTACGGCATGGGCATCACGGTCGACAAGGTCCAGGAGCTGAAGAAGATTTCGCAGCAGCCGGTGTCCCTCGAGTCGCCGATCGGCGAGGAAGAGGATTCGCACCTGGGCGACTTCGTCGAAGATAAGCAGGCCATCGCACCGCTCGAGGCCGCCTCGGAGGCGATGTTCCGCAACGAGGTCGAGGACATCCTCGCCACGCTTCGCCCGCGCGAGCGCCGGGTGGTCCAGCTGCGCTTCGGACTGGTCGACGACGAGCCGCGCACGCTCGAGGAGGTCGGCCGTCGCATGGGCCTGACCCGCGAGCGGATCCGGCAGATCGAGGCGACCGCCCTGCGCAAGCTGCGGCACCCGAGCCGCTCGAAGGTCCTGCGGGATTACACCGAGGATCGCAGCGACGGCGCGCGAGTAGGCACCCGAGACACCGAAGCCGTTTCCTAGTCGCGAACCCGAGCCGCCAGCGACAATGGCATCACGGCCTCGGTAATCATGGTTTGCCTACCTCCGCTTCTACGCTGCGGCCCGTTTTCGTCCGGGGTGCTGCTGACCGCCAGAAAACCGTCTGGCTAAAGCCTCACCATCGACCAGCTCAATGGCCATGCTCGTCCCCAGCTCTCTCGCCGCCTTCGTGAAAGCCCCGGTTGTGAAGATAACCCCGCCGGTCGCCCCGACTTTCTGCATGGCTCTGGCGAGCTCACGAACCGGTGCGATACCGACCTGGTCGACAAGCCAATTCTCGCACCGCACGAGGACTGAGGTTTCGCGAATCAGGACAAGGTCGTATCCGCAATTCGCGCTGCCGCTTGCCGCTCGCTCGACGAGATATCCCTCGGCTCGATATATGTCCGCAATAACGTCCTCGAACGCCTTTCGGCTGAGCCGCCTAATCCGCTTCAGTGTCGGGAGTTCAGAGGCCTTGGACGGCATGGTTACACAACGCGGGGTGGGTTGCCTTCTGGCAGCGTAACTCCGATCGAGCCTAGCCGTTACCAATTCGAAGGGCATGAAACTATTGGAATTTGGTCGCCACAAAGGGCTCCAGATCTGGGCATCCTGGGGTTCGGTCGCCGTCGCACTCACTCGACTGGCCGTCTAACGAACCCATCTCAGTGACAGGGGGCCGCGCAGTTTTGTAGATTAATGCCTATGCGAGGGGCGAGGCTCGGACCCATTTTGGCCGGGCTGGTTGTGGTGCTAGCGGCCTGCGGCACTTCCAACGCCGGGACCGCCCCGAGCACCGGATCCCCCATCATCTTTGGCGCTGCGGTGTCCCTGACCGGGGCCCAGTCCAAGGAAGGAGGGCTGACCAAGCAGGGCTACGATCTCTGGCTCGATTGGATCAACGCGCGGGGCGGGATCCTCGTCAACAACGTCAAACATCCGGTCCAGATCCTCTACGAGGACGACCAGAGCACCGCGACCCTCTCGGCCACCCTGGTGGAAAAGTTGATCACCGTCGAGAAGGCCCAGTTCATCCTGGGTCCGTACGGCAGCAGCGCCACCGCGTCCGACGCCATCGTCGTCGAGAAGGACGGCATCCCCATGGTGGAAGCCAACGGTGCCGCCCAGTCGATCTTCAGCCACGGCTACAAGTACACGTTCGGCGTGCTGTCACCGGCCAACAAGTACCTGACCGGCGTACTTGACATGGCGGCGACCCTGAGTCCCAAGCCGACCACGATCGCGATGCTGGCGGCGAATGACAGCTTCTCGCTCGAGGTCGCCAGGGCAGTGACGGACTACGCGCCGTCGCAGGGGATGCAGGTCGTCTTCAACAAGTCCTACCCGGCCGCGGCACCCGACGTCAGCGGTCTCATTAGTCAGGCCAAGGCGTCCAACCCGGATATCCTGATGAACTCGGGTCACCTGGCCGAGGCGATCGCGATCAACAAGGCGGTCAAGCAGCTGGGCCTGAACGCCAAGATCTTTGCCTACTCGGTCGGGCCTTCGACGCCGGACTTCATCAGCGCCCTGGGCCCGGATGCGAACTATGTCTACGACGGTTCGCAGTGGACCCCGCAGGTGAAGTACAAGCCAAGCTTCTACCTCTCGGTCAGCGATTACGTCAAGGCGTACGAGTCCAAGTACAACAGCACCGACCCGCCCGATTATCACGTCGCGGAGTCGACCGCCGGCTGCCTCGCTTTCGAGAAAGCGATCGAGAATGCGGGGTCGCTTGATCCGAGCAAGGTGCGCGATGCGCTGGCGGCCCTCGATGTCATGACCTTCTTCGGCGAGATCAAGTTCGATAGCCGCGGCCTCAATATCTTCAAGCCGATGGTCGTCGAGCAGATCCAGAACGGCACCCACTACACCGTCTTCCCCGCGGACGTGGCGAATGGCAAGCCGCAATATCCAACGCCTTCCTGGAGCTCGCGCTAGGCCGGTAGCCCGCCTCGCCAGGTTGAGCCCGTGAGCCAATTCGCCCAGCAGGTCGTCCTGGGCCTGCTGCTGGGCGGGGTCTACGTTGCGGTCGCTCTGGGGTTCAGTCTCGTCTGGGGCATCCTGAATATCGTCAACCTGGCGCACGGGGCGCTCGTCATCGTCGGGTCCTACATCACCTGGGATCTTTTCGCTCGCCTGCACATCGACCCGTTCCTGAGCCTGCCGGTCGATGCGCTGGCCCTCTTCGTGATCGGCTACACGCTACAGCGCGGCGTGATCAACCGGGTGATTCGCGCGCCCCTCCTGTTCACCTTCCTGCTGACCTTTGGCATCAACCTGGTGATCGTCAGCCTGCTGTTGCTCATCTTCACCGCCGATTTCCGCTCCGTCACGCCCTCTTATTCGGGCAGCGGGCTGCACCTCGGGAGCGTGATCATCCCCTACATCCGGCTGGGCGGCCTGGTGGTGGCGCTGTTGCTCGCCGGCGTGCTCTGGGCCATCCTCAACCGCACCAGGATAGGCGCCGCCATCCTCGCCGTGGGCGCCGATCGCGATGCTGCCCAGCTGGTCGGTGTCGACCTCCGGCACATCTACGCGCTGACCTTCGCCATCGGCGCGGCCTTCGCCGGGGTCGCCGGCGGCATCATCAGCACTTTTCAATCGATCACGCCCACCGCCGGTGACCCCTACACGCTGCAGGCCTTTGCGGTCGTGATCCTCGGTGGCCTGGGCCGTGTCAGCGCAACTATCGCCGGCGGACTCGCCTTTGGATTGATCGAGGTGCTGGGCCAGAGTGCGCCCGGCCTCGGCTCCGGCTACGCCAACGCCATCGCGTTCGTGGTGCTGGTGGCGGTGCTGGTCGTCCGCCCGCGAGGACTCCTCGGCCGCTTGGCGTGAGCGCCACGGATCGGCGTCGCCCGCATTGGCGGCAGTGGATCACCTTCGCCCTCATGATCGTGCCGCTGGCCTATGTCGTCCTTGCGCCGCTCACGTCGATCGATGCGGCTCAGCAGGCCGGATTGCCGTTGCTCACCGACAGGTTGTGGTTCCGGATCGCGACCACGGTGGCGATGTTCGTCGTCATGGCGTCCGGATGGAATATCATCGGCGGCCTGACCGGCTATGCGAGCTTTGGCAACATCGCGTTCTTTGGCCTGGGGGCCTACACCGTCGGCGTGCTGGTCGCCAATCGCGGCTGGCCCTTCCCCTTGGCGCTGCTGGTCGCGCCAGCGCTCGCGGCGCTTTTCGCGCTGATCGTCGGCCTCCCGCTGCTGCGGCTTCGCGGCCATTACTTCGCCGTCGCCACCCTGGGCGTCGGCGTTGCGGTTGGCGAAGTCATCAACAACACCAGCCAGCTTGGCGCCTCGACGGGCCTCACCCTACCCATCGTCCGCTCCGATCTCCTGTTCTTCTACCTGATGCTGGCGGCGGCCGGGGTCGCAGTGCTCACCACCTGGATCATCCTCCGCACCCGCTTCGGCTATGGCCTGCTCGCGATCCGCGAGAACGAAGAGGCAGCCGCCGTCATCGGCGTCAACACCACCTTCTATAAGGTTGCGGCCTTCTGCATCGCGGCCGCGCTCACCGGCCTGGCCGGTGGGATCTTCGCGCAGTGGAGCAGCTTCGTCAACCAGGAGAACGTCTTCGCCATCTCGGACAACGTCCAGATGATCCTGATGGCGGTCGTCGGCGGGGCGGGAACGGTGCTCGGCCCGGTCGCGGGCGCCATCGCCCTCGAGCTGCTCATCCAGACGCTCGCCGGCGGTGGGTCGGGTGCCGTCTATTCCCAGATCGGCCTGGGCGTGCTGCTGGCGGCCTGCGTGATCTTCATCCCGCGCGGGGTCATCGACTTCTTCGGCGGCCGCAGCCGGCTCTCACTGCGCTACTTCCGCCGTACCTTGCGGGAGACCAGCGTATGAGCGCGGCGGTAATTCCCTCCACAGCTTGGTTCTTTCCCTCCCCCGCGGGCGGGGGAGGGCAGGTTGGGGGCTCAGGGTGGGGGCTAGCGTGAGCCTGCTGGCAGTGCGCGACCTCAGCAAGCGCTTCGGGGGTGTCAACGCGCTGACCGGCGTCACCTTCGGCGTCGATGAGGGCGACGTGCTTGGCATCATCGGCCCAAACGGCGCCGGCAAGACCACGCTGCTCAACTGCATCAGCGGGATCTACCGGCCCGACGCTGGCGACATCCGCTGGAATTCAGCGTCGATCACCGGCATGGCGCCCTACCGCATCGCGCACCTGGGGATCGGTCGGACGTTTCAGATCGTTCGGCCCTTTCCCTCGATGACGGTTCGCGAGAACACCGCAATGGGCGCCCTCTTCGGCCGGCCGCACGGCCACCTGCAGCCGCCGGCGGCGCTCGCCGAGGCCGACGAGGTGCTCGAGGTCGTCGGACTTGGCGAGAAGGGGCACTATCCGGTGCTGCGCCTGACCGTGCCAGACCGGAAGCGGCTCGAGGTGGCCCGCGCGCTGGCCATGCGTCCGCGATTGCTCCTCCTCGACGAGGTGATGGCCGGGCTCAACGACGTAGAGGTGGAGCAGGCATTGCAGATGGTGCGGCGCGTGCGAGAGAGCGGAGTAACGATCGTGCTGATCGAGCACGTGATGAAGGTCATCGTCGGCATCTGCAACCGTGCGCTGGTGCTTCACTTCGGCCGGACGCTCGTCGAGGGACCGCCCGCCGAGGTGCTGAAGGACCGGAGGGTCATCGAAGCCTATCTTGGCCAGCGTTATGCCAGGGACCTGGAGCCTCCACCCCCGGATGGCGAGGGAAATCCAAGATGAGCGCGCTGCTTCAAGTCGATGGGCTGTCCGCCGGGTATGGCATGACGCCGGTCCTGTTCGGCGTGGACCTCGAAATCGCGGCCGGCGAGCTGGTGGCGCTCATCGGTGCCAACGGCGCCGGGAAGTCGACACTCCTGGGAGCGCTCTCCGGTCTCGTCGCGATCACGGGCGGGAGCGTCCGCTTCGCCGACCAACGGGTGACCGGCCGGCGTCCCGAGATGATCGTGGCCAGCGGGTTGATCCACGTTCCGCAGGGACGGCGCCTCTTCGGCAGCATGACGGTCGAGCGCAACCTGCTGCTGGGTGCCTACCGGCGACACGACCACCAGGTGCAAGAGGACCTGCAGCGGATCCTCGGCTACTTCCCTGCGCTGCGCGACAAGCTCGATCGGGAGGCCGGCACGCTGTCCGGCGGCGAGCAGCAGATGGTCGCCATCGGTCGCGGGCTCATGGGACGCCCGAAGCTGCTGATGATCGATGAGCCATCGCTCGGCCTGGCCCCGAACATCGTGGATCGGGTCATGGAAATCGTCAAAAGCATCAACCAGGATGGAACGGCCGTCTTGCTGGTCGAGCAGGACGTCGTGCTCGCTCTCGAAATCGCCGATCGCGGCTACGTACTCGAGAACGGCCGGATTGTCATGAGCGGACCTGCCTCGGAGCTGCGCCGTGACCCGGCGATTCGCAAGGCTTACCTGGGCGTGTAGCGGCGAGCGTGCCAGAGCAGCTCACCGACGCTCCATGCCTGCGCGATGGCGCCCGCCGGTCGGTAGGGTGGCTCGGCCTCGAAGATCTCGCTGATCGAACCGATGCCGGCTTCTCGAAGGTGAGGCTCGAACGGCGCCAGCACTCGCGCGACCACGTTCGGGTCGCCATGAATTCGCAGGTGGGCATCGAGGTACGGCCCGAGCAGCCAGGGCCAGACGATGCCCATCTGATAGGCGGCATCGCGGCTCCGATGGTTGCCGCCGAAGCGATGAAGATAGCGTGGATCGTCCGGGCTCAGCGTCCGCAGCCCGAACGGTGTCAGCAGCTTTTCCGTAACACGACCGAGCGACCGTCGCGCCGGCTCGCCATCGATCAGCGGATAGGCAAGACCGAGCGCCATCAGCTGGTTCGGCCGCAGGCTCGCATCGCTCCCCTCCGGCCCATCGATCACGTCGTACAGATAGCCACCGGCCTCGTACCAGTAACGGGCCCGGGCGGTGCGCCGCGCCCGCTCCGCCATCATCGCGAACCGAGCGCTCGGGCCGTTAGCTCGGCTGGTCCAATCACTCATCAGCCGTAGCGCGTTGTACCAGAGCGCCGCGATCTCGACCGGCTTGCCGTGCCGCGGCGTAACCACCCAGTCCTCATCGCGCGCGTCCATCCAGGTGAGGCCGTACCCCGTCGCGGTGGCGGTGATCAGCCCGTCAGCTCGATCCATGTGGATACCAAAGCGAGTGCCGTTGACGTGCCATCGGATGACTTCCTCGAGCGCCGCCAGCTGGGCATTGACGAAGTCCCAATCCCCAGTCGCCTCGAGGAAGTGATGCAGTGCCTGGAACAGCCAGAGTGTCGCGTCCACGGTGTTGAATTCCGTCGGCTCGCCTGGGTCATGAAGGGCATTGGGCAGCATTCCCTGGTCGAGGAAGCCGATAAATGTCTCAAGGATTTCGCGCGCCTGGTCCGGATAGCCGGCCGCCAGCGTCAACCCGCGCAAGGCGATCATGGTGTCGCGCCCCCAGTCGGCGAACCACGGGTAACCGGCGATGATTGTCCGTCGCTCGGGCTGATTCCTTTCACTCCTGCGTGACAATTTCCCCTCCCCCGCCTGCGGGGGAGGGTAGGGTGGGGGCTGCGTGACGGCTTGTGACACGCGAACAACTCGAAACTGCGATGCGACCAGCGCCAGCTGTCGCGTCATGGCGTCGTGATTTCCGTCCCCGAGCGAATCGATGGTGTCTCGCTGGAAGCGGCGAGCCTTAACGAGTGAGTCGGCGCCCGACCAACTATCAGGTAGCGGGTCGGTTCCGGCGATGATCGTCGCGGGTGAGCCCGGCTGGATCGGGAGTTCCAGAATTCCCGGAGAGAACAGGCCCTCTTCATCGTCGAGCACGCGCTCGCGCTCCGCAGAATGTTGGACACAGATCCAGTCGGGCGTCCCGATCGGGCTCCCGCCTGGTCGCGTATCCAGATAGGTCGTCTTCCCATCGAGGGAGACCCGCCACCCGTGAGGCGTCCGACTGACGTCCGGGGCTCCTCGCTCCGATCGATGCAGATCGGCCGGTCGGTGAGCGAAGAACGGCTGAACGCGTAGGGTTGCGGGAACACCCGCCAGCAGCCGATAGGTGATGATCGTGCGGTTGCGGCGCTGCTCCATCCAGATCCGCCGCTCGAGCACCCGACCCTCTATCCCCCATCGAAACGCCGGCAGCATTCCATCGAGCCGCATCTCCAATGGAGTTGCCAAGCGCGAGGCCTCGCCGTTTTGCCCGACGACTGATACATGAAGTTCCGCCAGCAGGAGCACGCGCTGCACGGGCGGGCGAAGCGCGGCCACGAGGAAGCCGTGGTAGCGGCGTGTATTTGGGCCGGCGACGGTTCCGCTCGCGTACCCACCGAGGCCGTTCGTGACAAGCCACTCCCGCGTCAGGTCTCGGCATTCTTCCGCGCCAAGCCGGATCATCGGCTCATGGTAGGGTGCTGCCGTGGCAGAACCGCCATATCGACTCGAGCGCCTCGGAGTGGTGATGGAACCCTCGCCCGGCGATCCGCGCGAGGCCGAGGGTGTCCTGAATCCCGCGAGTGCGCGGGGCCCTGGTGGCGATCTTTACCTCTTTCCGCGGATGGTGGCCCGCGGCAACTTCTCGCGGATTGGGCGAGCGCGCGTCATCTTCGACAAGCGCGGAACACCTTCAGGGGTCGAGCGAATCGGCGTTGCCCTGGAGCCCGACGAGGCGTGGGAACAAAACCGGGAGACGGCGGGCGTCGAAGACCCGAGGATCGTGTTCATCCCTGGCCTGCATGCCTATGTCATGACCTATACGGCGTACGGCCCGCTCGGTCCCCGAATCGGGCTCGCCGTGAGCCGCGATTTGCAGCGGTGGGAGCGGCTCGGGCCGGCGTCGTTTGCGTATCAGCCCTCCTTGAAGACGGACCTGAACCTCTACCCCAACAAGGACGCGATGTTCTTTCCCGAGCCGGTCCCCGGCCCTGACGGACGACCGGCATATGCCATGTTGCATCGCCCAATTTGGAATCTGTCCCCCGACCGTTCCGCGGTAGCCCTCCCGCTGCCGGCCGGTGTCACCGATCCGCGCCAGAGCATCTGGATATCGTTCGTGGCCGCCGACCTGGTCGATCGTGACGTGCGGGCCCTCACCCGGCTCGATCAACATCGCCAGCTGGCACAGCCACAGCAGCCGTGGGAGGCAACCAAGATCGGCGGCGGCACTCCACCAATCCGCGTCCCGGAGGGATGGCTGATCATCCACCATGGTGTGACCAAGGGCGAGGCACCGCCCGGAGGCCGGGTTCCTGTTCGGTACGTCGCGGGTGCCATGATCCTCGATGCGCAGGATGTCAGCCGTGTTGTCTCTCGCTCGCATGACCCGCTGCTCGAGCCGGAGACCGAGGAAGAAAGCAAGGGGATCGTCGACAACGTGGTCTTCCCAACCGCCATCGACGTGCACGACAACGGCGAGGCTGACGTCTTTTACGGGATGGCCGATTTCCGCATCGGGGCAGCCCGTCTTCGCCGCATCAACTGAAGGCTTTCATGGTTGAGCCACGCCAGGGGCGTTTTCGGCGTCGGTCGGTGATCAAGCTCCTGAGGGCGAGCCTTCTCCGTCACTGGCGCTTGCTGAGCGTCGGCGGGGTGGCCATTCTGCTGGCGAACGGTCTGGAACTGCTCGCTCCCTTCTACATCGGACAGGCGGTTGACGCCATCACTCGCGGACAGGAGGCACGGATCCGACTGCTTGCACTGGCCGTCATCGTCGCCGCCGGCGCCGCCGCTCTGAGTCAGTTCGTTCGGCGGATTTGCTTCAGTGGGCTTGGCTACCGGGTGGAGATGGAACTGCGCAGTCAACTCTTCGCTCATTTGCTCAAGCTCGATCAGGGCTTCTTCCAGCAGATTCGCACCGGCGACATCATGGCGCGGGCGACCAACGATATGACCGCGGTCCAGGCGCTGATCACGATCGGCATCAGCAATATGGGGAACGCGATCGTCATTTTCGCGGCCGTCGTCACCTTGATGCTGCTGATCGACTGGCAACTGACGCTCTTATCCGTCTGTCTATTTGCCGTTCCGCACATCGTGCTGATCTTTCTGGGGCCGTACACTCGGAGCCGGTCTCGCCGTCTGCAGGAACAATTTGCGGCGCTGACGGCGAGGGCTCAGGAAAACCTGTCCGGCATCCGTGTCGTCAAGGCCTACGCGCAGGAGGAGTCGGAGAAGAGGGCTTTTCGGGCCGTTAACCACGACTACATGGACAAAAGCCTGGGATTTGCCCGGATCTACAACGCGCTCTGGCCCGTCTTCGCCATCGCGGACGGCGCCGCCTCCGTAGTTCTTCTCTACCTGGGCGGCGTCCACGTGGTGCAGGAGCGGATCTCCCTGGGCCAATTCGTCCAGTTCATGACCTACCTCGTGATCATGTCCGGACCGGTGCTCGGCATCGGATGGGTGGTCAACTATCTCTTTCAGGGCGCCGCGTCGCTTCGGCGGATCGAGGAGATTATCGACCGACCGCCCGCCATTCAGTCGCCGTCTGTACCCCGCCAGCCGGCTCCTGTTCATGGAGAGATCCGTTTCGAGGATGTCGGTTTCAGCTATGACGGCAACCCGGTCCTTAAGCGGTTCTCGTTGGTGGTCCCAATCGGATCAACCGTGGGGATTGTCGGCTCGGTTGGCGCGGGCAAGACGACCTTGGTCCGCCTCCTTTTGCGGCTCCACGATCCCGTCGAGGGACGCATCCTTTTCGACGGCGTCGACATTCGCGATCTCCCCCTCGATTGGCTTCGATCGCAAATCCAGTGCGTGCTCCAGGAGCCATTTCTCTTCTCCGACACGCTCGCGCGCAATATCAACCTCGGCAGCGAGACCCCTGATCCCCTCCAGCTCGAGTGGGCAGCCAACCTCTCCCAGCTGAACGCCGACCTCGATCAGTTTCCTAACGGGCTGGAGACGGTCATCGGCGAACGCGGCATCACGCTCAGCGGCGGACAGAAACAGCGGGCGACAATCGCCCGCGCCGTGCTCACCAGGCCGCCGGTGCTCGTGCTCGATGACGCCTTCTCGAGCGTGGATACAAGCACCGAGGAGGCGATCCTCAAGGGCTTGCACGCGGTTAAGGGCAACCAGACCAGGCTGGTGATCGCCCACCGAGTCTCGACGATCAAGGATTCCGAACTGATCGTCGTCCTCGAGTCAGGCCGAGCCGTCGAGCAAGGCACGCACGGCCAATTACTCGCGCGGCGAGGCGTCTACGCTCGGTTGTACGGACACCAGCGGCTCGAGGACGATCTGCTCCAGTGGCGTAACCCGGATGGGGGATCCCGATGAACCGGCGACTCTGGCGTCGGATCAGGCCCCACTCGGCGCTCCTTGCGGCGGCGGTCGTGCTTGTGCTCTTGCTTTCGCTGACAGAGCTCGCCGGTCCCTACTTCACACAGCAGGCGATTGACCGCTACATCGCGCCCAGGCGGCTCGATGGGTATCAGTGGTTGGCGACTCTGTGGTTCCTCGTCCTGATTGTCAATGGCCTCGCTCGCTACACACAGCTGCAGCTCACCAACGTGATCGGTCAGCGCGTGATGTTCAACTTTCGTAATGCCATCTTTGCCCACTGGCAGCGGATGGGTGTCGCCTTCTTCGACCGAACCCCCGTCGGGGAACTCGTCAGCCTCATCTCCAACGACGTCGACGCCATCAATCAGGTTTTCACCGGAGGCCTGATTCTGGGCGTCGGGAATGTGGTGTCGGCCGTGTTCATCATCGTCTTCCTGCTGCTGATCAACTGGTCCCTTGCGCTTCTCGTCGTCGGCATGGCGGTCGTCATGCTGGTCGCAGCCACGCTCATCACTCGGCGGCTGCGACAGGCGCAGCGCTGGACTCGCTCGCGATTAGGATCCATCAACGGCTTCATCCAGGAGGCGGTCTCCGGCGTCACCACGATTCAACTCTTCAACGCGGATCGGCGGATTCGGGACGACTTCGACGTGGTCAATCAGGAATACTCCCGAGCCAACCTGCACTCGGCCACTCTCTTCTCCATCTTCTTGCCCCTGATGAGTTGGCTGGGTGCCGCAGCCGCCGGCCTGTTGCTGTGGTTTGGCGGTGGCCAGGCGATCCATCACGTGCTCACACTCGGGACGCTCGTGCTCTTCATCCAGTTCGCGGAGCGCCTCACCACGCCCGTCCGGGATCTGGCCGATAAGCTCGCGATCTTTCAGACGGCCGTCGCTTCCGCCGAGCGGATCTTTACGCTGCTCGATCGGCCGGCTACCGATTCGGATGCAGCAACGACGTCAGTCATTCAGCCAGGGGTCCTCAGCTTCGACCACGTCTGGTTCGCGTATCAGGGCGAGGACTGGGTCCTGCGGGACGTCTCCTTCGAGGTCGCTCCCGGTGAGAAGGTCGCCATCGTGGGGGCGACCGGCGCCGGGAAATCTTCTCTGATGAGCGTCCTGATCCGTTTCTACGATATTCAGAAGGGCACCATCCGCCTCGCCGGGCAAGACATCCAGCGCCTTGACCGACGCGAGATCCGCCGGCGGATCGGTGTCGTCTTTCAGGACCCGTTTATTTTCACCGGGACCGTCGGCCACAACATTACCCTGGGCGAGCCCATGAGGCCCGACCGGGTCGAGCATGCGGCGGCCGCTGTGTACGCCGACTCCTTCATCCGCCGGCTTCGAGGCGGATACGACTATGTCCTGCACGAGCGCGGTAGCGATATCTCGACAGGGCAGAAACAGTTGCTTTCATTCGCTCGGGCATTCGCCTTCGAGCCCAACATCCTCCTGGTCCTGGATGAGGCGACCGCCAGCGTGGATCCCGAGACGGAGCGCGTCATCCAGGCTTCGCTGCTCAAGCTGGTGGCCGGCCGGACCTCGATCATCATCGCCCACCGCCTCTCCACCATCGAGCACGCCGATCGCATCATCGTGCTGCACAAAGGCCAGGTTGTTGAGAGTGGAACGCACACTGAACTGCTGGCCCGCCAGGGCGTCTACAGCCGGCTCTACGAGCTCCAGTACAAAGACCAGCTGGCCGCGCCTTAGGGCGCTATTTCATGCCGGTGGTCGCGATGCCGCGCACAAAGTAGCGCTGGCCGACCACGTATATAAGGAGGATCGGCAGGATCGCTATCACCGATCCCGCCATGATCAGGTTCCACTGGTTTTGGTATGCGCCTCGGAATGTGACGAGCCCCAACTGGATATTCTGCATGTTCGGCGACGTCATGTAGATGACCCAGTCGAGGAAGTTGTTCCATTGCCCCTGGAAGGCCAGAATGCCCATCGCGAGGAGCGCCGGGCGTGCCAGAGGCAAGATGATCTTCCAGAAGATCCCAAACCATCCCAAACCGTCGACGATGGCCGCCTCCTCCAAATCGCGGGGAATACTCTTAAAGAACTGCGTCATGAGGAGAATGAATGCGGGTTGCACAAAGTACAGGACGACGAACGCAAAGTACGTGTCGACCACGTGCGCATTGAGCAGCAAGATGTAGCGCGGAACGATGAAGACAAAGCCAGGGATCACCATCGTGGCGATCATGATGGAGAAGAGCACGTTCTTGAAGGGGAACTCAAGGCGCGCGAACGCGTATCCGACCAGTGAGTCAAAGAACAGATTGAGGGCAAGGACTAGGAGCGTCACAAAGAAGCTGTTGAAGACCATCCGCGGGAAGCCGCTGATCTGGGTAAGGACATTTAAATAATTTTCCGGATGCCAGACCGATGGGAGGAGGGTCGGTGGGAACGCGATGACTTCTGCCGAGGTCTTAAATGACGACAGCACCGTCATCACGAACGGAACGAAGAGAAAGACAGTGATGATTATGTACAGGATGTAACGCAGGACAACCTCGAGCTGATTGACCCGTTCGGTCGTGTCCGTCTCTGGCTTCTTCGGTGCCGCAACATCGGCGACAACAGGCGCCATCAGGTCGTCAGTTCCCGTTAGTGCTGTTGCCATGCTCAGTACTCGATCCTGGTGTCGATGACCCGTCGAGAAATCAGTGTGAGCGCAAAAATTATGATCCCGAGCACGATCGCCTCGGCACAAGCAACGCCAACTGTCCCGGTATCGACGAAGAGATTGTTGTAGATGAGCAGGGCCACCGTTAGCGTCGCCTTCAGGGGACCGCCGTGGGTCATGATGAAGGCTTGGTCGAAGATCTGGAAGGTACCGATGATGCCGAGGGACACCACCAGAAAGATGATTGGCCGGAGGAGAGGGATCGTAATGCTAACCAGCTTGCGCACCGCGCCGGCGCCATCGACGGCGGAAGCCTCGTAAATCTCCTTAGGAATGTCCTGCAAAGCCGCCAGGAACATCAACATGAAGGTTGGTGCGGTGGTCCAAATATTGAGGAACATGATCGCCGGCAGTGCCCAGGTCGTGCTCTGCAGATACGCTTCTGTCGTGTGAATCCCGACAAGCCCCAGGATACTGTTCAACAACCCGGTCGGGTGATACACGTACAGGAAAATCATCGAGATGACGACCGTCGAAGCGATCGAGGGCGTGTACCAGGTCGAGCGGAAGAAATTCCTGCCCTTGATCTTGGAGTCGAGTAGCACCGCCAGAAGCAGGGCGAACGAGGTTTGGAGGATGACGACCACCACTGAGTACTCGGTCGTGTTGCGAAGAGCGATCAGGAAGTCTTCGTTGATCGTTAAGCGCGCGTAGTTGCGTAAGCCAACGAACGGGTTGTCCAGGGCAAGCAAGTCGTAGCGGTGGAAACTCACCCAGAAGGCGAAGACCAGGGCGGCGAGTTGCATGATCACGAAGAAGATCAGGTAGGGAGTGACGAAGAGTAGTCCGGCCCGCCGCTGCGCGATGGCCATTCCACCGCGCTGCGATCGCCGGGAACCTTTGGCCGTGGCCGCCGGCGCTTTTGGCGCCACGGATACCGCCATCTTCGTCCTCCCTTACCTTGCTAGTGGCTTACTAAGCCCTTATATCATCCTCCCGATAACGCGGCGGTCGCGTCCGCTTGGGCTTTGTCCAATGCCGTTTTCACATCAGATTTCCCGAGAAGGACCGACTGAAGCGCGGCGTTCTGCGCGTCGTTGATCTTGGACTCGTGCGGTCCGAAGGTCCAGGCGGTTGCGAAGATCGCACTGTCGAACAGGTTCTTGACGTCAGGATTCGCGGTGATCGCGGGATCGTTCCCGAGGTCTTTGCGCGACGGAAGGGCGAACCCGCTCTGCAGCACCTGCTGCTGCACGACTTTGCCCGTCATGTATTTGACGAACAACATGCAGGCATCCTGGTTCTTCGTCCTCGCCGAGCAACCCCACCCGTTGGTGAAGAGCAGACTGGATTGCTTGACTGGGAACTTTGGCAGTTCGATGCTGCCGTACGACACAGACGGATAGGTGTCGTGCATGTACGGGATCAGCCAGCCGCCTTCGATGACCATCGCGGCTTTTTGCTTGCCGAACGCGTCGCCGGGCCAGGTCGCGCCCAGCGTATCCGGAAGCGCCGAGCTCTTGTCCTGGAGCTGGAAAGACGTGTAATAGCTCAGGGCATCCTGGGCCTGCTGACTGTTGAGGACAGCCTTGGTCTTGTCACTCGAGAGGACCTGGCCGCCGAAGCCGAACAGGAAAGCGTCGAACCGCGCCGCATCAGCCGGAAGGCTCAACCCCTTGACCCCGCCCTTGGTGAGCGCCTTGGCATCCGACTTGATGTCGTCCCACGAGCTGGGCGTCGCCAGCCCGGCCGAGGAGAACATCGACTTGTTGTAGAAGAGCACGAGGTCGCCGAAGTCCTTGGGCAGCGCGAGCTGCTTGCCGTTTAGCTGCCATGGCGTCATCAGCGTTGGAATGTACTCGTCGGCGCTGACCCCCCACTTGGACATCAGCGGCGTCAGGTCGAGCAGACGGCCGGCCGGCGCCGCAAAGTTCATCAGCGCGGTGCTGACGTACATGGCGTCCGGCTCGTTGTTGGCCGCCATCTCGGTCTTGATCTTGTCCTCGAAGTTGGTCGGAATCTCCTCCTGCGTGACCTTGATCTTGGGGTACTTGGTCATGAAGTCCGCCTCGTACTTCTTGACCAGGGCATTCTCCGTCGGGTTGCCGCCCCAGTTGGCGGCGCGAATGGTTCCACTTACATCTGACTCATTGGTCGCACCGCCGCCGGTCGATCCGCCGCCGCAGGCCCCCAGCAACACTGACCCAAGGGCAGCCAGCGCTAAGCCGAGCCGCATTGATCGCATAGACTCCACCTCCCTTACTTCCCGTCCTCTCCTGCGCGCAGGGGCACCCATCCAGTCGGGATACCTTTATCATTAATACCTGAGCTCCCGCTGTCAACATCGGTGACTCCGTGTTGGAAATAATTAGACGCCCAATCCCCTGGTTGATCAGCGGCGTGCTCATCGGGATCGGGTTCTTTAGCGCCTTCTCAGGTGGCCTCCTCCTGCTGCTGGCCGGGCTGGTCATCGGGGTCGCCCTGTTCGTCCGCCGCCGCGGCCGCCGTCAGGGGTGGCCTGCCCTCCTCTATGGGGCAGGGGTCGCTATGGCGGCCCTAGTGTTGCCCTATGTGCTGCAGCCCCCACCCTGCGTTAACGGTGGCGGTGCGGGTTGCTACCAGGCCTTTACCATCGGCACGTTCGCCGTAGCAATCGTTGTCGCGCTCGCCGGATTGGCCTTTGCGATCGCGGAGCTACGTCGCCCCCAAAAGCCTGATTAGCTTCGGGCGAGCGGCGCTTCCTGCAGTGCGGGCCGGGGCAGCCGACCGTGGACGACCTTGAAGCCCGTTGTGTTGCCGACCACCTGGACCCGGTCCCGCTCGAGGTGCAGTTCCATCGAGCCGTGTCCCGCCCGCAGGTTTTTCAAGGTCAGCGACGGGAGCCAGTCTGGGAGGTCTGGGTTGACGTACATCGTCCGGTTCCGGCCGACTGTGTGAATGCCACACAGGATGGCGATCAGCCGGAAGACCGCGGCTGCGGCCCAGGCTTGCGGGACGTTCGCCCCCAGGTAGGGAACCGGAAACGCGCCGGCATCCCGCGGCAGACCGGCAAAGAGCTCCGGCAGGCTGTACGCGTCGAATCGTTCCGCGGCCGCGAAGATGCCTTCGGCGACTCGCTGGACTTCCGCATGACGACCGGCGCGGCCAAAACCGCCCGCGATGGTCGCGTTGTCATGCGGCCAGACGGACCCGCAATGATACGCATAGGGGTTGTAACCGGGGTGCCTGCTCGACAACGTCCGGATCCCCCACCCGCTCCACATGTCGGGGGCCATCAGGCGGTCGACGACGCGGCCCGCTCGTTCCGGCGGCACGATGCCGCTGGCCAGGCAATGGCCGGCGTTCGACGCCACCGTCTCCATCGGCCGCTTGTCCTTGTCCAGGCCGAGGTAGTAGGTCCCTTCCGCTTCCCACCAAAAGACCTCGTTGAACCGCTGGTACAGGTGGCGCGCGCGCTCGCGCAGCCCTTCGGCCTTCTCGGGCTCCCCGAGGAGCTCATAGATTTCCGCCATCCGCAGCATGGCATCGAAGGCGTAGCCCTGCAGCTCACACAGGGCGATCGGCGCCTTCGCAATGGAGCCGTCGGCGTGCCGGATCGCGTCCCACGAATCCTTCCAACCCTGATTGTCGATGCCCTGCTTCGACCGCTTGAGATATTCCTGGAATCCGTCGCCATCTCGGTCGCCGTAGTTCAGCAGCCATCCCAGGGCAGCTTCGGCATTGCGGCGATAGCGCCGCAACAGCCCAACGTCACCCGACCACTGGTAGGCGTAGGAGAGCACGATGATGAACAACGGCGTGGCGTCGGCCGTGCCATAGTAGGGCGCGAACGGGAGCAGCTTCAGGCTGGCTAGCTCGCCGGTGCGGATCTCGTGCGGGATCTTCCCCGGTTCCTTGTCCTGCTCGGCATCATCGTCGGTCGCCTGGACCTGGGCGAGGGTTCGCAGGGCACCGAGCGCGAACTCGGGAAAAGCGCTGATACTCTCCATCGAGACCACCAGGGAGTCGCGGCCGAACACGGTCACGAACCACGGAATCCCGGCCGCCGGCACGAACATGCCACCCCGGACCGTGGTCTCCACCATCCGCAGGGCCTCGGTGTCTTCGATCGCCTGCTTCCAGATGGCCGGCAGGGTCGGATGATCGGTGACGAGCGCCACGGGCGGAAGCGGATGAGCGGTGCGGGCGTCGCCCAGCAGCAGCGAGTGGCAGGGAAGCGTGCGGGCGGGGCGCGGACCAATGACCGGCAGCCACTTCAAGCAGACATGCCATTCGGCCCTGGGCAGGAGCTCGAGGACGAAGACCAGGCGCCCATTGGCATACTCGGGCTTCGATCCCGCTTTTTCTACCTTCACCACCAGCCCGCGCCGGAAGGTGCGGTTGCGGTAGTTGCTCCGCAGCTCGCCCACGCGCGGCCGCCACGTGGTCTGGAGGTCGCCCCGCCGGACCAAACGATGCGACCGCACGTCGAAGATGTCGGCAAAGTCTGACTCGATACCGATTTCGAGCACGAGCCGCACCGGGTGCATGGCGTAGTTGGTCAGGTCGTAGTCTTCGTGCACCCCCTCGAGGATGGTGCGCTCCAGGCGGAAGCCGACCGACCGCTCCGGCAGCACGCCATCGGCGCCGTCACTGGTGCCGGGTCCGAGGCGGAGCTCGGGTGTCATGAACTCGTGGCGCGCCGAAAAATGTTCGACCGTGATGGCCTCGAGCAGCAGCGGCTTGACGCCGTTGATCGTCACGCTGTACCCGCTGACGAAGCGGGTGTCGTGGCCGTAGAAGCCGACGTCGTCCTGGGGTGCCATGGTCGCGTTCGGTTGGCTGACGAGGAACTGTCGGTCGTGGTTGATGGTCAGGGTCGACGGGCCAACCGTGACGGGCATTCGCCGCCGATCTTATAAGAGAGCCGGGGCCTCCGCGTCGGCTGCGGCTGCCCCAAGAAATCGGTAGGCCCAATCCTCGGCGAATTTTCGCGAGCCGGCAAAGACGATCGGTACCTCCGGATATCGCACCGCCAATCGGCCGAGCATGTCGGCCAACCAGGCACCGCGGCCAGGTTGCGTCCGGAAGAGATTCGGGTAGTCACCTTCGACCACGACTGCGCAGCGGCCGACTTCGGCCAGGCGCTGCATCTGGAATGCCAGGGTTCCATCCGACAGGGACGTTGCCAGGTTGGCAAGCGTCTTCCTCTCAACGACCGCCACAATTTTGTCGTCGACAACGGCGCCGTAGTCACCACCTGGCAGAGCGCGCCGCTCGGTCATCACCGGCCGGCCGGTAAAACGCCAGCCATACTTTTCGCGCGTGTCGATGGCGACGGCCAGGGTGCCCACTGCGCGACCGCGGGGAACACGCGCTCCCGGATTGGCCAATTGAACGGTCGTTTGCGTTTGCCACCAGACAGCCGGCCGACCACGCGCGTTCGTAAATACGAACTGCGATCGTGCGAGCTTTGGGCGGTCAAGCACGAGGTCGATAGCGGCCCCGCGACGCTTGCAGGCGAGGACGGCCGCCTCGTCGACCACGCCTCCGCTCTCATCCCACGGCGTGGCGACCTGCGCACAGTAAACGCGCGCGGCACGCGGCCACGTATCCCGCGCCTTGAGGACAACCCCACCGTCGATCGGCAGGTACACAAGGTACGGCAGCCGACTCTCATGATCTGGGTTACGAGCCACGCGGAACCGGACGCCCATGGGGTTATTTTCCAACGGGCGCAGTTTAAGCTCTCCCCCAGATGGTGATCGCTATGCGGCGCCCTGCGAACCGGCTGGCCGGAGCGAGCGTCATCGCGACCGTGGCGTTGTTCATCGCCGGCAATGCCCTTCGGGGCGCAACGCCGACCCGGCTCATCGCGCCGCACGACCTGACGGTCGTCGACGGTTGGTGGATTCGGCTCAGCCCGCTCTACGCCCTCGCCTTCGCGTTCGTCGGGGCTCTCATCGTCGCTCGCCGGCCGGGCAACCGCATCGGATGGGTGGCGTGTGGGATCGGGCTGCTGACCGCGCTGTATGAGTTCGGCCTCGGTTACGAGACCTTCGGGACGTACGTCACTCCAAGATTGCCGGCACTTGACTTCGTCAGGTGGTTGGAAATTTGGGAATGGGTCTTGCCGGTCGTCCTGATGCTGTTCTTCCTGCCGTTGCTCTTTCCCGACGGCAAACCGATTTCGCCTCGTTGGTGGCTGCTTGCGCCGCTCGTCTTCGGGGGTTTTGGGCTGGCGCTATTCGGGATTCATATCGGGCAGATCCCGGGCGCGATCGGGGCGCTGCTCGCGATCGCCAGTTTGTTCATTCGTTACCGCCGTGCCGGGCCAGATGAGCGGCAGCAGATCCGCTGGTTCGCGGTCGCCGGGTCGCTCTTGGGAGTGGTCGCCCTTTCTGGTCTCATCGCCGGCGCCGTCGTCTACCACAACAACACCGTTGTCTTCAATCCGATCTTCGACGTCCTGACGCCGCTCGCGTTCACCGCCCTCGCGGTATCGATCGGAATCGCCGTCCTCAAATATCACCTCTATGACATCGACGTCTTCCTCCGTCAGGCGCTCGTCTACGGCACCCTGGTGGTGCTCATCAGCATCGTCTACTTCATCACCGTCGTCACCGTCGGCAGCCGGGTGGGACAGTTGCCTCGGAACGATCCCGCGGCTGGGGTGGCCGTTGGGGCAATTGTCGCCCTTGCCTTTCAACCGGTGCGTCGCCGCCTCCAGCGGCTGGCGAACCGCCTCGTTTACGGCAAACGCGCCACACCTTACGAGGTGCTCTCGCAGTTCAGCAAGCGCGTCTCGGAAATGTATGCGAGCGACGAGCTGCCCATACGGATGGCGCAAGTGCTCGCCGAGGGCACGGCGGCGGAGAACGCCTCGGTCTGGCTGCGCGTGGGATATGAGCTTCGGCGCGCCGCGTCCTGGCCGGCCGGCGTCGATGGTCCGAGCACCGTTCCCCTGGCGGCTGACGACCTGCCGACGATTCCGGGTGTCGCCGAAGCCGTGCCGGTCCGCTACCAGGGCGAACTGCTTGGAGCGCTCGCCGTCTCGAAGCGGCAAGAGTTGACCGCAGCCGAGAGCCGCTTACTCGGCGACCTCTCGAGGGAAGCCGGCCTCGTACTGAAGAACACGCGGCTCACCGCAGAGCTCGTCCAGCGTCTCGACGAGCTGCAGGCATCGCGGCAGCGCCTCGTCACCGCCCAAGATACGGAACGACGCCGGTTGGAACGCAACTTGCACGATGGCGCCCAACAGAACCTCATTGCCCTGAAACTGAAGATCGCGCTGATGAAGAACCTTCCTGCGACCGATCCGCAGCGAGCGAACGTGGCGCTGGATGAACTGACGAGCGATGCCAATGAGGCCATCGAAACGCTTCGCGAGCTCGCCCGGGGTCTCTATCCGCCGGTGCTCGCCCAGGACGGGCTGGTCGCGGCGATTGAGGCGCAGGCTCGCCGCACACCGATACCCGTCGACGTCGTCGCTGGTCCTGTTCCCCGCTATCCGCAGGAAACCGAGTCGGGCGTGTACTTTTGCGTGCTGGAGGCGCTGCAGAACGTGGTCAAGCACGCCAGCGCTACAAAGGCGACGGTGAGCATCGAGCAACGCGATGGCCACCTGGTGTTCTCGGTCGCTGATGATGGCCGTGGGCTGGATCCCAACCGGGCGCGATCCGGCAGCGGGATGCAGAATATGCGGGACCGCATCGAAGTTCTGGGGGGCGAGCTTCAAGTGGAGAGCTCACCCGGGGCGGGAACGCGCGTGACCGGATCTATTCCGGTGGCGGCGGCGTCGACAGCTGGCGAGCACGTGCCTGCAACGCCTTAAGCTGCGCCCAGTCGATCCTGGGCCGAGCCAGTCCTCGCCGCTGCAGATAGCGCCGGGCCGCTCGACGTTTGGCCAGGGCGAACCGCACCATCCCGGCCAGGCCGCCAACGCCAACTCCGGGCACGAAGCGTGACGGTCGGAACAGCCAAATGTCATCGCCGGACGGCTCGAGGGTGCCGCGGACCATGAAGCTGCGCAGTTCCCAGAGCAACTGATTGTGTCCATGGCAGAGCAGGCTGGCCGGCCCCGGCCTGATCCCGGTCCACCCCGGTAGCGACACACGCAAAACCTGTTGCACCTCATCCAACTCCGGTGCGCATCGAATGCTGACCGGGTACCCGTCGCCATCCACGCCGGTGAGGATTGGGCTGGAAAACTCCCGCAGGTGTCGCTGGACCTCAGCCCACATTGATCGTTTCAACCACCTTTGGGCGGGCTAAAGACATCACCATGCTCCCACCAGAGGATGCGCCGGGGCGTGACCGTGATCTCGAGCCGCATGAAGTACCAGTCGGAGAACCACCGGAGCGCCGGGTTACTCGTGTACATCATGCCCGACGGTTGGCGGCGGTAGACGAGCATGACCTCGTTCTCGAAGCCGCCGATCGAGGTCTTGACCTCGTCCGGGGCGACGGCGTCACCCTGTACCAGGACCCGCGCCGGGTCGATCAACCCGCTTCCCGTCGGATCCGAAAAGAGTAGCGAGACTCGTGGATTGCGGCGGATGTTGAAGGCCTTGTCCGGGAGGCCGATCGACGTCGTGGTCACGAACTGGCCGGTCTTGGGTCTCCAGAAGGGCAGCATCGGCCAGGTGATCGGTGTCCCGTCCGCCGCCAGGGTCGAGAACTCGCAGGTGCGAAATTCCCGAAACACTGCCTCGACCGCTGCCGGAATCGGAAGAGCCATCTCTCGCCTCCTGCGGTTAGCCTATTCCGGCGGCGCCGCGCCGGTAACCCTGCAGCCTCCCCAGGAAAAGGGGGGCTAGCCGTAGGGCCGGAGGGGTGACTTCCCCCTCGACGGAAAGCCCTATTTAGGTCACGATCGGCACATGCCCGGCCGTCGAATAGCGCGCACGACCTGGTTTGCCTGGAGCCTTGGCGCGCTCGCCATCGTCTTGGGCTTCGCGAGCGTGCCATTTCGGCTGGCAAACGCCGCCCCGCTGGCGTCGATGATTCTCGGGCTCGCCTTGATTATTCCCACCTCCACAACCGGCGCCGTCATCGCATCTAGGAAACCTGAAAACCCGATCGGCTGGCTCTTCGTCTCCATCGGTTTTCTCGTCGCCCTCACCCAGTTTGCTCAACAGTACGCAACCCTTGGTCTGGTAACGCATCGCGGTTCATTACCCGGTGCGGTGTTCGTCGCTTGGCTCGAACAGTGGACACTCTGGTTTGTCTTCCCCGCCGGTATCGCGGTGTTGCTCATCCTGTTTCCCAGTGGCCGGCCGCCATCCCGAGGTTGGTGGCCGGCGTTGTGGTTATCCGCCGTTTGTGCGCTCGCGATGGTGGTGGGCTCCATGTTTGGACGCGGCGAGTTGACTGACGCGCTGCGGCCTGCGAGTGGGCCTGGAGTGGACTTCGGTGTGCAGAATCCTGCTGGCATCGCGGCACTTGCGGGTCTTCTCATGGGCATGGATCTTGCGGGCCGCCTCGGATCGTTTCTGCTCGTGTTTGTCGCCGCCGGCGGACTGGTAATACGGACGATCCGCGCCCGCGGGGACGAGAGGGAGCAGCTCAAATGGATTGCCTACGTTGGTGCAGTAATTGCCCTGGGAATCGTCGGCAGCATCGGTGGTCGGGTCGCTTCGGTCCAGGACTTCGCGTTCTACGGTCTTGTCATCGGCGGCCTGTTCGTCGGCTTGCCCGCTGCAACGGCGATCGCCGTCTTGAAGTACCGCCTGTACGACATCGACATTGTCATCAACAAGTCGCTCGTCTACGGCGCGCTCGCCGTATTCATCACGACCGTTTACGTCGCGATCGTAGTCGGCATCGGCCACCTCGTAGGGCAGGGTGGCAAGCCGAATCTCGGGCTTTCGATCCTGGCCACTGGACTGGTCGCCGTCGCCTTCCAGCCCGTTCGTGAACGCGTCCAGCGATTGGCCAACCGCCTCGTCTATGGCAAGCGCGCGACCCCTTACGAGGTGCTCTCTGAATTCTCCGACCGCATCGCGTCGACCTACTCCGATGAGGAAGTCCTGCCGCGCCTGGCACAAACCATCGCCGAATCAACCGGTGCGGTGCAAGCCGTGATCTGGGCCAAGGATGGGACGGAAAATACGACCCTGGCCTGCTGGCCAGAACAGAATGGATCGTCCATCCGGGCGCCGGAGGCGGCCGGCGGAGGCTCGGGCAGCGATCGCATCGTGACGGTGCAGCACCAGGGCCAGGTGCTCGGCGCGCTGAGCATCCGAAAGGCAAGGGGTGTTGCCGTCACGCCGGTCGATGACAAGATCCTCGCCGATCTCGCGTCACCTGCTGGCGTCGTCCTTCGCAACCTGCAACTGACCCGGGAATTGCGGGCGCGCCTGGCCGAGATCTCGGCCCAAACCACCGAGCTGCAGGCTTCGAGCGCCCGGATCATCGCTGCCCAGGACTCGACGCGGCGCCGCTTGGAACGCAACATTCACGACGGCGCTCAGCAACATCTGGTGGCGATTGCCGTGAAGCTACGGCTGGCCGCGACGCTTGCGAAGCGCGACCCCGTTCGCGCGGCCCGGCTGCTCGACGAGCTCGAGGTCGAAACGCACCAGGCGCTCGAGACGCTTCACGCCCTGGCGCGCGGTATCTATCCACCCATCCTTCGCGAGCATGGGCTGGAGTCCGCCATTCGATCGCAAGCGGCTCGGTTTTCCCTCCCCATCGATGTCTCGGCTCAGAGCCTTAGCCGGTATCCGTCTGAGGTGGAAGGCGCTGTCTACTTCTGTTGCCTGGAGGCGCTCCAGAACGTGGCGAAGCATGCGAAGGCCACCGAGGTCCGAATCCAGCTGGAGGATGCCGGCGGCGAGCTTGCCTTCTCAGTGGACGACGACGGGGTCGGCTTCGACCCGTTGCATGTCCCGCAGGGCTCCGGTCTGCAGAACATTGCGGATCGGCTGGCTGCTCTGGGTGGTCACCTGGATGTGATTGCCAGACCCAGTGGCGGCACATCGTTGCAGGGCCGCGTACCCGTCCGCAACCTAGAGCCGGTCGTATGAGCGTGCCTACCGCCCGTCGCCTCGCGTTGTCGGTCTGGGGAGCAGCTCTCGTTTGCACGGCCGTCGGGTTACTCCTGCTCTTCCCCAACCGTTCGACGCTGGGCAGCAGCTCCTTCCTCATCATTCCGTCCGCCTTTATGCCCGGACTGACATACACCACCCTTGGCGCCCTGATTGCAGCCCGCCATCCCAAGAATCCGATCGGCTGGATCCTGGCTGCCCTGGGTTTGGACGCCGCGATCGCGTTTGTCGGGTCGGAGTACGCCATCCTTGGTCTCCACACGGCGCCCGGGTCGCTGCCGGCCGCGACGTGGGTGGCCTGGTTTCAAACCTGGCTCCCCTATCCCGCCCTGTGGGCGGGGCTGCCACTGTTCTTCCTGCTCTTCCCGGATGGGCGCCTTCTATCGAATCGGTGGAAGGCGGTAGCCTGGCTGGCCGTCGCGGTCGCGGGCCTGCAAACGATCGTGGCGATTCTCACCCCTGGCCCGATCATCGGCAGCAACCAGGGGCAAAATCACATGTACCGGTTCACCATGAATCCAACCGGCCTCAGTGAGTTACGCAGCCTGCTTCAGACGGCCGAGGCGGCATTGAGACTGGCTCTCCCGCTCGTTGCCATCGCATCGTTCAGCGCGCTCGTCGTCCGATTCGTTAGGTCAAGAGGAGAGGAGCGGCAGCAGCTGAAGTGGCTTGCCTACGCGGGCACCATCCTGGTGGCCGCAGTAACGCCGACTCTGATCGGGACGGATTCGGCCGCGAATGTGGGCTGGTTGCTCTTGACGTTCGCCCTCACGCTGGGACTGCCCGGAGCGGCCGCGGTGGCCATCCTCAAGTACCGCCTCTACGACATCGACCCCATCATCAACAAATCGGTCGTCTTTGCTGTCCTCGCCCTCTTCATCACGGGGGTCTACGTTGGCATCGTCGTTGGCATTGGCAACCTGCTCGGTGCGGCCGCCCGGCCCAGTCTCACCCTATCGATCCTTGCGACGGCCGTCGTAGCGGTCGCCTTTCAACCGGTTCGCGACCGCGTCCAACGTTTTGCCAACCGGTTGGTCTACGGCAAACGTGCCACGCCGTACGAAGTGCTATCGCAGTTTTCCGACCGCGTTGCCGGCGTCTACTCCAGTGAAGCCGTACTACCGCGAATGGCCAGCGTGCTGGGCGAGGCGACCGGCGCGTCGCGGGCGGATGTCTGGATCCGGCTGGGCGACGAGATCGTTCCGGCGGCGTCCTGGCCGGCTGCCAATGGGCACACATCGTCACCCCTCAAAATCGAGGGGCAACTTCTCCCGTCAGTCCCGGGCGTCAGCCGGATCGTTCCGGTGCGGCACCAGGGGGAATTGCTCGGCGCCCTGAGCATCAATAAGCGTCCGGGCGAAGCGCTGACGCCGGTTGAGGAGAAGCTGCTGACGGACCTGGCCGCTCAGGCAGGGCTGGTCATGCGGAATGTCCGGCTGACGGTCGAGCTCCAGGAGCGACTCCGGGAGACTTCCGCTCGAGCGGCGGAGCTGCGGGCGGCCCGCCAGCGGCTGGTTACCGCCGGCCACGTCGCGCGCAGCCAGCTGGAACGAAATATCCAGGCTGCAACCGAGCCACGCCTGCTCTCGATCGCCGGGCGGATCGCGGGCGCCCGCCAGTTGATGCAAGGCGACGCCACCATCGCGACTGCCGTCTTGAATCAGCTTACGGCAGAGGCCAACGAGACCCTCGAGCTGCTGCGCGATCTGGCTCGCGGCATCTACCCACCGTTGCTGATCGACCAGGGACCGGTCGCAGCGCTGCAGGCTTATCTGAAAAAGGCCCGTGTCCCGGTCCAGCTCGACATAGCCCGTGGGTTCGCAACCAATCGCTTCGATGAGCAGGTCGAGGGCGCAGTGTACTTCTGTTGCGTCGAAGCCCTCCAAAACGTCTACCAGCACGCGGGCGCCGCCCCCACCATTGTGTGGCTAAGCGCTACCGACGGGCGCGTGGAATTCTCGATCACGGATCGTGGCCCAGGATTCGACCAACAGCACGGCGAACTAGGGCCCGGCTTGCAGACGATGAGCGACCGTGTCCGCGCCCTGGGCGGCAGCCTCGAGGTGCGATCCAATCCAGGAGCCGGCACCACCATCAAAGGATCGATTCCGGCGCGTGCCCTGGAGCCGATCGCGTGAGCCAGAGACGCGCGACGCCCGTCGCCTGGATCCGCTGGAGCGCTTGGTTCCTTGCCATCCTAGCCGTTTTGCTCTCGCTCGTCAGTGAACTAGTTGGGTTTCTATGGCAACCGACCGCATTGCCGGGCGGAATGTGGCCGCCCCTTTACGACGTGGCTCTGCCTCTATTTACCTGGTCGTTCGCACTGGTTGGCGGCCTCATCCTCTCGCGCCACCCCAAAAACGTCATCGGCTGGATTTGCTTGGCGACTGCCCTGGTAGCAGGCACCTACGCCTTGACGGTTCGTTACAGCCTGGTTGCCGAATTCAACACGGCCGCGTCGCTACCGGGCGGGCTTTGGACGACGTGGGTGGTGCAGTGGGGATGGATTCCGCTGGACAGCTTGCTCTTTGTTTTTCTGCCTGCGCTGTTCCCTAGCGGGCGGCTGCCGTCTCGCCGCTGGCGAGTCATTATCTGGCTAGCCATCCCGGCCGCTGTCGTGACGATGGGAGCAGCCGCTCTCTACCCTGTAATGAGTCTGTGGACAGCGGGCCCCTCGTGCGTGTGGAGCAATGCAATCCCCGGGCCCTGCTACCGGTTTCACAACCCGTTTCCAGTCACCCTTTCAGTCTCATTGCTTGACGTGGTATTTCGGCTCTCAGGCGGTCTACAGAGTGTCACCATCCTGCTCGCCACGCTCTCGTTAGTCGCGCGGTACCGGCAGGGCTCTCGAGAAATTCGTGCCCAGCTCAAGTGGCTCACTCTTGCGGGCAGCGTGCTGTTCCTCTCATCAGCAAGCTTGTTCGTGCTCGGGACAATGGTTCACCTGACCGTACCGGCCGCGTGGCTGATCGCCATCGCGACGATCATTCTCCTTCCGTTTGCGATCGCCTTCGCCATTCTCAAGCACCGCCTCTACGACATCGACATCGTCATCAACAAGACGCTTCTCTTCGGTGGGATGGCCGCCTTCATCACCCTGGTCTACGTCGGGATCGTGGTCGGCATAGGCCACTTCGTGGGACAGGGCAGTAAACCAAACCTCGCGCTTTCGATCCTGGCGACTTCCCTTGTCGCAGTGGCCTTCCAGCCCGTTCGCGAACGCGTCCAGCGAGTGGCGAACCGGTTGGTGTATGGCAAGCGCGCCACTCCCTACGAAGTCCTCTCGCAGTTCTCGAACCAGGTGGCCGGCGTTTACTCGAGCGACGAGGTGTTGCCACGAATGGCGAAGGTGCTGGCAGAGGGCACCGGCGCCGCCCGAGCCGATGTGTGGATCCGGCTTGAAGATGCCATTGCGCCAATCGCGTCCTGGCCGATCGGCGACGGACCCCCGCCGACGCCCATAAGCGTCAGCGGACAGCTGCCGACTTCGCTGCCAGGCGTAAGCCGGATCGTGTCGGTGCGGCACCAGGGGGAGTTGCTCGGCGCCGTGAGCATCAACAAGCGTCCGGGTGAAGCGCTAACGCCCGT
>Ga0207684_10000324_pt1 | contig 67549 bp, 54 predicted proteins | sample KBSK5501metaG_FD_184342 | JGI IMG/M metagenome (GOLD analysis project Ga0207684, IMG submission 184342) | Corn, switchgrass and miscanthus rhizosphere microbial communities from Kellogg Biological Station, Michigan, USA - KBS K5-50-1 metaG... | ecosystem: Host-associated > Plants > Roots >...
CAGCCGCCAACGGGTCGCTCCGTCGGTCGCCCGGTTGGCGCCACCGACTCCTACAAGCGAGCACCCTATCGCCGGAAACAGAACATACCAGCGGATACTTAGCGTGGCGAGATACATCGCGCAGATCGGAGCAATCAAGGCACGCGCCACAATGAAGGCCCATGCCACCGACGCGGCGAGCAGATCGACGGAGAAGCTTGGAGGCTTCTCCAGTTGATACGCGACACTCATGAAGGTCGCCGACTCTATGAGCGACACGAGCCAGACTCTGAGTCGTGCCCCACGGGTGTAGGGATCTTTGGCCGGATCCACGCCTCGAAGTCTGGTGTCTCTCAGTTCGACGGCAGAATTCAGCAGCGTCAGATCCATGCCACCCACGATCACAAACGTGATCGCCAGCAATGCCAGGACCACGAAGTCGAGTGGTTCGTGGCGCTGGTATTGGCCAACCAGAATCGTGATCTGATGTTGGCCCAGGGTAATCAAGGCGCCAAAGCTGAACACCAGCGTCATCGGGACCGCCCAGGCGCGTCCGAGGGTCCGCATGAACGCCCCATGGTCGGAGACATGCGCACGCTTGGCGCGATCACCAAAGAGCATGCGCCTCAATGAGGCGAACAGCCCCAGCTGTGGCGATGCGGGCATTTGTGGTACAGAAGCCTGCATGAGAAGGGAATCCTTTCAGGGATTTGTGCGACTGGAGCAGAGGGCGTGGGTGAAACAGCCGCTCACGCCCTCTGCGCTGGCGCATTCAGCTAGCGGCGACGGCCGTTGGCGCCAACCGCTTTACCAGTCGCAGCCTTCTCGGCCTCTGCCTGGGCGCGCCGTTCCTGCATCTGACGGACCCGCTCTTCCAGCTGCGCCTCCATCTGCGCGACCCGCGCGGCGTTGCGCTGGTCACGGTAGGTCCGTTGGCTGCGCTTGAAGACCGCACGCGCCTGCTTGACCTGCTCTTCAAGCGGCGAGCCAGGTTCGAGCACCGCCATGGCCGATCCGGCGAAGACCACGAAGGCGTCGAGCTCGGCGGTTTGTTCACCGAGTTGGACCTGCCAGCCACGGCGCTGATAGGTCTTGTCCTTGGCATGGACAAAGGGGCGTGCGGCCAGTCCCGCGCAGTAGGCTTGGACCAACTCGCCTGATTCGAGCCACTTGGTGAGAAGATCAGTGGAGGGAGCCTGTGACTCGTCGCCGAGGCGGAACTCGACGGTGTATTGCTGCCGTTCGTTGGCGGCGAGTTTGAGGGTCACCTGCAGCCGCTGCTCGATGCGGTAGCCTTTGGGGTCGGTGTCATCGAGGACAGGCGAAGGCAGAATGGTTTAGTTGTCGACGGTCCCAATCACAGCAAACACGCGTGTTCTCTCCTTTAGAGAAGGGTGAAGGTTGGTGCTTGGTGGATCCGTCACGTCTCGCCAGGGAGGTCGCGCTATGCGACAATGAGAGACGCAACGATCGTGTTGAGCGGCGTTGTCTGAGGCGTCCGAGAGCAAGCTTTGGTGGCGGCTTTCGGGCGCTTCTGCACATGGCGAAGTGCGGCGGAGCGCGAGCCAGCGCGTGTCCCAGGAGCGTCATGAGCCATAATCCTCCGCGTTCTCTATCGCGTCGGGTGCTGCCTCCTCTGAGGACCGCTTGGCGCTACGCTCTCGCTTGCGGTAGTAATGTGGTGGCTGCAGCGTCGGCGGCTCCAAACGCGCGAGTCCTGCTGGGCGCAGATGATCGATCGGACTGAAGGCGCGCTGGCGTTCACTGAGCGTCTTGGTGCTCATATGGATGTAGCGCCGCGTCGTCGTGATGTCGGCGTGCCCCAGCTTCTCCTGTAGCGTCACCAGATCGGAGCCGGGTACCTCCAACGTGCGCACCGCTGAGGTATGTCGGAGCAGATGGAGGAAGGCGCGTTCGACCCCCGCTTTGCGCTTGATCGTCGTCAGGATCCGGCGCAGGCCCTCGTAGCCAAACTTGCGCTGGTACTTGTTCTGAAAGAACGGCGCATCGGTCGCCGCCTTACTTCCGGCGCTGGCGTCACGGAGGAAGGCATAGCGGCGCAGCATTCGCCGTGTGGTATCGCCTACCGTCACCGTACGTGACTTCTGCCGTTTGCTCGCTGCGATGAAGAGCTGCCCCGTCTCCAGGTTCACATCACCCACGAGCAGGTTGGCCAGATCCATGGCGCGCAAGCCACCGTCGAGGTAGGTGAGCAGGATCGCCAGATCTCGTGTGCCCCAGACGGTGCCCGTATCGCATTGATCCAATAGGGCCTGGACCTCATCTGGCTCCAGCGGCTGCTTGTAGGTCTCGCTCTTGCGCGGCAGCTGGAGCAGTTTGAGCCGGTTCTCCGCCGTGTAGCCCTGTTTGGGCGCGGCAAGCCAGCTGGAAAAGACCTTGAGCGAGCGCAGATAGGTCCGTAGCGACTCACGTGAAAGCGCCGGGTCTCCGTCGTAGCGACGGGAGGTGGGCGCTTTGCCCCGGTCGAGAAGGTGGTCGAGATATCGCTCGGCCTGGTAAATGGTGACATCGTCGAGGGTCGGTGGCCGGCCAAACTCCGCCTCCCACCAGGCGCACACGGCCCGCAATGTCTGCAGGTAGTTGCGGATCGTTCTGGCGCTCAGGCTGCGCCGGCGGCAGTCGCGTTCATACTCCTCGATGACGAAATCCACCTGGAGCAGAGGCAAGCGCGAGGCACTGGGCTTCTTTGGTCGTTGACGTGGTGTTTTCCCATGGCGCGACATAGGGACAGGTCCTCTTCCACTCGGTGGTGTGCCCGCGGCGCCGTCGATGGCTGCGAGAACACCCGTTCGACTTGTTCACACACAGGCTACCCTGCGGGGTGGCGTGCACGCGAACAAGTGTGTCGTGGGTGTGCAGCGCGTGTGCTGCTAGTGTGTGGGACCTGTGCGGTCAGTGTGTGGCGTGTGTGCAGTGACTGTGCAGCGGGAGTGCTGCAGCTGTGCTACACTTCTTGCACGGCTGATTCGCCGGGCATACGTGGGCGCTGGGAGGAGAGGAAGAGGCGCTCACACACAAAATAAAGGGGCTGAGCGACGCTCAACCCCAACATGTCGTATCGGCTCCGGGACGTGGATTCGAACCACGGTTGACTGATCCAGAGTCAGCTGTCCTACCACTAGACGATCCCGGACTACGCCAGGCGTGACCATACGTCCCTCGCGCTGGCACGGCTACTATACCATACGGCGTCGCCGCGGCGCAAGATTCACCAGGCGCGCGCGTCACCAGCGGCGCTCGCGCGCCCCTTGCGCTACCGACTTGCTATCAAAGTTTTGTCCGCTTGAGGAGATTTGACGCGCGTAGCCCGACCCAGTATGCTACGCATTGGCGTGCGGCGTCTCGCATTGCCAGAATCGCCCAGGAGTCGCACAGAAATCGCGTCCGTGCGCGCATGCGTTCCAGATGGTCTGGAAAGGCGGTAGATATTGTGAGCATCCAGTACGATCCGGCGCTCCAGCTTACGCTCGAACAGCAAGACGCCCTCCAGCGTGAGTACGATGCGCGCGCGAAAAATTCGACGACAGCCTTCCTCCTCTGCTACTTCCTCGGCCTCTTCGGCGCGCAGCGCATGTACCTCGGCCAATGGGGGGCGGCGGCTCTGCGCCTGTTGCTCCCACTCATCGCCCTGTCGCTCGCCATCCTTGGCGCGCTGGACGTGCTGCCCTTCGCCACCTTTTCGCTCGCAATCATTACCCTTGTGTGTGGACTCATCTGGGAGGCGCTGGATCTCGCCCGCATCGATCGCGAAGTCAGCGCCGCCAACGCCGCGCTCATGAACCGCCTGCTCGCCACCATTGAGCCTCTGGACGCCACGGCCACGGCCGCTTCTGCAGCGCCAGCGCCTCAACCTGAGCCGGAGAATGCCCCAACCTGGCCCCCCGCCGCAGCGGAAGCCACGACGGTCCCCCCAGCGACGAGCGCAGCCACCGAGTCAGAGTCCACCGACGCTCCGCCGCCCCAGTCGGAGCCGCCATACTCTGCGCCGGAATCACCTGAGACGACATTGACGCTCGAGCCTGCTCCATCCCCCGCGCCCGTCTGGGACGCCCGAGACGAGAATACCTCTGTCGGCGCTTCCAGCGCGCCACCAACGGCGTCGGCCTACGTTCCGCCGGTCGCCCCAGAGATTATCAGCGGTAAGTCCGCAGCCGCGAGCGCCGCCGCTGAACCGGAAAGTCCACCGATCTGGCCTGGGGCGCCCGCTGAGACTTCACGCGCGGCCAGCGCGCCAGAATGGCCGGGAGCAGTCGAGTCTCAAACGACCGTGCCTGTGGCTGAACCTGCGCCACAGGCGGGCACGGTTGAGCGTCCGCAAGTGGGATCGCCTCCGCCGCCCGAGCAGCCAGCGCAACCCGAGGCGCGCAGGCTCAAGCTCATTCGCGTGCGGCGCAAGATCACACTGGATGACGGCACGGTCGTCGGCGAGCAAGTGCTAGAAGACTACTTCCCCGTCGAGATGGACACACAGGAGGCGGCGAAGACTCTGGAAGCGCGTTTCCAGCCGCTTTCCCCCGATGAGATCGCTAAGCGAGCGGACCTGCCGCCTGGCACAGACCTGCAGTTGAAACGCGAGTGACGGTCTCCACGCGCGCCAACCTCACCCGCTGCTGTTTCCACCGGCCGCCCTATTCGAGAATGGGAGGCCGGTCCCGCATAGCGGCGCTGGCCGCAAAGAGATATATCTCACTCTTGACAACTCGGCGAGAATAAGATATATCTTTATCAGCGAATGCGCGCAAGGACATGCTGGCCAGCGCGTTCCAGGGTGGAACGCAGGATTTGTGAGCCGCATGCGCGAGCGTTCGCAAAGAAGGAGCGAACACGATGTTCGGCGAATTTGACACGCCGCAGCCCGCCATGGGATGGGCTGGCGGCTTTGGCCCCGGACGCGGTCCTGGACGTGGCCCGTGGGGCGGTCCCTGGGGCGGTCCCTGGGGCGGCCCCGGTTTACGTGGTGGCCCGTTTTTCTGGCGCATGGGGCGGCGCTTTGGCTTTGGCCCGGGGTTCGGCCCCGGATTTGGCCCCGGTGGTCCTCGCATGTTCGGTCGCGGCGACCTGAAGTATGCGCTGCTCGACCTGCTACAGGAGCGCCCCAAGCATGGGTATGAGATGATCAAGGAGTTGGAGAGCCGTGCAGGTGGCTTCTATACTCCCAGCGCTGGCGCGATCTACCCGACGCTGCAACTGCTCGAAGATCGCGGCTGGGTGAGTGTCGAGACGACCGAAGGCAAGAAGGTCTACGCGATCACCGACGCCGGACGTCAGGCGCTCAAGGAGCGCCGCGACGAGGAGGCGCAGCGGCCTGAGGGTGGTCCGCGTGGCCCGTGGGGTTGGGGCGATCCCGCTGAAGGACTGCGACGCGAGCATGGACGTCACGAGCACGGCCATGGACGCGGGCGTGGTGGCCCGTGGGGCGGATGGCGCGCCAGCCCAGAGCTACGCGAGCTGGCGCATGAGGGGCGCGACGTGGCGCGGCTGACACGCATGGCTGTGCTGTCGGCCGTCAACGATCCTGAGCGCCTGGCGCAGCTGCGCGCCATTGTCCAGCGCACCCGCGCCGATCTGCTGGCCTTCCTCAACCAGAGCCAGTCCGGGCAGCCGACTCCCGGCTCCGAGGGATCGTCGCCAGAGTCGGGAACGCCGACGAGCGGCCCCATCGAGCAGATCTAAGCGCGATCACGCGCAGAGAATATCACGCCGCCGTGGAGCCTCGTCGAATGGGTGGCGCGGCGACGGTGGAGCGCGGCCTATACTATAAATTGTAGCCGTTGGGGCGCGCTGACCTGGCGCCGCCGACCCAGCGGCGCCCTTGCGTTTGTGTCATATCGCTCAATTCGAATGCCCATGAGCGCAGCGGTATCTGGAAATATGCAGGTGAAGATTCATGATGATGTATGGGGGCAGGCCACCGATGGGTGGTGGAAACTATGGCCGGATGATGAACCGGCCGGATGAGCCGCCAAAAAAGACGGATATGCGCACGGTGCGTCGCGTCGCCGCCGCGTTCCGGCCCTATCTGCGCGAGGTGTCCATCGTCTTCGCCGCCATCATCGTCGTGGGCGTCATGGGCATCATCAATCCGCTGATGCTCAAATACTCGATCTCCATCGGTTTCGGGCAGCAGCGCTTCGACCTGCTCGCGCTCTTCGTCGCCGTCATGGTCGTTGTGCCGATCATTACCGGACTCATCGGCGTCGGGCAGACGTTTCTCAACACGCGCATCGGCCAGCAGGTGATGCGCGACTTCCGCAACCGGCTCTATACCCACCTCCAGCGCATGCCGCTCAAGTTCTTCACCGACACGCGCACCGGCGAGATCCAGTCGCGCCTCGCGAACGACGTCGGTGGTGTGCAGACGGTCGTCACCGATACCGCGACCTCGACCATCGCCAACTTCACCATTGTCCTCTCGACCGTGGTTGGCATGTTCTTCCTCTCGTGGCAGCTCACCCTGCTCTCGCTCGGTCTGCTGCCCGTCTTCATCTTCCTGACGACACGCGTCGGCGCGGTGCGCCGCGAGGTCAGCAAGGAGACGCAGGAATCGCTGGCGGAGATGTCCTCGATGGTGCAGGAGACGCTCTCGGTGAGTGGCGTCCTGCTGACGAAGACCTACGGGCGGCAACGCCAGGAGATTGCGCGCTTCGATAAAGAGAACCAGCGCCTAGTGGGGCTGCAGATCCGCCAGCAGATGGTGGGCCGCTGGTTCATGATGCTGATCTCGACCTTCTTCTCGATCATCCCGGCGCTCGTCTATCTACTCGCGGGCTATCTGGCGTTCGGCCCCGGTCATAGCTCCAGCCCCAGCCAGGTCGCCGAGATCGTCGGCACGCTCGTCGCCTTCACCACATTGCAGACACGCCTCTTCTTCCCGGTGGGCGCGCTACTCGGCGTCCAGGTGGAGCTGCAGGGCGCGTTGGCCCTCTTCGAGCGCATCTTCGAGTACCTCGACATGCCGCTGGAGATCGTGGACCGGCCCGACGCGACCACGCTCACGCCTGGCCAGGTCAAGGGCGAGGTGGAGTTCAATGACGTGACGTTCCGCTATCGCGCCAACAGCGAGCGCCCCGCGCTGGATGACCTCAACTTCACCGCGCCTGCGGGCAAATTGACCGCGCTGGTCGGCCCCAGCGGCGCCGGCAAGACGACCATCACCTATCTCGTGCCACGGCTCTACGACGTGGAGCAAGGCGCGGTGGAGATCGACGGGCGGGATGTGCGCGACATCACGCTGGAGAGCCTGGGCGAGTTGATCGGCGTGGTGACGCAGGAGACGTATCTCTTCCACACGACGATCCGCGAGAACCTGCGCTACGCCAAGCCCGACGCCACCGACGAGGAGCTGGAGCGCGCCGCCCGCGCCGCCGCTATCCACGAGCGCATCGCGGAGTTGCCTGAAGGCTACGATACCGTGGTCGGCGAGCGCGGCTATAAGCTCTCCGGCGGCGAGAAGCAGCGCATCGCCATCGCGCGCGTGATTCTCAAAGACCCACGCATCCTGATCCTGGACGAGGCTACCAGCGCGCTCGACACGCACTCGGAGCGGCTGATCCAGACGGCGCTGGAGACGGTGATGCAGGGACGCACGACCATCGCCATCGCGCACCGCCTCTCGACGATCCTCGCCGCCGACCAGATTCTGGTGGTGGATGGTGGGCGCATCGTCGAGCGTGGCACGCATGCCGAGTTGTTGGCGCATGGCGGCCTCTACGCCCGTCTCTACGAGGAGCAGTTCACCTCGGCGCAGGAGTTGGCGGCGCTCTCAGGTCAGGAGGTCGAGGAGGCGATCGCCGCTGATGCCCTCCTCGCCCCGCGCATGGAGATGGTCAGCGACTGAAGTGACAGCCGCCGCGCCTGTCGCGCCAGTTGCCACCGACGTGTCTCTCTGCTCCGGCGCAGCTCTCTGCGAAGATCGCGAACCGAAGGCGCAGAGCGTCGCTTCGAGCACGGGCAGCATCGCGGAGGCGCGTTTGGCGCGGATGATGAGGTCCCACATCGGCTCCAGCCGCTTCCATGCTCCCGCGTACGCCACATGGCGCAGCCGCTCGCCCCAGGCGTCTTTGGTCCATGCCCCGCGCAGGATCGAGCCCCAGCGATAGAAGTGGTCGTAGGCGCGCCAGTAGCCAGCTTCCAGCGCCTCCGGCGTGAGCTTGGCTGGCTGGTAGACCACATGGCGGGTATCGTAACGATCCCAATCCTGATGCAACAGCCGCCCCTGACCCTCGATGCGCGTGTAGAGCGCCGTGCCGGGGTAGGGCGTCAGGATGTGGAACGTCGCCGTCTCGATGCCATGGGAGATTGCCCACTCCACCGTGCGCTCGAAGACGCTCTCGTCGTCCTCGTCCATGCCGAAGACGAAGCTGGCGTTGACCATCACGCCAACGTCATGCAGGCGGCGGATGGCCTCGGCGTAATCCCGGTTCAGGTTCTGATACTTGCGCTGCTCGCGCAGGTTGGTGGGATTGAGCGTCTCGAAGCCGACGAAGAGGCTGCGCAGCCCGCACGCCGCCGCCTGCTCCACCAGCCCCGGCCGCACCACCGACTGCACAGTACTCGCCGCCTGCCAGAGCCGTCCCATGCCGCGCATCCCGGCGAAGAGCGCGCTGGCGAAGCGGGGATCACCCAGCAAATGGTCGTCGAGGAAGTAGAGATGCCGCCCCGGCAGACGCTCGATCTCGGCGAGGGCGTCGTCCACGCGCTGCGTATAGAAGGACCGCCCACCCTGGAAGAAGGCCTCTTTGTAGCAGAAGTCACAGACGTGCGGGCAGCCGCGCGAGACCACAATCGAGTTGGGCACGAGGTAGTGCGTGCGCTTGATGAGGTCGCGGCGCACGTGTGGCAGCTCCGCCAGCGTGCGCACGGTGGAGGTGTAGCGCGGCTGTGGGCGCCCAGCTCGATAGTCGGCGAGGAAGCGTGGCCAGGTGTGCTCGCCCGGTCCCAGGAAGACGCTATCGGCATGCTGGGCGGCCTCGTCCGGCAGCGAGGTGACGTGCAGCCCACCGAGCGCGATATACGCTCCCCTGGCGCGGTAGTGATCGGCGAGCGCGTAGGCGCGGGAGGCCGAGGTGATGTAGACCTGAATGACCACCAGGTCAGGAGCGTCGGTCAGATCGAGGCGCTCTACATGCTCATCCTGCAACGTCACCTCGTCGCTCTCGTCGAGGTAGCCTGCCAGGGTGGCGAGGCCGAGCGGTGGAAAGAGCGAATACTTGATGGGCCGGAAGTAGGGGCTGAGCGCCTCGGTGAGCGCTGGCAGGATCATCTTGACGCGCACGGTCCGTTGCCTTTCATCCGCCGGGGCATGGAACGGGTCGCCTCCAGAGCGGCTCGCTTTCCATGTCTGCAGGCAAGTATGCCGCGCTCAGCGGTCAGTAACGAGGCTTTGGATGCGGCCAGCAACGCACCTGCGTGCCAGAACACGCTTACACAGAGTTTTGGTGGCGTCAACTCATAGACTGTGAACCAGGTCATAGGCGCCACACGCCCTGCCTGTTATACTCTGCGCTACCAGGCGTGGGTTGTCTGGCCTGGATAGACATTGTGAGGCATCTATCATGGCGCAAGGTTTCAAACGCGGTCTCATCACGGCAAGCGGATTCCTGGCTCTCGCGCTCGCGATCTTTGGGTGCGCCGTCGGCGGCGGAACATCAGGTGGCGGGGGAACGACGAGCGGCCCTACCGCTACCCCCAGCCCTCCACGGCACGCGCTCGCCTGGTTCCAGACATCTGGCTCCGGCGTTGACGCGGTCGGCGATCTGTGGGCAAGCGTCAGCGATGGCCCGGCGCATCAGGTGACACATACGGTATCGCTGCATCAGGAGTGCAACTATCAGATTCACTGGGGACAGCCAACCTTCTCGCCGGATCTGACGCACATCCTGGCGGCGCAAGGCGCGGCGTCGTGTACAGACGGCCCGGAGAACGGCAAGCTCTACGTCGTGGACGCGACCAGTGGCGCCGTCAGCGAGGTTCCTGGCGCTGGCATCCGGCTCACCGTCTACCAGTCCGGCTGGATAGACAACACCCACATCTGGTGGAGCGACTACCGTGAGGTCCATACCTACGCGCTCGGCGCGGGTTCCGCGACCACCCTTGGCTCCATTGGCTCGTCCTCGGGGTCGAGCTATAGCAGCGGTGGAGAGTCCCGGCTCCGTGGCAACACGGTTTTCTTTGTGAGCACGAGCCAGACCACATCCGGCGGCCCGATCACCTATGCGCTGAAGCGGTTCGATATGACCACGCATGCGGTGTTGGGCGGCTCGATCGCCTTGGGCTCGGTCGCCCCCTGCCAGTGCTCGACCGGCGACATAACAGGGCCTGGCTTCGATGTCTCGCCAGACGGAGCGCATGTCGTCTTCCAGCGCGTCGCGGGCGGCATTGACACAGGTATCACCTCCCAGTTCTTCTACGCTGGAGCCGACGGCAGCGGTGAGTCACGCATCGCCAGGTACGCTACCGCGCATGCCTTCGTCGATATGCTGATCTCGCCCAACGGCCGCCTGGTCGCTGTCACGGGGGCAGCGCCTGCGCCATCCACCTTTACCGCCAGCGTGACCTCGCCGGGCAATAGTGGCGACCCAGACCTGCACTTTTACACATCGGACGCTGGGTCGTATCCTGTGTGGAAGTACGACAGCAGCGGCTTCTACGCCAGCACAAAAGGCGTAGACGTCTATCCGCCTGACCCCTCGGGCGACATTCTCGCCTTCACGGTCGGGACCGCCACCGGGACGACCGCCTTTAGTGGTGGCGTCAACCCCTGGTATACCATCGGGCATTGACAACGCCCAAGACGCATTTGGGAAGGGAAAAAGGATGGCGCGCTAGCGCGCCATCCTGGCCCAGGGGCGTATCCGCGCTACTCAGGTGGAATCACGCTTGGCCGAGGCCAACTAAATAACAGCCGACGCGCTCATCCTACAGCCCAACCTCGCGTGCGAAGCTCGTCCCAGAGGGCAGTGGACCCACGGCGAAGACCTCCGCCAGCGTCGCGCCCAGGTCGGCGAAGGAGCCACGCGCGCCGAGGTTCACATTCGGCGTGATCTGATCGCCAGCGGCAAGAATGGGCACGCACTCGCGCGTATGATCGGTGCCCTTGAAGGTCGGGTCAGTGCCGTGGTCGGCGGTAATGAAGAGCGCGTCGCGTGGGCCAAGCTGCGCGAGGACCTGCGGCAGCCAGGCGTCCACCTCGTGTAACGCCTGCGCATAGCCCTGTGGGTTGCGGCGGTGGCCGTAGAGTTGATCACAGTCCACCAGATTGACAAAGAGCAGGCCACGAATCGGGCGCGCCAACTCGCGCATCGTCGCCGCCATCACGCCTTCGTTCGTACCGGGATGCTCGCTCTGTGTCAGGCCACGAAAGGCGAAGAGGTCCTCGATCTTCCCTAGACCAACCACGTCGTAGCCCGCGTCTTTGAGCGCGTCCAGCAGCGTCGGCTGCGGCGGCTCTAGCGAGAAGTCTTTACGGTGCGGCGTGCGTGTGAAGGCGCCGGGAGTCCCGACGAATGGCCGCGCGATGACGCGCCCGACGGCATTCTCGCCGACCAGCAACTCCCGCGCCGTGCGGCACATCGCGTACAACTCGTCGAGCGGGATGACCTCCTCGTGCGCCGCGAGCTGGAAGACGCTATCCGCCGAGGTATAGAGGATCGGCTTGCCAGTGCGCAGATGCTCAGCACCCAACTCAGCGATGATCTCGGTGCCGGAGGCGGGCTTGTTGCCGAGTGTCCCCCGCCCGATCGCCGCCTCGAAGCGCGCGACGAGGTCGGCAGGAAAACCGTGCGGATAGGTCGGCAGCGGGCGCTCCAGCGTGACGCCCATCATTTCCCAGTGGCCAGTTGTGCTGTCCTTGCCCGCCGCGCGCTCGACCAGTCGCCCATATGCGCCCGCCGCATCAGCGACCGCTGGGACGCCACGAATTGGCGTCACATTGCCGATGCCCACGTGGCCCATAGTCGGCAGTGAAAGGCCACCCACCGCCTCAGCGCAGTTTGTCAGGCAATTCGCGCCCTGGTCGCCATAGTTCGCCGCGTCCGGCGCCTGGCCAACGCCCACGCCATCCAGCACGATGACCACCGCGCGCTCCAGCGCCGCCATTGCCGCCGTCCCTTCGTTTCTGTCGTCGCAGGTGTTTGGTTGAGTTGCCCCACATTGTACGACAGTCGCGTGGCGAGATATGTGCGCTGATGGCACGATGCATGCCCAAGGCTACGGCCGCGAGAGATCGCGCGTCTACAGATAACCACGGCGAATGGGTAAAACCCGTGTAGGCTGGTTTCGTTGCCGTATGCCCCCCAGGCGCGAATTCATTCGTCAGCTCCTCTCACCAGTTGCGCGAGCACCGTCTCAGGCCGTATAGTCGAAGCCAACGCGCGGCCGCAGAGTGTTGCCAACCGCGCACGAGACGTGAAAGTTGGAGGATACGCTGCGTGGATTTTTTGCTCTCATTGCATAACCTCAACGCCTGGCTCGTCGAGATCGTCGGCGGCCTGACGCTCATCGTCGGCATTGTCTGGCTCGTGCTGTATCGCGGCAAGGCTGTGGACGCGTCTGATCCGGTGGACCAGGTGCGGCGCGTGTTCCGCTATGGGCTGATCGCGACTTTCGCCCTCGGCGCGCTCCAGGCCGTCCTCGGCGGACTACTGTATCTCCTGGGAGGCCGCCCCGGCAACGTCCTACACTTCGTCTACGGCCTGCTCGTGCTCGCGATAATCCCGGTGGTCTGGGTCTACAGCGACCAGAACCGTGTGCGCCGCGACATCATCATCATGAGCATCGCGTTGCTGGCCGTCGTCGCAGCCGGCGCGCGCGCCTTCATGACGGGGCCGTTAGCGCATTGAGGCGCCGAGTTTCCTCGTACGAGAACGCGTCTAGCTCGTCGCCGCGATCAGATCGGGCAGCAGTTTATCGGCGATGGGCGAGCCGAAGCCCGTCACCGGATCCCAGCCGGCGACCGCTGGGAAGCCCTGTACTCCCACCTGCAACTGATTGTTATTGCCAGTAGTGATGTCACGGAAGTCCTGCTTCGCCTTATCGGAGGTCCCGATCTTGTAGATGGCGGGATTGATGAAGCCAAGCGGACGACCAGCCATCTGGTTCCCAATCGCGGCCAGCGCTGCCCAGAGCGGCGCGCTGGCGCTCGTGCCACCCACACAAGTCCACTCGCCACCGAAATACAGCGCCATGCACTTTCTCGGATCTGCACTCGCGGAGACATCGGGCACGCCGCGTCGCCCCTGGAACTGCGTCTTTGTCGCGTCGGACAACTGCTGCTGATACGCAGGTGTGGAGAAGAACGTGCTGAAACCACCGCCGCTATCCGTCCAGGCCGTTTCGCTGACCGAGGAGCCGCGTATCGTGAGCGAGGTTCCGCCCACAGAGGTCACCCACGGAATATCGTGCGGGAAGCTGACCGTGCGCTGGTTTGCCAGCCGGTTGTTGAGATAATCCTCCTCGCTGGCGTAGTCGCTCGCGCCCTCGTCGCCGGAACTGGCGAAGAAAGTCATCTTGTTCTGAGTCGTCGCCGACTGATAGAAGTCGTTCATCGTGGCGACAAGCTGTTTGCCGGCGTCGTCGTTCAGGCTGATCTCCGAGGCGCCAAAGCTCTGCGAGACCACCGTCCCCAGCTTGTTGTCGCGCGCATACTGCATTAGGTTGAGGAACTCAGGGAAGCCTTGCACGCCCTCTGTCTCCGAAACCGGGCTGGTAAGGACGACAATATTGGCCTCCGGCGCCATGGCATGGATGATCTCGACATCCAGCGTGGTCTCACCTGCCCAGCCAACCATATCACGATCATTCCCGTCGAATGGCTTCGAGCCGATCGGCGCGAGCTGCTTGACCGTGGTTTTAGGCAGGTTGAACTTGTTCGAGAACACATCCAGGTCCTGTTGGAGGGTCGGACTGCCAAAGGAGTCGATCACGACCACGGTCTGCCCCTTGCCGGTCATGCCCTTTTTATAGAGCGACTCGACGCCATAGGCCACACGCATCTGATAGGGCGAGTAAACATTCTCGCCAAGCCCGCTGCCGTTGTCGTCGGGCGCGTCAGTGGTCGAGCCACCAGTCACGCCGCCCCCTGTGGTAGTAGTAGACAAGCCGCAGGCGCTCAGCAGGAGCGCGAGCAGGAGCGATAGCGCGAGCGCCGCTGGCAGCGGACGCGTGGTGGATTGTGGATTCGTCACAGAAGCCCTCCGGCTTGAGCATGGAGCGGTGTTGTGGGCGCTCTATCACTGGACGCGTTCTCTCGCAGTTGTCTACGCAGGCGCCTGCCCATGTGTTGAGCGCGGTACGCGCAATGCGCTACGCCTGTCAACCACGCTGCGTGTCCCCTGAGAGGCGCGAAGACGTCCGCGCCAGCTGTCAGGAGGCGCTCGTCGCCGCTCGCGCGGCCTGCAGCGCGGCGTCATAATCTGGTTCGCTCATCTGATCGGGCACATACTCCGCATAGCGAATGTGGCCCTCGCCATCGATCACAAAGACGGCGCGTTGCAGCAGACGCCATTCCTGGATAAGCACGCCGTACTCGCGACCGAACTGTTCACTCTTGTGAGCGGAGAGCGCTTGGTGCGAGACGCCTTCAGCGGCCTTCCACCGCGCCTGGGCGAAGGGTAAGTCCATGCTGATCGTTTGGATGACGACCTGCTCCGGCAACTGCGCCTGCATCCCCTCCCAGCGCTGGGTCTCAAGGTGGCACACCGGTGTATCGAGCGAATTGACCACGTTGAGCACGCGCACACTGCCGGACGAATCGGTCAGGCGGACGCTGCGAAGAACGCCCTGCTCGGCATCATAGGTGTCGAGGGTGAAGTCGGGGGCCAGCGCGCCTGGCTCGAGCTTGCGACCGAGAATGGTCAATTGCTCATCGAGCTCGAATGCTTCTCCGCGTCGCTGCGAGGATAGGTCTGCCATCGTCAACGCCTCCTGAACGCCTGCCGCGCGCATACGCCCCACCAGCGCTGTGCGCGTTCCGCAGGGAGCGTACCATGCCGAGGAAACGGCGTCAACGAGGCCACTGCGCTGCTGAACGCAGCAGGCCTAGAGACATGCGATGGCGCTGTTCAGTGGACGGTTCATCGCACAGGGCCATCATGACAAGCTATGGGCAAGCAATGGGGCCAACGCAACATCGATGTTCTTGCGACGTTGTGTTCAGCTATGCTTATCAGCGTTGAATCACGACAGAGCGACGTGTCACTCCGCTCTGTCACTGGCTGCGCCCGTCTCCTGGCGCTCCGTCGCTTGCGTTTCAGCATGCGCGATACCATTTGCCGACTGGGCGGCCGTCTCATCGCGTATGTTCACGCTGTCCCCATCACCATAGAGAAAGCAATTGACCCAATGCCCGCCGCCAAGCGATGTCTTCTGTGGGAACCGCTCACGACACACCGGCATCGCGTGGGGGCAGCGTGGATGAAAGCGACAGCCCGACGGAGGGCGCACCAGGCTCGGGATCTCTCCGCGGGCAGGCAGGCGTGTCAATCCTCCTTCGCCGGTGAGACGGTCCGGGTCCGGCGCAGCGGAGAGCAAGAGGCGCGTATAGGGATGCATTGGTCGTTGCGTGATCTCTTCGCTCAACCCACCCTCGACCGTTTGCCCGGCATACATCACCAGCGTCTCCTCGGCGAAATAGCGCGCGCTGGCGATGTCATGCGTGATGAAGAGTATGGCGAGCCGATCCTCTTCCTTGAGCCGAGAGAGCAGGTTCAAGATGTCGAGCCGGATCGAGACATCTAGCATGGAGACTGGCTCATCCGCCAGCAGGACGTGGGGGCGTACAGCCAAAGCGCGAGCGATGGCCACACGCTGACGCTGGCCACCGGAGAGCTCATGGGGAAATTTCCGCAAGAACTGTTCGGCGGGTGTCAGGCTGACACGCTCCAACAGCGCCAGCGCCTGAGCGCGGACGTCCGCCCTGCCTCTGGCGTGCCCATACACGCGGAGCGGGCGGCCGAGATGATACAAGACGTCGTGGACAGGGTTGAGCGACGAAAAGGGGTCCTGGAAGATCATCTGCACGTGGCGCCGATATTCGCGCAATGTCCGGCGCCCCTTCGCGTTTACAGGCCGCCCGTCAAACACGATAGCGCCAGAGGTCGGCGTATACAGCTGGGCGAGCATGCGCGCGACTGTAGTCTTGCCGCTCCCGCTCTCACCCACCAGCGCGGTGGCGCGGCCGGGGTAGAGCGCAAGCGAGGTATCTTCGACGGCGTGGACTGCCTCGCGCTGTGCGAAGGGATTGAGTTTGTGTACGGGAAACAGTTTGCGGAGATGCGCTACCTCCAGGATGGGAGAACAGGAAGTGTCGTCTACGGCGCCTGCCGAGGCGCCAAGGCTCGGCGACGCTGCGCTACTCGCCGCTGGCCGGGACAGGTCCGTCACACGCGGCTCCCTTCAGCCCTGGCGTCGTAACTGGCCGCTATCTCGCTCGTGTCGGGGGGCGCCGGGCGGTAGGCAGGATCATACAGGTGGCAGGCGACGAGTTGCGCTGATCCGGTGATTGCCGGTCGCAGTTCTGGCGTCGTCGCTTGACAGGCGTCGAAGGCCAGCGGGCAGCGCGGATGGAACGCACAGCCCGAGGGAGGAGTACGCAGGTCTGGCGGCGTGCCGGGAATGCCTAGCGCGACACGGCGCGGACCACGTAGTCTGGGGAAGGCGTTGATCAGTCCGTAGCTATAGGGATGGCGCGGCGTCCGGTACAGGTCACGCTGCGTCGCCTGCTCGACAAGGCGGCCCGCATACATAATGGCGACGCGGTCGGCCAGTTCCAAGAGCAGTGAGAGGTCGTGGGTGATAAAGATGACGGCGAACTCCAACTGCTCGCGCAGCCGCAGCAACTCGCTGAGGATCTCGCGTTGCACGACGACATCCAGCGCCGTCGTCGGCTCATCCATGATGATGATCTGTGGTGAGAGCGCAAGGGCTAACGCTATCCCTGCCCGCTGACGCATGCCGCCAGAGAGTTCGTGTGGGTAGCTTCTGATGCGATCGGGAGAGATGCCTACGAGCCGTAAGAGTTCGCGCGCGCGCTCCCTTCGCGCGCGTCCACGCATCCTGGGTCGTCGTGTCAGGAGCACATCGTCGATCTGAGCGCCGAGGGTCATGACAGGGTTGAGCGCATTCATGGCGCTCTGAAAGACAACGGCCAGGTCACTCCAGCGGAGCCTGCGCAGTTCCTCCGTCGAGAGGTTGAGCAGATTCATTGGCTTGTCAGGCGCGCCAGTGCGATCGCGTTGCGCGCCAGGATTGTAGAGGACTTCGCCTGCGGTGATGGCGGCCGAATCGGGAAGCAGGCGCGCCGCGGCGTATGCGAGCGTGGATTTGCCGCTGCCGCTCTCACCAGCAAGCCCTAACACCTCACCACGGCGCAAAACGAAGCTCACATCCGTGACGGCGCGCACGGTCCCATTCTCGCTGGCGTACTCAACGCTGAGGCCACGCACGTCGAGCACAGGGGTGTCAGATTGGCCGCTCGTCATGCGACGCCTCCCTTGGCGCGCTTGCGCCGGCCCCGTATCTGGCGCAGGCGCGGATCGGCGAGCTCGTCCACTCCGAAGTTGAGCAGGGCAAGGCCTGAGCCGAAGAGGGCGATGCAGATGCCGGGCGGAGCAAACCACCACCATGCGCCCTGGAACAACGCGCTGCCGTTGTACGCCTCGTAGAGCATGGTACCCCAACTGACGACTCCACTATCTCCGAAGCCGAGAAACTCGAGGCCGGCCACTGCCAGCAATACCTGAATGGTGGTCGTGATGAAGGCGGCGGCCACAATCGAGGTCTGATTGGGAAAGATGTCGAAGAAGACGATGCGCCAGGTCGACTCGCCATTGGCGCGGGCGGCGGTGATAAATTCGCGGCTGCGCAAGGAGAGCGTCTGTGAGCGCAGCACCCGCGCGCTCCATGGCCAGTTCGTCAGCGCAACGATGATGGCGATGGTCAGCGTTGTGCGGCTGAAGAATTCGGCGGCGACGATCGCCAGAGGAAATGAGGGAATTACCAAAAAGACGTTGGTGACCAGCGAGAGGAAGTCGTCGACTACCCCGCCGAAGTAGCCGCCCACCAGCCCCACGGTGATCGCGATGAGCATGACGAGCACGCCGCTCACAAGCGACCAGAACAGGGTGGAGCGTGTGCCAATCACCAGTTGGCTAAAGACGTCCTGACCGCCCTGGTTGGTGCCGAGTAGATGATCGGCTGAGGGCGGCGCCATCAGGTTGAGGGTATATTTCAGCGGGTCCTGTGTGACGATGAGCGGCCCCAAGAGCGCCACCAGGACAAAGAAGGCGAGGATGGTGGACCCCACGATGACCTTGCGGTTGATCGTCAGCGCGCGCCAGATGAGGGCGAGAGGCGACCGCGAGCGCCGTGGGATCCGCGCCGGCAGAGCAGCATGCGACGTAAGAGAATCAATCAGCGCTGGCGACATTGGCGTTTTGCTCAACTGACTCATGCCTACGCGCTCCTTTCCTGGCGCATGCGCGGATCGAGCAGCACGTACAGCACTTCAACGATCAGGTTCATGACGACCGTCGCCACGATGACCAAGAGCAAGATACCGTCGGCCAGCGCGTAATCCTGGCTCTGAATGGCCTGAAAGAGCGCGTAGCCAATCCCGGGATACGAGAAGACGATCTCTACCAGGAGCTGGCCGCCGACGACAGCGCCGATGGCGATGGCCAGTCCGGTCACGCTGGGCAGAATGGCGTTGCGCGCGGCATAGGCGAACATCACGCGCCGAGAGGACAGGCCCTTGGCGCGGGCAAGCAGGACGTAATCTTCGGAGAGGGTGGTGATCATGGAATTGCGCATGGTCAGCATCCACCCCGCCACGGTCGAGACGATGATGGTCAGCGCGGGCAAGATGGCGTGATAGGACGCGCTCAGGATAAAGTCGAGGTTCCAGCCCGGCGTGAGCGAGAGATCATAGCCATCGGCGAAGGGAAACCAGCCGAGTGTGTAGCCAAGCACGTAGACCGCGAGCAGCGCCAGCCAGGGATAGAGGATTGAATAGAAGAAGATCATGAGCGACGACAGCGAGGTATCGAGCGCCGACCCGCGGCGCCACGCCATGAAGACGCCGATCAACGTGCCGATAGTGAAGCTTAAGACCACACTGATGGTAAGCAACACGAGCGTCCATTTGATGTCCTGGCTGATGATATCGATGACCGGCGTTGGATAGTAGTTGGTCGAGACACCCAGGTTGCCGTGGAGGAGGTTGTTGAGATAGTTGAGGTATTGGACCCACAGCGGATCAGTGGTATTGACGCCGAACTCGAGTTCCAGCGCCTTGAGTGCGGCTGGATTCACCTGGCCATGCTGTGCGAGCCGCGCGAAGACGACCTCGGCGGGATTGCCCGGAGCCAGACGGGGCAGGAAGAAATTGATCGTGACGGCCGCCCAGATGGCCACAAGATAAATGCCGATGCGGCGGAGCAGGCGGCGCATGAACGCGCTCCTTCGTCAGGTGAGCTTGCGCCCTATGGCGCCTGGCGCTCATCGGTCAGTCTGCGGGAGGACGGGCTTGGACACCATCATAGATCAAACGCCCTGGCGTCTCAAGCAGAGAGGGTGTGTCGGCGCGTTGACTGGGGCGCGCCGACACCGCCCAGAGCATCGTGCGGCGAATGAACGTGAGTGGAGCATCCGAGAGGATGACCTCGCGATCACCCCCTCGAACACCACACGGACCACTAGGAAGCTGGTGTCAGGTGCAGGATCACCTGCTCGTTGTCCCCCGCCTTCAGTTGATAGGCGGAGCCAACGGCGTAGAGGTTCTGCGGCGTGGGCCAGCCAGTCCAATGCTTGGTGCTGTACTCAAAGAACTGGACGGCGTCGAGCACGGGGATAACAGGAAGCTGGTCGGCCATGATAGCGGTTATCCCCTGAATCGCCTGCTTCTGCGTCGCCGGATCAGAGGTCGCGGCGTACTGCTCCAGGAGCTGGTCCGTCTTCGCGTCGTTCCACTGCGCCCAGTTGGTAGCGCCGGTCCCGCTGATGTGTGTGCTGTGGAGCAGCGGCTCCAGATAGTAATAGGGGGTCGGGCCGAAGAACCCACCGGTCATGATCAACTCGAAGTTGTGTCCTGCCCGGTCTGCGCGCCAGTCATCGTCTGACACCTTGTTCAGTTGCAGATCGATGCCAGCCGCTTTCAGGTTCTGCTGCGCGATGCCCAGGTCCGCGACGTAGTCGGAGAAGTCGCCTGGCACCGTCACCTTGAACGACAGCTTGTGGCCCTGCGCGTCCTGGAAGATACCGTCAGACCCTTTGCTGAAGCCAGCGGTCTGCAGGATCTGGGCGGCGGCGTTGGGGTCCGCCGCGGGGAATGCCGGAAGTTGACCGTTGAACTTCGCGTCAAGATAGGCCTCTTGACCGGGCATCAGGCCTGTGGGGCTTGCCGGCGGTTCGAACCCGGCCTCACCAGACACGGACATCTGCTGGCGGTCGAGAGCGGCGCTAATGGCCTTGCGAACGGCCAGTTGACCCAGTAAGGGATTCTTCAGGTTGGGCACGATCTGCGCCGGAACCACCGGAACCGGGCTCGAGAAATTGTGCGCCGGGTCCTTCTGGACAAAGGCTGACTGTACCGCTGGATCGAAGATGCCCGTCCAGTCGGCCTGGCCGCTGGCCATCTTCAAAAGCGCGGTGCTGTTGCTATCGACGACAGGGTAATCTAATTCCTCGACCTTGACCTTGTCGGCCTGCCAATACGCCGAATTCTTGACGTATTTGATTACCTGCGCGTTGAAGCTCGACAGTTTCATCGGCCCGGTGCCAACTGGGGTGGTATTGGTGAACTTCGAGGGATCGCCCACGCTGGCCCAGAGGTGCTGCGGCACGATGTAGATGCCCTCGATGGTCGGAAGCAAGGTCGGGGCGGGCTTGTCAAACTTGATCACCACGCTCGTCGCGTCTGGGGCGGTCACACTGGTAAAATGTGTCCACAGGCCGCCGTCGTCCGCCGCCGGGTACTGCTTGAGCAGGTTAAACGTGAACGCCACGTCGTTGGCGTCAAACGCCTGCCCGTCTGACCATTTGACCCCCTGACGGATGTTGAAGGTCAGCGTGAGATTGTCAGAGCTGAACTGGTGGCTGGTCGAGAGCATGGGCGTCTCCTGGCCAGTGACGCCGTTCACATAGACCAGGTTCTCGTAGACGAGTCCATCGACGCCACAGTTCACATTGGGGTTGAAGGGGCTCATGTTCTGCGTGTAGGAGCCGCTGACGGCGCAGATAGCCGTCAAGATCTTGGGACCAGACTTACCTGCGCTAGACGAGCCACAGGCGGCGAGCGTCATAGAGAGGATGACTGCGAGCGTGACCAGGGCCGCGATGGTAATGCGCTTTCGCCCCGATTCAACACGCGGGACCGAGGGATGAGCCATGTCGAGCCTCCTGGATCGGAGTTGTGGATCAAACGTGGTGATCCAGACGAGACGCCACGAATGGGCGCTGCGCGCTGCTTCAGTGCAGACGCATGGTACCAATGTTAGAGCTTGAGGCAAGCAGTCTCGCTGCGATGAGCGTGTCCTCCAATTCTCTGGCGGGGCAATTCGCCCCCAGCCGTTTCCTGTTCTCCTTTCCGCTCTTATTCACATCCGGTGCGCCCCTGCGGGCAGATGGTCATCACGCGCATATCATCTGGACGTCTAGTTGACTAGCAGTCTGGCCGGTGTGAGCCAGTGTAACTGATATCCGTAAATTTGTCAAGACATCTAGACCACTAGACCAGAAAGGCGTATCATACGATGAGTAGTCGCCCGCAATCAGACGGCTGCCCAGCGCTCATTACAGACCAATGAGCCGGAAGGGAGGAGACGTGGAGACCATTCTCGAGACCGAAATTCGTAGTCAACCCACCATTGTGGAACAGTTGCTGGAGTGTAGCGCCGAGTGTATTCCTGAAATCGTCGCGGCGTTGCCGCCTTTTGACTACGTCATGATCGCCGCACGCGGGTCGTCGGACCACGCGGCGTTGTACGCCAAGTATCTCTGGGGCGCGCTCTGCCACTTCCCGGTCGCGCTGGCGGCGCCGTCACTCTATACGCTCTACCAGAGCGAGATACGCCTCCCCGGCGCGCTGGTGATCGGCGTCTCCCAATCTGGCCAATCACCCGATATCATCGCGGTCCTTGAAGCCGCGCGCAGGCAACGACGACCAACCATCGCCGTTACCAATGACAGCGCATCTCCCCTTGCCAACGCCGCGGACCATGTCATCGAGTTGCACGCCGGCGTCGAACAGAGCATCGCGGCGACCAAGACATACACCGCGGAGCTGACAGTCATCGCCGCGCTCGCCGCCGCCTGGAGTGGCGACGCCCAACGCCGTGAGGAATTACGCTCTCTCCCGCTGGCGCTCGAGGAGACGCTTGCGCGTGGCGCCGGAATCGCCGCCGCGAGCGCGCGCTATCGTGACGCAGACGCGGTCACAGTCATCGGGCGCGGGTATAACTATTCCACCGCGTTCGAGGTAGCGCTCAAGCTCAAGGAGCTGACCTACATGATGGCGACCGCCTATTCGTCGGCGGATTTTCGCCACGGCCCCATCGCCACGGTGAGCGCTGACGCGCCGGTGACGCTGATCGTCCCCTCCGGCCGCACGCTCACCGACATGATCGAGCTTGCGACTGTATTGCGCAGCCGCAACGCTGATCTGCTCGTGATCTCCGATGCGCCCGAAGCGCTGGCGCTGGCGCGGTCTCCGCTCCCGCTTGCGCCGGGAACGCCTGAATGGCTCAGTCCTATCGTCGCAACGTTGCCCGGTCAACAACTCGCCTTGCATCTGGCGCTGGCGAAAGGAATCAATCCCGACGCCCCCCGTGGACTCACCAAAGTCACGCGTACCCACTAGGAGTCGGGAGGATCGAGGAGAGGTCAGGCGTCCCTGCGTGCGCGCGGCGTCAGATGCGTCAGATGCGTCAGATGCTGTGGCGCGGTCGCCGGCAGTGGCATCGAGACACTCGATAGACGCTCCAGCCACTCTTCCGTCGAATACACAAACGCTCCACCGCGAATGGTGGCCTGCAACGTGAGCGCGGCGTCGAAGATAAGGATATCGGCGTCATATCCAGGCGCGAGTAAGCCTTTACGGTCGCCGACGCCAACCGCGCGCGCCGGATTGGCCGTGAGCATCCCGACCGCGTTCTGCAGCGAGATCCCAGTTATTTCCAGGACGTTGCGCAACGCCTGGTCCATCGTGAGCACGCTCCCAGTGATGGTGCCATCGTCGAGCTGGGCGACTCCACCTACGACGCTCGCGCGCTGCCCGTTGAACTCGAAGACAGCGTCAGGCACACCCGCTCCTGCCAGCGCATCGGTGATGACGATGGTTCGCTGTGGCCCAAAGAGGTTGACGAGCAGGCGAAACATCGCGGGGTGAACGTGGACGCCATCGGCGATCAGTTCAGCGTAGACCTGAGGAGCTTCGGCGATCGCCGTGAGCGGGCCAGGATCACGATGGTGGAGTGAGCGCATGGCGTTGCAGCAGTGCGTCGCATGGGTGACCCCGAGCTCGATAGCCTCGAGGGCCTGTTCATAGGTGGCGTCGGTGTGTCCGATGCTCACCCGAACGCCAGCCGCAGTCATAGGCTGGATCAGCGCCGCCGCCCCTGCCAACTCAGGCGCGACCGTGATGATGCGTAGATGCCCATCGGCAAGTTCGAGCAAGCGCTCTGTCTCGGCGCCGTTGGGGACGCGCAACCAGGACGCCTGATGCGCGCCGCGCCGCAGCACGTTGATGTATGGTCCTTCGAGGTGAATGCCCAGCGCCTCCGCGACTTTCGGTTTGCGTTTAGTCGCGCGAGTCACTTCCACCGCCGCCCGCAACTCCGCTTCCGGTAATCCCGTGGGGACGCCAACGACGCCGATCAAGAACGATGTGACACCTGTGCTTGGCGCCCAACGAGCGAAATTTTGAATCTCTGTAGCGTCCGAGGAATGGAGATTGTAACCGCCGCCGCCGTGCGTATGAACGTCGATGAATCCGGGTGTAACAACCATGCCGGTCGCGTCGATGAAGGTTTGTTTGCCATGAGGCGGCATGGAGGCGTCTTCCGCAGGACTTCTCACTGCGCGAATACGCGGACCTGCGATCATGAGATCGGCTTGCCGCTGGTCGTTCATGCTATCGACCAGTCGAGCGCCACGCAAGGTATACTCCATGTCGGTCCCTTCCGAGTGCGATCCTTTTCGTTTCGACCGCGCAATCTCTCCGGTGGGCGGCGGAGCGGCGACAGAGTCGCCACGCCATACGGCTGCATCGTCGGCTTCATCGTTCAGGGTCGTGTCAAGCTGTACAGCCCACGCCTCACCTCTTCACCCGGCGCTACTGCCCGCTTTCACGACGCCGCTCGCCGCGTTCTGTTGTGGCGTGACCGGCATTGGACGCCAAACGCTTGACACCTCGTGCGCCGTGTGGCATCATGGCTGGTACATACAACATACCAACTATACCATTCTCGCGGACGCTTGTCCATCGCTTTCCCCGAATCGCTCCTGCAGGCCGAATCCATCAGGGGAGAGCGCGACAGACACGGGAGACACGCTCGTCGCGGCGCCAGAGGACGCGCGATATCCGTTCAAGCGATAACGCTCTTGAAACCTGCGTATATCGCCAGGCTAGCAGAGAATTGGCGAAAGGCGGCAAAGGAAAGCGGCGGTGGATAGCCGGATATAATGTACAGAGACGTCCTCTTTCCGTCCTGTTGTTGATGAGAAAGGCCAGATACAAGATCATGCGTACAATCTACCGGAACAGTCCCGTGCCTCGCTATCATCAGCTCAAGGAGATTCTGCGTGAGAAAGTCAGCACAGAAGAGTGGAAGCCGGGCGATCTCATTCCTTCAGAGCGCGAGCTGAGCGAGACCTATAGCATCAGCCGCATGACGGCCCGTCAAGCTATTACCGATCTGGTGAACGAAGGTCTCTTCTATCGTGAACAAGGCCGCGGCACGTTCGTCGCCGATAATCGCATCACACAGCAACTGCTCCAACTAACGGGCTTCACTGAAGATATCCGCGCCCGCGGCCAGAGGCCAAGCACAATCGTGCTCTCGGCCGCTATGCATCCAGCTGACGCCATCGCGGCGCAGCGTCTGCGCATCGAGCCTGGACAACCGGTCTTCCGGCTGCGCCGGCTGCGCCTGGCGGACGAAGAACCACTGGCCATCGAAGAGTCACTGCTCAACTTCAAGGGGTGTGAGGCGCTCGCGCAGGAGGACCTCGAGAGCAATTCCCTCTACCAGCTCCTCGAGACACAATACGGCATTCCGCTGATGGAAGCGCAGCAGGAGATCGAAGCAGGGCTTGCCGGGCAAGCAGAGTCTGAGACCTTGCGCATTCCAGTCGGTAGCCCGGTACTCCTCACGCGGCGCACGACCTATACTGATCGCAACCGACCAGTTGAATATGCGCGCTCGGTGTATTGCGGCGCGAAGTACACGTTCTTCACGCACTTGAAGCGCGATCGGCTTTTCTCCTAGTCGCTCGGCGTCCGTCGTTCAAGGCCACAGACAAGGAGTGTACTCATGCTTCCCCCTGAGGGGCCTGGGCGGCTGGGGCTTCCACTCGAGAGCGAGCGTGTCAACTCCGCAACGCTGGACATCGACCGCATGAGCTCGCTCGAAATCGCGCAGGCGATGAACGCCGAAGACGCCAAGGTGGCTGGCGCTGTCGAGAAGGCACTGCCACAGGTAGGGCAGGCTATCGATCGCATTGCGGCCCGCATGCGGCGTGGTGGCCGGATGATCTACGTTGGCGCGGGGACATCAGGGCGTCTTGGCGCGCTTGACGCGGCAGAGTGTCCGCCAACGTTCAACGTCTCTCCCGACATGATCGTCAGCTGCATTGCGGGGGGAACCTTTGCGTGGACGGAAGCGGTAGAAGACGCGGAAGATCGCGCCGACCTGGGTGCGAGTGATATGGTGGCGCTCGGACTAGGTCCACAGGACGCCGTCGTCGGCATCGCCGCCAGCGGTCAAACACCCTACGTGCTGGGGGCGATGAGTCGCGCGCAAGCGTGTGGCGCGCTGACTATCGGCGTCGCGTGCAATGCCAATACCCCGCTGGAGCGTCTGAGTGAGATCGCCATTACGCCGATTGTTGGCCCCGAAGTCGTCACCGGCTCGACGCGTTTGAAGGCCGGAACGGCGCAGAAGATGGTCCTGAACATGCTGAGCACCGGCGTGATGATCCTGCTCGGCAAGACGTACGGCAACCTGATGGTAGACGTCCGGGCGACCAACACAAAGCTGCAGCGGCGGGCGGTAGACATCGTATCTTCCGCCACGGGACTGGACGACAATGCGGCGGAGCGCCTGCTGGCGGAGAGCCAGGGGGAGATCAAGACCGCTATCGTCGCGCACTTGGCGTCCATCTCGCTGGATGAGGCGCGCAGGCGATTGCGCGCGAGCCAGGGGATCGTTCGCGCAGCCCTGGATACTCCGCCATGAGAGTAGACGTAACGGGCAAGCCACCGGTTGACAACGACTCAGCGCTCTTTCTCGCAGTGGATGGAGGCGGCAGCAAGACCCAGGCGGTCATGGTGGATACCCGCGGCGTCGTGTGCGGACGTGGATGCGCTGGTAGTTCCAACTTTCGCGCTGTCGGCGTCGAGCAGGCGCTCGTCCACCTGCGCGCCGCCATTGAAGAGGCGCTGGCCCATGGTGGCGCGCGCCGTGAGGTGGCTAGCGCCTGGTTCGGTCTCGCTGGCGTTCACGGGCCGGAAGACGCCAATCTCCTTGGCCCACAGGCGCTCTCGTTTGCGCGCGCGGTGTCAGTCACCAACGACGCGGAACTCGTACTCGCTGGACTGGGCGTCGGCCATGGAGTCGCGCTCATCGCGGGCACCGGATCCATAGCGCTGGGACGTGACGCGTCTGGGCGGATTACCCAGGTTGGCGGATGGGGGCATCTGCTCGGAGATGAGGGCAGCGCGTACGATATTGGTCGCCGTGCCTTGCAGGCGGCGGCGCGCGCAACCGATGGCCGTGGGCCATCGACTACTCTGGTAGAGTTGGTTCTGAAGCACTGGGGTGTAACGTCGCCACGGAAAGTCATCGATCACATCTATCTGACTCAGGAGAAAGCGCACATCGCCGCGCTCGCGCCGGGCGCGCTTGAGATTGCCCGCAATGGCGATGACGTCGCTGGCGCGATCCGCAGACAGGCCTGCGCCGAGCTGGCCCTGGCGGCTGTCGCCGCCATCGACACGCTCCACACGGGAGAAGCCATCCCGCTCGCCCTGGGAGGCGGTCTGCTCATCCATGAGTCAGAGCTGCGCGCGGCGGTCGTCGCGCGGGTCAGGCGCAAACGGGCGCTGGGACGGGTGCGCGTGGTCACAGAGCCGGCGCTGTGGGCGGCGCGCGCGCTTGCCGCGCGCTCTGTATCACCTATGGGGGATGGGACGCCATCCGCGGCGCCACACTGGTAGATGGAGCGCGTTATGCACGACCTGACGGCTGGGATGACGCTGGAAGAGCAGATTGGCCAACTCTTTGTCGTCGGCTTTCCCGACCAGACGATCACGCCTGAACTCCTTGCCCTGATCGAGCGTGAGCGCATTGGTGGCGTCATCCTCTTCTCGCGCAATATCCGCGACCGCGAGCAGACCAGAGCGCTGACACATGATCTCCAAGCGGCGGCGCGCGCGGCAGGGCATCGCGCGCCGCTGCTCGTGATGACCGATCAGGAAAATGGCCTTGTGCGCCGCCTGGGGGCAGATAGTGTACCCTTCCCCGGCGCTATGGCGCTCGGCGCGATTGATGGCCCCGATGTGGAGCAGGTCGTCGAGGCGGTCGCGCGCGCGACGGCGCGTGAGCTACTCACGCATGGCATTAACATGAACCTGGCGCCGGTAGTGGATGTCAACTATGCGCCCGACAACCCAGTGATCGGTGTACGTTCGTTTGGCTCCGATCCAGAACTGGTGGGGCGCCTGGGCGCCGCGACCATTCGTGGACTGCAGGGCGCGGGGGTCATCGCGACGCTCAAGCATTTCCCTGGCCATGGTGACACCACCGTTGATTCGCATCTGGCGCTGCCGGTGGTCACGGCCTCGCCCGAGCGGCTGGAGGCGGTGGAGCTCGCGCCGTTTCGTCGCGGGATCGCGGCGGGAACTGACTGTGTGATGACGGCCCATGTCGCGTTTCCGGCGCTCACACAGGACGCCATGACGCCGGCCACGTTGGCGCCGCAGGCGCTGACAGCGCTGCTACGCCAGCGGCTGGGCTTCGAGGGTGTGGTGATCTCCGATTGCCTCGAAATGGACGCTATCGCGGCGACGGTTGGCGTCGAACAGGGCGCGATAAGCGCGCTGGCGGCGGGGGCTGATCTGATCCTCATCTCGCATACGCTGGCTCGACAACGCGCTGGCGTCGCGGCTGTACGCGCCGCGGTCGAGGGCGGCGCGCTGAGTGTGGAGCGCGTGCGTGCGGCGGTGGCGCGCGTCTTGCAATTGAAGCGGCGTCGTCTGGTGTGGAGCGATGACGCTCCTGCTCCGCTGGCGGGCGACATCGTGCGCGCACATCAGGAGTTGAGCGCGCGCGCCTATCTGCGCGCGGCGTCAGTGATCCGAGACGTTGACAATCTCACCCCCCTCCATCTGCACCAGGATCAGGAGTTGCTGGCGCTCGACTGTCCGCCGCGCGCGCTGACGGTGGCTATAGACATCCCCTACACGCACACCTGGCTGGTGGACGCGCTCCAGCGCTATCATGGTCGGGTGCGCGCGCTCACGCTGGCGCCCGATACACTCGACGACGCGCTCCAGGCGGCGCAGTCGGCGGATGTTGTCCTCCTCTCCAGCGTCAATGCCTATCGCGACACGGAGTCGCTGCACGTCATGCGGCGCGTCGCGCAGAGCGGGCGCCCGGTGATCGGCCTCGCGCTCGGCAACCCGTACGACGCCGCCGCGCTGCCAGAGATCGGCGCGTACCTGGCGACCTACGACTACTCTCAGCCGGCTGTGGCGGCGGCGGCGCGCGTCCTCTTCGGGCGGGGTGAGGAGTAGGCAGGTCACCACAGTTGGCGGCCAGCACACGTCGGTCGTCGGTCAAGGCTGCAACCAACGACAGCGTTGCGAATACTGCTCATGCCTCAGCCGAGAAGTGGAATGAGGCCACATCCGCACTCCTCATGTGACCTCTTCACTTCCATGCGGGAGGCGTGTTCCCTTCGCCCCGCACTCCTTACTTTCGGAGGATCAAACATTTGCACAACCGCCGTCCACCGCGCAGTGCGAGCTAGATCGCGACGAAGTTGGGTCGTTGCGGCAGACGGTCCCGAACTGGATCTATCAGGGCGACGGGGACGGGATAGGTGGTGGTCATCGCGCGCTCGGTGAAGTAGCGGACGATAGTAGTCGGGATACGGGCGAGGTAGGCGAAGATCGTGAGCCAAGTGAGGCTGAGCGTGAGGAGGGTGACGTGGCGCTCCTACGAGGGAGAAGCCAGCAGGGGCGTATGGGGAGGCGGGGGACAACTTGGGCTGGTCCTCCAGCGCAGGGTTGTGGAATGCGCGTCGCCTGCGCTGTGCCACGTAGATGCAAGCGCCGCAAGTCGTTGCACATGTCTTGCAGGGACGAGACGCGCGGTTAAGCTCGTTGGGGAATGCGTGAGCGCAGGTGGCTCTTGCGCTCTGACACCCTCACCGCTTCAAGCTGGCGCTCCTGGGCGAGGATGCGGTATAGTGGATTGTGTGTGAGGGTCCTGCACGGGAGCGCCGACTGCTCACCCGCAGCGCCAGGACCGCGCTGCTGAACACAAAGGAGTGCGCATACAATGGTACTGGCTGTGATTCTGCCGGGATTCCACGAGGGAATCCTCAAGACGATCTTCATCGACACGTGGGTCTCGCTTAGTCTCTTCGGCCAGCCCGCCGGAGGGTTCCGCCTCACGCTGCTCGACCTGATCATCGTCGCGCTGCTAGCGTTTGCGGTGACAGCCATCACCGAATGGCTCACCGGGCAAAAACTGGGCAAGTTGTTCACCGGGATGGTGGTGACCATCGTCGGATCCTTGCTGGTGCTGATGTTCGTGCATCTGCCAGCGCCGCTGGACTTCGCCGTCGAGGATATCGCGATCGTCGCCGCGCTGATCGGGGCGATCATCGTGGGAGTGTTCTATGTGCTGCTGCGCGCCCGCACCAGCAGCAAACCGGCGTCCGCGCGGGCCGCATAGGATTCTTGTGACCAGCGCTCCAAACGGCCCACGCGCAAAGGGTGTAGTGTGACCCTCCACACTACACCCGCTTTTTGCGCTACGCTCTCTGTGCGAACGTGGCATGACCCCTCGGGAGCGGTTGGAAGTTCATCTCTAATGTCGCCGCTGGCGTCCCCCAGACATTGTACGCGAACGCCCAGATTCCATCGGTACACCAGAGGCGTAGCACAGTCCACATCGCGCTGACCCTCGGCGCCGCCTCAGATTGGAGGCTCCCATGCGCAAGCGTCAGAGGACCGCTCCAGTTCCTCCCGCGCAACCTGCCTTTCCGCCGCCGCTGCGCCTGCGGCCGCGAGTCACCGACTGGAGTCTGGCGGTCGGTGTCGGGGCTGCGAGCGCCACCGGGCTGATCAGCCTCATCAGTGGCCATACCGAGCAATGGAGCGTATTTGCCGCGCATGGTGTGGCTGGCCTCTGGCTCCTCCTCCTGCTGGGAGGAAAGCTTCGCCGCGTCTGGCTCCGGATCGCGCAGCCCCGCCGCTGGGATCGCCGCACGGTGTTTGGAGCGCTTGCTCTCGCGTCGGTAGCGCTGACTCTCCTCTCTGGTGTCTGGTGGGTGGCGGGTGGCGATATCAGCGTGGTGAGCTTCAATCTCCTCAATTGGCATATTGCCCTCGGTCTGGCGCTCACTGCGCTGGTCGGACTGCACCTGCTGGCGCGCGCCAAACCGCTGCGCGGACGCGACGTGCGCGGTCGGCGGCAGGCGCTGCGTTTCGGGGCGCTTGCCCTGAGCGCCGTCGCGCTCTGGCCAGCGCAGCAGGCAATCCAGCGCGTCCTGGCGTTGCCCGGCGCCAGACGACGTTTCACTGGCTCACGTGAAGCCGCGAGTTTCGCCGGCAATGCCTTTCCCACGTCGAGTTGGGTGGCTGACGCTCCGAGGCCAGTTGACCTCGAGCAGTGGCGGCTCCGCGTAGACGGCGCGGTCGCCGCTCCGGCGACGCTCACCCATACTGACGTGTTGGCGCTGGGAGATGGGCCAGATAATCTGGACGAGCTCGAGGCCCTTCTGGACTGCACGGGAGGCTTCTATAGCACGCAGCGCTGGCGCGGGGTACGGGTGGGGCGGGCCCTCCAACGCGCGCACCCGCAGCCAGGCGCGCAATACATCAGTTTCATCTCCGTGACCGGCTATCGCTGGAGCCTGCCACTGGGGGAGGCGAGCCAGGCGTTACTGGCGACACATATCGGCGCCGAGCCGCTGTCTCACGCGCACGGCGCTCCACTCCGCCTCGTTGCGCCAGGGCGGCGGGGGTTCGAATGGGTCAAGTGGATTATCCGGATCGAGGCGCTGACAGAGCCGGACCCTGGCCAGATCCTGGCTATTCACACCAGCAGCTTCACGCCGGAGGGGCGCGGCGAGAAATAGCGTCGAGTTCGGATGATCATCCTGCTTGTCCGCGTCGTCGCGCATGGTCGCGGCTACGCTCGCAGCTCCCTGGTTGAACGAGATATGATATCGACCGGAATCCGTATGGGTTACGGCGGCTACTGCCGCGCCAGCCAGGCGCGCAAGGCTGGTTCGTGCTCGCGATAGTGCGCGTACGAGTTATTCGCTACCCTCATCCACGGAGGCGTGTCGTCAGGGAGCCCTAGCCGCCGCGGGTCGTTCAGGATATCCTCCGGACAGCTCGCGACTACGGCAAGGAGCTGGTCAAAAACCGCGTCCGCATCGGCAAGCACGTCACTGGCCGACATTGCGCGACCATCTTCTGCGATCTTCGCGTTCATCTCGTCGAGACCTACACCCTCCGGCCGGGGACGAGTAAACGTCCCCGTTCTCAGGAGCTGCTGCGCTCCCTCTACGACCGCGCGTTCGTACCAAGTTAGGTGCGCGACTAACTCCTTGGCTGACCACTCCCCTTCGACACCGGGTATCTCCATGCGATCCAACCCAACCTGGTCCAGCAGCGCGTTCCACTGGGCGCGCTCGTCGCGCAGGATTTCCGCCAGTCGCGTCCCCGTCATCGGCTGGCCGTGCGCCAGCTTGGTGAGTTCGTCGGCCAGCGCCGGGGTGAAGTGGCTTAGTGTCAGCAGGGCGGCGAAGCCAGCCGCGCCTGCCTTGAGCGCGTTACGACGCGAGAGGCCGCTCACGGTCATGCTCCTTCTCAGGTAGTGATCATTAGACCTGGCGGCATCACCAGACGCATGAGTTCCTGCGCTCGCTCTAGTCGCTCTGGTCGGTTCCGTCACCAGCGTATGTTCTCAATTCGTAACATGTCAATGGCTCTTCGGTCTGCGGGCAGGCGAGGCGGTGTAAGCGTCGGGCGGCCTGAGGCCTGGATGGCGGTAAGCTCGTATGGTATGCTGTAGAACGCGCGTCCTACGAGGGGCGAGAACGAGAACAAGACCGGCGCTGTTCTGGAAGGGACTACCGCCACGTGCCCAGCAGATCGCTTTCAATTGAGGAGGTTCTGACCCTGCTGGCAACAACGCCGTCACGCATCGCCGCGCTGACCAACGGTCTGGCGCCAGCGCAATTGCGTACCACGCCCAGTCAGGAGGAGTGGTCCGCAAACGATGTGCTGGCCCATCTGCGCGCATGCGCTGACATGTGGGGCAGTTGCATTGCGACGATGATCGCCGAGGACAGCCCGACACTACGGGCGATCAATCCCAGGACCTGGATCAAGAAGACGAACTATCTCGACCTGGAATTCGTGCCTTCGTTGCGGTCCTTTGCCGCGCAGCGCGCCGATCTGCTGGCAGTCCTGGAACCGTTGCCACCCGAAGGGTGGTCACGTACGGCGACAGTGATCGGCGCGGGAAGCCCACTCCAGCGGACCGTGCTGGACTATGCGTGGCGGCTGGCTCGCCATGAACGGCCGCATCTCAAGCAGATCGAACGCATCGTGAAGACACTACGCGGATAGCATCAGCAGAGGGAGCGTGTGCGCTCGCCGTTCTACGGTGCGCCACATCAGGAGATGAGACACATGGCGGACGACACCTTCACGCTCACGACGTTCTACACCTCATGGAAGGCGTATCAGGATCACCTCAAAGAGGCGCTGGCGCCGCTCAGCGCCGAGCAGCTCGCGCTGCGCGCCGCACTGGGACTGCGCTCCGTCGGCGAGAACGCCCTGCACATCGTCGGGTGCCGCATGTACTGGTTCACCGGATTCCTGGGCGAGCACGGCGGCGAGGAATTGAAGGCGTATGCGCGTTGGAACGAGGTCGCGCTGGGAGCGCCCTATGCGAGTGGGGACGAGCTTGCGCTGGCGCTAGGCACGCCCATCCCCAGTGGCGCCGAGCTGGCCCAGGCCCTTGATCATACCTGGCGGTTCATGGCTGCTTGTCTGACGCGCTGGAGTCCCGACGACATGCGAGAGGCTATTCCCGACGACGAAGGCGGCGAGGCGTCGCGCGCCTGGGTGGTCTGGCATGTGCTCGAACATGACCTGCACCACGGCGGCGAGGTCTCGCTCATGCTCGGCATGCACGGGATCGACGCCGAATTCGCCATCTGAGCGTCGTCGATCATCGCGGAAGGGCGCGCACGTCTCAGCGCATGGACACCGGAGTCCCGGGGCCGAAGCGGATCGGGCCGGGCGCCTGTTCGCGCTCCAGTCGCGCCGTGCGCCGCGCCAGCCAGATCAGCAGGACAAGGAACATGAGCGCCACTAGCGGCAGGCCGGTCGCGTAGAAGGATGGCGAGAGGACCAGCCAGAAGCCGAACGCGCCCGACGCCAGCGCGAGCCGCGCAGACCCTCGTAAAGCAGGTGCGCATCTGGCCTGCGCGACACAACACCGAGTACCGCTGGGAGATCACCATTCAGATTCCCAAGTTCCTGCCCTTTGAAGTCGAAGAGGGGATTGTACTCGGTATTGATGAAACAACCATGAGTGTATGAAAATTGCCTCTTCGAGAACGCCGTAGCCTGCGCCCATCACGAGGATCGCCGGCCAGCCCAGCGCACGGCGGCGTGCGATCTCGCGGATGAGCAGCGCGCCGGAGCCGTAGAGCGCCGGCTCGAAGATGAGCTTGCCAGGGTCGAGGATAAACGCCAGCGGCGGCGTGTTGAACGAGAAGACCTCGCCGAGGATCGGCGCGAGAAAGTAGAGTGTGAGCACGGCGACCCAGGTGCGCGGATGCGACTCCAGCCGCATGCGTCCTCTCGCTTTCTCGATCCGTCTGACGCTGGTGGATGCTCCTGCGGCGTATGGCACATTATGGTCAAGCGCTGGCGCAGGGGTGACCGTGGCTGTCTATGCTGTCCTGGGCCGTGGACGGAACGATCCGCGCCAGTATTATGTGGCAAGGATACACTCGTCATCTCCATTGAGGCAATGGGAGCGTAGTATCATGCCGGACAGCCTCACAACCGAAATCCACAGGACGCTCCCATACGCCCGGCAACGTCTCCGAGACCTGGAAAGCGCATGAGAAATGGCGAGCAACAGCGCAGCGCGTCAGACGTTCTCGCGCCGCAGACGTGGCGCATACTGGTCCAGAGCGAGCGCGTTGATTGTCCCGGCGCTGCTCTTGCTTGCGCTGGCCACCTGTTCTTCTCCGACCGCCTGCGCGATGGGGCGAGCTGCGGAGCAGTCGAACTCGCAGCGTGCGACTGTTCCAGTGGGGCTGCCAACGCACTTCTCGTTCGGCCTGATGAGCGCGCCAGGCACGAGCGGCGCGCTGAATGACATGCGCGCCAAGAACGGCGCGAAGTGGGATTTCCGCTATCAGTACCTCGCCGCAGGCGTCAACACAGGGAATGGTTGGGCGACCTGGAATTCGCCGGCTGGCCAGTTCGCTACCTACTATCTGGATGATAGCGCCGCGAACGGTTACATTCCGGCGTTTGTGTACTACATGCTCCTCCAGTCGAACGGCCCTGGCGGAAACAGCGAGGGTGGGAACGATCTCGCGTACCTGAACTCGCCCTCCACGATGTACGCCTACTACGCCGACTGGACTCTGCTGATGCAGAAGGTGGGCGCGTTCAAGAAGACGGCCCTGATCGTCGTCGAGCCGGATCTGTGGGGCTTCATGGAACAGTCCGTGACCCATAGCTCCAACTCGGCGGCGAGCATTCCGGCCAGCGTCGCTAGCTCCGGCGCCGCCGACGTGAAGGCGTATCCGAACACGGCGCAAGGATTCGCCTGGGCGTTGTTGCATCTCCGCGATAAGTACGCGCCGAACGCCGTCCTCGCCCTGCATTCCTCAGCCTGGGGCTCGACTATCGACGTGGGGAGCAACAAGGACTCCTCGCTCAATGTCGCCAGCATCGCCGCCCGCGACGCCCAGTTCCTGCGCAGCGCGGGCCTCGCGGGCAATCCGCAGGGTGTCTCGACCTTCGATCTGGTTTCCGCCGACATCGCCGACCGCGACTCGGCGCAATCGGGTAACTGGTGGGACCCGACGAACAAGGCGCTGCCAAACTTCACGCGCTATCTGACCTACGCCAGCGCGCTCGCCAGCGGTACAGGACGCTCGCTGATGCTCTGGCAGGTACCTGTCGGCAACCAATACTTCGATACAGAGAACAACAGCGCCGGGCACACGCAAGATAACAAGGCGCAGTATATCTTGAGCCATGTGGCGGACTTCGCACGCGCAGGGATCATCGGGACGCTCTTCGGCCCAGGCAATAGCGGCTCGCACGCGTTTGATGCGAAGAACGACGGCGTGACCAATCCCGCGCCGATCTCGACCTTCCAGTGCGACCGCTGCAACAACCACACCAGCAGCTACGCCGACGACGACGGCGGCTACCTGCGCATCAACGTTGGGCAATACTACAAGTACGGCGCCTATGCGCTCGGTTCGGCGCCAGGTACGACACCTGCGCCAACCGACGCCGCCTCGCCGTCCACCACGGGAACGCCGACGATCCGCCCCTGCGCTGGGGGCACGCCAACCGCGACGAAGGCGCCCGCGTGAGTGGTAGGATGAGGACAAGCGCAGAGAACCAGGGCATATGGCTCGCCCTGTCTCGTTTGGCCGGGAGTGACTATCATGCTGCGGCACATCCTCATCCCACTCGATGGGTCAGACCTCGCCGAACGCGCGATTCCGGTGGCGGCGCGCATCGGGCAGGCGACGGAGGGAAGCGAGATTTCCCTTGTGCGTATCGTGCGCGCGCCGGCGGAGTTCGAGGTCTCGGCGACGTCCGCCGCCGTGTGGGCCCCCGCTGCGGACGAAGATGAGAAGCGCGAGGCGAACGCCTACCTGCATGCGGTCGCGCAACGCCCAGATCTGGCGGGACTGCAGGTCACGCCGCGCATCTACGCCGGCGCGCCCACCGCGACCCTGCTGATGGTGGCGAAGTCGCTGCAGATTGATCTGATCGTGATGACCAGCCGGGGACGCACAGGAGTGACGCGGTGGCTGCTGGGCAGCGTCGCCGAGGGTGTCGCGCGCGAGTCGTCGGCGCCCACACTCGTCCTCCGCGCGGAGAAAACGGATCAGGCGGAGGGTGAGTCCAACGAGGCCACGCTTGGCGGCGTGGGGCTGGTTCCAGTCGATGGTTCGCCACTCGCCGAGACGGCGATTGAGCCTGCCGCGCGTCTGGCCGCCGCGCTCGCGAGCGATGGCCCCGCCTCGCTGCACCTGCTCTACATTGTGCAGCCGCTGCCGATGACGGCCACTGCGCCGCTTGCCTACGGTGTGCAGGGTGGGCAAGCGATGATCGTGAGCACTGAGCTGGAGCTGGTCAAAGAGGCCGATGACTATCTCAAAGCGCTGACAAAACGTCTGCGCCAGGACTACCCCGACGCGCTCGGCGTCAAGGTGACCTGGACCGCTATCTATGGGGCAGACGTGACGAGCGACATCCTCGCCGCCGCCGAGGGGACACTCGACGCCGCGCCTCCGCATCAGCGCATGCCTTCGCGCGCCGACTTCATCGCGATGGCGACGCATGGATGCGGTGGGCTGCGCCGCTGGGTGATGGGTAGCGTCACCGACCGTGTGCTCCATGCCACGACGCGCCCGCTTTTGATCGTGCGGCCCACTCTGCCTGACGCGCGCGACGCCATACCACCAAGCGAGTGACCCGCAACTGGCTACATATCGTGGCGCGGCCCTGTGCGGTAGCATGATTATGACATCGCCACCGCTGGCGCATCACATCGCAGGTGAGCAAAGGAGCCACGCCGTGAAGTTCACGCAAGAGCACGAGATGTTTCGTCAGATGGTACGGCGCTTCGTCGAGGAAGAGATCAACCCGCACGTTGAGGAGTGGGAAGAGGCGGGCATCTTCCCGGCGCACGATCTCTTCAAGAAGATGGGCGACCTCGGCATGCTCGGCCTCACCTACCCTGAGGAATACGGCGGGCAGGGGCTGGATTTCTGGTACACGGTCGTCCTCTGCGAAGAGCTGGGCAAGGCCAACGCCTCCGGCGTCCCGATGGGCATCACCGTCCACACCGACATGTGCACACCCGCGCTGGCGCATTTTGGTTCGGACGAGTTGAAGCAGCAGTTCCTGGCGCCGAGCATTCGCGGCGAGATGGTCGGCTGCATCGGCGTGACGGAGCCAGACGCTGGCTCAGATGTCGCCTCGATTCGCACGCGCGCCGAGTCCGAAGGCGACGAGTGGGTCATCAACGGGCGCAAGCTGTACATCACCAATGGCACGCAGGCGGACTGGGTCTGTCTGCTGGCGCGCACCAGTGACGAGGGCGGCTTCCGTGGCATGTCGCTGATCATCGTGCCGACGAATACCCCCGGCTTCAGTGTCAGCCGCAAGCTGCGCAAGCTCGGCAATCACTCCAGCGATACCGCCGAACTGATGCTGGACAATGTGCGCGTGCCCAAGGCGAACACCATCGGGCCAGAGGGCATGGGCTTCATTCTGCAGATGCAGCAGTTCCAGCGCGAGCGGCTCGTCGGCGCGATCACGACCTATAGCTCGCTGGAGCGCGTCGTGCGCGACACCATCGCCTACACCCAGCAGCGTTGCGCGTTCGGCCAGCCACTGATCGACAATCAGGTGATCCACTTCCGCATGGCGGAATTGCTCACCGAGATCGCGATGCTCAAGCAGTTCTGCTACGCGGCGGTCGAGACGATGGTCGAGGGCGAGGACATCACCCGCGAGGCCTCGATGGCGAAGCTGAAGGCCGGGCGGCTCGCGCGCGAGGTGACCGATAGCTGCTTGCAGTATTATGGTGGTATGGGCTACATGGAGGAGACGCCGATCTCGCGCGCCTACCGTGATTCGCGGCTGCTCTCCATCGGCGGCGGCGCCGACGAGGTGATGCTGGGCATCATCTGCAAGCTGGAAGGCATCTTGCCAGGCAAGAAGAAAAAGGCGTAGCCCGGCTCTCGTTCACAGTACGCGCGCGGTCACTCTACCAGCGCATCACTCAGGAGTATGAGCGCGATGCTGCGTATTGGCTCCGCGGAAGGCTTCTACGGCGACGACGTGACGCGCGCGCTGCCTATGATCGCGGGCGAGCACATGGATGTCGTCTGCTTTGAGGCGCTCTCCGAGCTAACGCTGGCAATCCTGCGGCGCGATCAGATGCGCGACCCGAACCGGGGCTACACGCGCGACATCGAGATCATCGCCGAGCGCATCCTGCCGCTGGCCTATGCCCGCAAGATTCCCCTCATCACCAACGGCGGCGGGCTGAACCCGACCAGCGCAGCGGAGGTCGCGCGCAAGGCAGCGGAGCGCCAGGGGTTGCATGGCTTGAAGATCGCGACGGTGACTGGCGATGATCTCCTCGCGCGACTGGGTGATCTGATGGCGGCGGGCGAGCGGCTGGCGAACATGGAGACTGGCGCGCCGCTCACCCTGGATGGTCCACCCATCGTCACCGCCAACGCCTATCTCGGCGCGACTCCTATCGTGGAGGCGCTGGCGCAGGGCGCCGATATCGTCATTACCGGACGTGTGGCCGATCCCTGCCTGTATCTGGCGCCCTTGGTCCACCGCTACGGCTGGGCCTGGGATGACTGGGACCGGCTGGCGAGTGGGATCGTCTGCGGACACCTGCTGGAATGCACGGGGCAGGTCGTCGGCGGCAACAGTCTGGCGCTGCTCGACGAGATCGCGCCCGCCGATCTGGCGCGGCTCGGCTACCCCATCGCCGAGGTCGAGGCGGATGGCAGCTTCGTCGTGACGAAGACGCCGGGGACGCCGGGGCGCGTCGCACAGGCGACGGTGAAAGAGCAACTGCTCTACGAGATGCACGATCCGCGCGCGTACATCACGCCAGATGTGGTGGCGAGCATCACGACGCTACGGTTGGAGGACGATGGCCCCGACCGCGTGCGCGTTTCTGGCGTGACGGGCGCGCCACGCACCCAGACGCTCAAGGTGAATGTCGCGCGGCTGGAGGGGTACAGCCGCGAGTTGATCTTCACGCTCGGCTGGCCCGCGGTCTATCGGAAAGAGGAGCAGATGTGCGGCATGCTCGCCGCCGCCTGGGAGGGGCTGCCGATCACGCGCGTCGAGACACAGCGAATGGGTCAGGACAGCCTTTTCAGCTCGCTCGCGCCCGCGCCTGACGATCCCATCGAGTTGATCGTACGCGTGCTCTTCACCGCCGCCGACCAGGAGACACTCAAGATGGCGGTGCGCCGCGCGCTGGCGCTGGGACTGTCGGGTCCGGCGGGGATGGCTGTCTCGGGTCAGTCGGTTGGCGCCGATTCGCGCCCGCTGCTGGGACTCTGGCCGGCGCTTGTCGCGCGCGAGGCCGTGGAGCCGCACGTCGGCGTGACAGTGATGGAGGTCGCGTAATGGCGCAGACGAAGCCAGTGCGACGGCTGTATGAGTTGGCCTATGGGCGCGCGGGTGACAAGGGCAATATCGCCAACGTCAGCGTGATCGCGCGCTCGTCCGACGCTTACGCCGAGATTAAGGCGAAGATCAGCGCCGAGCGTGTGCGGACGCATCTGGGGCCGCTGGTCCAGGGGCAAGTCGAGCGCTTTGAGTTGGACAACATCGAGGCGCTCAACTTCGTCCTGCACGACGCGCTCGATGGCGGCGCGACGCGCTCCTTGCGGCTGGACGGCCTGGGCAAGTCGCTCGGCGGCGCGGTTCTCTACATGCCAGTGGATGAGGACGAGAGCTGACTCGTCAGTAGAAATGGGTGGGGATGTGTACGCCTTCGAGACGATCACCTGCGCGGTGGCAGGGCCAGTGGCGACGGTCACATTGAACCGGCCAGAGGCGCGCAACGCCATGAGCCAGGCGATGGTCGAGGAGCTGCTGCGCTGCTTCACTTTGCTCCGCGAGGACGCGTATCGTGACGTGCGCGTGGCGGTCCTGCGCGCGGCGGGCGAGACCTTCTGCGCGGGCGGCGACCTGCGCGATATGAGCGCGGCCTCGGAGAAGGGCGCCAGTATCGGCGCGCGGCTGGATGAACTGCTGCGGGTGGTGAATGAGGCGCCACAGGTTGTCGTCGCGCGCATCCAGGGGGCGGCGATGGGTGGCGGACTGGGGCTGGTCTGCGTGAGCGATCTCGCCATCGCGGATGAGGGGGCGACGTTTGGCTTGCCGGAGGTACGGCTTGGCCTGGCCCCAGCGGTCATCTCGCCCTATGTCATCCAGCGTGTCGGCTTCACGCGAGCACGGCAACTTATGCTCACCGGCAGGCGCTTCGGCGCGGTGGCGGCGCTGGAGTACGGGTTGGTGTCCGAAATCGGACCCACGGGCCAGCTCGACGCGCAGGTAGAGGCGACCGTCGCAGACGTGCTGAAATGCGCGCCCAACGCGCTGCGCGAGTGCAAACGCCTGCTCTTCACAGTGCTGACGCAACCGGATACACTGGAGGAGCGCGTCGCCACGCTCGACCGCCTGCGCATGAGCGAGGAGGCCGCCGAGGGCATCATGGCGTTTCTCCAGAAGAAGTCGGCGCCGTGGGTTCCCGACGCATGAGCAGAACGTCCGTTCGCCCAGCGCCGCAGACAACACTACCAGCAGCGGCGCCTCAGCCTGCGTCCGCTCCCGCCGCGTCTCGTATGATCCGCAAGGTCCTCGTCGCCAATCGCGGCGAGATCGCCTGCCGCATCATGCGGACCTGCCGGGCGATGGGAATCGCGACGGTTGCGGTCTATTCCGACGCCGACGCCAACGCGCGCCACGTGCGCGAGGCCGACGAGGCAGTGCGGATCGGCGAGAGCGCCGCCAGCGCCTCCTATCTCAACATCACCGCGCTGCTCGCCGCCGCGAACCGCACCGGAGCCGACGCGGTCCATCCTGGCTACGGTTTTCTTGCCGAGCGCGCCGAGTTCGCCGCCGCCTGTCGCGACGCCCGGATCGCCTTCATCGGGCCAGCGCCTGATGTGATCGCGCGCATGGGCGACAAGAGCGAGGCGCGGCGGCTAATATCGGCGGCGGGCGTGCCGGTCGTTCCCGGCTACGACGATGCTGATCAGACAGATGCGAGGCTGCTTGCGGCGGCGCGCGAGTTCGGCTTCCCGCTGATGATGAAGGCGGCGGCCGGCGGCGGCGGCAAGGGCATGCGTGTCGTCGAGCGTGAGCGCGATCTGCCGGAGGCGCTCGCGGCGGCGCGACGTGAGGCGCAGTCGGCCTTCGGCGACGCGCGGCTCCTGCTGGAACGGCTGATCCGCGACGCTCGCCACATCGAGTTCCAGATCTTTGGCGACGCGCAGGGGCGCATCATCCACCTGGGCGAGCGCGAATGCTCGATCCAGCGGCGTCATCAGAAGGTGATCGAGGAGACCCCCTCGGTCGCGCTGACGCCGGAGCTACGCGCGCGCATCGGTGAGGCCGCCGTGACGGTTGGGCGGCAGCTTGGGTATACCAACGCCGGCACGGTCGAGTTCATCCTCGCGCCCGACGGTCAGTTCTACTTCCTCGAAGTCAACACGCGCTTGCAGGTGGAGCATCCTGTCACCGAGCTGGTGACCGGGCTGGACCTCGTGCGCTGGCAGATACAGGTTGCGGAGGGGCGTCCTTTGCCGTTAACTCAGGAGCGGGTCACATTCAGTGGGCATGCCATCGAGGCGCGTGTCTACGCCGAGGATCCTGCGCAGGGCTACTTGCCCGCGACGGGGACGCTGGCGCTCTGGCGCGAGCCGCAGGACGTGGGTGCGCGTGTGGATGCGGGCGTCAGCACAGGTGACGCGATCACGATCTACTACGATCCGCTGGTGGCGAAGATCAGCGCGCACGGCGCCGACCGGACCGAGGCGTTGCGTCGGCTGGAGCGCGCCCTTGGGCGAACGACGCTTTTCGGCGTGCGCAACAACATCGCCTACCTGCGGCGAGTTTTGCTGCATCCGGTGTTTCTTGCTGGCGAGCTCAGTACGGAATTCCTGGAGCGCTACGCGGCAGAGCTTGTCGATCCGGTCGCGAACGAGGCGGGACTGAGCGCGCTGGAAATAGCGGCCCTGGCCTGTGCGCTTCAGCACGCTGGCGCTGCCCTCACGTCTGGCGCGCCACTGGCTTCCTGGCGCAACAATCGCAACCGCCCCCTCGTCGAGCGCTTCGCCCCACTTGAAATCGCGCCAGGAAGCGGATATAGTCCTCGTAACCTTCCAGTTGAGGTCCAACTCCTGCCCGGCGCGGACCAGACCTTCGCGGCCACGATCGTCGACGGTGAGCGCATCAACACTCCGAGCGTCGGAGTGGTGGAGCGCGATGGACCTGACCTGACGCTGATCGTGGATGGCCTGCGGCGGCGCGTCACGGCGGTGGAGGTGTCCCCAGGTGAGTGGTGGGCGCAGGCCAGTGATGGAGAGACGGTTGTCCTGCGCTGGCTCTCTCCACTCCCTGAGCCGGATGCGCGCGTCCGGTCGGGCGATTCGCTGGCTGCGCCGATGCCCGGCCAGGTGCTGGCGCTGCTGGTCGAGGAAGGCCAGGCTGTACGCGCGGGCGACCCACTGCTGATCCTGGAGGCGATGAAGATGGAGCATACCATCCGCGCGCCACATGATGGGGTCGTCACCGCGATCTACGCGCGTCAGGGCACGCAGGTGGCCGCATCGGCGGTTTTGCTCGATGTCCGCCAGGAACCAACGCCTGAATCGTTGGGCTGATTGCGGTCGCCACGACCGCGCGTGAATGTCAACCTTGCTCTGATCCGAAAAGTAGGGTACCCTGCAGGGGTAGCGGCGCCGCTGGTGGACGCCGCCATCGCCGTTGCAGGCGAACGAGGAGGGCGCTGATTATGCCGTCAAACCAGATCTCTGAGACGAACTTTGCGCAATTGTTCCGCAGCCGTTCCGCGAAATACGGCGGCCAGACACGCTGGCGGCAGAAGCGTGGCGGCGTCTGGCGGCAGGCCACGTGGCGCGAGAATCAGCGCATGGTGAACAGCTTGATCGCTGGACTAGGCGAGTTGGGCGCGAGGCGTGGCGACGTGATCGGGATCGCCAGCAGCACGCGCTGGGAATGGGCGGTGGCCGACTGGGCCAATATCGGACTGGGCGGCGTGACGGTGACGCTCTATCCCTCCAACACGCCTGCTGTCAACTCGTTCATCCTCAACGACTCCGGCGCGAGCTACCTCTTCGCTGAGGACAAGACGCAGTACGATAAGCTCAACAGCATTCGCGCCGAGATTCCTAACGTCAAGAAGGTCATCCTCTTTGACGACGCCGACAAGGTGAGCGATCCCTGGGTCATCTCGCTCGCCGACGCGATAGCGTTGAGCAAGCGCAGCCCCAAAGAGCAGGACGCCTTCGCCGCGCAGCGCGCTGGCGAGATACAGCCGGGTGATCTCCTGACGCTGGTGTATACCTCCGGCACGACAGGCATGCCCAAAGGTGTCGTGCATAATCACAGCACATTCCTGGCGCAGTTGCGCGGCGCGCGCGCGGTTTTTCCGCAACTTGAGCGGGGCATGATCGACACGCTCTTCCTGCCACTCTCCCATGTCTTTGGCCGGTTGGAACACTTCGTCGGGGTGGACCGCGGCTTCGAGACGGTCTATGTTCAATCGTTCGATCAACTCGCGGAAAACCTGCGTGAGGCGCGGCCACACCTGCTCTTCAGCGTGCCGCGCGTGTACGAGAAGGTCTACGCGACGGTGCGCGAGCGTGTGGACAAAGGCTCGCCGACGCAGCAACGTGTCTTCGCGTGGGCCGAGAAGGTCGGACGTGAGGTGAGCCGGCGCAAAGAGGCGCACAAGGGTATCCCGCTCGGCCTGCGCACGCAGTATGCGCTCGCCGACCGGCTCGTCTTCAAGAACGTGCGCAAGGCGCTCGGCGGACGACTGCGGCTGGCGCTGACCGGCGCGGCGCCGCTCGACATCAAGATCCTCGAGTTCTTTAACGCCTGTGGCACGACGCTGCTGGAAGGCTGGGGGCTGACGGAGACCAGCGCGGGCTTCACGGTCAACACGCTCGACCATTACCGCATGGGTACCGTCGGTCGCGTCTATCCCGGCAGCGAACTGCGGATCGCGGAGGATGGCGAGATTCTGGTGCGTGGGCCTGAGATCTTCCTGCGCTACAACAACAATCCAGAGGCGACGGCCGAGGCGCTCGACCCCGACGGCTGGTTCCACACCGGCGACATCGGCACGGTGGATCATGATGGCTACGTGAAGATCGTGGACCGCAAGAAAGACCTCATCATCACCGCCGCCGGCAAGAATATCGGCCCGCAGCAGATCGAGAACGTCTTCAAACAGGTCCCATTGCTCTCGCAGGCCTGCGTCTTCGGCGACCGCAAGCCGTATCTCGTGGCGCTCTTCACGCTTGACCCAGTGGCGGCGACGAAATGGGCTGAGGAGAACAGCCTCGGTACGACGGACATCGCGGAGATCGCGCGCTCACCGCAGTTGCGCGCCTTCCTGGAGCCGCATGTCGCCGCCGCCAACAGCCAGCTTGCCAGCTACGAGACGGTCAAGTACTGGGAAGTGCTGCCGGAGGACTTCACCATCGCCAACGAGCTGCTGACGCCGACGCTGAAGATTCGCCGCAAGCTGATCTACCAGAAGTACGGCGACCGGTACGAGCAACTCTACGCGCAGGCCGATTCCCGCAAGGCGGCCACAGCGTAGGGCGCGGATCATCGACTAGTGACAGCCACTGCGCTGGGCGGCCTTCTGGTCGTCCAGCGTTCATTGTAGGCGTATTGAAAGTGGGATTCGGCCCGGCTTCCACCGCTATGGGGCGCCGCGCCCGGAGGCGGAACTGCGTTGTATGCTACTATGGCAGCGCAGAGGAGTGAGCATGCCATGCAAGCTTCGTCAGTTGAAAGCCCAACTGCGAAAGGCTGGCTTCACCGAACGCCCTGGAAAGGGCAGTCACACACGCTGGTCGCATCCACTTGTCCCTGACCCGATTACTCTGGCTGGACATGATGGCGATGACGCCAAATCTTATCAGGAGCGAGCAGTGCAAGAAGCGCTACAAACCCTGCACGATGCGCAACGGAGGCAGCATTGAGCGATACATCCGAACATACCCCCCACTACTCTATGATCATCGAGTGGTCAGTGGAGGATGACGCATTTGTAGTTTCAGTGCCTGAGTTTCCAGGGCAACACACCCACGGCGCAACCTATGAAGAAGCGGTCAGGCAGGGGCGCGACCTCATTGACTCACTGATCCTATGGACGCTGCAGGACGGAAAGCCCCTGCCGCAACCACATGTGTTTGCTACGGCGTAGGGCAAGCATAAAGCTTCGATTGACTGCAAGCGACGTGCAGGGGCGATCACCAATGGTCGCCTCTTTGTCTGCGCTCGGCTCGACACGCTCACGAAGGTGCAGAAGCCGCTGTTGTCGGGATGGTGGGTAGCAGAATCGCGCCGATGAACGCGCATCCATACCGAGGAGCGCGCTATAAAATCCATACTCCAGCGCGCTTGTGTTGAGGCTCGAAAAGAGCGCCCCCGTGACAAGTGTCAGCAGACCGCCCAGAACCATAAAAACGAGACTCACTATACGCGGACCCAGGCCCGCCGCCCCTCCACGTTCAAGCAGAACAGCGCCCGCGATGGCCGCCAGCACGAGCGGTATCCCGCTGAAGTAAAGCAGCGTTGTCAGCAACGCTTCGCCTATGAATGCGAAATCGGCGCTCCGAACCCACGTAAAGAGGGGAAGAGGGACGAAACCATCCGCCCACGGCAGGAATTGCGCGACGCCCGCGAGCAGCGCACCTGTGAGCAACAAGCCAGCGCCAATGCGACGTGTCTCGCGCGCTCGCAACATCTTCCCTCTTTTGATTGGCGCCGGAGCGCGCCAGCGGAGACCCTGAGGACGGCGCCCGGTCGCGCTTATGCTCGGCTCACGAAGCCGCTGAGGAGTTGCGCGACCGTGCCGAGTGCGTCGTCGAGCGCGAGATGACCCGCCCCGCGCAGGACCTCCAGCCGCGCGTTTGAATTCGCGGCGGCCAGCCGCTGCCCCAGGCTCGGCGGCGTCACCTCGTCGCGATCGCCCCAGAGCAACAGGATCGGCTTCGGCCAGAGTTCCATATCGGTCGCGACCGAGTTGACGTAGTCCGGGCGCATCAGGCGGACATGCTGGAAGAGCAGTTCCATGCCAACCTTGCCGTTCCATTCGTTTGTGTAGGCGTCCAGCCGCGCGCCGGGCAGCGCCTTCGCCGCGCCAGAGGGGAGCGTCGCGCGCAGGTCGGCGAGCAGGTCTTCCACCTTCGTGTGATGTGGCGCTTCGGGATCCCGGCGCTTGGCCATCTCTGTTAGCGGCCAGTTTGGCGCGAAGGCGACATTGTAGAGATACGAGTTGATGAGGACCAGTTGCGCGACCTTGTCACGGTAGAGGCGGGTCGCGAGCGCCTGCGCCACCGCGCCGCCGACGCCGATGCCCACCAGAGTGATGTCCGTGAACTTCAGCGCTTCGAGAGCGTACTGAAGGCAATCCGCCTGCCCCCAGTTGGAGGTGTCCGAGGGCCAGGGATGCTCCGACTGGCCGTAGGCGAGCATGTCGAAGGCGTAGACCGCGCGCCCCGTCGCCGCCAGCACAGGCAGCGCGCCCTCCCACGTGAACGCGCCCCCTGGCAGGTCATGCAGCAGCACGATCGCGCCCTGTGATCCACGCTCGGTGTTCTGCGCGAGGTAGCTCAGGGTATAGTGGATGCTGCGCACGGCGCCACGTCGCGCCGAAGTATCGGCGCGCGCCGGCTGTGGCGGCTGGGCGGACGGCTGCTGTGGCGTTGGATCGAGGTTTGGCTCGCTCATGGCGGCGGTCTACTCCCTACTTCGACTGATAACACTTTGTGCCGTGTCAGGACTGGCTGGCCAGCGCCGGCACGTTATAGAAGGCTGAGAGGCCCGCGTAACGTGCGCTCTCGCCTAGCTCTCGCTCGATGGCGAGCAGGCGGTTGTATTTCGCCACGCGCTCGGAGCGCGCTGGCGCGCCGGCCTTGATCTGCCCAGCGTTGGTGGCGACGGCGAGATCGGCGATGGTCGTGTCCTCCGTCTCGCCGGATCGATGGGAAATCACGGCGCTGTAGCTGGCGCGCTTGGCCAACTCGATCGCAGCCAGCGTCTCGGTCAGCGTGCCGATCTGGTTGAGCTTGACGAGGATCGAGTTGCCGACCTCTTCATTTATGCCACGGCTCAGGCGCTCGGTGTTCGTGACGAAGAGATCGTCGCCGACGAGCTGTACGCGGTCGCCCAGTCGGTCGGTTAGCTCGGCCCAGCCAACCCAATCATCCTCGTGCAGCGGGTCCTCCAGGCTGATGATCGGGTAGGCGCTCGTCCACTCCTCATACAGCGCGATCAAATCGCTCGCCGAGAGCGTCCGTCCCTCGCGCTCCAGTGTGTACTCGCCGTGGCTGTAGAACTCGCTGGCGGCGGCGTCGATACCGAGCGCGACATCCTCGCCGGGACGGTAGCCCGCCGACTCGATCGCGGCGACAAGCAGGTCTAAGGCTTCGCGGTTCGAGGGGATGGATGGCGCGAAGCCGCCCTCATCGCCGACGTTGGTGTTCAGATGGCGATCATGCAGCACCTTTTTGAGCGCGTGGTAGACCTCCGCGCCCCAGCGCAGCGCCTCGGTGTAGGTCGGCGCGCCGACAGGTAGCACCATGAACTCCTGCAGGTCAGTTGAGTTCTCGGCGTGCTTGCCACCGTTGAGGATGTTCATCATCGGGACGGGGAGCGTGCGCGCGGCCAGTCCACCGATGTGACGATACAGTGGAACGCCAAGCGCGTTGGCGGCGGCGTGCGCGATACCGAGCGAGACGCCGAGGATCGCGTTCGCCCCAAGCTCACCTTTGTTGGGCGTCCCATCGAGGGCGATCATCTGCTCGTCCAGCGCCGCCTGATCGCGCGCATCCAGCCCGGCGAGCGCGTCCTGGATCGTCTCATTCACGGACTTGACCGCCGCAAGTACCCCCTTGCCGCCGTAGCGCGCAGGGTCGCCATCACGCAGTTCGACGGCCTCGTGCGCGCCGGTGGAGGCGCCGGAGGGAACCATAGCGACGCCAGTTGCGCCCCCCATGAGCGTAACGGTCACCTGCACAGTGGGGTTGCCTCGCGAGTCCAGAATCTCGTGCGCGGTAATTTCGTCGATGATCGTGTCGTCGCCATGTGTGAACACACCCGACCTCCTCGCGCGGACAACCTACCGACAACGTATCGTGGAGGGGACCTGCGGCGTAGCGCGTCTCGTCAACTCGGGACGTGGGCATACGCGCGAATTATAGGGACCTGGCAAGCCGCGCGTCAACTTGTGTGACGGGACGCGGTGACTGGACTATCGACGCGCCCCGAGCAGGGTCCAGTCCCCGCGTTATTGCGGCCATGTGGTGTCTGGTGGGTCATTCGAGGTCCCTGCCCCATACAACGCCTGCATCTTGGCGGCCTGCTCGATACCTTCGCGTATCCGGCGCTCAGCCTCTTCCCGATTCCACTCTTCCGGCGAGAGCCGCCCCTCACGGGCAATGAGAAATTCGCAAATGAGCGCATAGAGAAGGGCGAGCGCGCCGAACGCCAGCAGGATCATTCCGATGATTCGGTTGAGGAGCTCGTCCTGTCCACTGGGCGCGACGGCCAGGAATCCGCCGAGGGCGAGCACGATGACGACGACGATCCAGCGACCACGCCGCGCGGCGTAGACGCTTTCCCGATCACGGAAGAGCTTATCGAGGAGCGTGCGTACGGTGGAACTCCCTTGTGTTGGGCGCTCAAGCGCTGGCGGTTATCACCTGTGCGCCATTGTACACCGCTATCCAATATGGGAATCAGCACAGAAATCTGGGCTACCTTCGCGGCGGCCCTGCCTGGATGCGCGCGCGGAACTCATCGAGCGTCCAGCCAAGTCCCTCCTCGACCCACCAGGTCGCGCCAACCTCCGCGAATGGCTGGACCTGCTCACGCGCCGACTTCACATCCAGCGGCGACTCGCCGCTCACCGCCACATCGAATGGCGCGTCGGACGTGCGTTCTGAATGAATGTACGCCAACGCCTCGGCCACATCGGTGGGGGTCAACGGCTTGTGTTGGTCCTGGTGGTACGACTTTAGGCAGACGCCATCCCAGCGTGTGGCGCGACGGATGGGCGCATGACGCGGCCACCCAGCTGCGAGCCAGATCGGTGGGCGCGGCGACTGCGCTGGTCGTGGACGCAGCGTGACCTGGTTGATAGAGTAGTGGTCGCCCGCGAACGAGAAGCGCTCCTCGGCCAGCAAACCGGCCAGGACCATCAGCTCTTCATCCAGCTTCTGCGCCCGGACCTTCGCGTCGCTTTCCTCGCCGAATGCGCTGAAGTCGGCTTCACGGAAGCCGAGGCCGGCGACACACACCACGCGCCCGCCCGACGCCTGGTCGAGGTTGGCGAGCCGGCGCGCGACGAGCCAGGGGCGCTCCCGCGCCAGTGGTGTGGCCAGCGTCCCGATCCTGATGCGCGTAGTCTGGAGCGCGACCGCGGTCAGCGCGATCCATGGGTCAAGGACAGGAATGAACATGTCCGCGCCGCCGAGCAGCACGTCCCAGAGAAAGTAGCCATCCCAGCCCGCCGCCTCGGCCTCGCCAGCGAGCTGCGCCAGGACGCGCGGGTCGGCGTACTCACCCGTGGTCGGCACATCCAGGCCATACTCCATCGTCACATCCTCCTCCTGACTGACAGCGCGAGCAGGCTGCCCATGTGACAGAACGGGTCGGCTCAGTGGAGCCACCACGACATCCATCGGCGTCTGCAAGTCATTTCTGAAGGGTCAGGAGGAAAATGAGGGTTCGATGTACGTTCGCGTGACTACCGTTCAACTCCAGCCAGACAAGTTCGATGAAGCCGCCGCGTTTTCCAGGAGTCGTCATTCTCGCCGCCAGACAGCAGGCGGCTTTTCAGACTACAACGGTATTGATCGACCGCGCTACCAAAAATGGAATGGCGATCACCTACTGGGTGTCGGAAGCCGATATGAGAGCGAATGAGGCCAGCGACTTCTATCAGGAGCAGGTCGCCAAGGTTGCTCCGATTCTTGCCGCGCAGTCAGTGCGTGAGGCCTACGAGGTGGGCTTCTCGGCGTAACCCGCTCTCCAGCGTCCCCGTGATGGCCCCCCACATCCCGCCTCGGGGGATCCCTCACGCCGCTTGCTGGCGCGGAAGCTCGGCGCTGGGCGTCCGGGTCCCATTGGGTGTCACTGTCGGTGTGGTCGAACCGCTCGCGCCGGGTAGCAGGTGGTAGCGAATCTTGAGCGCCAGGATACGCGTTACCGAGGCGTCGATCTGCTCCTGCGTGATCTTGCCCTTCTGCAACTCGGTCTTCATCGCTGTGATGATGCTCTGCACCATGGATGGTCGCCAGGGCACCATGATCATGTCGTTGCCCGCCTCAAACGCCAGGACCGCGGCTTGTGTAAAGGTATATGTCGCCGAGATGCCATCCATGTAGAGCGCGTCGGTGATCGCGACACCCTTGAAGCCCAGTTCATCGCGCAGGACGCCAGTGATGATGGGCTTGGAAAGCTCGGCGGGCAGCTTGGGGTCCAGCGCGGGCATGAGCACGTCGGTGGACATCACCATCTGCATTTGTCCGCTGGCGATCAACGCGTTGTAAGGGCCGAACTCCGTCGCCTCCAACTGTTCCTTCGTGCGATTGACCACCGGCAGCCCCTTGTGCGCATCAATGGTTGCGGCGCCGAGGCCAGGAAAGTGCTTTGGGGCGCCAACCACGCCACTCGCCTGCAAGCCATCAATCCAGGAGCCGGCGTACTTGGTTACCACGTCGGGGGTCTTGCCGAAGGTACGTCCATATTGGTCCGGGCCGTTGACAATCGCGACATCGACATCGGGCGCCAGATCGGCGTTGAAGCCGAAGCTGAGCAGATCCTTCGCAGTCTTCGCGCCCTCACGCTGGGCGACGGCGGGATCGCCAGAAGCGGCCATCTGCGGCGCCGACATACGCGGGCCGAGGTACTGCGCCAGGCGGTCCACATAGCCACCCTCCAGATCCAGGAAGGTGAACATGGGGATGGGACTATCCTTCTGCCCGCCCGCCAACAGACCCTTGACCTGTTGCGCCGTGCCCATTGAGTAGCCATAGAGAATGACGCCGCCAGGATGAAACGGCTTGACCATCTGCTGCTGCGCGGGCGTGTAGGTCGTCTCGTAGAACTGGATGATGATCATCTGCCCAAGTTTGTCTTCGAGCGACATCTTGCTGACCATCTGCGCCGCAATCTCTTCGGGCGTGGGAGGACGTGGCGTCGCTGTCGCGGTAGGCAGTGGCGTTGGCGCAGATGAAGCATCGCCGAACGGCAGGCTGCATGCGGCGAGCAATGAGACAAGCGTCGCCAGCAGCGCCAGGCTAGCGAGGAACGCCGACCTGCGCCGGAGGCGCGCATTGACGCACAGGCGGAGCTGATCGAAGCGCGGGGGACGCGCTGTACGCATTACGGCAATCCTCCAGAGACGGCGCGCTGGGCCATCGGATTCCTGGGTAGCTATGGGCGCGCCAGGCCGAGCCTGATGGTACCGTGAACCGTGTCAGGTGGGAACAAATCGCGCGCCGAGTAGGACGAAGAGGCGACTATGGTTGGGGCGCTGAGCGTCGCAACAATCGCTGTTGTGTCGCGCTGAGGAAATAGACGTAGAGCAGTAGTAGCGTAAGCGCGGCAGCCAGCAGTTCCCAGAAATAGGGAATGCCTGCGCCTCCAATGGATACCTCTGGCGAATACGGCGCGAATGTGTTTGTATAGACCGCCCAAAGCTGGCGCGCCTGCCCGACGGCGCCGGCGACGGCCAGCCCTGTCAGTAGCGCGACAGTGATGTTGAGCGTCGCCATGCCGAATCCCAGCGCACGGCTGCGCGGCACATCCACGAGCCGCTTGTAAAAGGCGGCGGGCAATTCCGGCAGACGCGGACCGAGGCGCTGGATGTAGAACTCCTTGATGATGTTCATCGTGATCAGGTTCTCACGGTAGTCGCGCGCCAGATCCAGCAGGCGCACGAAGAAGCCGAAGCTGAGGATCGAACTGATGGCGAGCACGACGCTGATAACCAGCGTCACGGTGAGCTGGTTCGTCTGCGAATATGAGCTGAGAAGCACACCGCCGCCGGTGGCGAGCGCGGCAGTCGCCAGCAGATAGAGATTCAGGAGGCTAGCGGTGGCGTCTTTCGCCTGGTAGGCTGCGGAGCTTGCGTGTTCGAACTCCTCGAGGAGGATGTTCTCCGCCTTGAGTGTCACATCGCCACCGGCCACCGTCGGCATGGTGGGTTGCGCCCCGGTTGGATAGCCTTGTATGAACGGCTGGCTTCCAATCGGCATGCGTGGCGGAGGTTGGGAGAGCCCCATCTGCATGCCGGGAACCATCATGCGCTGACTGACGCCGGTCTGATCGCCTGATTGATCTCCCTGCTGATCGCCTGGATTCATCGGCCCTGCAGCCGGGTCCATACGCGCGCGCAGGGGCATGCTGCGGGCGAATGGGATGTTATTCGGGTCCACCTGTCGTCTCCTCCAGCATCTCACCACCACACCACGCGCGACAAGGCGCATTGCGTTGGCTGTTCGCAACGCCAGTGTACCATGGCGCCAAAATATGGAGTCAATATGGAGTCAACATGATCCTGGTATGAGCGGAACGGGTCGAAAGGAGATCGGATGGAGAGCTGGGACATGAACGTCGCACAGCACCGATGGGATGTCTCGATTGACGAGGCGGTGGCGATACAACAGCGCCTGCGTTCGCTCGTCGTGCGCGAGAATGGTTTCGATCCAACCCACGTCGGCGCCATCGCCGGGATCGACGCGTCCTACCGCGAGAAAGCCTACGCGGCCATCGTCATCCTGGCTTTGCCCGGTCTTGAGGTTGTAGAGCAGGTGGTGGCCGAACGCGAGGGGCCTTTTCCTTATGTGCCGGGCTTGCTCGCGTTCCGCGAGGCGCCTGCGGTGCTCGACGCCATGGAGAAGCTCACGACGCGCCCGGACCTCCTGATGTTCGACGGCCAGGGCATCGCGCATCCTCGTCGCCTGGGCATCGCCGCGCACCTGGGGGTCTATCTGGGTATGCCAAGCATCGGCTGCGCAAAGTCGCGCCTGATTGGGCGCTATGAGGAGCCAGGGCCTCAGGCAGGGGATTCATCGCCTCTCATGGCAGGTCGTGAGCAGATCGGCGTGGTCTTGCGAAGCAAACCACGGACGAATCCGCTGTTCATCTCCGTCGGCCACCTGATTGACCTTCCGACCGCGGTCAGCTTCGTGGCGCAAACGTTGCGCGGCTACCGGTTGCCTGAGCCGACGCGGTTGGCGGATCGGTTGGCGGGCGCGCGCTGACGCGCTGACCCTGCGCGGATAAACTTACGCTACTCCTGCCCCGCGTAACTCGTTTAGGTGATTGTGTGGCGCGATTCACAGCAATACGCCCGCTTCCCGTTTGCGGATGTGAGACAATAGCGCGGTGAGTGTGTCCACCGGACTTCCCCTGAACCGCCATCATCGTGCAGAAAGGCCTTGAGCGCAAATGACCTATGAGATCGCCGGAAGCCGTGTTGTGATCACTGGAGGCGCCGGGTTTGTCGGCTCCCATATCGTCGACGCGCTGCTGGATGAAGGCGCCGCCGAGATTATCGTACTTGACAACCTGATTCGTGGTCGACGCGAGAATCTGGAACCGGCGCTGCGGAGCGGAACGGTGCGCCTGGTGGATGGCGATCTGCGCGACGCGGCGCTCATACGCCAGTTGGTGGAAGGTGTTGACTATGTCTACCACCAGGCGGCGCTGCGCATCACCCATTGCGCCGAGGACCCGCGTCAGGCGTTCGGCGTCATGTATGAGGGAACGTTCAATGTGCTGGAGGCGGCGCGCGACGCGCGGGTGAAGAAAGTCGTCGCGGCGTCGAGCGCCTCGGTCTATGGCGAGGCGAGCTACCAGCCGATTGACGAGGCGCACCCATACAACAATCGCACGCTCTATGGCGCGGCGAAGATCGCCGACGAGCACATGTTGCGCGCCTTCAACGATATGTACAGCCTGCCGTACGTCGCCTTGCGCTACTTCAATGTCTATGGGGCGCGCATGGATATACATGGCGTCTATACCGAGGTGCTGATACGCTGGATGGATCGCATCGAGCAGGGGCAACCGCCCTTGATCTTCGGCGACGGGACGCAGTCGATGGATTTCGTCTACGTGACCGACGTGGCGCGCGCCAACATCGCCGCCCTCATCGCCGACGAGAGCGACGCGGCCTTCAATGTGGCGACAGGCGTCGAGACGACACTGAGCGAGCTGAGCCAGCGGCTGTGTGAGGTGATGGGGCGGCCCGATCTCCAGGCGGAGTACCATGAGGAGCGCAAGGTGAATCCTGTGCGCCATCGCCTTGGCGCGACTGCCCTTGCGCGGGAGAAGCTTGGCTTTGTCTCATCCGTTGACCTGCGCCAGGGGCTGGAACGGCTGGTAGAGTGGCGCACGGAGACGCTGAAGACGACGGGAGCGACGGCATGAGCCAGACAACTGAGCGCTCCTCACACCAGGCCGGTTCTCCGGCCGCGCCACTGATTCCCATCACCAAGCCGTATCTGGGCGAGGAAGAGGCGCTCGCGGCGGCGGAGGCGATTCGCACAGGCTGGATCGCGCAGGGGCCACTGGTGGCGCGCTTCGAGGAGGCGATTGCGGCGCGCCTCGGTGTGGCGCATGTCGTCGCGACGAGCAACTGCACGACAGCGCTGCATCTCGCGCTGGTGTGCTCAGGGATCGGTCCTGGCGACGAGATCATCACCCCATCCTTCACCTTTATCGCCACCGCGAACGCCGTGTTATACGCCGGCGCGCGCCCGGTCTTCGTGGATATCGATCCAAAGACCTATAACATCGATCCTGCGGCCATCGAAGCCGCGATCACCCCACGCACGAAGGCGATCATTCCCGTAGACCAGATTGGCCTGGCGGCAGACCTGGACGCCGTGCTTGAAATCGCCGATCGCTATCGACTGAAGGTGATCGAGGATGCGGCGCCCGCGCTCGGCGCGACCTATCGTAGTCGTCCGGTCGGCGCCATCAGCCCGGTGACCTGCTTCAGCTTCCACCCACGCAAGTCCATTACCACCGGCGAGGGTGGCGCCATCGCCACGAACGACGCCGCCCTGGCGGCGCGCGCGCGGCTGCTGCGCTCGCACGGCGCGTCGGTCTCGGACCTGGCGCGCCACTCCGCCGTATCGGTCATTATCGAGGCGTATGAGGAACTGGGCTACAACTACCGCATGACCGATATCCAGGCGGCCATTGGCCTCGAACAGTTGAAGAAGCTGGACGCCATCTTGGCGCGACGACAGGTCTTGGCGGAGCGCTATAACACGCTGCTGGCGGAGATCGCTGGGGTGACGCCGCCCTATGCTCCAGACGACGCGCCACATACCTATCAGTCGTATTGCGTGCGGCTCGATCTCGCGATCACGCCGCCGCGAGAGGAGATCATGGAGCGCATGCTCGCCGTCGGCGTCGCGACGCGGCGCGGGGTGATGGCGATTCATGAGGAGCCGTACTACGTGGGGCGCTTTGGGCACATCTCGCTGCCCGTCACCGAGGCGGCGACCCGTGAGACACTGCTCTTGCCGCTCTACATGACGATGACCGACGCCGAGCAGGATCGTGTTATCCAGGCGCTACGAGACGCGCTGCGGTAGCGTTCTGGACAGAGCAAACATTGGGTGCGTGCGCGCAAAGGCCTCGCGGGCAACATGCCCAGCGTGGAGCGTTAAGGCCTATGCGACGGTCGTGTGTGGGGGTAACAGCGCCTCCCCCTCTGCGCCGCTCGACGTCGTGGCGGTGCGTGGATCTTGGCTTTCGCTTGGATCAAAAATGGTAGCGGGCATTGATGGGAGTAACGTTCTTTCTATCGGACCAGTATACGATGAAGGGGAGCTTGCCTTGCAGGGAGCGTCAATACGAGCGACTTGGGAGACGGCGCTGACCAGCCTGGAGTGAATGGTCAGCAGTTCCGCTGCAAAAGGGAGCGCCGAACTGAGAACGCTGGCGCGAAAGCGGCGCACTCGTCGCCTATACATGGAAGGTCAGGAGAGGGCGCAGCGATTCCTTGTTGCGCCGTGCGGAAGACTGGCTAGCGACTGACCTTATTTGATCGTGCTGGCAATGCCATTTTCATGTCACGCTTGGGTGACTTGGGTATGTCCTACCGGCATGGGTCGCGCGCAGATCGCCGTGTAGCATTGACCTTTGATGATGGCCCGATCGCAGGCGGGACCGAGGAAATACTCGACATACTCGCGGAGTATGACGCGCTCGCCACATTTTTCTGTATTGGCGCGAATGTGTTGCTGGATCCTGAGCTCGTGCGCCGGGCGCACACGCTGGGACACCTCATCGGCGCCCATTCTATGCATCACTCACGCAAAGCAACGCTCTCCCTCTTTGATGACGCTCACATCGAGGACTGTGTACATGTCATCCGTGACGCGGTGGGAAAGACGGCCGCGCTTTTCCGCGCGCCCTGGGGCTGGATGACGCCGTGGGAAGCGCTGCGCCTGCGACGACGCGGATTCGCGCCGATCCGCTGGGATATTGAGACGCCCGACTCGTTACTGCCGTGCCCATCAAGGGAAGGGATCGCCGCCTGGACCCTGCGCCGTGTGCGACCGGGATCGATGCTCGTTTTTCATGATGGCTTGGCCCATGCCCACTCCCATGGTAGACCTCAGACTGTACAGGCGCTGCGCATTATCCTGCCAGAACTCCGGGCGCAGGGATATGAGTTCGTGACGGCGTCGAGTCTTTTGAGCATTCCGGCCTATCAGGAAGAGAAGGCGTCACGTAATCAAGGCGATGTTCCTATCGCCTGCTCTGAAGCGTCTTGAAAGTGGTTGCGATGATAGGCGATGATACTGGCGCGTCCGTACCAAGCGTCTCTCAATTGTGAGCATGCTGACAGTAGAACAGCATAAGGGCGAGATCAGGTATTGTTGACAGCGGTCACTCGACGTGGCTTCATCGGTGACGGACAGGTAAGCGCTTCTGTAGTCGAGAGAGTACGATACCCGTCTCAGCAGTATATGAACCCCGGTCTGTATATGTGCGGGGGTTCGCCTCTTGATCAGCAACGCCCGGAGTGGCGCGAATACGCAGACGCGAATACGCGGAGAGGTAGTTGCGCGGACTCAGAAACAATGGAGGCTGGGAGGGCCTGACAATGGCGGTACACGAGGATGACCATCCTGTACATGATGGAAGTGGTGTAGAGTTGGCGCCGATGCTCTCGGTGACTGTCCTGAACTACAACTACGCCCACTATCTGCCGCAGTGCCTCGACTCCATTCTGCGCCAGACCTGGACGGACTTCGAGCTGCTACTGATCAACGACTGCTCCACGGACAATTCGTTGGAAGTAATCCAGCCGTATCTGGCCGACCCGCGCGTCGTCTTCGTCAACCACCAGCAGAACAAGGGCTACATCTCGTCGCTCATCGAAGGCTCGGACCACTCGCGCGGCAAGTACCTTACCGTCATCTCGGCCGACGACTTCTGCGTCTCGGATCGCGCATTCGAGACGCTGCTCCAGATGCTAGAAGCCAACCCCGACGCTGCATGGGCGCATTCCGCATTTGGGAAATATGACGCAGATGGCAACCGCTATCAAGTCGCACGGCATCATGAAGAGTCCTATGTGCGCGCAGGCAGCGAGGAATATAGCGACCTACTCCTCATGCGAGCGTATGCCTTGCACTCTGGGGTCATCATTCGGAGGGCCGCGTATAAAGCGGTTGGTGGTTACAATCCTTTGGCTCGGTATGCAAGTGACAACGCCTTATGGCTCATGCTTTGTACCGAGGGCAATGCCATCTATTGTGTCCATGAGTTGTTCGCGTATCGACAACATGGTTCAAACATGTCACACACCGTCGAGGGCATACAAAATAGCCTTCGCGAACACATTGATGCGATCGACACATCGTTCGCACTGATGCGCACAGAGCCTGCAATCACCCCTCGGCTCTATCATCGAGCGATCAAGAGAATATTGATTGTGCATGCCGAAGATGCGATTTTTGCTGGGCGCATTAGAGTAGGATGGTCTGCGCTCTGGTGCGCGATGCAACTCCATCCAATTTGGACGCTATTTCAGGTCAAGATTCCAATATTGCTCGTGCGCACGGTGTTGGGCGCCCGTGGCTTTCACGCGATACAGTCATGCGTTCGGTATCTCAAGCGGAGTGTGGGTCACCGCGCGGCATATGCCTAACGGCACATCTCTGCCAAGCAGGCTTTCAGGGATGGGAGAACGAGATGCATATCACCGTTTGCATCTGCACGCGTGATCGCGGCGCGAGCGTAGCGGTCACTCTGGGGAGTCTAGCCGCATCTCTCTATGACGATTTCGACGTGGTGGTCGTGGATCAAAGCGCATCGGAAGATACCGCCCATGCAGTCGCCAGCGCGACAATTGGCGACCCCCGATTCAGCTATCTGCACACCACTTCGGTAGGCCTCTGCGCAGCCCGGAATATCGCGATAGAACACGCGACAGGACCACTGCTCGCCTTTACCGACGATGATTGTGAGGTGTCGGCTGACTGGTTAAGGCTGCTCGCGCAGCACTTCTCGGAGCAGCCGCGTGTGGGGCAGATATGTGGCGCCGTGTTTGCTGGGAGCCACGACCCGACCCAGGGGTACGTCCCGAACTTCTCCATTCAAGAGCCGTTCCTGGTCTCGTCCCCATGGATGAAGTGGCGCTGCAAGGGGATGGGCGCCAACATGGCGTTCCGTTTGGATGCGTTACGCAAGGTTGGTCCATTCGATGAGATGCTTGGCCCCGGTGCGGCTATGTACATGGCAGATGATTACGATATCACTTATCGCATGTTGCGAGCGGGATATCCGGTTCTTTGCGTTCCCGATGCGTTTGTGATCCATCACGGGTTTCGAGAGTGGGCGGATGCAAGCATTCTGAAGAGGCGGTCGGGATTCGCGACCGCGGCGGCGCATATGAAGCAAGTGCGCTCGGGCGACATCGCCATCGTCCCAACGCTGATCTATGACTGGCTACACGTGGTGTCGTGGCCAAGACTCCTGTTCATGCAGCGCCACTCTGGTGTGGGATATGCCTGGTGGTACGTCAAGGGGGCAATCGCGAGCTGGCGCTATCCCGTCAATCGCAGGAATCGATTGTATGCTCGGCGCAAAGACCCCGCCCTGTACACCACATAGGCTGCCAGAATAACTGGCTTGGAAGGTGTGTCATGCGTGACCTATTCATCTTGGGAATCTATCCTCACGCCATCGAAATGGCGGAAATGGTTGCTCGGATAAATGCACGGGGCGCAGTTTGGAATCTGCTTGGATTCGTCTCCCCAGACGGCGCTTCGGTTGGCGACCAGTTGGTAGGCCTGCCCATTGTCACATACAACGAGGCGCTCGAACGCTCTCCAAGTGCGGCGCTCACACCGACCTTTGAGTGGCCCAACAAGGCCGACCTGCCTCGCAATCGGCTCGCTTCGCTCACCGATCCGAGCGCGGTCATCGCCAGCAGCGCACAAATCGGACTGGGCTGCGTCATCTTTCCGCACTGTTATGTGGGAGCGCGTGCGCGGATCGGAGACTTTCTTTTCTGTCTGGCCGGCTCTGTGATCAACCACAACGATATCATCGAGGACCGCGTGACGATTACAAGTGGCGTCGTTCTGGCGGGCGATGTGCATGTGGAGGAAGACTGCTATCTCGGGCAATCCAGCACCGTGCGCGAGCTCATACGAATCGGCAAGGGAAGTATCATTGGCATGGGCTGCGTGGTGCTCCACGACGTCGCCCCAAATAGTGTCATGGTGGGAAATCCCGCGCGGCGGTTAGGCGCACGCGAACACAACTTCCCTGGTATGCATCTGATGAAGTCAGTGCAGCGCGTCGGGCGCAAGGGTCTGAAGGTCGCACATCAGATATTTCTTGGCGCGCTTGCGCGCTACGCTGCTCTCCGTCGCCAAGCAGCCCACTAATGTGAGTAGTTACAAGCAATTTCGCCTGAGTGATTGTCGTTCACGCGCTTGGTGGTGAAGCCTTCATGAAGCGAGCGCCAGGATCTGACAGCGAATCTGTACGATAATCGCAAAGACCTGACTCCTCCTACACGCATGGCTCTATGGATGACTTCTGGGAGAACGTTGTGGTTCAAAGCTGATTCTCGGCAATCTCAACCAGTTCTCCTCATGCCATTAACACCAATGATACGCGGATGCGACACCGTTGCTAAGAACGCTTCGTTTGAACAGATACAGCCATCCAGTGGTGACTATGCGCGCGGACTCGGCATCGAAACGGCAAGCGACGCAGGGGCCAGCATAGGAGAGACTGCCTTCACGCCTGTAGATTCCAGCGATCTTGATCGATCGATGCGACATTTCGATGGGCGTGCTCGACGGGTTGGCCCCCGGCGGTGTCTCAATCCTCTGCGAGGACCATGCATCCTCTCCGCGGCGCAAAATGGCTTGCCATGGCGCTTCCCACGACGTTCCACTCAGGATCCGCCTGAACAGTTACCTCCATTGTTGATTGGCGAAGTCACGCCACGTCAGGCGCTTCGTGCGCAATTTGGGATCGCCGCCAGGTTTGGCGAGGCGATCAGAAGGGGTAGAGCGGTGATGCACAATTTATGGCGCGCACGAACGCTACAAATCCTGGTGACTCTGGTTCTGGGGATCGCTCTTGGTCTCTCCGCCGGGCTAGTCGCGCCTCCCGTGAACGCAGCCCGGGCGGCGACAGATCCGTGCTCCTTTGCGAATGTGAATCCGGTTCCGTGTGAGAACGCGAAACCCGGGACTGATCCTGCTATCTCAGATGTCAAGACGGGGGATTCCACGAACATTATGGGCTTCGCCTCCGACATGAGTGTCAACCTGGGTGGGACAATCAGGTTTAAGGTGAAAACCACATCCACCAATTACACTGTGATCATATTTCGTGTGGGCTACTACCAGGGCAATGGCGCGCGGCAGATCGCCACAGTGAATCCTTCAGCGACGTTGCCGCAGACACAGCCTGCATGTCTCACGGATAACGCCACCGGGCTGATCGACTGCGGCAACTGGGGCGTCTCCGCCTCGTGGACCGTCCCTAGCACAGCGGTATCGGGTATCTACTATGCGCTGTTGACCGATGTGCGCACAGGCGACTCAAGCCACATCCCCTTCGTGGTGCGCAACGACTCCGGCAATTCAGATGTCCTCTTCAAGACCAACGACACCACCTGGGCGGCCTACAATGACTATGGCGGGAACAGCCTGTATTATGGCAACACGTCCAGTGGTTGCGGCGCCTTCGGACAATACAGTTGCGGGCGCGCCTTCAAGGTCAGCTACAACCGTCCGTTCAACCTAGAGAACGAGGGCCTTGGCTACGGGGCGAGCAACTATATCTGGTATGCCGAATATCCTATGGTGCGCTGGCTTGAGGCTAACGGCTACAACGTCGCATATATCAGCTCGATTGATACCGAGCGCGCGCCTCTCCTGCTCCAGAATCACAAAGTCATCGTGAGTTCCGGCCACGACGAGTACTGGTCGGCAGGCGAGCGCACGGCGCTTGAGAGCGCGCGCGACGCTGGGGTCAACATCGCCTCCTTCACCGGCAACACCGCGTTCTGGAAAACACGGTGGGAGAACTCCATAGACGGCTCTAACACTTCATTTCGAACATTGGTCAGTTACAAGGAGACGGTCGACAACAGGGTTGAAGATCCTAAAGATCCGCCAACTTGGACAGGCACCTGGCGTGATCCACGCTTTAGTCCGCCTGCGGATGGGGGCCGACCAGAAAATGCGCTGCTCGGAACCATCTTCATGGTCAACCGTGGGTCTGCCGCCCCGATCCTCTCTTCCGCTTTCGCCAAACTCCGCTTCTGGCGGAATACACCAGTGGCCGGCCTTACTGGCAGCCAGACAGCGACGTTAGCGGCTCAACTCATCGGCTACGAGTGGGACCTCGATGCAGAGAATGGGTTCCGACCGGCTGGGCTTGTGGATATGGCGGCGACCTCAGTCGACGTGCCCGAGTTGCTTCAGGATTATGGCAACACCTACATCCCAGGCACAGCGGTCTGGGGGCCAACACTTTACCGCGCCCCTGGTCATGGGCTGGTCTTCTCGGCAGGCACAGTCCAGTGGGCCTGGGGACTTGACACAGAGCACACTACGAGTCCAGATTCCGGGCCGAGCGCGCCCGATCCCACAGTCCAGCAAGCCACTGTCAATCTTCTCGCGGACATGCAGGCGCAGCCAGCGACTCTGCAGTCGGGGCTTGTCGCCGCAACAGCCTCGACCGACACAGCCGCGCCGAGCTCTGTGATCACATCTCCTGCGCCAAACGCAGCCGTTTCGAGTCGTGTCCCAGTCACGATCACCGGGACGGCAACCGACACAGGCGGCGGGGTGGTAGCTGGCGTCGAGGTATCAGTAGACGGGGGTCTGTCATGGCGCAAAGCCACCCTCGCGAGTGCGGCGAGTTCGGCGACTTGGACCTATGCGTGGACTCCGCAAGCCCCCGGCTCAGTGACTATCAAGAGCCGCGCCGTCGACGACAGCGCCAACTTGGGAGCGCCTTCCGCGGGAGTGACCGTGACGGTGCAGCCACCTACCTGCCCGTGCACGCTCTTCTCATCGACCAGCACTCCCGCTACCGTGGCGGAAACTGACCCGCAGGCGGTGGAGTTGGGCGTCAAGTTTACGGCTGATACACCTGGCAGCGTCACTGGTGTCAAGTTCTACAAAGGCAGTGCGAACACAGGCGTTCATACAGGCAGCCTCTGGAGTTCGACAGGCGCGCTGCTCGCGACAGGCGCCTTCGGTAATGAGAGCGCGAGCGGATGGCAGACGCTAACCTTCGCCTCACCTGTCTCCATTCAGCCCAATACGGTCTACGTGGTCTCATACCACACATCCGTCGGCCACTACTCCTCCAGTGTAGGCTTTTTCAGCAACCAGTATGACGCGTGGCCCCTGCACGCGCCATCCTCCGCCACTGGGAATGGTGTCTATGCCTACGGCGGCGGTCAGTTTCCAAACCAACCGTCCAGCGCGACCAACTACTGGGTGGATGTCGTGTACGCGTCGCAGTTTGTCAACACGGTGACTCCAGCGGTGGCGGCTACAAGCCCTGCGCAGGGCGCGACGGGGGTGGCGCTCGTCAGTACTGTCGCGGCAGGATTCAACAAGGACGTCACGCCATCGTCGATTCAGTTCAGCCTCACTGGCCCCAACAACGCTCAGGTCGCCGGGACAATGAGCTACAACGCGACCACATACACGGCGACATTCACCCCAAGCTCCGCCCTCGCCGCGAGCACAACCTACACTGCAACGGTGAGTGGCGCGACTGATTCCGGCGGTCACTCGATGACGTCTCCGTATACCTGGTCGTTTACCACCATAGCGTGCCCGTGCACGATCTTCGCGGCGAACGCGACGCCAGCCACCATCACGGCGAACGACTCAAGCGCTGTGGAACTTGGCGTGAAGTTTCGCAGCGATGTCAATGGCTACATCAATGGGGTCCGCTTCTACAAGGGTTCGACCAACACGGGGACCCATGTCGGTAATTTGTGGTCCAGCACTGGGCAGTTGCTCGCCTCGGCGACGTTCACGGGTGAGACGGCGAGCGGGTGGCAACAAGTGTACTTCTCGCATCCAGTCGCCGTCACCGTGGGCACGTTGTACGTCGCGTCCTATCACACAAACGTCGGGGGCTACTCGTACACGTTATCTGGGCTGGCCGCAAACGTTGATAACGGGGACCTGCACGTCCCATCTAGCGGCTCAGTGAGCGGCAACGGCGTATTCGCCTATGGCGGGACCCAGTTCCCGAACGGGAACTATAACGCCTCCAACTACTGGGTGGACGTGGTGTTCAATACGCAATTCATTGACGCGGCTCCACCATCCGTTGTCGCTACCGCGCCGGCGTCCAACGCTGTGGGCGTGCCGGTGGGAACGACGATTACGGCAACCTTCGATCGCTCCGTCGTGGCAGCCTCGATCCAGTTCACCGTGACAGGGCCAGGCAACCAGTCGGTACCAGGGACCACCAGCTACAACAACACGACCTTCGTCGCCTCGTTCCAACCGACGGCTGCATTGGCTGCTGGAGTGACCTACACCGCAACCGTCAGTGGGGCCACCAATCAGGCTGGGGTCGCTATGACCGCGCCATATGCCTGGTCTTTCACGACGCCCGCCAGCTGTCCATGCACCTTGTTCCCGGCCTCGGCGACTCCCGCGGTCGCATCGGCGCAGGATGCGAGTGCCGTCGAGCTGGGGATGAAATTTACGGCTGACGTCGGCGGCAACGTGACCGGCGTCCGCTTCTACAAGGGGGCGAGTAATACGGGAACCCATATCGGCAATTTGTGGTCCAACGCAGGTCAGTTGCTGGCGACGGTCACATTCACCAACGAAACTGCGAGCGGTTGGCAGCAGGCGACATTCTCACAACCCGTAGCCATCACCGCTGGCACGGTCTATGTGGTGTCATACCACACCAATGTGGGCTTCTATTCCGTGAATAGTGGGTACTTTGCTTCGGCATTCGACAATCCGCCGCTCCATGCGGTGGCCAATGGCGCGAGCCCGAACGGGGTATATGCCTATGGCGCCACGCAGTTCCCGAACGGGAGCTATAATGCGAGCAATTACTGGGTGGACGTAGTGTTCAATCCGAACTAGCCATCAGATCGACCTCGACCCAGCCTGATCGCAGGAGATTCCCATCCCCTGAGAACCTTCCGCTGTCAGGCTGCCGTCTGCTCGTAGCCCAACTCAGATTGAGTTGCGGTTCCCCTGCGCGACCACAAGGCGCAGACACGTCTGCGCTCCATGCTGAATGCTGATGCGCGCCAGAGCAGCGGGGGGCTCTTTGACCACGGCGGAACCGCTATGCACGTAGGCGCCCAGCTTTCGCGTACGCAACGACTGTTCGGACTCCCAGGATACGCGGGCTGGCTGCACATGCTATAGTCGATTCAGTCGATTCGCGAGTTTGCTTTGCGCCCCGCATGCTCGCCATCCAGGGAGTGTAGGCCGCGAGGTTCGTCTCCGTTGTCGTGCTACGAAAGGGCGCGCTGATTAGCTCACGGCGCTACACTTCGGCGCCACCGCTGGAGACGCTCTCTGTGCGCCCTCGCTTGCGCGCCGCTGGTACCGCCTGAAAAGAAAGCGCTCTGCTATGGTCACGACATCCCCAAACACTGGCTACCATACGACCGTACGCGAATTGCCCAACGAGGAGCGCCCACGCGAGCGCCTGGAACGCTACGGAGGAGCCGCGCTAACCAACCCGGAGTTGCTGGCGATCATCCTGCGTGTCGGGATTCAGGGCGAGAACGTGATCGAGCTGTCGTCTCGTTTACTGCGCAAGTATGGCGGGCTGGGCGGATTGCTCGGCGCGGACCTGGATGTGCTGCGCGCGGAACGCGGGCTGGGCGCAGCCAAGGCGATCACCCTCAAGGCGGCGCTGGAAATTGGCCGGCGGTTGACCTTGCTTGATAGCGTTGAACGCCCACAGATTCTTGCTCCCGGCGACGTCGCGACACTACTGGCGTTAGATTTAGGCTTCCAGTCGCAGGAGCAGTTGCGCGTGCTGTGCCTCGATACGAAGAACCACGTCGTCTCGCAGCATACGGTCTATCAGGGCACCGTCAACGCCAGCGTGATACGCGCCGCCGAGGTGTTTCGTCCCGCCGTCAGCCGTAACTGTCCCAGCATCATCGTCGTCCACAACCACCCTTCGGGTGACCCAACGCCCTCACTGGAGGATATCCGCACGACCGAGCAACTGCGCCGCGCTGGCGAGGCGCTGGAGATCGAACTCCTGGACCACATCATCCTTGGGCAGCAGCGCTATGTCAGCCTGAAAGAGCGCGGCCTCGGCTTCTAGGCGTTTCTTCTGCCGCCTTCCTTCTGCCGCCTTCATGCGTTACAGAATCGGGCCAGAAAGTCCCTGCTTTGAAGCAGGGGATGAATGGCTCCTGCGCTTGACCACCAAGTGCTCTCGCGACCATACTACGTCTGCGGCAGCACCGTGGTCCACGAGATGTTCACGCGAGGAGGGGGGAAGTTGCTCCTCTACGAGTACAAGCTGCGCCTCTCTCGCGCCCAGCAAGCGGCGCTTGACGAGGCGATCCGCACGACCCAGTTCATCCGCAACAAGGCCCTCCGCTTCTGGATGGACGGGAGGAGTGTCAGCGCCAACGACCTGCAGACCCTCTGCTCCCACCTGGCCCAGGAGTATCCGTTCGCCGCCCGCCTCAACTCCCAAGCCCGTCAGGCGGCCGCCGCTCGCGCCTGGGCGGCGATTGAGCGCTTCTATGTGAATTGCCGGGAGCAGCGACCCGGCAAGAAAGGCTATCCCCGCTACCAGCGTGACTGCCGCTCGGTGGAGTACAAGCAGACGGGGTGGCAGCTCGACGCCGCTGGCAAGCGCCTCACGCTCACCGATGGCTGTGGCATCGGCTGGGTGCGGCTCATCGGCGCACGAGATCTGGCGACGTTTCCCGTCGAGCAGATCTCGTGCGTGCGCCTCCTCCGCCGGGCGGATGGCTCCTACGCCCAGTTCGTTCTCCAGGTGGAGCGGCGCGTCAGCCATGTCCCCACAGGCTCGGCGGTGGGCATTGACGTGGGCATTGCCGCCTACCTCACCGACTCGGACGGGCACGCCATCGCCAACCCACGCTTCATCTCCCAGGCCGAGGCGCGGCTCAAACGGTATCAGCGACGCTTGTCCCGGCGGAGCCTGTCCCATAAGAAGGGGAAGCAGCCCAAGACCAACCACGCGGCGCGTCAACGGGCGCGCCACAACAGGTACCCGAAAGACCCCGCAACGCCCGCCATCCCGGCGCCTGCGCCCACCCACCATTCGCCAGCCAACCCTTCCCCACCGCGCCAGTCGGCGAACTGGGGGAAGGCGAAGCAGCGGGTGGGGCGAGCGTCCCTGACCCTCCAGCGGCAGCGCGAGGACTTCGCCCGCAAACAGGCGAGCGCGCTCATCAGCTCTCACGACCTGATT
>Ga0207684_10000325_pt1 | contig 67308 bp, 69 predicted proteins | sample KBSK5501metaG_FD_184342 | JGI IMG/M metagenome (GOLD analysis project Ga0207684, IMG submission 184342) | Corn, switchgrass and miscanthus rhizosphere microbial communities from Kellogg Biological Station, Michigan, USA - KBS K5-50-1 metaG... | ecosystem: Host-associated > Plants > Roots >...
CGTGGAGGAGAAGCGGTCGAGCTGGGCGTCGATGCGGCCAACCCGACGGGTGCGACACGGCTGTACGAGGACGTCGGGATGCGCGAGCACCAGAGTTTCGAAGTGTGGGGGAAGTCGCTTCGGTGAAAACCTTGAGTGGGGCATTGTTCGCCCCTGCCCTACCTCCTAGGCCCGCGGAGGGATCGAGCAACGACACTTTGGACGAGCGCCTGCCTGTTCACATCGTCGCGGTCGGCCTTAGCCTGTCTCACGACGCGACGGAGTGTCGCGGGCTATCGGGTCCAGCGGTCTCGAGTCGCTCGGCCGCCGGGGGGGTCACTTGTTGGTCTTGCGCTTCCCGCGGGCGAAGTCCGGTCCCTGATCCGGGGTCGTCTTCGTGCGCTCCCCGCGGGCGAAGTCCGGTCCCGCATCCGAGGTCGCCTTCGTGCGCTCCCCTCGGGCGAAGTCAGGTCCCTCATCCGGGGTCGCCTTCGTGCGCTCCCCGCGGGCGAAGTCGCCTCCTCCGGGGCGGTTCTTCTTGGTCATCTTCTAACCTCCTTCCGGAAGAGAGCTCCAGCTCTCTGTATCTAGTGTCCGACCCACCGCGCCGAAGGGCAATGCACGCCCTGCGCTGGCCGGACATGATCCGAGCGTAGGCTGCAGATGTGGTTGCGTCTGAGCTGCTGACCGTTCGGCTCCGGCTGCGACCCTTCGCCACTGACCTGTCCGACCTCGCGGCGTTGCACGAGATCCAAGCTGACCCCGAACACATGCGGTATTACCCGCATCCGTTCAGCGTGGACGAGTCGCGAGAGTGGATCAAGAAGTGGCTGGCTCATGAGAAGCAGCACGGCTTCTCACTCTGGGCGATCGAAGACCGCGAGACGGCGGAGTTCCTCGGCAACTGCGGCCCGGCGATCCAACTTGTCGACGGCGAGCAGCACGTCGAACTCGGATGGTCGGTCACACCTCGGCGGGTTCGACAGGGCATCGCATCAGAGGCTGCCGCCGCTTGGAGAGATCAGTGCTTGGGACCGATGGGCCTAGATCACGTGATCTCCCTCGTCCGACCCGAGAACGCACCGTCTCGTGGCGTCGCCGAACGGATCGGCATGGCGCCGTGGAAAGAGACAACCTTCGGCAGCCAGGGATGGCGGCACATCGTCTATCGCGTGGACGCTCACGCGACGGCTTTGGGCGGCCAACGCAGCGTCAGCATGTCGATGATGTCGGCCCAGTCGTCACCTCGTTCTCCCGCTTCGACAGCCGTACGACGCGAGCATCATCGGTACCACATGGACCGGTCTCCCCTGCTCGACCGCCGCTAACAGACACCATTTCGCCTCGAACCCCCAACGGGTTTCAGGCTTCGTCATTCGCTGGACCTTCCATGAACGCGGTGGCGTGATCGACGACCCACTGGCGGAACGATCGCGGCGCCGATCCGAGGACGTCGAACACCGTCGAGGTGATGAACGCCGGCCTTCCGATCGTTGCGCCCCACGCCGCGAGCAGCATGTCCACGACGGGGCGCGGCCAGCTTCCCTCCGTCTCGCTCCGGAACTCGTCCGGCGACAGTTCCTCGAACTTGATCTGACGCCCCAAGACGTCACCGATGATGCTCACCTGCCCTGCCTGACTCAGTGACTCGGGGCCCGTGAGGACATAGTCGCCTCCAGCATGTCCGTCCTGATACAGGGTCCGCGCCGCGACGGCTGCCACGTCGCGGTCATCGACGGGTGCCGTCTCGGCAGCGCCGTACGGCCACCGAACGACACCGTCGGCACGGATCGCGGTCGCCCACCAGAGCAACGCGTTCGACGCGAAGATCCCCGGCCGGATGATCGTCGACTCGAGCCCGGCGACCGCGATGAGCCGCTCGATCTCGGCGTAGAGCACCGCCATCGGATTCGGCTGCTGGAAGAATGGGTGCGGGGTTCGGTGCGGTGCTGAGAGGAAGACGACACGGGGCGCGTAGGTTGCGAGACGCTCGACGACTGCCGGAGCAGTCGTCGGCGGGGCGGTCCAGACGAGGAAGACGGCACCGACACCTCGCAGTCCTGCGTCGAGCGATCCAGGCACGGTGAGATCGCCGGTGACGACTTCGACGTTCGCGGGCAGTGTCGCCGCGGCCTCGGAGCGATGCGTGAGGGCACGGACCGGCACGCCGACGTCGATCAGTAGGTCGATCACGACGCGCCCAACCCGGCCGGTCGCGCCGGTGACGAGCACCGGAGTCGCGGGGTGCGCCTCGTGCCTCGACTCGGAGCGGGTGAGGGGAATCGAACCCCCGTTTCAAGCTTGGGAAGCTTGCGTTCTGCCATTGAACCACACCCGCGTGGCCCGACCGCGATGAACGATCGGACCGAAGTCTAACGAGCCTGCGGGGACGGCCGCACGTACCCGCTGTTAGCCTCCCGGACCTCATGCCGGACCCCGATCTCTGGCCAGAACTGCTCATGCGGCTCTCTCGGCGGGAGGACCTCGGGACCGAGGACGCGGCCGAGGCGATGCGTCAGATCATGGCCGGCGAGGCCACTCCCGCGCAGATCGGCGCTTTCCTGCTCGCCCTCCGCACGAAGGGCGAGACCGTCGACGAGATCGACGGTCTCGCCCGGACGATGCTCGAGTTCGCCACCCCCGTGAAGACACCGGAGCCGGTGATCGACACGTGCGGCACGGGCGGGGATCGGAGCGGCACGTTCAACATCTCGACGGTCTCGGCCCTGGTCGTCGCGGGCGCCGGCGTCCCGGTCGCCAAACACGGCAATCGGGCCGCCTCCTCGCACTGTGGATCCGCCGATCTCCTCGAGGCGCTCGGCGTCAGGATCGACCTCGATCCCGTCGGCGTCGAGCGGTGCTTGGCCGATGCCGGGATCGGGTTCATGTTCGCCGCCACGTTCCATCCTGCGATGGGCAACGCGGGGCCGGTGCGCCGGGAGCTCCGGGTCCCGACGGTCTTCAACTTCCTGGGCCCGCTCACGAACCCCGCCGCGCCGCACGCCCAGGTCGTCGGCGTCTCGGACGAGCGGATGCTCCCGCTCATGGCCGAGGTGCTCGCGCGCCGCGGGATCCGAGCCAAGCTCTTCCGGGGCGAGGACGGCCTCGACGAGCTCACGACGACCGGGATCTCGACGGTCTTCGATGTGAAGGACGGCTCGCTCCGTGAGCGACACCTGGACCCGAGGAGCGTCGGCCTGGCGCGCGCACGGCCGAGCGACCTGAAGGGTGGGGATCCGGCCGAGTCCGCGGACCTCGCACGTCGGATCCTCAGCGGTGAGACGGGGCCCCGCCGCGACGTGGTACTGCTGAACGCGGGCGCCGCGCTCGAGGTCGCCGGGTTCGCCGCGGACCTGGCCGAAGGGATGGCGACGGCCGCTCGGGCCATCGATGAGGGCGAGGCCCTGAAGACGCTCGACCGCTGGGTCGAGGTTTCGAACGCCGGGTAGCATCGCCGGCATGATCCTGTCCGACCGAGACATCCGCGCGCACATCGAGTCCGGGCGCATCACGATCGACCCGTTCGACCCCGCGTGCGTCCAGCCATCGTCGGTCGATCTGCACGTGGACTCGCAATTCCGGGTGTTCGCGAACTCGCGGTACCCGTTCATCGATGTGCGTGAGGAGATGCCGGATCTCACGGAGCTGGTCGAGGTCAAACCGGAGGAGCCGTTCATCCTGCATCCGGGGGAGTTCGTCCTCGGTTCCACCCTGGAACGCGTCGCCATCCCCGACGATCTGGTTGCACGGCTCGAGGGCAAGTCCTCCCTGGGCCGTCTCGGGTTGCTGATCCACTCGACCGCCGGCTACGTCGATCCCGGCTGGGACGGGTACCTCACGTTGGAGCTCTCGAACGTCGCGAACCTGCCGATCACGATCTATCCGGGCATGAGGATCGGGCAGATCTCCTTCTTCCGGCTCACCTCGCCGGCGGACGCCCCGTACGGGAGCGCGGGCAACAAGTACCAGGGCCAGCGCGGACCGACGCCGAGTCGCTTCTTCCGCGACTTCGAGAGCTGACCGCGCTGGTCAGTCGACCAGCAACGCGCCCGGCACCGGCCCGACACCCATCTGCACGGCCATCATCGCCGCCTGGGTCCGGTTGGTGACCCCGAGCTTGCGGAAGATCGCCGCCAGGTGCGCCTTGACCGTCTTCTCCGAGAGATAGAGACCCTGCGCGATCTCCCGGTTGGAACGCCCTTCGGCCAGGAGCGCCAGGATGTCGTGCTCGCGCTGGGTCAGGCTGTACTCGTTCCTTCGGCTGTGACCGTTGCTGCCGACCGAGGAGTCCTGATCGTCGAACAGGTTCTGGATCACCCGCGGGCTGAGGACGTTGCCGCTCCCGGACATCGCGACGTTGATCGCCTGCGCCAGATCCTCGGGTGTGGCGTCCTTCAAGAGGTATCCCGCCGCACCGTCGGCCAGCGCCCGCTTCACGTAGGGCGCGTTCTCGTAGGTCGAGATCATGATGACGGGCATGTCCGCCCACTCGGCCCTGATCGCACGGAGGAGCTCCAGACCGTCGAGGTCCGGCATCCGCACGTCGACCAATGCCAGGTCGAAGGCCGTTCCGGCGTGCAAGGCCTCCAGGGCGACGGCCGAGGATTCCGCCTCGACGACATCCGCGTCCGGGAAGCCCTCCTTCACCACGTAGTTCAGACCGCGACGCACCAGCGCGTGGTCATCGACGATCAAGATCCTCATGTCATCCACCTGCTCTCTCGTAGGGGAGCACGGCCACAACCGTGGTGCCGCGTCCCGGGGTCGATCCGACGTCGAGGGACCCGCCGAGCTTCTCGGCGCGAGCCCGCATGATCGGTACTCCGAAATGGGGGTCATCGTCCTTCACCGCGACGATCCCCCGCCCGCGGTCTTCGATCTCGACGCGGATCTCCGTCGCGGTCGCCGTGACGCGCACGTGCGCCTCGGGAGCTCCCGAGTGCTTCGCGGCGTTCGCCAGCGCTTCGCTCACGATCGCGTAGACCGCCTCGAGCACCGGCTCATCGATCCCCTCCAGATCGCCACCGACTTCGACCATGACCGGGAAGTGCCACCGCACGCCGAGGTCGCGGACCAGGGCGGCGAGCGCGGGCTCGGTCGCGGGCGGGTCCTCGCTCGTCATCTCGAACAGGAGCTCGCGGATGCGTCGCAGGTCCTCGCGGATCTGCAGCTCGATCTCCTCCAACGCTTCGGCGGCCCCGACGGGGTCCGTCTCGATCCGGTGCCGGAGAGTCTGGAGCTCGAGGACGGCGGACGTGACCGATTGGGTCAACCCGTCGTGGATCTGCATCGCCCAGCGCGTTCGCTCCTCGAGCATCAGCACTTCCACGGCATGGCGGACCGTCGGGTGTCCACCCTGTCGACGCTGCTCCGTCTTCTGTGTGCCGGGAGCCCGCACTCGTGCTCCTCCGTCCGTCTGGTCGTGGTCGTCGGTACTAGTTCCATTTCGGATTGACTGACGGTTGGCTTTACCCGTTGGGAGGAAGTGCCTCGCGGCGTCTGCCGACGGCCAGGAGCGACCGCTCAGACGTCGAACCCGCGCGCTATTGGGGCGCAATCGATCTGGGATCGTTGGAGCGACGAGATGTCGAAGTTGTCAATACCACACTCAGGTTCTATGGTGGATTCGTTCGTAACCGGATCGGTAGCGCGGCCCTCGCGCAGTAACCGGAAGGAGCATCCAGATGGCACGAGCAGTCGGTATCGACCTCGGAACGACCAACTCGGTCGTCTCCACGTTGGAGGCCGGGGAACCCGTCGTGATCCCCAACGCCGAAGGGTCACGGACGACCCCGTCGGTGGTCGGGTTCTCGAAGAACGGCGAGATCCTCGTCGGGGAGGTGGCCAAGCGCCAGGCGATCACCAACCCCGACCGCACCGTCCGCTCCGTGAAGCGGCACATGGGTGACAAGTCATGGTCCGTCGATATCGACGGGAAGAAGTGGACCCCGCAGGAGGTCAGTGCTCAGATCCTGCTGAAGCTCAAGCGTGACGCGGAGGCGTTCCTGAGCGACACGGTCACGCAAGCGGTGGTCACCGTCCCCGCCTACTTCGACGACGCGCAGCGCCAGGCCACGAAGGAGGCCGGCCAGATCGCGGGCCTCGAGGTCCTGCGGATCATCAACGAGCCCACCGCGGCCGCGCTGGCCTATGGGCTGGACAAGGGCGGCCAGGATCGCACCGTGCTCGTGTTCGACCTCGGCGGCGGGACGTTCGACGTCTCCTTGCTCGAGATCGGCGAAGGCGTCTTCGAGGTCAAGTCGACGCACGGGGACACGCAGCTCGGCGGTGACGACTGGGATCAGCGCGTCATCGACTGGCTCGTGAAGACTTTCAAGGACAACCACGGCGTCGATCTCGGCACCGACAAGATGGCGTTGCAGCGTCTGAAGGAGGCCGCCGAGAAGGCGAAGATCGAGCTCAGCCAGGTCGCCGAGACCACGATCAACCTCCCGTTCATCACCGCGACGGCCGACGGCCCGCTGCACCTCGAGCAGAAGCTCACCAGGGCCGAGTTCGAGCGCATGACCGAGGACCTCGTCGAGCGGTGCAAGGTTCCGTTCGACATGGCGGTGAAGGACTGGGGCAAGGACGTCGCCGCGATCGACCACGTCGTGCTCGTGGGTGGGTCGACGCGCATGCCGATGATCCAGGAGCTCGTCAAGAAGCTCACGGGCGGCAAGGAGCCGCACAAGGGCGTCAACCCTGATGAGGTCGTGGCGATCGGCGCCGCCGTGCAGGCGGGCGTCCTCCGCGGCGACGTGAAGGACATCCTGCTCCTCGACGTGACGCCGCTGTCGCTCGGCGTGGAGACGCTCGGCGGCATCGTGCAGCGGATGATCGAGCGCAATACGACGATCCCCACGAAGAAGTCCGAGATCTTCACCACGGCCGCGGACAACCAGACGCAGGTCGAGATCAACGTCTTGCAAGGCGAAGGCGAGACGGTGCAGTCGCCCGCGGTCCATTCCCTCGGGCGCTTCAACCTGGTGGGGATCCCACCGGCGCCGAGAGGCGTCCCGCAGATCGAGGTGTCCTTCGACATCGACGCCAACGGGATCGTGAACGTCACCGCCAAGGACCTTGCGACCGGCAAGGAGCAGGCGATGACGATCACCGGCGGGACGGCCCTTTCGAAGGACGAGATCGACCGCATGGTCAAGGACGCCGAGGCCTTCGCCGCCGAGGACCACAAGCGGCGCGAGGCGGCGGAGGCTCGCAACCAGGCGGACCAGCTGACCTACACGGTCGACAAGTCGCTCGGCGAGTGGGGCGACAAGGTCCCCGCGGGCGACAAGGACGAGTTGGTCAAGGCCACCGACGAGCTCAAGGAGCTCCTGAAGGATCAGGCCGCGACGGCGGAGAGCCTGAACGGCGCCTCCGAGAAGGTGATGGGCGTCTTCAGCCGCATCGGCCAGTCCATGTACCAGCAGGCGCAGGCTGAGCCGACGGCCGCGGCAGCGGACGGCGGCGAGGCCGGACCCGACGGCCAGGCCTCGCCGGGCGACGACGAGGTGGTCGAGGGCGAGATCGTCGAGGAGGGCGGTTCGTCGTGACGGATGATCGCGATCGTGACGAAGCCCCGGCGATCAGGGTCACCGACAAGCGTCGGGTCGCGAAGCTCGCGGAAGCGGAGGGCCCGGAGCGGCCCTCCGCCTCAGGCTCGGACGAGTCCGACTCGAGCGAGCCAGCCGCCGCGGCGACCGATGAGCTGACCGAAGCACGGGCCAAGGCCGACGAATACCTGCAGCATCTGCAGCGGCTGCAGGCGGAGTTCGACAACTACCGCAAGCGCGTGATCCGCGAGCAGACGTCGACGCTCGAGCTCGCCGCGGAGCCGGTCATGCGCCGGCTCCTCGAGGTCCTCGACGAGTTCGAGCTCGCGTTGCTGCACGCCCATGAGGATGTGGATCGCGATCGGTTCCTGAAGGGGATCGAGCTGGTCTACGCCAAGTTGATGGATGCCCTCAAGGCGGAGGGCCTGAAGCGGATCGACGCGGAGGGCGCGCCGTTCGACCCCAACCTGCATGAGGCTCTGATGCAGACCGGGGAGGGCACCGGCGAGCCGCACGTGGCCGAGGTGTTCCGGCCCGGATACACGCTGAAGGGAAGGGTCCTGCGCCCCGCCGGGGTGCGGGTCGAAAGGACGTGAGCTGACGGTGCCCGAGGAGATCCGCCGCGAGTGGTTCGAGAAGGACTACTACGAGGTCCTCGGCGTACCCAAGAACGCGTCCGCGGCCGAGATCAAGAAGGCCTATCGGAAGCTGGCGCAGAAGCACCACCCCGACGCGAACGCCGGCGACCCCAAGGCTGAGGAGCGGTTCAAGGAGGTCTCCGCCGCCTACGACGTCCTGGGTGATGAGGAGAAGCGCGCCGCATACGACCGCGTGCGCGAGATGGGCGCCGGCGGCTTCGGCGGCGGGTTCCCGGGCGCGGGCGGAACGGGGTTCGAAGGCGCGCCCGGCGGGTTCCGCTACGAGACCGTCGACATCGGGGATCTCTCCGACCTGTTCGGCGGGATGTTCGGCGGATCACGGAGACGAGCCGGCCGGCCGCAGGCGCGCCAGCGGCGCGGCGCGGACCTGGAGACCGAGGTCCGGCTGTCCTTCGACGACGCGATGGCGGGGGTGACGATCCCGGTCACCCTCGACGGCCCGGCGGCGTGCACCACGTGCCACGGCTCCGGCGCCGCTCCCGGTACCCAGCCGGTGGTGTGCGCGACCTGCGGTGGAAGCGGACAGGTCGCGGTCAACCAGGGCTTCTTCCAGATGGAGCAGACGTGTCCCACGTGCTCGGGAACGGGTCGAACGATCGAGACCCCGTGCCCCACGTGCCACGGCAGCGGAGCGGTCCGGCGTTCGCGCACCGTGAAGGTGAAGGTGCCGGCCGGCGTGAAGGACGGCGCGCGGATCCGCGTGGCCGGACGAGGGGAGCCGGGGGGGCCCGGTGGACAGGCGGGCGATCTGTACGTCCGTGTGCGTGTCGGCGAGCACCCCGTCTTCGGCCGGAAGGGCGACAACCTGACCGTCGACCTGCCCGTGACCTATCCCGAGGCCGCGCTGGGCGCGAACGTGAGGGTGCCGACGCTCAACGGTCCCGTGACCCTCAAGGTCCCGGCGGGCACCCCCAGCGGCAAGACGTTCCGGGTCAAGGGCAAGGGCGCGCCGAAGCGAGGCGGCCACGGGGATCTCCTCGTGACCGTCAACGTCGACGTGCCGAAGAAGCTGTCGAAGCGTGAGAAGGAGCTGCTCGCCGAGCTCCGCGATGCGGAGACGGAGTCTCCGCGCGCGGAGCTCGGCGTGTCGTGAGGGGTGGAGGTTCCCATGGACATCGAAGATCGCGTCGATCGAGTGGATGCGAGCGAGGAGCGCGCGGTCTACGTGATCAGCGTTGCGGCGGAGCTGGCCGGCGTGCATCCGCAGACGCTCCGGATCTACGAACGCAAGGGCCTCGTCCGGCCCGAGCGGACGTCGGGCAACACGCGGCGCTATTCGAAGCGTGACATCGATCTGTTGCGCCAGATCCAGGAGATGACCCAGGAGTTCGGGATCAACCTCGCCGGCGTGAAACGGATTATCGAGATGAAGGCGGAGCTCGCCGCGCTGCGGGCCAGGATGCAGGAGCTCGAGGACCAGCTGCGAGCCGCCGACGAAACCGAGCGGCGTGAGGGTCAGATCATGCCGCTGCGGAGCGTGTTCCTCCCGCCGTGGGTCGGAGGCTCCCGCCCGTGAGCCTCCGTATCCGGGGCGAGACCGTCTTGCTTCGGCCCTTCCGCGAGCAGGAGGCGGCGACGCTCTGGGATCACGAATCGACGGATCGCGGCGACTTCGAGGTCCCGTGGCCCGACGACGAGGTCTCGCGCGAGCGCGTCCTGGCCCGCGTGGCCGCGTCGGGGTCCTGGCGCGATCAGCACGTCCTCGACCTCGGCATCGAGACGAACGGTGAGCTGATCGGCGACGTGCAGGCACGCCACTGCACCCTGACCACCCCTCCCGGGCTCTTCGAGCTAGGGATCGGGTTGTTCGTCGGAACCCGCGGCCGTGGGTACGGCACCCAAGCGCTGACGTTGATCACCCGTCATCTGTTCCAGAACGAGGGCGCCCATCGCGTGCAGCTGGGAACCGACACCGAGAACGTGGCGATGCGGCGCGCCGCCGAGAAGGCGGGGTTCCGGTTGGAGGGCATCATGCGTGGGTTCTGGCCGTCGCCCGACGGGGCGCCTCGCGACTACGCCCTGTACGGCCGGACGCGAGCCGATCACGAGGGCCGGGGACCAGAGGGGAGCTGACGTGGACCTGGACAAGCTCACCATGAAGACCCGCGCGGCGCTCGACGGTGCGCACCAGCAGGCGCTGGCCCGGAACCATCAGGAGATCGTCCCGGAGCACGTGCTGTTCGCCCTGCTCTCCGATCCCGAGGGCGTCGTCTACCCCCTGCTCCAGCAGCTCGGTGTCCAGCCGAAAGCGCTCCGTGACCGTGTCGGGGAAGCGCTCGACCGGATCCCGAAGGTGTTCGCCGGCGGACAGGTCGAGCCCCGGTTCGGCGCCGGCGTGTCGAAGCTGCTCCAGGCCGCAGGCGCGGAGGCCGACTCGCTGACCGACGAGTACATCTCGACCGAGCACCTGCTCCTCGCGATGCTCGACGATGCCGGCAGCGGCGCGGGGAAGCTGCTCGCCGAGGCGCGCGTCACCCGCGACGCGGCGCTGGTCGCGCTCGCCGAGGTGCGCGGCCGTCACCGCGTGACCAGCGACAACCCGGAAGAGCAGTACCAAAGCCTCGAACGGTTCGGCCGCGACCTCACCGAGCAGGCCGCCAAGGGGAAGCTCGATCCCGTGATCGGACGGGATGAGGAGATCCGGCGCACCATCCAGGTCCTGTCGCGCCGGACGAAGAACAACCCGGTGCTGATCGGCGAGCCCGGCGTCGGCAAGACCGCGATCGTCGAAGGCCTCGCACAGCGGATCGTCGCCGGCGACGTGCCGGAGTCGCTCAAGGGCAAGCGGTTGATCGCGCTCGATCTGGGGGCGATGCTGGCCGGTGCCAAGTACCGCGGTGAGTTCGAAGAGCGGCTCAAGGCCGTCCTGAAGGAGATCGCCGACAGCGAGGGCGAGATCGTCACCTTCATCGACGAGCTGCACACGATCGTCGGTGCGGGCGCCGCCGAGGGTGCGATGGATGCCGGCAACCTGCTCAAGCCGATGCTCGCGCGGGGTGAGCTCCGGGCGATCGGCGCCACCACGCTGGATGAGTACCGCGAGCACATCGAGAAGGACCCCGCCCTCGAGCGCCGCTTCCAGCCGGTGTTGGTCGGCGAGCCCAGCGTCGAGGATACGATCGGCATCCTGCGGGGGCTGAAGGAGCGCTACGAGGTGCACCACGGGGTCCGGATCCAAGATCCCGCGCTGGTCGCGGCGGCCGTGCTCTCGGACCGATACGTCACCGGCCGGTTCCTCCCCGACAAGGCGATCGACCTGATCGATGAGGCGGCGAGTCGGCTGCGGATCGAGATCGACTCGATGCCGGTCGAGATCGACGAGATCGAGCGGCGGATCCGCCAGCTCGAGATCGAGAAGGCCGCGCTCCAGAAGGAGACCGATCCGGCCTCGAGGGAACGACTCGAACGCCTGGAGCAGGAGCTCGCTGACCTGAACGAGCAGAGCGCGGGGCTGAAGGCGCACTGGCAGCGTGAGAAGGAGCTGATCGGCCGGATCCGGACCGCCAAGGAGGAGATCGAGTCCGCACGGATGGAAGCCGAGCGAGCGGAACGCGAGGGCGACCTGCAGCGCGTCGCGGAGATCCGTTACGGCAGGTTGGTCGAGCTCGAGAAGGAGCTCGAAGCACGGAACGCAGAGCTCGAAGAGCTGCAGCGTGAGCGGAAGATGCTCAACGAAGAGGTCACCGAAGAGGACGTCGCCGAGGTGGTCGCGACGTGGACCGGGATCCCGGTGGCTCGGCTGATGGAAGGCGAGATGCAGAAGCTCGTGCATCTCGAGGAGCACCTCCATGAGCGTGTGGTCGGCCAGGACGAGGCCGTCAAGGCCGTGGCCAACGCGATCCGCCGCTCGCGCGCCGGGCTGCAAGATCCGAACCGCCCGATCGGATCGTTCCTGTTCCTGGGACCGACCGGCGTCGGGAAGACGGAGCTGGCGCGCGCGCTGGCCGAGTACCTGTTCGATGACGAGCGCGCGATCGTGCGCGTCGACATGAGCGAGTACCAGGAGCGCCACACGGTCTCGCGGCTGGTGGGTGCACCCCCGGGATACGTGGGCTATGAGGAGGGCGGCCAGCTGACCGAGGCGGTCCGTCGTCGCCCGTACAGCGTCGTCCTGCTGGATGAGATCGAGAAGGCCCACACGGACGTGTTCAACATCTTGCTGCAGCTGCTCGACGACGGACGGCTGACCGACGGGCACGGGCGGACGGTCAACTTCCGGAACTCGATCGTGATCATGACGTCGAACCTCGGCTCCGCCGTTTTCCAGGACCCGTCGCTCGCTCCGGACAAGCGACGGGACGCGATCCTCGAGGACATCCGCGCGTACTTCCGGCCGGAGTTCATCAACCGGATCGACGAGATCGTCGTGTTCGAGTCGCTCACGCGCGAGGACCTCCGCACGATCGTGGACATCCAGGTACGCGGCCTGGCGGCGCGGCTCGCCGAGCGCAAGCTCACCCTCGAGCTCTCCGACGCGGCGTACGACCTGCTGGCGAGCGAGGGCTACGACCCGGCGTTCGGGGCTCGGCCGCTGCGGCGGCTGCTGCAGCGTGAGCTCGAGAACCCGCTCGCCGTCAAGCTCCTCGCGGGCGAGCTCCACGATGGCGATACCGCTCGCGTCGATGTCAAGGACGGCTCCTTGACGATCGAAGCGGCGTAGGCTGCTTGCGTCGGGCCGCTCGGTCCGCCAGCCTCGGGTGGTGACGCTCGAGCTGCTTATGATCGTCGCTGCCAAGAAGCACACGCCGCGACCGCCGACTCCGCCGCCGCCGGAGGTCTTCTCCTCTCCGGGCACACCCTGGGGGCTGATCTTGATCCTCGTCGGCGGGGTCGCCCTCGTCGGGCTGATCGCCTATCTCAGCTACCTGTCGACCAAGCGGCGCCGGCTCGGATTCCAAACGATGGCTCGGCAGCTCGGCCTGTCGTACTCGCTCGAGGACCCCTTCGGTCTGCTCGGTGAGCCCTTCGCCCTGTTCCAGAGGGGGGACGGGCGCGGCCTGGAGAACGTCCTCTCGGGCGTCTGGCAGGGCCTGGACCTGCGGGCGTTCGACTACTGGTACTACGAGGAGTCGACCGACTCGAACGGTAGGACGAGCCGCTCGTACTCCCGGTTCGACTGCGCGATCGTGCCGATCGGGGCCGCGTGTCCGGAGCTGTCGATCGGTCACGAGACCTTCTTCACCCGCGTCGCCGGCGCGCTGTCGTTCCACGACATCCAGTTCGAAGACGAAGCGTTCAACCGGGCGTTCAACGTTCGCGGGAACGACCGCAAGTTCGCGAACGACCTGGTGGACGCGCGGATGATGCAGTGGCTGCTCGCGCACGGGGCCGACTACGGCATCGAGGTCGTCGGGAACCGGGTGCTCGTGGCCGGACCGAAGGTCTCTCCGACGGAGCTCGTCCAGCTCATCGGGACGGCCAAAGCGTTCGTCGACCACGTGCCCCAGGTGGTGTTCTCGCTGTACCCCGCCTCGGACTAAGCTGCCGTGGTCGCATCGACGCCAGGTCCAGGACCAGGTCCAGGGAAGGAGCCTGCATCGTGTGGGTCTTGATCGTCCTGCTCGCCGTGATCCTGCTGATCGTCTTCGGTGGGATCGCGAGCTATAACCGGTTCGTCTCGCAACGGAACCTCGTGCGGGACGCGTGGGCGAACATCGACACGGAGCTCCGGCGCCGGTACGACCTCATCCCCAACCTGGTCGAAACCGTGAAGGGTTACGCCTCCCATGAACGCGAGGTCTTCGAGAACGTCACGAAAGCCCGCGCGATGGCGACGGCCGCCACCGGATCGCCGGCCGAGCAGGCCGCGGCCGAGGGGCCGTTGGTCGCCGCCCTCCGGCAGCTGTTCGCGGTCGCCGAGAACTACCCCGACCTGAAGGCCAACCAGAACTTCTTGGCGTTGCAGTCCGAGCTCTCCAACACCGAGGACCGGTTGCAGACCGCCCGCCGCTTCTACAACAGCAACGTGCGCGACTACAACCGCCGCGTGCAGTCGTTCCCGTCGAACCTGGTCGCGAGCTCGTTCGGGTTCAAAGAAGAGCAGTTCTTCGAGGTCGACGAGGCGCTCCGCGGCGAAGGCGGCGTGCCGCACGTCGACTTCGTCGGAGAGACGCCGGGCGTGACGTTCGGCGGACAGCCCGGGTCGCCCGCTCCCGGAACGGCGCCCGCCCAGTCGGAGCCTGGGGAGGCGCCTCCCCCTCCGCCGGCGCCGTCGTCCTAGCGCTATTCCACCGCGAGGGTGATCGGGGAGAGCTGTTCGGCCGAGGCCTCGCCGCGCCCTTCGAAGATCGGCGTGGCGCGGACGTCTCGGATCAGGACCCACCAGAGCGCGGCCCACCCGAGCGCCAGCCCGCCCACGATCATGACGGCGGGCCGGGGGCCGATCGCGTCGGCGAGCGCCGAGGCGATGAGGCTCGAGACCGCGAGGGACAGCGTGATCAAGGCGAAGTCGAAGGCGAAGACCCGGCCGCGGATCCGGTCGGGAACGAGCCGCTGCAGCCCGTAGCTGGACAGCACCCACTGCGCACCCCCGCCGAGATGGGCGATCAGGATGCTCAGTCCCGCCAGCCAGAGCGTCGGCATCACGCCCAGCGCCATGTAGCCGACCCCGAACACCGCCAAGGCCGTCGCGATCGTCGGGATCAGCCGTTCGTGGTCGCGGCCGGAGAGCCGGTGGCCCAGGAACGGACCGATCAACGCGCCGACGCCGCGGCACGCCATCAGGAAGCCGAACCCGACGTCGCCGCCGTGGAACACTTGCCGGGCGAAGACCGCCACGAGCGCGAGGACGCCGGCGGCGAGCCCGAACCCGAACTTCACCGAGATCAGGGCTCGAACGCGGTGGTCGCGCCGCGCGTAGCGAGCCGTTTCCACGGTGGCACGCGTGATCCCGACATGGTCCTCGCCGGTCCGGTCTTCGGAGAAGCGGCGATGGATCCCCGCGAGGAGGAGGGCGGAGAGTGCGAACGAGACCGCGTCGACCGTGAACGCGGTGTCGCGGCCGAAGACGGTCGACACGACCCCGCCGAGGGCCGCGCCCACGGCGAGCATCGTGCCCCAGAGCGAACCGCTCAAGGCGTTGGCGGTCGGCAGGTCGTCCGGTTCGACGACGTTCGGGATCGACGCGGACGACGCCGGGTCGAAGACGGCGGCGAAGACCGACAAGGCGGCGAGCAGCACGTACGCCAGCCAGAGGTTCCGAGGCCCGACCGCGAGGAACGCGACGCAGAGGCCCGTTCGCGCGATGTCGCACGCGATCATGAGCCGGCGTCGATCGAAACGGTCGGCGAGCCACCCTGCCCATGGGGTCGCCAGGAAGATCGGGAGCTCCTGCGCCATGATCAGGAGGCCGACGGCGAAGGCCTCACCGGTCACTTCGATCACCAAACCGCCGAGCGCGACGAACAGGAACCAATCGCCGCCCAGCGAGATCACGGAGGCCAGGAACAGCCGTCGGAAGTCGCGGTTGCGCCGCAAGAGGGAGGCGGAAGCTCGGGCACCCGTTGCTCGCTCCCGCCCAAGCCGTTCCGCCATGGCCTGCCAGACTACCGGGCGTCCCCGAGTCGGAGGGAGACAGGATGCTCGAGCCGATCACGTGGTTCCGGCAGGCGGCGCTGCGGTGGCGGGATGCCGAGCGAACCGTCTACATCGATCCGTGGGGAACACCGACGGATGCGCCGGCGGCGGACTGGATCTTGATCACGCACGCGCACCAGGACCACTTCCAGCCGGAAGAGATCGAACGACTCTCGACCGCATCGACCAAGCTCATCGCACCGCATGACGTTGCGAAGGAGCTGAGCGGCGACGTCACGCCGGTCGGCCCGGGGGAGTCGCATGAGGTGGGCGGGCTCCGCTTCACGACGGTGCCCGCCTACAACGTCGTTGAGCATCGACTCCGGTCCCACCCGAAGGAGAACCGATGGGTCGGCTACATCGTCGAGCTGGGAGGCGGCACGTACTATCACGCCGGCGATACGGACCACGCGCCCGAGCTCGACTCCGTCCGGGCGGACGTCACGTTCCTCCCGATCGGCGACGGCCCGTACACGATGGGTCCGGATGAGGCTGCGGGGCTCGCGAAGGTGATCCAACCGAAGATCGCGGTGCCGATGCACTACGGGTTCGTGGTGGGCTCGCGGACCGACGGCGATCGGTTCCGCGACGTGGCCGCGCCCGTACGGGTGGAGCTGCTGACGCCGGAGAACCCATTCGAGCGTTGATCGACGGCCGTTTGGGTCAGGTCTCGACCAGCAATCCGCGCCGCTGCCGGATCCTCCGATCGAGTTGACCGAACAGCAGGTAATCCACTGCGACCCCGATCACGACGATCACCGCGAGCGCCGCGAACAAGGTCGGGACGCTCGCACCGCTGCGCGGATCCAGCAGGTGCCCCAGCCCGGCGTGGGCTGCCGCGACGATCAGCTCTCCGGCCATCAACGCCTTCCAGGCGAATCCCCATGCCTGCTGGAGGCCGGCCATCACCCCGGGCAGCGCGGCCGGAAGGATGACCTTGCGGTAGAGCGACCAACCGCGAGCGCCGAGCGTCCGGCCCGCGCGTTCGTAGAGCGGCGGCACCTGGCGGATCGCCTGCAGGGTCGCGAGCGTCATCGACGGGAACGACCCGACGATCGCGACGAACACAACTGCACGCTCGGTCGCCCCGAACCAGATCACGGCGAGCGGCACCCACGCAACGAAGGGTGTGATCTGGAGGGCAACCACGATCGGCCTGATCGCCCGCCGTGCGAACCCGTTGAGCGCGAGCGCCAAACCGAGCGCGGTGCCGGCGACGACGGCGACGACGAACGAGAAGGCGAGCCGGATGAGCGTCTTGAAGGCCGCGTCGGGCAAGGTGCCGTCGCGCATCCCGTCGAGGAACGCGGACCACACCGTCGAAGGCGACGGGATCGCCGAGGAGTCCGTGACGGCCGCGACGATCGCCCAGATCGCGATCACGCCGATCACGCCGGCGAGGGGAGGGCCGAGCTCGTTAGCGAGCCATCTCGCGCGCGACACTCGCATCCACCTCCTGCATCAAGAGGGCATGGATCTCGGAGACGACCCTCGCGATCAAGACGTCATCCAGGTCCCGCGGGCGCGGTGCGTGGATACGGAATTCCTCTAAGAGGCGGCCCGGCGCCGCCGACATCACGAGGACGCGATCGGCGAGAAGCGTCGCCTCACGGACGTTGTGGGTGACGAACAGGAACGTCTTCCGGTTGTCCGATTCCACCCACACCCGCTGCACCTCGCGTTGCAGGAGTTCGCGCGCCTGGGCATCGAGGGCGCCGAACGGCTCATCGCCCAACAGGATGTCGGGGTCGGCGGCGAGCGCGCGGGCGAGCGCCACGCGCTGTCGCATCCCCGCCGAAAGCTCGTGGGGCTGCGCGTCGGCCCAGCGCTCCAGGTGCACGTTCGCGAGCCATCGCTGTGCGACGCCGCGGCGTTCGACCGCCGGTACGCCGATGAGCTCGAGTCCCAGCTCGACGTTCCCCCGGACCGACAGCCATGGGAACAGCGCCGGCTCCTGGAAGAGCACCGCCCGATCGGGTCCCGGACCGGTGATCGGACGACCGTCGAGCAGGGCCTCGCCGCTGCTCGGCATGACGAGGCCGGCGAGGACGTTGAGCAGCGAGGTCTTGCCGCACCCGCTGGGTCCGAGGAGACAGACGAACTCACCGGTCGCGACCTCGAAGCTCAGCCGGTCGGTCGCGGTGATGGTCTCGCCTGAGGCGGTTCGACGGGTCACGACGAGGTCCCGGAGGGCGAGCTTCGGCTCCGCCGGAGCGGAGGGGCGGTCGGCGAGGGTCCGGATCGCGTTGGCCATCAGCGCAGCCGGAACTTCTCCGCCATCTCGACCTGGACGACTTTGCCGTCGTGCACGACCAGCACGACCGTGCCGAACTGGATCCTCCGGAGGATGTCCGCGACCTTCGCCAGGACGAGCTTCTCCTCCTCCGTGAGGGCGAGCTCGGAGAGCTGCTCTTCGGCCGCCGACTTCGATGCGTCGACCATCACGCGGATGCTACGCGGTCGCTCGAGGGTCGTCTTCGAGATACTCGGGTGGTGCACATCGATCTCCGGATCGTCTTCGCCGCGGCCATCGTCGGCTTCACGGTCGGGCTGACGGGGATGGGCGGCGGTGCGCTCATGACCCCGATCCTCCTCATCTTCTTCAGCATCAACCCGACCGCTGCCGTCTCCTCCGACCTCGTCGCCGCGATGGCGATGAAGCCCGTCGGCGGCGGGGTTCACATCCGTCGCCGGACCGTCCGGTGGGACCTGGTCCGATGGCTCTGTATCGGATCGATCCCAGCCGCGTTCGGCGGTGTCATGGTCCTGCAGCAGGTGGGCGACCCCGTGGCGATCGAGGATGCGACGAAGACCCTCCTCGGCATCACGCTCCTGCTGGCGGCCGCCGCGATGGTGTTCAAGAGCTACCTCCAGGGCCGCCGGAGCGCCGCCTCGCGTCGCGCAGGCGTCAGCCCGTACGCTGCCCCGCCCCCGCTCCGCGTCCGTCCGATCCCGACCGTGCTCGTCGGCGTGCTCGGCGGTTTCCTCGTCGGTCTTACCTCCGTCGGTTCGGGATCGATCATCATCGTGTGTCTGATGCTCTTGTATCCGAGCCTGCGGGGGGCCGAGCTGGTCGGCACGGACCTCGTCCAGGCGATCCCGCTCGTGTCGGCGGCAGCGCTCGCGCACATCCTCGTCGGGGACTTCCAGCTCGGCCTGACCGCGACCATCTTGATCGGGGCGTTGCCGGCCGTGTGGCTCGGCGCTCGGATGTCGTCGAAGGCGCCGGATGGCGTGATCCGACCTGCCCTCGTGTTCGTGCTCGTCGCAACCTCGCTCAAGCTCCTGGGCCTCTCGACCCCCCTCTTGGGCGGCGCCCTCCTGGTATTCGCGCTCCTCGCTTTCCCGATCTGGGGGGCGCTCGACGCTGCGGCGCACCCCGAACCCACCTGGGTGCGAGCCGGTCTCGATCGCCGAAGCTGGATCCGATGGCAGGCCTGGCTCGCACCGATCGGGATCGGATTCGGGGTGGCGGTCGCGTACTTCGCGCGCACCCGGCCTCAGCTCGTCGCCGCGTCGATGATCGCGCAGCCGGGCCCGGTGCCGTAGGAGGGCTCGTGTTCGAACGGATCGTGGTCGCGATCGACGGTTCCCGAGAGGGGGGCAAGACGGTTCCCATGGCGTTGGACCTCGCCGCCCGGTACTCGTCCAAGGTCACGGTCGTCCACGTGCGGGAGCACACGAAATACGAAGGGTCGGACGTGGATCTCGGGCCCGAGATCGGACCCGAGGAGCTCGTCGGCGGCGCGCTCGATCGGTTCCGTGAGGCGAACATCGAGGCGGATGGCGTGATCCGTCGCGTGGCCCCGGGTGCGACCCCCGAACAGATCGTGGAGGTCGCCCGGGAGACCAACGCCGACCTGATCGTGATGGGGACCCGCGGGATGACCGAGTGGAAGAGCCTCTTGCTGGGCGGGGTGGCCAACAAGGTGGTTCAGCACGCTCCGTGCCCCGTGTTGCTGGTCCGCTGACGCGGCCGTTGATTGACAGCGCCGCCCTCTCCGCGGTATCCCTTACGACGACGCGGACGTGCGACCGGACATCCGGAGCCGTCGCGCGGGTGGACAGCGGCTGAGGAGCCGCAAACGGACGTCCATATCCTTTCGGTTGACCGGACCACCGGAGGCCGAGGCCCAGGAACGAGTCGGTGCGCCATGCCTGCCGACCCGACCGGAAGGAGTTTCCATGCCTCGGTGGTTCTCGCGTCGCATCCTCGCGGCGCCCATCGTGCTCACGCTGATCGGTCTCACAGCCTGCTCGAGCTCGAGCGCGTCGGGGGCAACCGCATGCAACTCGTCCTCTCGAGCGGCCTCGCCGGTGATCACGCTTGCGGCGTACAGCAACCCGTATGTCGCCTACGGCAAGCTGATCTCGACATGGCAGTCGGAATGGAAAGATAAGCACGATGGTCAGCTGGTGCAGTTCCTGACATCGTTCGGCGGGAGCACGACGCAAGCGCAGAGCATCATCAACGGATTGCAGGCCGACATCTACGCGTCGTCCCTGGCTCCCGACGTCGAGCTGGTCCAACAAGCGGGTTTGATCACGAACGATTGGCAGCACGCCACGGACGGGTCGATCGTGCAGTCCGGGTCGGTCGTGTTCGACGTTCGCCCCGGGAACCCGAAGCACATCGAGAACTGGAACGACCTGACCCAACCGGGCCTGCAGATCCTCACCCCCGACCCGGCCCAATCGGGCGGAGCGAAGTGGAACATCGTCGCCGCGTACGGGGCCGCCATGCGCGGCGAGGTGCCCGGGTACCAGAAGGGCAACCCGGCGGACGCGGAACGGCTCCTCGAGGGCATCTTCAAGAACGTCACGGTCTTGGACAAGAGCGCCAACGACTCCCTCAAGAACTTCGAGTCCGGCAACGGCGACGTCGCGATCACCTACGACTACCAGCTGGCCACCGCGAAGGCCGCCGGCGGCGACGACCAGCTCGTCGAGCCACCCTCGACGGTGCAGATCCGGACCCCGACCGTCGTCGTCGACAAGAACGCAGACGCACATTGCGTGAACGACATCGCCGCCGCCTTCGTGCAGTACCTGCACACGAGGGAAGCACAGGACATCTTCGCGAGCACGGCGTACACCCGCCCGATCGACCTGAAGGATGCCGCGAAGGCCACGGACTACCTGCCGGCGGTGAAGGACCTCTTCACCACCGATGACCTCGGCGGGTGGGACACGCTCGTGAACGACACCGTGTTCGGCCCCAACGGGGCGTTCACGCAAGCGTTCCAAGCCGCGAAGGGATAGGAGCTCCGTGGCCCAGGTCGTGATCGAGAACGATGTTCGTCGGCCGGAGGGCCGCGCCCGACCACCGTCGGGCGCGGCACTCCGCCGTTGGTCGTTGCGCGGGGCCGCCTTCGTCTACCTCGGGCTGTTCATCGTGTTGCCGGTCGTGGCGATCCTGCAGCACGGCTTCGGCGACGGGCTCGGGAACCTCAGGGACGCGCTCGATTCGTTCGGCGCCAAGGCCGCGATCCGGTTGACCCTCGAGATGGCCGCCCTGACGGCCATCATCAACGGGATCTTCGGGACATTGCTCGCCTACGTCTTGGTCCGGATCCGGTTCCCGGGCCGTGACCTGCTGTCGACCTTGGTCGATCTCCCGTTCGCGGTTCCGACGCTCGTGGCCGGTGTCATGCTGGTCGCGCTCTACGGGCCGAACTCGACCGTCGGAGGTTGGTTCGAGGCGCACGGGATCCACATCATCTTCGCGCCCTTGGGCATCCTCCTGGCGCTGCTGTTCGTCACCTTGCCGCTCGTCGTGCGGAGCGTCCAGCCCGTCTTGCTGGAGCTCGACCCCGCCGAGGAGGAGGCCGCTCGCGTGCTGGGCGCGGGTCGGTGGACGACGTTCCGCCGGGTGATGTTCCCAGCGCTCCGCCCGGCGATCGCCGCGGGCTGTCTCCTGGCGTTCGCCAGAAGCCTGGGTGAATTCGGCGCGATCGTGATCGTATCCGGCAACCGCGTGAACGAGACGCTCACCGCGCCGGTGTTCATCTCGCAGCTCCTCCTTCCGACCCACTATGGATCCACAGGAGGCCCTGACGCCGCCGCCGCCGTTTCCGCGGTGCTGTTCGGCCTCGCGTTCGTCCTCGTGCTCGCGACCGAGAGGCTCGTCTCTCGTGACACGGAGCGGTCGTGAACCCATGAGTGCGCGGGCGATCCAACGGCCGCAACCCTCGCCGACCGGCGACGAGGACCTCACCCAGCTTCGGAACGCCGACGCCCGCCGCGGACGACTGGTGCGCGGCGTGATGCTCGCGGTCGCGTTGGTCTATATATCCGCGCTCCTGGTCGCACCGCTTGCCGGTGTCGTGCTCTACGCGCTCAGGTCCGGCCTCGGCACGATCGGACGAACCTTCGGTCAGTCGGACGTCCACCATGCGTTCCTGCTGACCTTCATGATCATGGCGATCACCGTGGCCGTGACGACGGTGTTCGGTGTCGTGGTGGCGCTCGTGCTCGCGCGCGATCGGTTCCCGGGGAAGCGGTTCGTGTCGGCGCTCGTTGATCTCCCACTCGCCGTCTCCCCGGTGGTCGTCGGTCTGATGGCGGTGCTGCTGTTCGGCCGGGGCGGCTGGTTCGAGCCATTCTTCGCCGCGCGCGGGATCCAGATCATGTTCGCGCTGCCGGCCATGATCCTCGTGACGATCTTCATCTCGATCCCGTTCGTGATCAGGGAGGTCGTGCCGGTGCTCCAGGAACTCGGGATGGAAGAGGAGCAGGCGGCGTGGACGCTCGGCGCCTCTCGCGTCCAGACGTTCTTCCGGGTGACGCTGCGGAACATCCGTTGGGGGCTGCTCTATGGGATCGCGCTGTCGGCGGCCCGCGCGATCGGGGAGGTGGGAGCGGTTCTGATCGTGAGCGGGGCGATCACGGGACGGACGGAGACGGCCACCCTGTACATCCTGCGGGCGTTCGATCAGTACCAGGACCAGGAGGGGTACATCGTTGCGTTGACGCTCGCCGCGTTCTCGATCGTGTTGCTGGTCGGGATCGAGACGTTCAAACGCAGACGGACGGGCGAGGGGGACTGATGACGGGAAGCATCGAGATCCAGGGGCTCACGAAGTCCTTCGGCGGGTTCCGGGCCGTCGATGACGTCAGCTTCGTGGCCGAAGATGGGAAGATCACCGCGTTGTTGGGGCCGAGCGGGTCCGGCAAGAGTACCGCGCTCCGTATGATCGCCGGTCTCGAGCGCCCCGATGCTGGCCGGATCACGATCGCCGGAGAGGACCAGACGAAGACGTCCGTCCAAGAGCGGCGGGTCGGGTTCGTGTTCCAGCACTACGCGCTGTTCCGGCACATGACCGTGCAGCAGAACGTCGAGTTCGGGCTTCGTGTCCGGAAGGAAGACGCGACGAAGCGTCGCGCTCGCGTGCTCGAGCTGCTCGAGCTCGTGCACATGGCGCCGTTCGCCGAGCGCTACCCCGGCCAGCTCTCGGGCGGTCAGCGACAGCGCGTCGCCCTCGCTCGTGCGCTCGCTCCGCAGCCGAAGGTCCTGCTCCTCGACGAACCGTTCGGCGCGTTGGACGCGAAGGTCCGTCACGACCTCCGGCGCTGGCTCGACGAGCTCCACCGTGAGCTCGGGGTCACCAGCCTCCTCGTTACCCACGATCAGGAGGAGGCCCTCGAACTCGCCAACACGATCGTGGTGATGCACGAGGGTCGCGTCGAACAGGTCGGGTCGCCGGCCGACGTCTACGACAGCCCCGCCACGCCGTTCGTTGCCGGATTCGTCGGCTCCGCGAACGTGCTCCATGGTTCGGTCGTCGAGGGGCACATCCATCTCGGATCGTTCCGCCTCCCGGGGGCGTCGCACCTGGAGGAGGGCGCCAACGCGACCGCGTTCGTTCGGCCACACGACATCCGGGTCGCCGGCGGAGACGGCGATGTGCAGGCGGTCATCGAGCGGCTGGCGTCGCTCGGTTGGCTCACCCGCGTGACCCTGCGCCTGGACGGCGGAGAGACACTGGTGGCGCACGTCCCCAACGAGGAGCTTCACGGGGTCGCGGAGGGCGATCGCATCGGGGTCGATCTTCGTAACCCGAAAGCCTTCCTCGCGCCCGAGCACGACGCCGACCCAGACGAGGTCACGCCGGGATCGGCACCGGTCCTGAGGGGGGCAACGGGTCCCGTAGACTGAGGGCGCCATGCCGGCCACCGTCGTACTCGGGACCCAATGGGGTGACGAGGGCAAGGGCAAGGCGGTCGACTACCTCGCCGATCGGATGGACGTGGTGGTCCGCTATCAAGGAGGCAACAACGCGGGCCACACGATCATCGCCGAGGGTCGGCTGCTCAAGCTCCACCTCGTCCCGAGCGGCATCCTGTACCCCCACATCACGTCGGTGATCGCCGACGGTGTCGTCGTCAACCCCGAGGTGCTGCTGGCGGAGATGGACGACCTGGCGGAAGCCGGGGTCGACGTCTCGGGGCTCAGGCTCAGCTTCAACGCGCACCTGATCATGCCCTACCACCTAGAGATGGAGAAGGTGACGGAGCGGTTCCTCGGGAAGAACGCTCTGGGGACCACGAAGCGAGGGATCGGTCCCGCGTATGCCGACCGCGCCTCGCGCGTCGGGATCCGCGTGCAGGATCTCTACGACGAGAAGATCTTCCGCGAGAAGCTCGAGGTCGTCCTCAAGGAGAAGAACCAGATCCTGACGAAGGTGTACGGACGGCTCGCGATCCCGATCGAGGGCATCGTGCAGGACTACGTCGGCTACGCCGAACGCCTGCGAACCTACGTCGCCGACACGACGAAGCTGCTGCACGAGGCGCTGACGGCGGGCAAGCATGTCCTGCTGGAGGGCGCCCAGGGGGCGATGCTCGATCTGGACCACGGCACGTACCCGTTCGTGACGTCCTCGACGCCGACCGCGGGCTACGCGGCGGCGGCGGGCGGTTTCGGACCACAGCACATCGACCGGGTCGTCGGCATCACGAAGGCGTACGTCACCCGCGTCGGCGCCGGGCCGTTCCCCACCGAGGCGCTCGATGACGACGGAGAACGGATGGGCGAGCGCGGACACGAGTTCGGCACGACGACCGGCCGCAAACGCCGGTGTGGCTGGTTCGACGGGCCGGTCCTGCGGTCGGCCGCGCGGCTCAACGGGCTCACGGAGCTGGTGCTGACCAAGCTCGACGTCTTGAGCGGGTTCGAGACCGTCAAGGTCTGCGTGGGTTACCGCACGCAGGGGGAGGTGTTCGACGACGTCCCGCCGACCCAGACGCAGTTCCATCACGCTCTGCCCGTGTGGGAGGAGCTGCCTGGCTGGGACGAGGAGCTCGGCGACGCTCGCGAGCTCGACGATCTCCCGAAGGAAGCACAGCAATACGTGCGCTTCCTCGAGGAGCTCGGTGGCGTGCCGGTGTCGGTCGTCGGCGTCGGCCCAGCGCGGGAGCAGAGCATCCCGGTGACGGCGTGAAGGTCCTCGTCGTCGGCGGTGGGGGCCGCGAGCACGCGCTCTGCTGGCGCCTGGCGAAGGATCCCACGGTCACGCGCGTGCTCGCGGCGCCCGGGAACGCCGGGATCGCGCAGGTCGCGGAGTGCTTCCCGGGGGTCGCCGCGGACGACGTTGCAGCGATCGTCGAGCTGGTCGAGCGTCACGACGTCGACCTCACGGTTGTCGGGCCGGAGGTTCCGCTCGTGGCCGGACTCGCCGACGAGCTCCGACGCCGAGGGCGCGCCGTCTTCGGCCCGTCGGCGGCAGCCGCGCGCATCGAAGGGTCGAAAGCGTTCGCGAAGGAGGTCATGGCGCGCCGCGGTGTCCCCACGGCCCGGTCGGGCGTCTTCGATGACGTCCGGGGGGCGGTCGCGTTCGTCGACGAGCTGGGCGGCGCCGCGGTCGTGAAAGCCGATGGACTCGCCGCCGGCAAGGGCGTGGTGGTGGCCTCGGACCGCGGGACGGCGGCGACGGCGATCGAGGACTGCCTGGTTCGCGACGCGTTCGGCGCGGCCGGCCGCACCGTCGTCGTCGAAGAGATCCTCGAGGGGCCCGAGATCAGCATGTTCGCCGTGACGGACGGCAAGGGCTCGTGCGTGCTGCTCGAAAGCGCACAGGACCACAAACGGGTCGGGGACGGCGACACGGGACCGAACACCGGAGGGATGGGCTGCTACTCGCCGGTTCCCTTCGTCGATCAGGAGACCGCCACCTGGGTCCTGGACAACGTCCTGGCCCAGGTCGTAGACGAGCTCCGCCCGTACCGGGGCGTCCTGTACGCCGGGTTGATGCTGACGGCCGACGGTCCGAAGGTGCTCGAGTTCAATTGCCGCTTCGGGGACCCTGAGGCCGAGGTCCTGCTCCCGCGCATGCCTTATGGGTTCGGGACCCTGCTGCACGCGTGTGCGACGGGCCGGCTCGCGAACGAGGCCGGGCACGCCGGGTTCGACGAGGGTGCCGCGGTGACCGTCGTGATCGCGAGCGGCGGGTACCCGGGCATGTACCGGACGGGGTACCCGATCCACGGGCTCGATGACGCCGGGGCGATCGAAGGGGTGACCGTGTTCCATGCGGGGACCGCGTTCGACGACGGGGGCCGGTTGGTCACCGCCGGCGGCAGGGTCCTCTCGGTCACCGGTGTCGGCGCCGATCTCGCCGAGGCTCGCGCACGCGCATACGAGGGCGTGGGCGTGATCCACTTCGATGGTGCGCATCACCGCACCGACATCGCCGCGCACGCCGTGGAAGGAGCCCGAGCATGATCGATGTGCAGGAGCCCGCGCCGCTCGTCGGCGTGCTCGCCGCGTCGCCCGCCGAGCTTCCGATCCTTCGCCAGGCGGGGCTGATCCTCGAGAAGTTCGACGTCCCGCACGAGGTGCGGATCATGTCGTCGTCGCGGAACCCGGATCTTGTCGACGAGTACGCGAGGACGGCATTCGAACGGGGCCTCAAGGTCATCGTGTGCTCGACCGGGCTCTCGGGTCACCTCGCTGCGGCCGTCGCGGCTCGAACCGTGCTTCCGGTGATCGGGGTGCCCATCGCGACCGCTCCCCAGATGGTAGGGAACGAGGCCCTGGCGATCACGGCGCAGATGCCGACCGGCGTGCCGATCGCGACGGTCGGCGTGGACGCGGCGGTCAACGCCGCGATCCTCGCCGTCGAGATCCTCGGCGTCCAGGACGAGGAGATGCAGGCCCGCCTGTGGAAGTTCAAGGACGACCTGGCCGAGGGTCTCAAGCTGTGATCCCCCGCTACGAGGTCCCCGAGATCGCCGCGGTGTGGTCGGACCAGACCAGGATGGCGAACTGGCTCGAGATCGAGCTACTCGCGGTCGAGGCGTGGTCCGAGCTGGGCGCGATCCCCGAAGCCGACGCGCGCGAGTGTCGCGCGCGCGCGTCGTTCACGGTCGAGGCCGTGAACGAGCGCGAGCGCGTCACACGCCACGACGTCGCCGCCTTCGTCGACGTCGTGGCCGCCTCCATCGGCGAGCCGGGACGCTGGATCCACTTCGGCATGACGTCCTCCGACGTGGTGGACACGGGGCTCGCGCTCCAGCTGCGCGCGGCGAGCGACGTCCTGCTCGCCGAGCTCGAGCGGCTCGTGGCCGCGACGAAGCGCCGCGCTCTGGAGCATCGCGACACGATCTGCATCGGTCGCACGCACGGGGTGCATGCGGAGCCGACCTCCTTCGGGCACAAGCTCGCCGTCTTCGCGTTCCAGCTCGATCGGGACCGCGAGCGGCTCCGCCGCGCGCGCGAGGCCATCGCCGTCGGCGCGATCAGCGGGGTGGTCGGGTCCTACGCGAGCGTCGATCCTCGGGTCGAGGAGCGCGTCTGCGCCCGGCTGGGGCTGAAGGCAGCCGAGGCGTCCACCCAGGTGATCCAGCGGGACCGGCACGCTGAGTACGTGGGCGCTCTCGCCGTGTGCGCGTCCACGCTGGACGCGATCGCTACCGAGATCCGGCATCTGGCTCGGACGGAGGTCCGTGAGGTCCAGGAGCCGTTCGCCGACGGCCAGAAGGGCTCCTCCGCCATGCCGCACAAGCGGAACCCCGTCGTCTCCGAGCGCGTGAGCGGCCTTGCCCGCGTGATCCGCGGCCACTCGGTCACGGCGCTCGAGGATGTCGCGCTCTGGCACGAGCGTGACATCTCCCACTCCTCCGCCGAGCGTCTGATCTTCCCGGACGCAACGGGGTTGCTTGCGTTCATGCTCCGCGACCTGACGTGGGCGATCGAGGGGCTGGTGGTGTTCCCCGACCGGATGCGTGCACAGGTGGACTTCCTGGGCGGCATCGCGTTCAGCCAGACGGTCCTGCTCGGGCTGGTGGACGCCGGGCTCTCGCGCGACGAGGCGTATCGGATCGTGCAACGGGCGGCGGCCAGCGCCTGGGACGAGGACGCCTCGTTCCGCGCGGCGATCGAGGCCGAGCCGCCCGCGGCGGATCTGGACCTGGAGGCGTTGTTCGATCCGACCAGGTTCCTCGCGAACCTCGGCCCGCTCTTCGACCGTCTGGAGAAGCTCCCCGTGGAGGTGTCCGGTGGCTGAGCTCGCGGCGCAGGGGAAGGTTCGTGATCTCTACGACGTCGATGACGACCGTCTGCTGCTGGTCGCCACCGACCGGATCAGCGCGTTCGACGTCGTCCTGCCCGATCCGATCCCCGACAAGGGTCGCGTGCTGACCGGCCTCTCGCTGTTCTGGTTCGAGCGGACGGCCGATCTGGTCCCGAACCACGTTGTCGGCGCGTCGCCCGCCGAGCTCCCCGCGCCGTTCTCTCACGACCCGGACCTCACGGGCCGCGCGACCCTCGTCCGGCGGGCGCGCGTGATCCCGATGGAATGCGTCGTCCGCGGGTACCTCAGCGGGAGCGGGTGGGCCCAATACCGCGAAGGGGGAGCGGTCTGCGGCATCCCCTTGCCGCCCAGGCTCACCGAGTCGGCCCGGCTGCCCAGATCCATCTTCACCCCGACCACCAAGGCAGCGACCGGACACGACCTGCCGCTCACACCGGAAGAGGCGCGGAGCCTGGTCGGTGTCGGGCTCTACGAGCGCCTCAACGAGGTGGCGGTGGGGATCTACGAGCGGATCGCCGCGACGGCGCTGGACGCGGGCGTGATCGTGGCCGACACCAAGTTCGAGTTCGGCTTCATCGACGGCGAGCTCGCGCTGATCGATGAGGTCGGGACGCCCGACTCGTCACGGTTCTGGCCGGCCGACGTGTACGAGCCCGGGAGGGCGCAGCCGTCGTTCGACAAGCAGTTCGTGCGCGACTGGCTCGACGCGTCGGGATGGGACCACGAGCCGCCCCCCCCGGGTCTGCCCGCCGACGTGATCGCGCGCACCGCCGCCACCTATGTCGAGGCCTACGAACGACTCACCGAGGAGCCGTTCGCCGACTATCTCCGCCGGGCCGGCGTGGGGACCGCGTGAAGGCCTTCACATTCGAGGTGCTCGTCACGCTGAAGGACGGATTGTCGGATCCTCAGGGCAAGGCCGTCGAGTCGGCGTTGCCTTCGCTCGGATGGACGAACGTCCGTCACGTCCGCGTGGGCAAGCACATCAAGCTGGAGGTCGAGGCCGAGGACGAGGCGAGCGCGTTGGAGCAGGTCCGTGGCGTGGCCGTCCGGCTGCTGTCGAACCCGGTGATCGAGGACTACCAGGTGCTCGAGGTGGCCCCGAAGTGAACGGCGCCGTCCCCCGCGTGGGGGTGGTCACGTTCCCCGGCTCGCTCGACGATCGAGACGCGCTCCGCGCGATCGAACAGATGGGCGGCGAGGCCGTTCCGCTCTGGCACGCCGACCGGGACCTGCGGGCGGTCGACGCGGTGATCCTGCCGGGCGGGTTCTCGTACGGCGATTACCTCCGCTGCGGGGCGATCGCCCGGTTCGCGCCCGTGATGGAGCCGGTCGTGACCTTCGCCGAGCGTGGCGGCCCCGTGCTCGGGATCTGCAACGGGTTCCAGGTCCTCTGCGAGGCGGGGCTGCTCCCGGGCGCGATGATCCGGAACCGCTCGCTCCGGTTCGTGTGCCGCAACGTGTGGCTGCGGGTCGAGACCGCGCAGAGCTCCCTCACGGGTGGTCTCACGCCGGGAGAGACGATCGAGATCCCGATCAAACACGGCGAAGGCCAATGGATCGCGACCCCGGAGCAGCTCGGCAACGTCGAACGCGATGGGCTCGTCGTCTTCCGGTACGCGTCGCGCACCGGGATCGTCGACGATGCCCACAACCCGAACGGGGCGACGAACAACGTCGCGGGCATCCGGAACCCTGCCGGCAACGTCGTCGGGCTGATGCCGCACCCCGAGCACGCGATCGATCCGGACGTCGGCCCGACCGGCGGGCAGCCACTCTTCGCGTCGCTGCTGCACGTGGCGATGGCGGGGGTGACCGGGTGAGGTCGGAGGAGCTCCCGCTCCACCGGCAGCTCGGGCTCACCGACGACGAGCTGGCGCAGATCGAGGCGACCCTCGGTCGGGAGCCGAACCGGACCGAGCTCGCGATGTACTCCGTGATGTGGTCCGAGCACTGCTCGTACAAGTCCTCGAAGATTCACCTCCGGTCCCTCCCGACCGAAGGTCCGGCAGTGCTGGTCGGACCCGGTCAGGACGCCGGCGCGGTCGAGGTCGGCGACGGGATCGCCGTCGTGTTCAAGATCGAGTCGCATTCGCATCCGAGTGCGATCGAGCCGTACCAGGGTGCGGCGACCGGCGTCGGCGGGATCGTCCGCGACGTCGTGTCGATGGGCGCCCGGCCCGTGGCGTTGCTCGATCCGCTCCTGTTCGGCCCGCTCACCGAGGAGCGCAACCGGTGGCTCTTGGCCGGGGTGATCGCAGGGATCGGCGGCTACGGCAACTGCATCGGGGTTCCGACCGTGGGCGGCGAGATCCGGTTCGCCGACGCGCACACCACAGATCCCACCGTCGACGTGATGTGCGTCGGCATCGCCGATGCCGCCGACCTGATCACGGCACAGTCGCGCACGGCTCAGGCGGGGTCGCTCATGGTGCTCTACGGCGCGTCGACCGGTCGGGACGGGATCGGCGGGGTGAGCGTCCTCGCGTCGGCCACCCTGGAGGACGGTGCCGAGGGATCGCGCCCGAGCGTCCAGATCGGGGATCCGTTCGCCGAGAAGCTCCTGATCGAGGCCTCGTTGGAGCTGATCGCCGCCGGGTCGCTCGAGGGCCTGCAGGATCTGGGGGGAGCGGGGATCACGTGCGCCGTGAGCGAATCCGCTACCCGCGCAGGCATGGGGGCGTCGCTGGATCTGGATGCCGTTCCGCTCCGCGAGCCGGGGATGGTGCCGTTCGAGATCCTCACGTCGGAGTCGCAGGAACGGATGCTCGCGATCGTGCATCCGTCGAAGCTCGGCGAGGTCCGGGCGGTCTTGGATCGCTGGGGGCTCACGACCGCCGTCATCGGCGAGCTCACGCCGGGAGGCACGCTCACGGTCCGGAGCGGCGGCGCCGTCGTTGCGGAGGTGCCGGCGCCGTCTCTCGCCGATGACGGGCCCGTCTACGATCGGCCGGCCGTACGCCCTGCTCGCGCCGTGGGCAACGGTGAGGACCCCACCTTCGTCCCGTTCGAGAAGGATCTTACGGAGGCCGTGCTGACCGTGTTGACGGCGCCGAACGTCGCCAGCAAGCGGTGGGCGTTCGAGCAGTACGACCGCGTGGTGCAGGGCAACACGGTCGCGGGTCCGGACTCCGATGCCGCCGTCGTCCGGGTCGCCGGTACCCTCAAGGGCCTCGCGCTCTCGACGGACAGCAAGAGCCGGTTCGGGCGGCTGGACCCGTTCCTCGGAGCCGCTCACGCCGTCGCGGAGTCGGCCCGCAACGTCGCCGTGACGGGAGCGACCCCGATCGCCATCACGAACTGCCTCAACTTCGGCAATCCCGAGCGTCCCGAGGTCATGTGGGAGCTCACCGAATCGATCCGCGGGATCCGCGACGCCTGTCTCGCCTTCGACACCCCGGTGACCGGCGGGAACGTGAGCCTCTACAACGAGAGCGGGGACAGCGCGATCTGGCCGACGCCCGTGATCGGGATGCTCGGGCTCCTCGAGGACTACCGGCTGCGGGCCCCGAGCGGGTTCCCGCGGCCGGGAATGGCGATCTACCTCGCGGGCGAGACCTTCGCCGAGCTCGGGGGATCGGAGTTCGCCGAAGCCGTCCTCGGGGTCGTCACCGGCAAGCCGCCAGCCCTGGATCTATCGAAGGAGCGGGCGCTGCACCGGTTCCTGATCGCGGCCGCCGGCAGCGCGGTGCTCGCGAGCGCGCACGACTGCGGCGACGGTGGGCTCGTGATCGCGCTCCTGGAGGCGGCGATCGGCGGTGGCCACGGCTTCGCGGTGTCGCTCGCCGGGGATCTCCCCTCGCATGTGGCGTTGTTCAGCGAGTCGGCGTCGCGGGCGGTCCTCAGCGTCGACCCGGCCGACGAGGAGGCGTTCGTCCGGCTCGCGGCCGAACATGGCGTCCCCGTCGCTCGCCTCGGGGAGACGGGCGGACCGCGCGCGCTGGTCGAGGGTCTCTTCGACGTCCCGGTGGACGAGCTCCGCGATGCATGGGAGACCGCGATCCCACGGCTCCTCGGGGAGACGTAGCGTTTCACGCAGCCGACCCCTCCAGCGTTGTTCGTACAGATGAGCCGGAACGACGAGCGGGAGGGATCCGAGATGCATCAGGACGATCGGTGGAGGATCTGGCGCGTGACCGAACCGGAGCCCGAGTACCTGCGGAGCGTCTCGGGGAGGCGGCGGCCCCACGCCTGGCCCGATCTGCCCGTCCGCAGGTGGTGGCACGTGTGAGCCGACGACGGCTCCCACCGTTCGAGCGGTTCCTCGAGGAGAACCGGACGACGGTGTTCCGCTACCTGACGGTGGCGGTGGGGCCGATCGACGCGGACGACGTGTTCCAGGAGACGTTCCTGGCGGCGCTCCGGGCCTACCCCCGGTGCACCGAGGCCGACCGGCTGGATCGGTGGGTCCTCCGGATCGCCTCGCGCAAGGCGATCGATCATCACCGGGGGGCGGCGCGGCGACCGATCCCGGTCGCCGCGCCGCCCGAGCGTCCGACGGAGGTCGATCCCGGAGCCGACGGGTTCGGTCCTGTGCTCGCCGCGGTCCGCGACCTCCCGTCGCGCCAGCGCGACGCGGTCGCGTACCGCCACATCCTCGGGTTCAGCGTCGCGGACGCCGCCTCGCTGATGGGTTGTACCGAGGAGGCGGTCCGCGCCAACGCCTACCAGGGGTTGCGCACATTGAAAGCGCAGGAGCTCAAGGAGCGAGCCACATGGACGAACGACTGACGATCTCGACCCAGGAGGCGGACCGCCGCTCGCGGCAGGCGGCCGATCGGTTCCGCGCGGTTGCGCCGGATACCGGGCTCCTCGACGTGGCCGTGGGAACGATGGGCTCCCCCGTTGGCGAGCTCCTCGTGGCGGTGACCCCGCGGGGACTCGCCGCGATCGCCTTCGAGGGCGACGACCGCGACCGGGTGCTCGACAGGCTTGCTCGCGAGCTGTCGCCCCGCGTGCTGATGGCCGCGCGCGCCACGGATGACGTGCGCCGGGAGCTCGACGAATACTTCCGTGGCGCGCGCCGCCGGTTCGAGCTCCGCCTGGATCGACGCCTGATGAGCCCGTTCGCGAAGGACGTGCTAGGGGCGACGGCCCGGGTTCCGTTCGGTCGCCTCGCCACCTACGGGGAGATCGCAGGCCGCATCGGCCGCCCAAACGCCGCTCGGGCGGTGGGGGCAGCGCTCGGCGCGAATCCGATCCCGATCGTCGTTCCATGCCACCGGGTGATCGGCGCCGGCGGGAACCTCACCGGGTACGGGGGCGGTCTCCCGCGGAAGGAACTGTTGCTCCGTCTCGAAGGATCCCTTCCCGCAGCGTGACGGCGGTCACGGCGGGCGTCCAGCACGCCATGGTCTCCTGTACACGATGGACGGGTGGCAGCCCCACGTGGCGTCCGCGGCGATCTCGGTGATCCCGCGGGTCGAACGGACCACGATCTACCTGGACGCGGAGCAGCTTCGGCGGTTGCGCTCGCTCGCCGCGGCCAGCGACCGCCCTCGCGACCACTTGATCCGCGAGGCCATCGACCGCTACCTCGGCCGATGCGACGGGTTCCGGCTCCCCTCCTGGGTCGGCGTTTGGACGGACGGAACGCCCGCTGACCCGCGGCGTTGGCCGTGATCACGCTCGACACGTCCGGCGTCGTCGCGCTCTTCGTCGGATCCGACCGACGCCACCGGGAGGCCGTCCGTGCGCTCGAGGCTGCGAGGATGCCGACCGTCGTGCCGGTCGGCATCCTCGCGGAGGTCGACCGGGTGCTCGGCCGCCGGCTCGCGCCGGCGGCCACCCTCGCCTTCCTGGAGGGCATCGAGACCGGCGAGACCCTGCTCGACTGCGGTGATCTGGACCTGCCCCGGATCAGGGCGTTGATGCGCCGCTACGCGGAGCTCCCGTTGGGATTCACCGCCGCGGCGGTCGTCGCTTGCGCTGAGCGGAACGGAGGAACGGTGCTCGCGTTCGATCGCGACGAGCTCCAGACCATCTCCCGCGACCTCCCGATCACGCTGATCCCGTGAGGACCCGTACGAGCTCCCGCCGCGCCGGGACCGTCTCGATACACTGGGGTCCTCGATGGGCGCCGAGTCACCGAAAGAGGAATGCGGGCTCTTCGGCGTATGGGCACCCGGCGACGAGGTCGCCCGCCTCACCTACTTCGGTCTGTTCGCCCAGCAGCACCGGGGGCAGGAATCGGCAGGGATCGCGGTCTCCGACGGGACGAACATCCTCGTCTACAAGGATCTGGGGCTGGTCAGCCAGGTCTTCAACGAAGCGACCTTGACGACGCTCCACGGCGACCTCGCCGTCGGGCACACCCGCTACTCGACCACCGGATCGACCACGTGGGACAACGCTCAGCCGGTCTTCAAGACCGACGGTGTGCATTCCATCGCCCTCGGGCACAACGGGAACCTCGTGAACACGTCCGAGCTCGCGGGACGGGTCCATGGTGCCGGTCTCGCGACGACGGATTCGGACATCGTGACGACGATGATCGCCGACCGGACCCCCGAGGCCGGCAGCATCGAGGCCGCAGCGATGAACGTTTTGCCCGAGCTCCGGGGCGCCTTCTGCTTCGTGTTCATGGACGAGCGAAGCGTGTTCGCAGCGCGCGATCCGCACGGGGTCCGGCCGCTCTCGATCGGGCGGCTTCCGAACGGCTTCGTTGTCGCATCGGAGACGTGCGCGCTCGACATCGTGGGCGCGACCCTCGTCCGGGACGTCGAGCCGGGGGAGCTGGTGCGGATCGACGACCGCGGGCTCCACGCCCAACGGTTCGCCGAGTCCCCGAAGCGCTCGCTCTGCGTCTTCGAGGTCGTCTACCTCGCGCGCCCGGACTCGCGGCTCCGGGAACGATCGGTTCACGAAGCGCGCCGCGAGATGGGCCGGATTCTCGCCAAGGAGCATCCCGCCGACGCCGACCTCGTGATCGCGGTCCCGACAACCGGCCATTCGGCCGCGCAGGGTTTCAGCGAGGTGAGCGGGATCCCGTACGGCGACGGCCTCTACAAGAACACCTACGTCGGCCGGACCTTCATCCAACCGTCCCAGTCGCTCCGCGACCGCGGGGTGAAGCTAAAGCTCAACCCGTTGCCGGATTCGATCCGGGGCAAGCGCCTCGTCGTCGTGGACGACTCGATCGTGCGAGGGACCACGACGAAGCAGATCGTCCAGGCGCTCCGCGAGGCGGGTGCGGCGGAGGTCCACATCCGCATCACGTGTCCGCCGATCCAATGGCCGTGCTTCTACGGGATCGACATGCCGACCCGCCAGGAACTGATCGCGGCGGACCTCACGGTTGACCAGATCCGCTCGTACGTGAGCGCGGACTCGCTGGGGTACCTGTCGCTCGACGGGATGGTCGCGGCGGCCGGCGACGGGAAAGAGACCTTCTGCAGGGCGTGTTTCGACGGCGAGTACCCGATCGAGATCCCCGAGGGTGCCGGGAAGTACGTCCTCGAGGATCAGCTCAAGCTCCCCACCGGCTGAGCCATGAGCGAGGCCTACCGTTCCTCGGGCGTGGACACCGAGGCCGCCGCGAAAGCCGTGACGCTCATCGCCGACCTGGCGGCCCGGGCACGCAGGCCCGAGGTCACCGGGGACGTCGGCGGCTTCGCGGGCCTCTTCTCGATCGGTGATGGCAGGCTGCTCGCGGCGGCCACCGACGGGGTCGGGACGAAGCTCGAGTTCGCGAGGATCACCGGGCGCCTCGACACCGTGGGGATCGACCTGGTGGCGATGTCTGCGGACGACGTCGTGTGTACCGGGGCCGAGCCCCTCTTCTTCCTCGACTACCTCGCGGTCGGTCGCGTCGTCCCCGAACAGGTGGCGTCCATCGTCGAGGGGATCGTCGATGGGTGCCGGCTGGCAGGTTGTGCGCTGCTGGGCGGCGAGACGGCGGAGCATCCCGGCGTCATGGCCGACGACCGGTTCGACCTCGCGGGGTTCTGCGTCGGGATCGTCGAGGGCGAGCAGGTCCTCGGTCCGGAGCGCGTCCGGGAGGGCGACGCCTTGATCGGCCTGCCATCGAGCGGGGTCCATGCGAACGGCTTCTCCCTGGTCCGAAGGGTCGTGACGCCGGACGCCCTGGCGATCGCGTCGCCCGCGACCGGCCGCACCTTCGCTGATGAGCTACTGGAGCCGTGCCGGATCTACGTGCCGGACGTCTTGGCGCTGCACCGGGACCGGTTGGTCCATGCGGCCGCGCACATCACCGGTGGCGGGTTGCTCGAGAACGTTCCGCGCGTCCTGCCGGCCGGTCTGGGCGCCCGCATCGAACGGGGAACCTGGATCGAGCCCCCCATCTTCGACGAGATCCGCCGCCGAGCGGTTGCCACCGACGCGGACATGTTCGGGACCTTCAACATGGGCATCGGGATGGTGCTGGTCATCGGGTCAGAGGACGCGAATGCCGTGCTCTCGCGTACGCCCGGGTCGACCCGGGTCGGCGAAGTCATCCCTGGCTCCGGGCTGCGGATCGACTGAGCTCGCACTGGCCCCTCGTGACTACGCACGCATCACCCCCGGCGCACCCGCTTCCGGCCGACGTGTCGGCCTCTCGACGGAGTGCGGAAACGGGACCGATGACGCATGGAGGGGACGTCGTTCCGTCCCGTTACTTGGGATATGGATGGGATCGGTCCCGTGTCGAAGGGTCACCGCGTGCTCGTCGTCGACGATGAGCCGCAGGTCGTATGGGTGCTCGAGCTCGCGCTGGGATCCGAGGGTTACGACGTCTGCACGGCCCGCAACGGCGTCGAGGCGATGGCGCAGATCTCCGCGAAGCATCCCGAGCTGATGGTGCTCGACGTGATGATGCCGCGGATGGACGGATGGTCGGTGATGCGCGAGCTCGCGAAGCTCCCTGCCGACGAACGACCGAGGGTCGTGATGGTCACAGCGCTCGCCTCCGGCAGCGATCGCGCGACCGCGTTGGAGCTCGGCGTCGACGCGTACGTCCCGAAGCCGTTCGACGTGGACGAGCTGCTCGGCGTGATCCACGGCCTCCAAAAGGCCAGCTGATCGTCGTCAGTGAGCGAACCGCTGATGGCCCTTCGGGACCACGGTCGTCCCGACCGCTCGAAGCGTGACGACCGGCTCGTCCAGGAACTCCGCCGCGCTCTCGGAGATGTCCGTGCGGGCCGTACCGATCTTCCGGACCTCGAACTCGCATCGGCGCGACGTGTTCCCCACGCTCACGATCCGTCCGGTCGCCTCGATCCAGTCTCCGGCGTAGAGCGGCGCGAGGAACTCCACCGACTCGTACGCACGGAACAGGCCTTCGTCGCCGTCGTAGCGCATCGCGAGCTCGGTGATGAGGTCGCCTACGATCTTGAGCTGGGTTGCGCCGGCGACGAGATTGCCGCCGTAATGTGCATCCTCCTGACCGAGCCGCAGCCGGATCTGCGCCGAGGGGAGCTCCGCCGCGCTCACCCCGGGACCACCTTGCCGAAGAGGACCCCGCGCACCGGTACGCGAACCTCGGCGCCGTCCTTCTTCCGGACGAAGTAGGTCTCGGCCTCCTCGTCCCAACGCTCGAGGGTCCCGACGGCTTCGGACAGGTATCCGTTCGGAAGCTCGAACTGGAACGAGACGCGCTTGCCGAGGTCCTCAGGCGTCACGAGGTTCTCCCGCTTCATGAGGTGCGTAGCCTAGCGGAGCTTCGAGATGGTCCCCTCCGGCGGCGTGGGGTAGGAGTCCGGATGCACGGCCCACGCGAGGATCTCGAGGCCGTCGACGATCCTCGGTCCCGGCCTTGAGAAGTACGAGGTCGCGTCCACCGCGTACACGTTGCCGTTGCGAACCGCCGGCGTGTCCGCGAACTCGGCCTGATCCAAGAAGCGGTCCGCCTCTTCCTCGGCCTCCTCCAGGTAGTACCCGCACGGCATGAAGACGGTCACTTCCGGGGCCGCGACGAGGACCTCGTGCCAGGCGACCTCGCGGCTCGGCTGGCCCTTCTCCGCGAGGACCGGGGCCCCGCCGACGATCTCGATCATGTCCGGGACCCAGTGCCCCGCGGCGAACGGCGGGTCCGACCATTCCAGCGCGAACACGCTGACCGTCGGGACGCGCTTGGCCGTGTCGCGGACCTTCGCGATCCGGTCGCGCATGGCCGCGGTGATCGAGGCGGCGCGGTCGGCGCGATCGAGCATCGCGCCGACCGCGTCGATCTGTGCGACCACCTCTTCGAACGTGTGGGGATCGAGCGAGATGACCTTCGCGTCGGGGAGGCCGAGTTGTTCCAGCGCGCGCTTCACCTGGCCCGACGGAACGGCGCACACCCGGCAGAGGTCCTGCGTGAGGATCACGTCGGGCTGCTCTCGGCGCAGCAGGTCGGTGTCGAGGATGTAGAGCTGCCCTTCCGCGCCGGCGCCCTGCCCGACCTTGGCGCGCACCGCCTCGTCGATCTCCCGCGGGGTCTGGATGCGGCCTTGGGGCAGCGCGCTCCGCGAGATGACCGGCTTGGTGACGGCATCCGGCGGATAGTCGCACTCGTCGGTCACGCCGATCAGGTCGTCGCCGAGCCCGAGCGCGTAGACGATCTCGGTCGCCGACGGGAGCAAGGACGCGATCTTCATCGCGGCAAGTCTCGCAAACGTTCGTCCGACTGCAACAGGTCGACGAGCTCCGTGAGGGCGCGGCCGGCCGCGGCGCCGTCCAGCACGCGATGGTCGAACGTGAGCGACAGCGTCGCGGCCGGCCGCGCCACCACGCGGCCGTCGATCACGAGCGCACGATCGGCGATCACGCCGGTCGCGAGCGTGACGCTCGTTCCCGGCGACAGGATGGGCGTCCCCGCCTCGCTCCCGTACGAGCCGGTGTTGGAGACGGCGATGGTGGCGCCGGCGATGTCGTTCGGCGTGAGGGAGCCGGCGCGTGCGCCCTCGGCCAGCCGCGTGCTCTCCGCAGCCATCTGGCTGATCCCGAGGGTGTGCGCATCATGGATGACCGCCACGACGAGTCCTCGCTGGGTGTCGATCGCGAGCCCGGCGTTCACCGCGTTCGCCGCGAGGATGGCGTCGGGGGACCAGCGAGCGTTGATCAGCGGATGGTCCTTGGCGACGCGGCACAGGGCCGCCACGACCACCGGCAGCGGCGACACGCCGAGTTCATTCCGGAAAGGTTGGAGGGCCGTGCAATCCACCGTTCGGAACGTCGTGACCTGGGGGGCGGCCGCCTGTCGCTCGAGGTTCGCGGCGATCGCCCGGCGAGCGGGCGTCAGTTCGATCCGGGTAACGTCAACCGCCCCGGCGGCGGCCGATCGAACGTCCTCCTCGGTCACGCGGGCCTCCCGTCCGGTTCCCCGAACGGTCTGGATGTCGACGCCGAGCTCTTTGGCGAGCTTCCGTACGGGGGGAGTCGCCGGCACCGGACCCGACGGTGGCTGATCGACCGACTCGGTGACGGTCGAGGCGACCGCCCCTCCACTGACGTCGAACGTGACGAGGGGTCGCCCCACCGGTACATCCTCGCCGTCGGCACCGTGCAAGGCTTGGATGAGCCCCGCGAACGGCGACGGGATCTCAACGACCGCCTTCGCCGTCTCGACCTCCACCAGAGGCTGGTTCAGCTCGACCTCGGCGCCCTCAGCGACCAGCCACCGGACGATCCGGCCCTCCTCGAGCCCTTCACCGAGGTCCGGCATCGCGAAGACCCGCTCCGTCATCTAGTACGCCACCACCTTCCGTGCCGCGTCGCAGATCCGCTCGACGCTCGGGAGGTACAGCTGCTCGAGCGACGCCGGCGGGTAGGGCGTATCCCAGCCGGTCACCCGCGCCACCGGCGCCTGGAGGTGATCGAACGCGAGCTCCATGATGCGGGCCGCGACCTCGGCGCCCAGGCCGACCGAACGCGGTGCCTCGTGCACCACCACGACGCGGCCGGTCTCGCGGGCGGAGCGTTCGAGGACCGCGTCGTCCAGCGGGGACAGGCTCCGCAGGTCGACGACGCGGGCCGTGATCGCCTCATCCGCCAGGATGGCCGCCGCATCGAGCACACGAGCCACCATCGCGCCGTACGCCACGAACGTCACGTTCTCGCCCTCCCGGAGCACTCGGGCGTCGCCGATCTTGGGTCCGTCGCTCGCCAGCTCCCCCGATTCCTTCGACCAGTACCGAGCCTTCGGTTCGAGCACGATCACCGGGTCGGGGTCGGCGATCGCCTGCCGCAACAACCGGTAGGCATCCAGTGCCGACGACGGCGCGACCACCTTGAGCCCGGCCGTGTGGGCGTAATACGTCTCCGGGCTCTCGCCGTGGTGCTCCTTCCCCTTGATGCCGCCGAACGCGGGGATCCGCAGCGTGATCGACATGTCGACGCGGCCGCGGACGCGCATCCGCATCTTCGCCACGTGGTCGACCACCTGCTCCATCGCGGGATAGCTGAACGCGTCGAACTGCATCTCGACCACCGGCCGCCATCCGGCGAAACACAGCCCGACGGCAGCCCCGGCGATCCCCGCTTCGCTGATTGGGGTGTCGAACACGCGACCCTCCCCGTACTCGGCTTGGAGCCCGTCGGTCACCCGGAACACGCCACCGGAGCGCCCGACGTCCTCACCGAACACAAGGACACGCGGGTCGTCGGCGAGCGCGTCGTACAGCGCTCGGTTGAGTGCGCCCGACATCGTCCACTCCCTCATCGGAGCGCCTCGTCGCGCTGTCGCTCGAAGGAGGACGGCGGGTCCGCGTAGACCCAGTCGAACATCCACTCGGCGGGCGGCGCCGGCGTCGCGATCACGCCCGCCCGGACCTCGAGCGCGAACGCCTCCGCCTGCTCTTCGCACGCCGTCACGAACCCGTCGTCCGCGTGGCCGGCGCCGAGCAGCCAGCTCCGGAACCGCGCGATTGGATCCGCGGCGCGAGCGCGCTCCACCTCGGCGTCGTCACGGTAGCGGGACGGGTCGTCCGCGGTCGAGTGCGCCCCGATCCGGTAGGTCATCGCCTCGATCAGCGTTGGTCCGTCACCTCGGCGTGCCCGCTCAAGCGCTCGTTGCGTCGCGCGATGCACCGCGAGCACGTCGTTCCCATCCACGCGGACGCCGGGGAACCCGTAGCCCTCCGCCCGGCGCCAGATCTCACCCGCCGTCTGCTCCGAGGAAGGCAAGCTGATCGCCCATCCGTTGTTCTGACAGAACAGCACCATCGGAAGGCGCCAGACGCCCGCCAGGTTCGCCGCCTCGTGGAAGTCGCCTTCGCTCGTCGATCCGTCGCCGAAGTACGCGATCGTGACCGCGTCCGTCCCATCGAGCCGCTGACCAAGGGCATAGCCGGCCGCGTGGGGGAGCTGAGTCGCGATCGGGATGCAGATCGGGCCGAACCGCGTCGCGCGCGGATCGTAAGGGCCGCCGTGCCAGGTGCCGCGGTGGTACTGCAGGTACTGGACGGCATCGACCCCCCGGACCAGCGCGACGGCGAGCTCCCGGAACGTCGGCCAGACGAAATCGAGCTGCCCCAAGGCGAACGCGCTCCCGACCTGCGCCGCCTCCTGTCCCTCGAACCCCGGGTAGACGGTCAGCTCGCCTTGGCGCTGGAGCGCGATGCATTCGCGGTCCAGCCGACGGGCGAGGACCATCCAGCGCAGCAAGTCTCTGAGCTCCTCGGGAGACAGACCGACGTCGGCGTCGCCGACCGGTGAGCCGTCGGGCGCGAGGATGCGTACGGGCTCGGTCCCGGCCCCATGCTCGGGTTCGTCGGACACGCGTGAAGCTCCTTGCCGTGGATGCCGAGAGGATAAGGGACGTCAGCTCGCTAGACTCGGGAGCGCTGTGGTCCCCTCCGCCTATCTCCGCGTGTTCCAGCCGCTCGATGCCTTCGAGCGCGACGAACAGCTCCACTGGGAGCGGTACCTGGTCCAGCGTGCGGATCGCCTCCCCCGGCTCCGCCTCTACGCCGACCGAGCGACCGCGGAGGGGCTCGGCCTCCTGGCGCCGGCGGACGGCGAGCATGCGGAGGTTCGTGTGATCGACGGGCGCACGTACGTCTCTCCCCAGCGGCTGCGGCTCCGGATCCTCGAGGCGATCCTCGCGTTCCGCGGCTCCGAACCGATGGAGCTGTGGGATCCGATCGTCCCGAAGAAGGAAGCCCGCCGGGCTCGCCGGCAGCTGGCGCGGCATCGGCGCCGTGACCCGCATGCGACCTCGTTCGTCCATCAGAGCCCGTGGCACGTTCCGATCCGCTGGTTCGCGTTGTTCCGGGACGACGAGCGTCGGATCGGCGAGGACGAGCAGGGCCGCATGCGGATGCGCTACCGGGCTTCGACGCGTCGCGCGATGCGACGCGCCGAGGACGCGATCCCCGTCCTTCGTCGATCGGACCTCGGTCCGATCGGCGAGCTCCTCCTTGACCTCCACCAGTGGATGGCCGTCTTCGACGCTCGCTCGGTGATCGAGCTCGACTACGGCGAGCTCTGCGACTTCATGACGTGGGACGAGCTGGACGACGATCACAGCGCCGCGGACCTGCGTGAGGCGCTCGACGCGCTCGAACGCCACGAGTACGGTCAGTCGGCCGACGTCTATCAGGGCGTGCTGACCCGTTGGGCCGAGGTCCGCAGCCGCGAGATCATGAACTGATCGCGCTCAGCGTGCGAGGCGCTGCAGCAGCTCCTCCCACGCCGTCAGATACCGGTCAACGTCTTCGTCGGTCGCGGGGACTGGCACGACGGGTCCGGCGCCCAGGATCGCCTCCCAGACGCCGCGGTTCGCGAGCCACACGCGGATCAACCGCGCGAGGAGGTCGTCGGCGCACGCACGCGCCTCGTTCGCGTCGCGCACGGGTTCGGGGCGGAAGGTGTATCCGGCCCTCGGACCCAGGTGATGGATGTGCCAGGGGAGCCCGGCGGTTCGAACGGCCGTGGCCATGCCAGCCGCAAGCTTCGCGCCGAGCCTCGCCGTACCCGCGTACGCGTCGTCCCTGAGGACCTCGAGCATCGTCGCGCGCGCCGCCGCCATGGACAGCGCGTTGCCGAACAGCGTCCCGCCCGTTGCGACCATGTCGCCCCGCTCGCCGTCGGGACCCTTCATCTGCAGCAAGATGTGCCCGATCGCGTCGGTCATGCCCCACGTCCCGAACGGCACCCCGGCGGCGATCGACTTGCCGGCCGTCACGAGGTCCGGCTCGAGTCCCCACGCCGCGGTCAACCCGCCTGGGCCGACCACCTGGGTGTGCGTCTCGTCCAGCGCCAGGAGTGAGCCGGTCGAACGCGTCAGCCGTCGGAGCTCCGCGTGGAACCCATCCTCGGGCATGATCAGCCCGAAGTTGTTGGTGAGCGCGGGCTCGGTGAGCACCAGCGCGATCTCACCGCCGGCCAGAGCGGCAGCGAGCGCGTCCGGGTCGTTGAACGGGATCAGCACGGTGTGCGCCGCCGCGCCGACCGGCAGGCCGCGTTCCTCCGGACGCAGCGAGCCATCGGGTGCGAGCTCCACGAGCGTCTCTTCGAGATGCCCGTGGTACTTGCCGTCGAACAGGAGCACCTTGCCGCGCCCGGTGACGACGCGGGCGACGCGGATCGCCTCCGTGTTGGCCTGCGTCGCGGAGAGCGTGAACTGCCACATCGGGAGCCCGTAGCGACGGCGGAGCTCCTCGGCGACGACGATCGAGTCCTCCGTCGGAAGGAGGAATTGGTTGCCGCTCCCCATGCGCTCGGACACGGCTCGAACGACCGGCTCGGGCGCGTATCCACAGAACATCGACAGGTCCGCGATGTTGAAGTCCGAGTAGGTGAAGCCGTCCACGTCGGTGAATCGCGCTCCATGGCCTCCGGCCACCCAGAGCGGCGCGTGGTGGTAGCTCCCTCGGTGCCAGGCCATCGGCACGCCGTTCGGCATCACCTTCCACGCACGCGCCCAGAGCTCCGCCGAGCGGGGTCGTTCGGCGTGGAACCGGGCGTCCTCGGCGTCTTTCAGCTCGCGGACGAGCGCGTGATCGACGGTGGGGGCGCGGGACACGCGCGGAGTGTACGGGGGGTGGCCAGGGGCAGGATCGAACTGCCGACACCGCGGTTTTCAGCCGCGTGCTCTACCAACTGAGCTACCTGGCCCGGGCCGGTCGAGAACCTGGCAGCGATCGCCACCAAGGTCATCGCCAGCGCGTTGAAGTTATCATCGCCGGGTTGCAGAGGGACGAAGGGTGAGGCGATGGATCCCCGGGGAGATCGGGATGTCCTTGGTTCTCGCCCTGCCGTCTTCCGCATCGGCGACGGCGCAAGCCCCGGTCGTCGTCATCGTGATGGAGAACCATTCGTACGGTCCGGACGATCCGGGTGTCCTCGGTGATACGAAGCAGTTCATCGTCGGGAACGCCGACGCGCCGTATATCAACGATCACCTGATCCCCGAGGGAACGCTGTTCTCGAACTACGACGCGACCGGTTCTCCCTCGCTGCCGGACTACCTCCACATCACGGCCGGAACCGACGGCGGCTGCACCACGAACCGGTGCCCCTTCGCCTCCGTGACGGTCGACAACCTCTTCCACCAGCTCGGTGATGCCGGGGTGCCCGTGGATTCGTTCGTGCAGTCGATGCCATCGAATTGTTCGACGACCGTCGCTGCCCCGTACATCCCTCACCACAACCCCGAGCTGTATCTCGCGGATCTGGATGCCAGCACCGGCTTGGGGTACGCGTGCAACGTCAGCGACGTTCCGATCCCCGCCTCCTGGCCCGATCCGCTCCCCGGGTTCTCGCTGATCGTGCCCGACGGTTGCCACGATATGCACGGCTCCAAGACCATCTGCCCCGGGGGAACGGACCAGATCATCCGCGACGGCGACACGTGGCTCGCCCAGAACGTTCCAACGTTGCTCGGGCTCGGCGCGATCGTGGTGGTGACCTTCGACGAGGGCACCGACACCGACACGACCGGGGGAGGGGGACACGTCCCGACGATCATGGCCGGGCCGAACGTCTCAACGGGGGCGATCGACGCCTCGCTCTACACGCACGATGGCTTGCTCGGAGGGCTCGAGGGTCACTTCGGTCTCCCGTTGCTGGGCGGCGCGGCCGGAGCGGCGCCGTTGCCGATCCCCTTGGCCACATCGTCGGCCAGCCCAACCATCACCGGCTTCGACCCGGCGACCGGGAAGGCGGGAGATCAGGTGACGATCACCGGTGCCGGGTTCACCGGTGCCTTCTCCGTGCGGTTCAACGGGGTTGCGGCGGCGTTCGCGGTCTCCGACGACAGCACGATCGCTGCCACCGTCCCAGCCGGCGCGGGATCAGGGGCCATCTCGGTGAGGACGGGAGCTGGCACTGCCACGAGCTCGGGGACGTTCACGGTCACCTCCTCCCCTGCTCCGGTGGTGGCATCTTTCGACCCGACCGCCGGTGCGGTGGGAACGTCCATCTCGATCACCGGGACGCACTTCACCGATGCCACGGCGACAACCTTCGGGGGCATTGCTGCTGTCTTTTCGATCGAGTCCGACACCCGGATCACGGCGCTGGTCCCAACGGGAGCGGCTTCGGGGCCGGTGGGTGTGACGTCTCCTGGCGGGACAGGGATGGGTCCGTCGGCCTTCTCGGTCACGAAGGTGATCTCGGTCAAGGCAGCTGACTTCACGTTCAACCCGAAGGCTCCGACCACCGTTGAAGGGACGAGCGTGCTCTGGAACTTCGCAGGTCCCAGCGTTCACACCGCCACCGATCGAAGCCAGCTCGGCCCGTCGCTGACGCCGCTGTTCGATTCCGGCCCGAAGGGTCCGGGCGAGTCCTACCGGTTCGCCTTCTGCGCTGCGGGATCGTACCCGTACGCCTCCGGCGGATCGGATCCGACCTCGATGACCGGCACCATCAAGATCCATCCTCGGCTCGCGCCGACCTCCGGTGGCGTCACGACCTCGTTCACCCTGACATGGTCAGCGTGCACGATGGCCGGGTACAGCTTCGACGCGCAATATCGGTTCCGATCACAAGGGTCGACCACGTGGGGGCCGTGGACGACGTTGGCTCTTGGGCAGACGGCCGTCGCGACGACGTTCGCTCCGGATCACGGGACGGGCGCGTACGGGTTCCGATCGCGCCTCCGCGTGGTGAACACGGGGAAGGTGTCGGGCTACTCGCCCGTCGGCTCGATCTCGGTCGTATAGTCGGCCGGCGCGTACCGCCTGAACCAAACCGTTCCGTCCGGCCGCATCGGGGGATCGAGCTTAGACGTGGCGGCCGCGACATGGACGAGGCGACCCCCCGCAGGGGGTCGCCTCGCTTTCCCTTCTCGCCGAAAGGCTCGCGGTAGAAGCGGCCCTTCTCACCTGCGATTGCCCCCCCGAGGGCGTTGGGGGCGGTGGTCGTATCGACGACTCCCCGCCTGGCCGCGATGCCTGGTTCAGCGTCCTCACGCTAGCGAGCACGCATCGGCAGCACATCATCCCGTTCGCATGAATGCACGTAGCTGATACGACCGCCCTTGGCGACACGGGGACCAGCGGCGCGATCAACAGGCGCTGCTTCAGCACTGGTGGCGTCGGAAGAACGAGCGCCGATCTAGGGCGTGTGCACGCCCAGGAAACACGACAAGCATCACGCTGGTGACTGATACTGGCGGTTGCCGACGCTACTTGCCGAGACGGAAGATCAAGAACCAGATCGCGTAGGCGGCGAGGACTATGGCGAATAGGAAGAACCCGGCGACGAGCCATACATGTAACGCGAGCATCTGCTCGATCGCCACGTCTTCCTCCTCTCTGGCTGGGCCGAGCCTAGTTCAGCCTTCGGTGTCGTGCACAGCTCCCGGCGACGCCTAGGGAGGACAACCCGGACCGGTGGCGCAAGCTGAACCGCTTGCCAAGCAGCCCGCGATGACGTACCTGATCGGGACCGACCGCCTCGTGCTCCGCGACCTGGAGCCGCGCGACGAAGACACGCTCGCCGCGATGTTGGCCGACGAGGAGGTCATGCGCTGGATCGGGGCGGGCGGCGCGCAGGTAGGCGATGTCGCCAGGCGGGTGATCGAGCGTGAGCGAGGGCACTACGCGGAGCGCGGCTGGGGCGAGTGGGCGACGACGGAGCGCGACTCCGGCCGCATGATCGGCCTCTGCGGACTGATCCTCTGGCCCGATATCGAAGGCAGGGAAGAGCTCGAGGTTTCCTACATCCTCGCCCGCGACGCGTGGGGCAGGGGGTACGCCACCGAGGCGGCGGCCGCGGTCCGCGATGTCGGGCGCACGATCCGACCCGACCTCGTCTCATTGATCTACCCGGATAACGCCGCGTCGATCCGAGTCGCGCACAAGATCGGCATGACCTACGAGAAGGACGTCGACTTCCAAGGCCACCAAGTCGGGTTGTACCGCCAGGAGCTGATCCGCGAGTATGGGGCCGGAGCCTGAAGCTCGCAAGGCGGCCCTGGTTCTCGATCGGCTGGGGTCTCGCAGGGCGGCGGGGCTAAGGTCGTTGCCGATCGACGGATGGACGAAACCTCAGAGCTTCGGCGGGTGCTCGAGACGCTTAACTAACGGGCTCGTGATGCCCACCGCTGGTGTCCTGATCCGCGGATAGCGCGCCTGACGGGCTTCGATCCCGCGATCTTCGCCTTGACAGGGCGATGAGGACGACCGGACTCCTCCACAGGCGCAGGTATGTGGTTGTGCGTTGGCGCCGAAGCTCCTTCGCGTGCCCCCAACGGGATTCGAACCCGTGCTTCCGCCTTGAAAGGGCGGCGTCCTAGGCCTCTAGACGATGGGGACCGAGGTTCCGTCGGGGCTCGGGCAGTATAGCGACGCCCATGGGCCTCGGTACGCTCCCACTCCATGGACGTCGAGGCGGTCGAGCGCTGGATGGAGGCCTACCGGGCGGCCTGGATCTCGAACGTTCCGACCGAGGTGGCGGTGCTGTTCGCCGAGGATGCCGTCTACGCGGTTTCGCCGTTCACCGAGCGGACCAGGCCGTGATCCACTGGCACGTGTTCACCCGGAACGTCGGGGATCCGGTCAGGGTCGAGTACGACGGCGTCCTGGCGGTTCGCTTCGCGCCCGAGGGGCGCTGTTCGGAGCATCGCGAGTGGTACTTCCGACGCGAGCTCCCGGGGTGAACCTCCGGCCCTCTCCCGCCGCGACCTCGAGCACGGCGCGGACGCGCGCTCGCGGGAGGAGCACACGGTTCGGCGACAGGCGAACGACCGCGATGACGCGGTCATCGCGATCTAGAAGCACGGCGTCGATGGGGAACCGCATCCCGAACGTGTGCACGGACCGGGAGTGTTCCAGCAGGAGTCCCTCGTTCGGCTCCAGTCCCGACCGGCCGAGGAGCCCGCGCCCACGCTCCCGCAGCGTCTCAGGGATCCACACGATCCACGGACCGAAGCGCACCTGTCGCACGACGGGCAGCCTATCGGGGAGATCCGACATCTCTGCTCGACGTGGCCGACCGACGGTCGACGCGGCCGGATAGCCTCGAGTTCAGCGGATGTGGTGGAACCTTGGGAAGACCCACCGGAACAGACTGAGCCCCGGCTTCTTGCACCAGCAATCCGGCTCGCAGCCGCACGTGTAGGCCCCCGCCGCTTCTCGGGCGCGCGTGATCAGAGCGAGGACCACGTATCCGAGGATCAGCGACCAGAGAACTCGCCTCATCGCTCTCGAACGGTAGGCCGGGACGCAGCGGGCGTCAAAGGATCGAGCCACTCGACGACACAGGTGGGGGGCCGGGCGGGATTCGAACCCGCGGCACGAGGGTTAAAAGCCCCCTGCTCTAACCTGGCTGAGCTACCGGCCCTGTGTACATGGTAAGGAACCGCAACCGGTCAGCCCGAATAGCGGTTCGTGATCGGGAGTCGCCGGTCACGCCCGAACGCCTTCGGCGTGATCTTGACGCCCGGTGCCGCCTGGCGGCGTTTGTACTCGGCGCGATCGATCATCGCGGTGACGCGCCGGACGGCCTCTCGTTCGCCGATCCCTCGATCGACGATCTCGTCCACCCCGAGGTCGTCCTCGACGTACGCCTCGATGATCGGGTCCAGGACGTCGTAGGGCGGCAACGTGTCGGTATCCAGTTGATCCGGACGGAGCTCGGCCGACGGCGGCTTGTCGATCACGCTCTGCGGGATCGGGGGGGTCTCGCCTCGCTCGGTCGCACGAGCGTTGCGCCAGGCGCACAGCTCGTACACGAGCGTCTTCGGAACATCCTTGATCGGCGCGAACCCACCCGACATGTCGCCGTAGAGCGTCGCGTACCCGACCGCGTACTCGGATTTGTTCCCGGTGGCGAGCACCATCGAACCGAACTTGTTCGAGAGGGCCATGAGGAGGTTGCCCCGGATCCTCGCCTGGAGGTTCTCCTCGGCAACGCCTTCCGCGGTGTCCGCGAACAGGTCGACGAGCGCCCGGCGGTACGCCTCGAAGACCTCACCGATCGCGATCGTGTCGAGCCGGATCCCCAGGCGCTCGGCCACGTCGACAGCGTCCGTCACCGACGCGGGGCTCGAGTGCGGCGAGGGCATCGCGAGGGCGCGGACGGCTTCGGACCCGAGGGCGTCCGCGGCGAGTGTCGCCACGAGCGCCGAGTCGATCCCGCCCGACAGCCCGAGCGTGACCTCTCGGAAGCCGTTCTTGCGAACGTAGTCGCCGACCCCCAGCTCGAGCGCGCGGTACACCTCCTCCGGGCCCTCGGGCCAGGTCGCGCGCGCCTCCTCACGCGACGCCGGGTCTTCGAGCGTGATGACGACGAGATCCTCGTCGAACCGTGCGGCCCAGCTCGTGATCGTGCCGTCGGGAGCCATCACGATCGACCCGCCGTCGAACACGAGCTCGTCCTGGCCGCCGACTGCGTTCACGTACACGATCCACGCACCCGTCTCCCGAGCGCGGTCGCGGAGGACGTGGGTCCGCTCGTGCGCCTTCCCCACGTCGAACGGGGAGCCGTTGATGTTCGCGATGAAGCTGACGCCGCCATACGCATCGAAGGGCGGACCCGGCAGCCACGCGTCCTCGCAGACGGAGAGTCCGACCTCGCTGCCGCCGATCGTCACCCTCGTGCTCGAAGTCCCGGGGACGAAGTAACGCTTCTCGTCGAACACTCCGTAGTTCGGCAGCTTGTTCTTCGCGTAGCGGGCGGCGATCGTCCCGTCCCGAAGGAGCGCAGCAGCGTTGTGCATCCCGGCCTCGGTCCGGTCAACGAACCCGACGATCACGTCGCAGCCCGCGGCCGTCTCCTTCGCCAGTCGTTGCAGGGCCGCGAGGTTGTCCTCAACGAACTCGGGACGCAGGACCAGGTCCTCGGGCGGATAGCCGGTGATCGCGAGCTCCGGGAAGAGCACGACGTCGGCACCCTCGTGCGTGGCGCGGGCGGTCCAGTCGGCCATGCGCGCCACGTTCCCGTCGAGGTCACCGACGGTGGTGTTCAACTGGCCGAGCGCGATCCGAACCACGTTCGGAAGCGTACGGGAACGGCGAGGCCGAGGAGCCGGTCGCTACTCGATGCCGCCGATGTCCACGTTGTACGCCTCCCACACGAGGTCGGCTCCCCGCTGACGGTGACGGATCACTGATCCCATGAACCGCTGGAGGTCGTCGCGCGCTTCCTCGAGCGGCCAGGTGGCCTCTCCGATCTCGACCTGCTCCAGGCGAGCGATCGTCTCGTCGATCCGCTGGACGATCTCGGGGTGCTCTTCGCGCAGTCGGCGGACGTTGTTCTCCAGCCTGGGGGCGCGCTCGAGGATCTCGTCGTAGAGGCCGTCGGGCTTCTCGGTGACCATGACGTGCTGGCCGAACGCGTCGCGGACCTCGGTCATCTCTTTCAGCACGCTCGCCGTCCAGTCGGGGATCCTTCCGGCAGCGGGGGAAGAGATGGACTTCTCGAGGTGCACGATCGCATCGTGGAGCGTCTTGCGGCGTTGGCGCGCTTCGTCCAGCGCCTGGCTGATCTCCTCGTTGGGTTCCATCTCGGGGACGCTAGCGGGTCGGGTCCTCCGACCGCAAATGGGACGGTGCGCTTACGAGGGAACGCTCGGCTCTTCGGTGACCGACCCTTCGAGGGAGGCAAGCCGTGCCTGAGCTCGCTCCGCGGGGACCAACATGCCCTTGCCCTCGAACTGCCCGATCGCTTGCGTGAGCGCTCTGGCGGCTCCCTCGCGATCGCCGGCCATCGAAAGGACCTCGGCCAGGTCCAGCAGGGCGTTCCCCTGCGCCTCGGGGGCATCGGCCGACTCGCTCATCTGGACGGCGCTGCGCGCCATCGTTTCGGCCTCGGCGTGCTCCTCGGCCCTGGCCAGCAGCATCGCGTGAACGCCGCGCCAGAGGACCTGGGAGGTCACGTCATCGTCCGCCGCCAGCTCACGGCTGACGTCCGCGAACGTACCGGCCTCGACGTATCGGCCCTGTTCGTAGACCGCGCGGGCCAGGAGGGCGGCCGTCGTCGAGATGTAGTTCTTCTCTCCCATCCGATCGAGCGTCTCGTAGTCGCGGCGAAGCTCCTCCTCGGCTGCACGAGGATCCCCGGCGAGTAGCTCGATCGGTCCCGAATCGAACGAGGTTTGCGCCGCCAGGAACGACCATCCAAGCTCCTCGAGGATCGCGCGGCTCCGGCGATAGAGCTCGCGCGCCTCGTCGAAGTTCCCCCGCATCGCCTCCAGATGGGCGATGGCCGCGAGGAGCAGGGCTTCGGCCTTGGCGTTGCCGTGAACCTCCTCGAGCAACGTACGGCACCGGTCGATCGCCTCGGGGACCGGGGTCGGTCCGTTCAGGGCCGCATACCCGAGCGACGGGATCGCCCGCGCCTCGAGCATCCGGTGCTCGGCCAGCCGGGCGTGCTCGAGAGACCGTTGGGCGGCCGCCTCTGCCTGGCCTATCTGGAGCGACATCTCGTAGACGATCATCAGGAGCCGCCAGGCTCGGGCGAGACCCTCGTGGTGCTCGAGTGCCTCGAGCTCCGGGATCATCTCCGGCACCTGCTCGACGATCGTGGCCTCTACCTCTTCGGGATCGGTCGTGTATCGCAGTTCCAAGAACAGGATCTTCGCCGTGAGTTCGAGCCCCCGATCCCCGATCGCGATCGCAGCGTCGATCGTGATCGAGATGAGCTGGCCGGCATCGGCGAAGGCTCCCTGTTCGATCAGCGCCTCCGCGGCGACCAGCATCAACTTGGGGCGTTCGGGATGGTCGGGAGGAAGCAAGGCCGCCGCCCGCCGCAGCAAGGTGGCGGCCGCGGGGACGTCGCTCCGCGCCATGGCGCGTCGGCCCGCCGAACCGAGGTGGTCGGCCGCACGTTCGCCCAACGGTCCCAGCGCATCGGTCGGCGTCCCGATCTCGACGCGGATCTTGTACGCCTGCTCAAGGTGATAGCCGCGGATCTCCTCGAACTCCCGGAGGCGATCGGGCGCAACCTCCTCGACCCAATCGACGAATGCCTCATGCAGGTCGGCGCGCGTCCGCTTGAGCATCCCCTCGTATGCCACGTCCCGGATGAGCACGTGCTGGAAGCGGTAGATGGGCAAGCCGGCGAACAGATCGCCGGTCGAACGCACGAGCTCCTTCGTCTCGAGCGAATCCAGGCTCGCGCGGACGAGCGGCCGGACCGGCTCCGGAGAGAGCGCCTCGACGCCGCCGCGGAAGAACGACTGCCCCATGACCGAGCCCCGCTCGATCACGGTCCGGTCGGTCGGGCCGAGTCGGTCCAGACGGGATGCCAACAGCGACGTGATCGTCGCCGGGACCTCCAGCTCCTCGAGCGGCTTGACCGCGACCCACCGACCGTCCTCCTGACGAACGGCGTCGTCCTCGACGAGCATCGAGATCAGCTGCTCGAGGAACAGCGGGTTCCCTTCGGCGGCGGCCGTCAGCCACCCGGCGACCGCAGGATCGACGGCTCCGGTCCCCAACAAGCTTCCGAGGACGAGGTTGCTCTCGTCGTTCGACAGGGGCGACAGGTCCATGACCCGTACGCGCTCGCCGTCCTTGGGCCATTCGGGATGGTCGTCGAAGAGGTCTCGTCGCGTGCCGCACAAGAGTAGGAGCGGCGCCTCGACCGTCTCGATCAGCTCCCTCGCGAGGTCGAGCAGGGTTTGCTCCGCCCAATGGATGTCATCGAGGACCATGATCACGGGGTCGCTCGCGGCGAGCGACTCCACGAGCCGGCGGACCCCCCACGCGACCTCCTCGGCCGGGTACACGTCGTCGGTGAGGCCGATCACCGACGCGACACGCAAGCCAGCGTCGGGGATGTCCGCGAACAAGGTCCCCACCCGTTCGGACACGACCTCGGCCGGATCGTCCTCGAGGACGTGCGCCAATCCGCGGACCGCTTCTGCGATCGGCCAGTAGGTGATCCCTTCGCCGTAGGGGAGGCACCGGCCGACCAGCGAGGTCAACTCTCTCCCGCGCCCATCGAGGAACCCGTGAAGGAGTCGTGACTTGCCGGTACCCGCAGGGGCAACGACCGTGACCAAGCGAGGACGGGAGGTTTCGCGGACCTCGTCGAGGACCTCCGACAAGGCCAGCAGCTGCTCCGCCCGTCCGACGAGGGGGAGGTCGACCCTCCGGACACGCCCTTCGCCGGCGCCCGCGTGGAGGAGCTGGAACGCAGGGACCCGCTCGGCCTTGCCTTTGAGCTCGAGCGGCTCGACCGCTTCGACCTCGACGGCGTCGCGAACCAACTCGTAGGTCGGCTGACCGATCAGCACCTCGCACGCAGGCGCGGCCTGCTCCAGCCGAGCAGCCACGTTCACGGTGTCGCCGGTGACCAGCCGTTGGCCGGTCGTGATGTCGCCGGCGACGACCTCGCCCGTGTACACGCCCGTCCGGTTCTCCAGACGGACGCCGAAGTCCGTCTGGAGGCGTTCGTTGACGATCTCGAGGGTCTCCCGCATCTCGGCGGCCGCCCGGACGGCGCGAAGCGCGTCGTCCTCGTGGAGCCGCGGGAGGCCGAAGACGGCCATGATGGCGTCTCCGATGTACTTCTCGATCGTGCCGCCGTGGCGGACGAGCACCGCGCTCATCGCCTCGAAGTAGATCGCGAGGACCGCACGAAGGGCTTCGCTGTCGAGCCGTTCGCCCAGGGACGTCGAGCCCTTCAGGTCGCTGAACACGACCGTGACGACGCGTCGGTTCTCCTGCGGCGGCGCTTCCGGCTGCAATGAGGCACCGCAGTACCCGCACAGCCGGAACCGATCCGGGTTCTCCTCACCGCAGGTCGGACAGATCAGCACGGAACGAGTCTACGCCCGGCTATGCCGGGCGTAGACCCTGTTTCCGCAGGTTGCAGCCTTGGATCAGGTGCGGCGAGGCGGGTCGCCTGGCACGTAGCCCTCGGTGAAGCTGCCTCCATTGCCGTCACCATATTGCCGTGTGATGCACGGCGCGAAGTTCTGGGGGTTCGCTTTGGGGCAGGCCGGCGCCAGCCCGACATAGAGGATGCCTCCATCGAGCGCCCCGTTCATGTCCTCCGGCGTGAACGAACCCCCGTTGTTGATCCAAGGATCAGTCGTCTCGAGTCCGATGCACCACTGGACGTGGGCCTGGCCGTTGTTCGCGGATGCCTTCATGTCCTGCCGGGTTACGTGGCTCTTCAGGAAGACGGGACCGGAGCCCGTGAACTGGCTCACGAAGACGCTGTCCGCGAAGATCAAGGTCTGGCCCTGGCACGTGAGGTTCGGGAGGTCACCTGAGGCGCCCCCAGGAAGCTGGCTCGCACTCAGGTCTCCCGCTACTGCCGGGCTCGTGTAGAGGTCCAGGTTGTTGTTCTGCCCGCGGATCCCCAGTTGGCATCCGTTCCCCGGGCACTGCGTCTCCCAGATGTCGAAACCATTCGACTTGTCCCCGGTGATCGCCGGCGCGGTTGGGTCGCCGAGGGATGCGCTCGTGCTCGGCAGGAGCGAGTAGGAGGTGAACTGCGGCTCGTTGGGTTCCTTGATCTGTAGGTTGCCGTCGAACGTGGCGATCCCGTTCGTGTTGGTCGTCTCGTCGTCCGTGGTCAGTGTTCCACTGACGAGCTGTTGGGGTGGGTTGTTCTCGTCGAACCCGCTCGCCAGGCTAAACGTGACGGTGACGCCGTACGTCGTCAACGCGTCGCCGTTCCCCTTAAGGAGCTGAACCTGGAGGTTCTGCACGCCCGCGTCGAAGGGATTCGCCGTGATCTGAGTGTTCTGCTGCGCGTCGGTCGGCTGGTTGAGCAGCTCCAACGAGCAGCTGGGCCCGTTGACCGCAGCGGTCAGGGTGCTGGGGTGGGCATATGCGCGTCCCTGTGAGTCCGTCGCCGTGTATGACCATGTGTACGACTGGGCGACACATGCCGTGGCCGTGAACCCGACGGACGCGAACGCGGAACCGGAGACACTCGCCCCCGTGACCGAGATCGTGCGACCAGAGACGGACGCCGTCCCGGACGGAGACGGGGATCCGACCGAGCCGGGGTCGATCTGCCAACCGGCAGGAGCCGTCACGCTGTAGGCCGCGAGGGTCCTGGAAGACGGCGTGACGGAGAACGTGAACGACCCCGGCGTGCCACCGGCGCCAACGCTTCCGGTGAGGGTCGCGGTGGCGGTCGGCGCGGCGGCCGATGCCGAAGGGGCGATCAGGATCGCCACTCCGGCGATCACCATGAGTACGACGGTTGCTCGGATGGTTCGGAAACGCCTGTGCCTCATCTTTCGCTCCTTCTTGAGCATCTCGAAGCTCTTTGTACGCGCGACGCTAGGCCGAACGCACAGGACCCCTCCCTGCGAAGGACCTACGGAGCTTGCAGGATGAATCCGCCGTTAGTCAACCTCCTAATGGACCAGAAAGGCGACTCGCGGCTACATTGTGGGCCCGGAGCGCGAGCTAGAGGACCGGCAGGTAGCGCTCGAGCTCGTACGGGGTCACGTAGGACTTGTAGGCGTCCCATTCCTCGCGCTTGTTGCGGATCAGGAACTCGTGGACATGGTCCCCGAGCACCTCCCGGAGGACCTCGGAGCGCTCTGCCAGGGCGATCGCGTCCGGGAGATCCTCGGGGAGGGAGGCGATCCCGGCCGTCTCCCGCTCCGAAGGGGTCATCTCGTAGATGTTGTTCGAGGCCTCCGGCGGGAGCTCGGTCTCGGCTTCGATCCCGGCGAGCCCCGCCGCAAGCATGGCGGCGAACGCCAGGTAGGGGTTGCAGGCGGGGTCGGGCGACCGATATTCGATCCTCGTGGCCTCCTCCTTGCCGGGCTTGTACTGCGGGACGCGGACGAGGGCGCTCCGGTTGCGCCGGGCCCAACACACGTAGACGGGGGCCTCGAAGCCGGGCACGAGCCTCTTGTAGGAGTTGACCCACTGGTTGGTGACCAGGGTGATCTCGGGTGCGTGCTGCAGCAACCCCCCGATGTAGTGCTTCGCGGTCTTCGAAAGGTGGTACTCGTCGGTGTCGTCGAAGAACGCGTTGCGGTCTCCCTCGAACAAGGACTGATGCGTGTGCATGCCGCTGCCGTTAACGCCCGCGACCGGCTTCGGCATGAACGTCGCGTAGATCCCGAACTCCTCGGCGACCTCCTTCACCGTGATCCGGTACGTCATCACGTTGTCGGCCATCGTGAGTGCGTCCGCGTAGCGCAGGTCGATCTCGTGCTGGGAGGGAGCGACCTCGTGGTGGACGTACTCGACGGGGATGCCCATGGACTCGAGGTACACCACCGTGCGCTTGCGGTAGTCGGTGGCGACGTCCAGCGGCGTCTCGTCGAAGTACCCCCCCTTGTCGAGGAACGTCGGGTCGTCCTCGGCCTTGAAGTAGAAGTACTCGAGCTCGGGTCCGACGTAGAACGTGAATCCCAGATCGGCGGCGCGCAGGAGCTGCCGCTTGAGCACGCCGCGGGGGTCGCCGTCGAACGGCGAGCCGTCCGGCTCGTAGACGTCGCAGAACATCCGCGCCACCGGCTGCTCCGTCGTCCACGGGATCAGCTGGAAGGTGGCCGCGTCGGGGACGGCGATCATGTCCGATTCCTGGATGCGGCTGAAGCCCTCGATCGAAGACCCGTCGAAGCCCATCCCGTCGGCGAAGGCACCCTCGAGCTCCTGCGACGTGATCGTGAAGGACTTGAGGAACCCCAGGACGTCCGTGAACCACAGCCGGATGAACCGGATCCCTCGCTCCTCCACGGTGCGCAGGACGTACTCGGCTTCGGCGCTCGGCATGTCCATGACGGTAGCCTCGGGAGGCGCTCAGGCGGTTACGCGGTCGTTAACTCTGCGAGGAGGCGTGATGCGGACGGTCGGGATCGCGGGATGGGTGGTCATCGTTGCGGCCTTCCTCGTGTGGCAGGGGCTGGCGCTCGTCTACACGCCGACGTGGCCGACGATGTCGGAGATCTTCCGAACGGCGATGCGACCGCTCCTCGGACGGTCGATCGTGTTCGGCGTGTGGCTGTGGATCGGGTGGCACCTGTTCGTCCGCGGCTGGAGCTTCTTCCTGCGATCGTGATGGTTCCGGTCGGAGAGATCTGGCGGCGGATCGTCCCGCCGCTCGTCACGACGTTCGTCGTATTCCTCTTACTCGTCCGGTATCACGTCCGACACGCCGAGCAAGCGGAACTCCCTCGGACGCGCGTCCTGTGGCCGGCGTTCGTTCGCTACCTCGCCGCGACGGTCGCGGGCGGCTACGGGATGTTCCTGGCGATCGTCCTGGTGTTCCATGTGTGGCTGGCCCGCGACCATGCGGCGTTCCGGAGCGCACTGGCCGGGGGCGCCGCCCTGCTGGCGATCGTCCTCCCCGCGTTCGTGCTCGCGGAGTGGCTCGCCCGACGGCGATCGGTGCCGGCGTGAACGAGGGCGAGCTCCTGGACGAGCGGTTCGCGCTCGCGCCCGATCCCGAGCTGGCGCGGGTCGCGTGGGAGCGCGTGCGGGACGCCGGCGTCGAGCTGCAGGACGAGGATCTGATCCGACTGATCGGCTTCTCCACGGCGGCCGGCGACTTCCTCGTGCGACACCCGGACGAAGCGACAGCCGTTGCCGATCCGTCCGAACGGGACCGGGCTGGGCTGGATCGCGAGGTTGCAGCCGACCTCCAGCGCCTGGGCGTCGATGCGGGACTCCGCCGCTTCCGGCGGCGCGCGATCCTCCGGGTCGCGGCGCGTGATTTGGCGGACGCGCGGGTCGACGATGTCGTCCGCGAGATCAGCGACATCGCCGATGCGTGCGTGCAGGCGGCCTGTCCACCAGCCCTGGCCGTGATCGCGCTCGGGAAGTGGGGGGGTCGCGAGCTGAACTACGCGTCCGACATCGACCTGCTGCTCGTCCACGGCGTCGAAGACCCCGGCGCGACGCACCTGGTCCGGAGGCTCTCCGAGCAGACCGAGGACGGGATCGCACTCAAGGTGGATGCGGCGCTGCGGCCGGGAGGCCGCGGCGCCGCATTGAGCCGGTCCCTCGAGGCGACCCTCGCCTACTACGAACGCGAATCCGTCACCTGGGAGCGGCAGGCGATGATCAAGGCCCGAGCGGCAGCGGGGGACTTCGCGCTCGGCGAAGCCTTCGTCGCGGGCATCGAGCCGTTCGTGTATCCCGATCATCTGGAGCCCGCGGCGATCGACGAGGTCCGGAGGACGAAGGTTCGGCTGGAGGAGTACGTCCGGCAGCGCGGCAAAGAGCTCACCGAGGTCAAGCGCGGCCGCGGCGGGATCCGCGACGTCGAGTTCGCGATCCAGCTGCTGCAGATCGTGCACGGCCGGCGCGACCCGTCGCTGCGCTCGCCGAACACCCTCGCGGCGTTGGCCGCCCTCACGGCCGAGGGATACGTCGCGGCGCCCGATGCGGACGCGCTGGCGGACGCGTACCGCTTCCTCCGACGGCTGGAGCACCGGCTCCAGATGGTCCGTGATCTGCAGACGCACGACCTGCCGCCCGGCGCCCCCGCACGCACGGCGCTCGCGCGTTCGCTCGGCCTCGCCGACGCCGGGGCCTTGCAGCGTGAGTACGACCGGACGACGACGTTGGTCCGCGGGATCCACGAGCGACTCTTCTACCGTCCGCTGCTGGAGGCCTTCGCTGGGCCGGCGCAGCCGCGGCCGGGGATCGACCGCGCCGCCACCGAGGAGCTCCTTGAAGGGCTGGGCTTCGCCGAACCGTCGCGGAGCTATGACGTGCTGGCCCGCGTCGTCGACGCCGACACCCGGTTGGGCAAGGTCGTTCGCAACGTCTTCCCCGTCATGGCGCCGGCGCTGGCGCTCGCGGCCGACCCCGGCGCGGCGCTGGTTCGTTTGGAACGGGTCGGCGAGGCGGTCGGCGCACGCCAGGGTCCGGCGGACGCTCTTGCCACCGATCCGGGAGCGGCTCGCCGGCTCGCCCATGTGGTCGGCGCTTCTCGGTTCGCCACCGAGCTGCTGGTCGCCGACCCCGAGCGGCTCCGCGCGCTCGCCGACGACGCGGTGTGGGCCGACGATGCGGACGCCGCGCTCGTGCGGGTGGTGGCCCGCTACGCCGCGCGCGAGCTCACGCCGCGCGCGACCGGCGACGCGATCACCGAGGTCGCCGACCGCGTCCTGGCGGACGCTGTCGACCGCGCCGCGCCGACCGTGCCCTTCGCCGTGATCGGCTTGGGCAAGCTCGGCGCCCGCGAGCTCAACTTCGCGAGCGATCTGGACGTCGTGTTCGTGTACGAAGGTGAGGGGCCCGACGACCTTGCCAGCGGCGTGGCGGCGGCCGAGCGCGTGATGCAGCTCGTCGCCGAGGCCGGCTGGGAGATCGACGCCGACCTCCGGCCGGAGGGGCGGAACGGTCCGCTCGCGCGGTCGATCGCCGGATTCCTGGAGTACTGGGAGCGCTACGCAGAGCCGTGGGAGTCTCAGGCCCTGCTCCGGACGCGCGCCGTCGCCGGCGACCGCGTGCTCGGCCGGCGCTTCGAGCTGGCCGCGGCCGACGTCGCGTACCCGCCGGACGGCGTCACGGTCGACCGCGCCGTCGAGATGCGCCGGATGCGCGAGCGGATCGAACGCGAACGAGTGAAGCCGCCCGAGGCCGCCCGGTTCCATTTCAAGCTCGGTCACGGATCGCTCGCCGACGTGCAGTTCGCGACCGAGCTGTTGCTGCTCCGCTACGGGGGTGCCGATGAGGAGCTGCGCACGCCGCGGACGCTGGAAGCGATCGAGCGCCTCGCCGAGCGACGCCTGGTCGAACAGACGGTCGCGCGGGACCTGGGGGAGGCTTTCGTGTTCCTGGCGGACGTGAAGAACGCGCTCGAGGTGGACCGGCGCGTGCACGCGGAGGCGGTGCCAGCGGCGCCGGACGAGCAGACGGCGCTCGCCCGCCGCCTGGGGTACGAGGAGTACCCGCGCCAGGCGTTCATCGATGACTACCTACGGATCACGCGGCGGTGCCGCCGAGCGATGGAGCGCGTGTTCCAGGAGGAACTGGCGTGAGCCGAAAGTAGCGAGCCCTCTTCCGGCCCCAAGTAACCGAAGAAGGACGAGATCGTTCAAATCGGACAGCCCAACGCTCCTAGATCGTGACGATCGTCACTGTCGGCTCGGCTTCGATCCTGGCTTACTCGCACGGTAGTACTAGACGAGAAGGAGTAGAGGATGCGGAGGCTTTGGGTTCTATGCATTGCCGCTAGAGACGGTTTCAGGTTCCAACCGGAGGTATATCGGAGTCGACAAGCGGCCGAATTCGGCTTGAAGGGTTGGATTCGCGGTCTCGATCGGCGAGAACAAGCGAAACAAGAGCCGCCCCTCTCCGAAGGATCAGTCCGGGTCAAGGTTGGGGGCCTCCACGCCGCGCTGGATCCAGTACTGACTGATGAGATAGAGATGACTGGCGAGCTTTGGGTGGGTGCGGTGTTCGCAAGCGACGGCTCGATTTTCGAGGGACCTGTCATCCACCAACTTCAGGGTCACGCGAGGGGTTGGGTATCAGCACAGGGTGCAGATGACCCAAGGCGCCGCTCAGCCGAGCGACCGGGGGATGACACCACATGCCGCTTCAAGCGCGAAGGACATCAGTTTTTCGCAACGTCGACTCGGGCGAAGGTCATTGCTCCATTCAGCGCAGTGGTCACTATGAACCTTCCTGACATCGTTCAACCTTCTACCTACGAGGTCGACGTGGTCGCGACGTTCACACATGTCGTAAGCACGTCGTTCTCAGCAGAACCTGGCCTTTCGCGCGAGGCCCTGGAGAGCCGGATTGACGAAGACTTTCCACACTTGGGCTTTCAAAGAGGGATGCTTACCGATCTCACGTGGGAGCTGGATGACTTTAGAGAGCGGCCCGGACTTAGGTATCGGATTCAGCCTGAAGAAGATGATCCAGAAGAACCCCGACCTCGTGTGGTAAGAGATCCTTGAGATCGTTTCGGAAGTTCACTTGGAATTGGGTTCGACGGCTTCGAGTCCGCCGTTCGACCTCCTCGAGGGGCAAAAGCACCGCGAAAGGCCGTCCATAGTCGTTCTGCGAATTCAGTACGACGAAGGCGAAGAGATAGCGGTCGCCCATCGCCTTGGCCATCTCGTACTCGCGCTCAGTCGCCCCAAAGAAGAACCCGTTAAGGTGGGAATTCCGGATTGGTTTGCGTGTCGTCTTCATCTCGATCAGTCGCAATTGTGGGAGGACCTGGTCAACATTCGCCACCGTGATCGGACTTTGGATGTCGTTCGTCATGACAGCATCAAACGTCTGCGTGCCGAACGCTCCCGTTACGCCTATCAGGTCAAGAATGCGGCGCTTCGTTGGTGTGTCCACCCTTTGGATGCGCCGATCTGCAAGGAGAAAAGCCAAGCCGCTGTTCTCAGTCCGCTTATTGGTGCGGCTCTTGGTGAATTTGGACTCGAGACTCTCCGGATCCATCTTGGCCGGATGATCGCCGAGGAACCAAGGAGGATCAAGATCTAGCTGGCAGCCTGGAATCGCTCGTATCGCTCTTCCAAGAGTTCGAGTGCTGGCCACGCCTTCCGGCGAGCCGGGAGCTGAAGCTTCGCGTGATGGACTCCCTGAAGCGCATGTTCGAGAGTGGGTCCGTCGCGTTCGTGCAGGACATCTGACCGGACTACCACGACGTAGTCCGGTCGAATTCCAAGAATATTGTTGTCAAACGCTCGATGATGGATGGCGCACATCGACACGCCATTGGGAACGATGGGCTCGCCCCCTTCTGAGTCATCTTTGATGTGAGCCGCGTCCAGTAGCTCAGCGTGACGCAGTCGACAGAGCGCGCACTCAGAGCGATATGCTGCCAGGACCCGTCGACGAAATACAGGCTGGTGAATGCGTTGGCGTACTAGGGCGAGTGCATATTGCCGGCGAAGTGCTAGATCAACTGGATGTGACAGGTCGATCTCCCATTGCTCGCGGAGCGCCTCATCGAGCGCGACAACGAACTGGGTGGAGGTCGGCTCCTCGCCAACGACGTATACCGGAAAGACAGGTTCGTACTCACCAGGTCCGACCCCGAAGAACCAAACCAGAGGCTTGCCTTCCGTCATTGCGGCTCGGAGTGCTGTGTTGTCACGGACATTGGGATCGGAACGCATCCATTTGTACCTCAAGTAGCCGTCTGCTCCCTCAACGTCTTCGTACGGGCGCTCGGTGGGATCAGCGCGAAAGGTCGTAAGGATAGTCAGAGCTGCAGATAGGCCCGGAACTGCGCGAATTCCGCGTGGTCGTTGAATGAGAGGCACGCGCTCTCCTTCGAAAGTGAATGCGTCGAGGTCGCGGAACCGAACCGTTCCGCCACCTGCGTCTCGAAGTTTGCGGACGAAATCCATGGCCGCAATTCGCAGTGCGCCATCAATGTCGTCCGACAGCATGGCAGCAGTATGCGCTTGTCACCTTTTGTCGGCGAACTCGCCGCGCACGCCGAGGAGCCTCACCGGCCGATCCAGCTCGAACCTCGCGAGCGCACGCTGCGCGCCCTCCTCGATCGCCGCCTCATCCTCGGTGGGTTCGGCCATTTTGACGGCGTGCTGCCGGGTGAAGAACGGCACGAACCGGACCTTCACCGTCACCCGGATCACCGGCCGGCCCTCGGCTCGCACGTCCTCCATCAGCTCGTGCGCGAGCCGTGACACCTCACCCCGTATCTCCTCGGGATCGGTCAGGTCCTGCTGGAAGGTGCGTTCACGGCCGTGGCCACGCGCCACGTGCGGCGCATCGGTGACCTCGGCGTCGTCCTCGCCGGTCCCCAGCCGCCGGATCCACGGTCCGGTGTTCGGGCCGAACTCCGCGGCCATCATCGACTCGTCCGCCGCCGCCAGTTGCTCCACCCGTCGGATCCCCAACGCCTCGAGCTTCCGCGAGGTCTTCGCGCCGATGCCCCAGAGCGCCTGGGTCGGCTGCGGGCCCATGATCTCCATCCAGTTCGACGCCGTGAGCAGGAACACGCCGCGTGGCTTCGCGAACCCGCTGGCGAGCTTCGCGCGATGCTTCGAGTCGCCGACGCCGATCGAGCACCAGAGCTTCGTCCGCTCCAGCACACGCACTTGCACCTTGTGTGCGAGCTCCTCCGGGTCGTCCGCGGTCACACCCATGAATGCCTCATCCCATCCGAGCACCTGCACGACGGCGGGGAACGAGCGAAGCACGTCCATCACCCCGCGCGACGCCTCCAGGTACGCCGGTGCGTCCACCGGCAGGAACACGGCCTCGGGGACCCGTTTGAACGCCGTCCTCAGCGGCATCGCCGAACCGACGCCGAAGCGGCGCGCGACGTAGTTCGCTGTCGAGACGACCCCGCGTTTGGTCGGGTCGCCGTCGCCACCGACGATCACGGGCTTGTCGGCGAGCTCTGGATGGCGGAGCACCTCGACGGCCGCGATGAACTCGTCGAGGTCGACGTGCAGGACCCAGCGCGCCACGGGCTCAGCAGGTCAGGTGCAGCGCCGCGGCGGTTTCCGCGGGATCCAGCTCGGCGAAGCGCGCCACCGCGCGATCGGTCCGCAGGCACTCGACCTCGACGCCTCTTTCCCGCAAGCGGTCGAGCACGGCCGGGTCCGGCCGCATCCGCTGGTCCGCTCCCGTCCCGACCACCAGTCGTCCGGGGAGCTCGTCGGCCACGTCCTCCAGGTCGACCCAGGCCAGCTCGTGGCCCTCGCGCCGCCACCAGTTCTCGATCACGCGGTTCGGGAGCACGATCACGTCGCGCGTGAGCTCCCGGTTGTTCACCAGAACATGACCGAAGCGATACCCGGCGATCGTGCTCATGCGAGCAGCCAGCGTAGCGATTGAACACTGCGCTCGGCGCCAAGGGGGAGGGCCGGGGCCTCGAAGAGGCCCCGGCCCTCCGGGGGAAGGGGGCGGTGCGGCGGTGGCTTAGAGGTCGTAGTAGAGGGCGAACTCGTGCGGATGCGGACGCAGCCGCACGGCATCCAGCTCGTGCGTTCGCTTGTACTCGATCCAGGTGTCGATCACGTCCTGCGTGAACACCCCGCCCTCGAGCAGCCACTGGTGGTCGGCCTCGAGCGCGTCCAGGACCTCCTCCAACGAGCCCGGGACCTGCTTGACGTGCGCCTTCTCCTCGGGCGGCAGGTCGTAGAGGTCCTTGTCCATGGGCTCGGGTGGCTCGAGCTTGTTCTTGATGCCGTCGAGACCCGCCAGGAGCATGGCGCTGAACGCGAGGTACGGGTTGCACGTCGGGTCGGGCGTGCGGAACTCCAGCCGCTTCGTCGCCGGGTGCTTGCTGAAGACCGGGATCCGGATGCACGCCGAGCGGTTCCGCTGGGAGTAGACGAGGTTGATCGGCGCCTCGTAGCCCGGGACGAGCCGACGGTACGAGTTCGTCGTCGGGTTCGTGAACGCGAGCAACGAGTTCGCGTGCGCGAGCAGCCCGCCGATGTACCAGCGTGCCAGATCGCTGATCCCCGCGTAGTTGACCTCGTCCCAGAACAGGTTCTCGTCATCTGCCCACAGCGACTGGTGCGTGTGCATGCCCGAGCCGTTGTCCATGAACAGCGGCTTCGGCATGAACGTCACGGTCTTTCCGGCGGCGTAGGCGGTGTTCTTGACGATGTACTTGTACTTGAGGACGTTGTCCGCGGTCTTGAGCAGCGTGTCGAACCGCATGTCGATCTCGGCTTGGCCGGCCGTGCCGACCTCGTGGTGATGCACCTCGATCTTGATGCCGACCTTCTCGAGGTTGAGCACCATCTCCGAGCGCAGGTCCTGGTACTTGTCCATCGGAGGGACGGGGAAGTAGCCCTCCTTGTAGCGCGGCTTGTAGCCGAGGTTCGGCGAGTCGCCATCCCGCTCGCGGCCCGAGTTCCACACCCCCTCGATCGCATCGATGTGGTAGTAGCCCTCGTGCTGGTTCTGATCGAAGCGGATCGAGTCGAAGATGTAGAACTCGGCCTCGGGACCCCAGAACGAGGTGTCCGCGATCCCGGTCTGCTTCAGGTAGAGCTCGGCTTTCTTCGCGATATAGCGAGGGTCCCGGCTGTACATCTCGCCGGTGACCGGGTCCTTCACGAAGCAGTTGATGTTGATCGTCGCGTGCCTCGTGAACGGATCCAGGTACGCCGTGTCCGGATCGGGCACGAGGAGCATGTCCGACTCCTGGATCTCCTGGAAGCCGCGGATCGAGGATCCGTCGAACCCGATCCCTTCCTCGAAGACCTCCTCCGTCAACTCGGCCATCGGGACCGAGAAGTGTTGCATCAGCCCCGGCAGGTCGCAGAACCGGAAATCGACGATCTCGGTTCCGGCCTCCTTGGCCATGGCGATGACGTCCTTGGCTGTCGCCACTGTCCCTTCCCCCTTGCTGCTCGACGACCGGCAGAGCGTAGGACGCCGAGCGAAGGGTGCGGTTCCGGTGGGGTTAACTCTTCGTTACTTCGAGGTGCCTACCAGAAACCGACAAGGGCGCTTGAGCATCTTCCCCGGAGTACCACCCCGATCCGTGAGCCGAGCCCAGCCGGGCGCGGTCGGTCGTGATCCCTCCCCGTGGATGACGCAGCCGGTCTGAGGGAAAACAGGAAATCAGTAAGGAAAGTCAGGAGGAGGGGGCCTTGTCCCCCTCCTCCTAGTGGTTGGTGCTCGAGTCTGCCTGCTTACTTGTTGCTGGGGACGCCGCGAGCCTTCGACGACAGGTCGACGGCGCGGATGAACGCAGGGGGTGTCCCGCTGCAGTCGCCGTTTACCGGCGTGTAGCCGAGGCCACTGATCTTGTTGTTGACGATCAGGTCCTTCTTACCGTTGTCAGAGACCCCCGCCTGGTACCCACACGTCGGGGTGTACCCGGTCGTGTTGGTGACCGCATCGTTGGAGATCGTGTTGATCTTCACGGCGTTGTTGGTCGCGGTGGTCGGCGCGATACACGACGCATCGCCGTTGAAGATGAAGACCCCAACGTCGTTATTCGTGAGGGTGTTCTTCGTGATGCTCAGGTTGACCGTGATAGGAAGGCCGGTACCGAAGCACTCGCCACCGACGACGAGGATCCCGCCGGAGCTCGCGTTGTTGGTCCCGGTGTAGGCGTTCCCGGTCACGGTGTTGCCGGTCACGGTCGCCTTCGGGCCGTAGCCGAGCTGGATCCCGTTCTGGCCGATCCAAGACACGGGTCCCTGGCCGGTCACGATGTTGTTCGTGATCGTCGCCGAGACGTTACCGTTGATCGTGATGCCGTTCTTCTGATAGTTCGACACCGTGTTGCCGGAGATCGTGCCGCTCGCGGTACCGCCGAAGGCGCGATAGTAGACAGCGTTCCCGTGCTGGCTTCCTTGTCCGGTGAGGGGAGACTCGCCGATGTCGTGGACGGCGCTGTTCGTCACGTTGACCGACACCGACCCCACGTCGCCGTTGACGACGACGCCGAAGTAGTTCGCGCCGTGGATGTTGGCACCGCTGACGTTCCCTGACGTGGTGTTGTCGTAATAGACCCCGATGTTGCAAGTGGTGGCGTCCAGCTCACCCGTCACGTTCCCACCGATCTGCGCGGCGGTCATGTTGATGCCGTCCCGGAAGAACCCGGTCTCGGTGCACGTGGCGGCATGCGCCATGGCCGGCAGCAACGCTGCCCCCAGCCCGACGACGAGCGCCGTAGCAAGAAGTACTCGCTTCATACAACCCTCTCTTCTCGAACCTCCGCGAGGAGATCACCCAGCGGCCTCACTTGGATCCTTGCGTCGAGCGGCGTTCAGCGACCCCC